>Ga0315281_10000089_pt1 | contig 106521 bp, 84 predicted proteins | sample YL17G07_0_MG_FD_204540 | JGI IMG/M metagenome (GOLD analysis project Ga0315281, IMG submission 204540) | Sediment microbial communities from Yellowstone Lake, YNP, Wyoming, USA - YL17G07_0 | ecosystem: Environmental > Aquatic > Freshwater > Lake > Sediment | place: USA: Wyoming | collected...
TATTTTTCTATTTATCGCTTCTACTTGCCGGTTATAATCCGAAATCTCTATCCCATGCAATCTTGCCACCATTAAAGCATTATTTTCCCAGGGCAGCCATACAGCTCCATTTTGGTATTTTCCGGGTTCATAATTGTTATAAAATTGAGAGGAGTCAAAATAATCGCCAGCCGGTGATTGAGTAAGTACCATAATACGGCCATCTTTTCTGGGTAATTTCCTAAAGGTTTCTTCGACAGTCTTTTTATCCAGTAAAAATTTATCAAAGATAGTTTTGGCTAAATATTCAGGGTAAAGTACGCTGGCATCAAGAGCTTTGTCGTATTTATCGCTAAGAGGCAGGTATCCATTTTTAGCTAAATCTCGATATTCCTTTTCCGCAGCTTGAATATTATCAGTCTCCCGCAAAAGATTTATTCCATGAAATTTACTTAATTCTTGTAATGCCGAAAGAGTGACTGCATAAAGCCCCTGATTCTGAGTGATGACGTCATCTTCATCAAAGATAAATGAGTCAAGCCAACATTTTCTTTCACCTTTTGTCGAATGATATCTTCCGTCTCTCACATGATTTCTTACAAAACTCATGGCAGCGTCGATTGCTGTAATATCAGGGAGGAACCCTCCTTTTGTCTTTTGGACAAGTCTAGCAGACCAGATGATATAGAGCATAGTAGATTCATCATCGGCAAAATGCCATGGAGTTTTCCCTTTTATAGCAACTGCGGTTGGGATATGACCATCGGGAAGCTGACGTTTTTCAAAAGACCTGAGGATCTTGGCTTCAAGTAGGGGATCATCGATAAATTCCGCTGCCATCATACTGTCTCTTAACCACATATCCGGATATTCTGCTTTCTTGTTGGCAGAAAGAAAAACTTCATCTCCCACTACAGTCAAATTATCAAAGAAAATATTCCAGGCTGTACTATGAAGAGTTTCAGAGGCGAAGTTTAATCGGGAGGCGATTCTGGCAGTTTCCGGAGAAGGGAAAATGGCAGTACTAGGTGGAAGTCTCGGAACAATAAATTTATTAACAACTCCCCGGATAAGTCTATCCATATCTAAAAATTGACCGAAGTTTTTAGCCTCAATATGCATATCTGAGGCTGTATTTTATCATTGATTTTCAATAAATCAAAAATTTATTTTGTCCTTATCCTTGAGTTAATTTATTTTTTTATATATTATAATAGCTAATAATAGCTAAATTATTTACTGATAATAGATATGAATGGAGGAGAAACAATACAATATGGTGATGCACTAGAAGGGACAGTATTTACTGCTGAACCAAAAAAAGAAACTCCAGATGGAGTTCTTGATTATATTCGATCTACAGGAGAAACTGAATTAGCAGACAAGTTAAAAAGTAAACCATCTACTATTCTAAAATTTACTACTGTTCCCTGGTGTACAGTAGTTCTAGTTGGTAATACTAGTATTATCATAGATGGAACCAGACAATCCGTTGAGAAGACAACATTTGACAGAACTCCGATTCTTAGATTAAGTTATCATACCCCAGAAGATGGTGAAAGTAATATTGAAGAACACATACTGAGAATACCTACTCAGCCAACTTATATTATTACCTCAGGGAATGAAATAGTTGTATGTGAGGGACAACAACCAGAACTGGAAAGTCATAAAAAAAATAACAAAGTGGTATCTGGACCCAGAAGAGTATTACTGAATAATCAATTGAATTCTGCGTCAGCTGGTGTATCAGCCGGACGAGTTTCAGATTCTTTATTTGTTTGTTTTTCAGATAATCTTTTAAAGAGTAAACAATTTCAGAACATGAAATTTTCTCCCGGATTTCTCCTCATTACGAACCTAACGAATACAACTATTGCGTCATAGATAAGATGAAATCTTCATAGACAACCTTTTAAGATTTGATATTGGAAATCATACAAATTATCCAAACTGCTTCTTTTCAGAAGAAGGGAGTTTTGATAGAATTGTTTCATTATGGCGGAAATTACAGTAAGCGATAAAACTTTTGATGACGAAGTTATTAAATCAGAAATTCCCGTTCTTGTAGACTTTTGGGCGGTGTGGTGCGGACCGTGCCAAATGCAAAATCCCATCCTTGAGGAAGTGGCCAAAGAATTTGAGGGAAAGGCAAAAGTAGCCAAACTTAATGTAGACGAGAATCCGAATAGTGCGGCAAAGTACGGCATCATGAGTATCCCTACTCTAATCATTTTTAAAGACGGTAATATGGTCAAACAGATGATTGGAGTGCAGAGTAAGGAGATATTGGAGGAGGAATTAAATAGACATATTTCCTAATTTTAAGCTTGCATATAAATTTTTCTAGCTTACAAAATATCAAGATTTCGTTAGTGCGTTATTAAAGCTATTCTGTCTTGCAAAGATAATGAACCTATATTCTATTATTTTTCTTGGTATAAGCACTCCGTGTGTGTGCGTCGAAAAATTTATATTGCTTCGCTTAATAATAAATTATGTATGAGGTAATAATCTTAGGAAGTGGTCCGGCAGGATTGACTGCCGGAATTTATGCTGTCCGAGCCGGAAGAAAAACCCTCCTTATTGCCGGATCCCGCTGGGGTGGGCAATTGATGCTGACAACCCTGGTGGAGAATTTCCCCGGATTTCCTGATGGTATACAGGGACCGCAGCTAATACTTAATATGCGCAGTCAGGCAGAAAGGCTTGGAGTGGAAATACTGAACAGTGATTTTACCCAGGCAGATTTTGCTTCTCAACCTTTTAAAATCACCGCTGATGGAAAAATTTATGAAGCAAAATCCGTCATTATCGCCACCGGTGCTGATAGTATCTGGCTGAATATCCCGGGCGAAATACAGCTGCGGGGCCATGGAATTTCAACTTGTGCTACTTGCGATGCCTTTGTCTTTCGCGGTAAAAACGTAGTTGTTGTGGGTGGTGGAGACTCTGCCTGCGAGGAAGCACTGGTTCTGGCCAAAGTTGCCAACTTGGTAACTATAGTGCACAGACGAGATCAATTTAAAGCCTCAAAAGCGATGCAGGAGAGGGTATTTGCCGAACCTAAAATAAAAGTTATTTGGAATAAAACGGTATTAAAATTTCTTGGTAATGATAAATTGACAGGAGTGATTCTTAAAGATGTAAGAACTGGGAAAGAAGAAGAGTTGAAAACAGATGGTGCTTTTATTGCAATAGGACACAGGCCGAATACTGATATATTTAAAGGAATCGAACTTGACGCCAAAGGTTATATTATCCGCAGAGAAATAAAAGACGAGAAAGGACTACTTAAGTATCGAAGCGCTACCAGCTTCCCTGGGGTATTTGTCGCCGGAGACGTTAACGATTACCGCTATAGACAAGCCGTCACCTCCGCCGGCTTTGGCTGCATGGCCGCTCTGGATGCGGATCGTTGGCTGCAAGAAAATCAGGATAAGTGAAACTCGTATTGGCAACGTGCAGCGTGCCCCGTATACGCGCTCCCCGATTTAATCGGGGTAAGCGTTGTACTGGGGCCGCTCTGGATGCGGATATGTGGCTTAGGGAAAATAAGGTTTAAATTCTGCTAGAGATAAGTTATGATTATCTATTATGGAATTTGGAGGAAAGAGAAAAGTTGCAGTAGGCGGATTTGTCATAGGAATCATAATCGTTATAATTGTTATAATCGTTATATCTTTACGGGCGGGTGGACTGTCGGAGATGAGAAAGTCGACTGAGCCGAATCTGGAAATAGTTCCATCAGGAGATCCTCTTTACGAGAAAGTCCTGCAGACTAAAACCACTGATAACTATCCGCCCAATGATTTTTTCCCCCAAAATACAAAGCCTATTCTTGCCGATAATTTCGACATATCCGCGCAGTCTTATGCGGTCGTGGACAGAGGCACCAGAGAGCTTCTTTACGCGAAGAATCTGACTATGGAATTGCCGATTGCTTCTTTGGTCAAAATCATGACCGCCGTGGTAGCGTTGGAGAATTCTTTCCTAACAGATGTTTTTACGGCAGCACCAACAGCGGTCAAAGTTGGAGAAGCGAGCATGTATCTTTCCGCCGGTGAACGGTTGACAGTTGAGGAATTATTATATGGTTTGATGCTTCCATCCGGCAATGATGCCGCAGAAACCTTAGCTGAGGGAGTAGGCATCAATTATTTAAAGAAGAATAATTTGGATATAGACAGGAAGAAAGGACGTGAGTGGTTTATTACCCAGATGAATAGAAAAGCCCAAGAGCTGGGAATGATGGATACTTTCTTTTTCAATCCCACAGGGCTTGATGGGGAGACAAAAGAGCAAAGCAGTTTTTCGACAACTCTGGATCTCCTGGCTCTGACCAACTATGCACTTACCAATCCTACATTTGCTAAAATTGTCCAGACTAAAAGCATCTATTTTCCTAAAAAGGAAGGTTTCCATAAAGAGTTTTATTTGGAAAATATCCTGCAGTTTGATAGAAGTTTTAATGGTATAAAAGGAGTCAAACCGGGTACCTCCGTCTTTGCCCGCGAGACATTAGCGTCTTATGCCGAGCGGGATGGAAGAAGAATTATTGTCGTCATCTTGGGAAGCAGTTTCACCAAAGATGATGTGGTGAAGATTTATAAAAAGGTATTTGGGGCTGCGTCCTGAACCCTACGTGGTTCAGGGCTTGACCCCGCTAAGACCTTACCACTCACCTTTTCACCCCGATTAAATCGGGGACGTTCGGTGGAGCGGTCTGACGGGGTCTGCGCTCTGAACCGTATTTATTCTGGTTCAGGGCTTGACAAGAAGAAGTAATTTGCTAAACTAGAAAAGCTTAAAAATTAAATAAAGACGTTATAATATCGGATTTTCCACCGATAGAGTCCTTCGATCCGCCAGCTGGCGGACTCAGGATGCGTCGCAGACGAAAATAGGGTAAACCTAGCTAAGTCTTGCCGGGAATTCCCGTTATAGAAGAAATGAGCCCTTGAACCAGAGCAAAGCACGGTTCAGGGGAATTTAGGTGGCACCATGGTTCGGCAAGCTCACCACAAGCGGAACCGTCCTTTTTGAAGAGGACGGTTTTTTATGGATATTTTTTTAAAGCTCATCCGGAAGCTTTTCCGGGTTGTCATTTGGATATTTTTTTAAGTTAAGTTATTAACCCTGTAAATACAGATAAATAATAATACCCATTTCTTTGCTTGTCCAAAGAAATAGGTAGGAAAGAAAAGACAGCCAGGTGGAGGTTTTCTGATTTCTTTAAGCTCGGGTAATCAGGGAGAGCCCTCGTCCGACCAGTTGGCGGACGTTTCCCCACTTTTACCACTCGCAAAAAGAAATGACAGAAAACACTCCAATGGCATATAATAAAAATATGCTAGACATAAAATTTATCAGGGAAAATTTAGAGATCTGTAAACAGGCTGCCAAGAATAAAAATAGGGAAGTGGATTGGGAGAAATTGTTAGAGCTTGATGAAGAGAGGAGAAAGTTGATAGGGGAGATTGAGGTGAAGAGAGCGGAGAGGAATAGACAATCAACTAATAAACCAATAAATACCAATAACCCAATAACCTCCCGCAGTAGCGGGATCCACGATGCTGTAGATGCTCATTCTTCGCAAACAGCATCGGGACAATTATCCGAAAAACAAAGAAAACAAGGGAAGAAATTAAAGGGAGAGATTGGTAGATTGGAAGATAAGTTAAGGATAGCGGAAAAAGCCTTTAATGAATTGATGATGACGGTTCCCAATGTGCCGGATAGATCGGTGCCTGTCGGGAAAGATGAATCAGGCAATAAAGAGATAAAAAAATGGGGAAAAGTACCGAAGTTTGACTTTAAACCGCTTGATCACATTGAACTTGCCAGGAAATTAGACTTAGTGGATTTTGAAAGAGGGGCCAAAATAGGGGGTTTTCGGACTTATTTTCTCAAAAATGAGGCGGCTATTTTGGAATTGGCAGTGCTTTTTTATACCTACCAGAAACTGATAAATAAGGGTTACACGCCGCTTATTGCTCCCAGTCTTGTTAAAGAATTCACGCTTGTTGGCAACGGACAACTGCCTTGGGGCAGGGAAGAAATCTACCATATGGAAAAAGATAACGTGTTTCTTGCTGGAACAGCCGAGGTGCCGGTAACGGCATATTTTGCTAATGAAGTCTTAAATGAAAAAGATCTGCCAAAGAAATTTGTCGCTTTTTCACCCTGTTTCAGGCGTGAGGCAGGCAGTTATGGTAAGGATACCCGCGGGCTTTACAGACTGCATCAATTTAACAAAGTGGAGCAGGTGATTATCAATAAAAATGATTACAAAGGGTCGCTTCAGTTACATGAAGAGTTATTGCGGAACAGTGAAGAAGTAATGCAGGATTTGAAGCTTCCATACAGAGTAATGCTGATGTGCACCGGTGAAATGGGAGAGCCGCAGGTGAAAAAATATGACATCGAAACCTGGATGCCGGGAAGAGCTGCCTATGGGGAAACCATGTCCAATTCTTTCATGGGAGATTTCCAGGCTAGAAGGTTAAACATTCGCTATCGTGCATCTGATGGAACTATTAAATTCGCTCACACATTAAACAATACGGCCGTTGCATCTCCCAGAATTCTTATTGCCATCCTTGAGAATTACCAGCAAAAAGACGGATCGGTAATAGTTCCGGAAGTTTTAAGGGAATTTGTGGGGAAGGAGAGGATTAGAGCTATATAGAGGCAATTTCAACCCCCGAGGTTGCGGTTTGTGTAGCCAGAGATGAGAATAAGTGTTGGTAGTCGTGGATGAAAATATTTATTCCCCGAATATGCCCACTCAATTTTTGCGGATCTTCTTCTCCTAAAGTTTGAACCTCTTCAGCAATTCTTTCTTCTGCCAATATTCCCAAGGCACTAAACCCAGTCTTGTCAATCGTTAGACTCTTACGAACGGCAAGCAATAAATTGCCCTTAGCGGCTGTTTTTTGAAATTCTTCTGCTGTTAGTCTGGTTGTTTTGGGAAAAGCAGCCTTGCCGAATTCCTTGTTATCCAATGCAGCTGTGTCTAGAAAATAGCTGGCATAATTTAGGAAAGCGTAATAACCATCCAGAGTATATTTTACATAAGGGCGTTCTGAATCGAAGTCTAATAGAAAGGATGGATTACGCCTTACAATCCGGCGAAATTTTTTCGGTTCAAAACCGAGCTGTTGTGCGGTATCAATAAGCTCTTTTTCTTCACTACGGTCTATATCATGGAAACTATTGAGGAAATTGAGCACAAGAGCAACGAAAGTAGCTCTTCTGGTATTTAAAAATATATCTGCAGATACATCTTCATCAAATTCTTGCAGTTTCTTTTGCAGACCCTCGTCTTTTACTATTAGGACAAGAATATCTTGAGGAGCTTCTCTTTCGTGTTTGCTCATAATAGGGGATATTTTATCTTATTTTCTAAGCCGTATTCAACTTTTTATTTAGAAATAGTATTTTGGAAAATAACGACAGGATCTTTGGAGATTGTGGCTTGGTATTTTCTCTTTTCTTCCAATAGCTGTTGAACTGCATACCCGATCGAAACAAACTGCTCTAACATCTGAGTAGTGAAATTAACCAATGGGGGATATTTCAATAATCCCAATGGACCGAGAATTGTTGTTCCCCCAAGACTAGCAAGACTTCCCGGCATGAGTGCTTTTTCCACCGGATGCTCATCCATTTCTTTTTTGGCCACTGCCTGATTTCCATGCGCCTGGGCAAATTTTTTCTCGGTCGCTTTCAGCGCCAACCAGGTAGGTAAAGGAGCAGATAGACCAAGAGCGAGCCCCGCCCACAGATTTTGATTTGCTGCTTGCAAGAATGCAGAAGCTTCTCCCAAAAGAGGAGTTAGAACAAAACCAACCCCTAAAGCGATGAGATAATCTTTTTCTTTTAAAATAGTGAGCAGACTGTGTGCTCTTGCCAGCAGTCGTTTATCTGCTTTTATGAGAGGTGCTGCACTGGCGATAATCGTAGGCAACTCAGCGGCTAGTGGTGAGACCGCTAATTTCAACCCTTCGATTTCTGTGGCAGAATTACCAAGACCAATAACAGTTAGGGCAGCGGCAACAACAGTGGAAAATCCAAGCGCGCCGGAGGCCAGTTTTACGTCACCCTCTACCAAATCGAGTGTATAACGCCAAAGAGCATAAGGGATATCTACATGATGGTCAAGAATACCGTTAATTCTTTTTTCCAATCGCTCTATTTTGGGATCATCTGGATGGGAAGAGAGGATTTTCAGATGAAGTAATTTTCGGGCACCAGTTTTTAATTTGTTTTGCGCTTCCTCAATTTCAGGTCTTAACTTCGGGTCAATTTTTCGCAGATCTATTTTTTTCCCGGTACGAACCGCGTCAATAATTTGACTAGAGACACCTCCGGCATGATGTTTTAAAATGTGCAATGCTTCATGCACATCCTGCGGAACTGTTTTAACTTGCATAAAGGCCAGAGGGTTACCGTCTGTGACCGCCTTTTTGACGCTTCTTATTAAGTTTTCTCCACCAAGACCTAAGGCATACTGTAATTCCAAGGGAATTTGTGATGGATGTTTGAATGAGTCTGCATCGATAACTCTGATCTCTGTTCCCTCGTGTATTTTTTTAAAAATTGATTCAAGTTTGACAACTTCAGGATATTCTGTATGTTGCAATATGGAAGAATCAACGCGGAGGAGGTCGAAGAACCCAGGGCCGCCATTTCGCACTCTAAAGGTATTTTTACCGTTGCCGTTACCAAAAAAGAAGTTTTTTTCTGTCCATTCATCGAGTAGCTTTTTTTCCTCAGAATCTAAAGCGGGATGGTCTTTGAGTAAATCGATTATTCCAAGCACCTGGGGGACATCAAAAGTGGTCCAGTCATTAAACTCGAGATCATACATTTCTCCGGTACGGGTGGCAGGGACACAGATGGGCAATTGTTGTTCAAGTTCCATAGGCAATAGGGCGGATTATATACTATAGGACATCATGAAGCAAATTCGATACATATGAATAACATATTGTTAGTATTCCTTTTTTTTGATATTGTAAATATATGTATGACCTCATCATTATTGGAGCAGGCCCAGCTGGGTTAACCGCCTCCATTTATGCCTCTTGTTTTCATCTCAAGCACCTGGTGATTGGATCTGTTTTGGGGGGACAGATGATTAATGCCCCTGACATCCTCAACTATCCGGGATTTGAAAATATTTCAGGGAAAGAGTTGACGGAGAGGATGATAGCACAGGTAAAAAAGCGCGGTGGTGAAATTATTATTGATTCGGTGGTGAAAATCATAGCGGGTCCTGCCGCTAAATCAATTAACAATAACGGATATTTTGAGGTGGAGACTCAAGATGGGAAGAAATATCAGGCAAAAGCAATTATTCTGGCAACAGGTACAGAGAGAAGAAAGTTGAATGTGCCGGGAGAAGCGGAATATACAGCAAAAGGAGTCTATTATTGCGCTGCTTGCGAGAAACAGGATTATGCCGGCAAAATCTGCGCAGTTGTAGGTGGAGGAAATAGCGCGGTACAGGCGGCAGTTGAGCTTGCCCAGGCGGCAGCCAAAGTCTACATTATATATAGAGGTAGTGAGCTTCGGGGGGATCCGATCTGGTTGGAGCAGGTGAAGAAAAATAAAAAGATTGAAGTGATTTATAACACAATAATTACCGAGATTGTGGGAGATGAGGAGAAACTCACTGGCGTGAGAATAAATACCAATAACCCAATAACCCAATCAGCCAATAACCCAATAAAGGCAAAGATACAAGAATTAAAACTAGATAAATTATTCATCGAGATCGGTGGAGTGCCTGGAACGGCACTGGTAGCACCTTTGGGAGTGGAGATGGATAAAGGAGGATATCTCAAAGTAAACGAAAAGTTGGAGACAAATATTTCCGGCATCTTTGCCGCAGGTGACTTAGTCAGTCTGGGAATGTCAATTGAACAGATATCATCAGCCGTTGGGTGCGGGGCGCGAGCTGCCACTTTTGTTTTTGCATATCTTAAGCAGAATAAAGCTCCGACCCTTTGGGGACAAAGCCAGATAAGAAGGATTTAAATCAGTTTTTCTTGCTGTGGATTTTTATTTTTGGCAGAAATTTTTAGATGTTGATAGGCTTTCTCCGTAACCTCGCGGCCGCGGGGGGTGCGTTTAAGAAATCCTATTTGCATAAGATAAGGTTCTATTACTTCCTCTAAAGTTCCAATATCTTCAGATAAAGTAGCTGCCAGAGTTTCAATTCCCACAGGTCCTCCTCCATGTTTTTCGATTAAAGCTTTTAGTAATCGGCGATCAGAATCGTCCAGTCCCATATGATCTATCTCCAGAAGTCCAAAAGCATCGCGCAAGACTTCATCATCGATGTTATTTTTTCCTTTCACTTGGGCAAAATCACGGGCTCTTTTTAAAAGTTTTAGGGCGATTCGGGGGGTTCCTCTGGCTCGTTTGGCAAGTTCCTTTATGGATAAATCGTAAAGATCAATTGCCAGTTTTTCGGCGGCATTGACAATAATCTTTTCTAACTCCGCCGGCTGATAAAAATTCAGTCTTTGCACTATACCAAAGCGATCACGAAGGGGAGCAGACATCAGTCCAATTCTAGTGGTTGCACCAATAATGGTAAATTTCGGCAGATCAAGGCGAAGTGTACGTGCTGATGGGCCTTTACCAATGACTATATCCAGGCAATAATCCTCCATAGCCGGGTACAAAGTTTCCTCAACCACTTTGGCAAGGCGGTGGATTTCATCGATAAAAAGGACATCTCCTGGTTCAAGATTCGTCAGGATTGATGCCAGGTCGCCACTTCTTTCAATTGCCGGGCCGGAAGTTACTCTGATATTAACTCCCATTTCGCGGGCAATTAAATGGGCAAGAGTCGTTTTCCCCAGTCCCGGCGGACCATAAAGAAGTATGTGTTCCAGCGACTCTTTCCTTTTTTTGGCGGCGGTGAGGGCCACATGGAGAGCCTGTTTTACCCTTTCCTGACCGTGGAATTCATTCCAATGAGACGCACGTAAAGAAATAAAGAGTTTCTCTTCTTCTGGTTCTATATTATTATTAATATCTTTATTTTTAACCATTTATATTGTCTATTTCTTTGCTTGTCCAAAGAAATAGACTAAAGAAAAGACAGCCCGGTGAAGTTTTTCTTATTTTTCTAACTTCAGGTAGTCAGGGAGAGCTCTCGGCTATATCAGCCGTTTCTCCACTTTTACCATTCGGTAAGAAAAATGACAGAAAAACTTCAAGGGCGAAAATCATTTCCTACCTAAATATTTCAGGGCAGTTCTTATTTTATCAGACGTGTTTCCCTCAAAGTCTTTGATAGATCTTAATGCTTCTTTGGCTTCTACAGTATTAAATCCGAAAGATTTTAAAGCCTCTATAATTTCTTTCGTCTCGCCACTTTCGCCCGTCAGGTCAAGATCGGCAAGGGTGCCCAGTTTGGGACGGAGTTCGATGATGATTTTCTGGGCATTCTTGCGCCCGAGTCTTGGTACTTGGGTGAAAAAGTCCACATCGCCTTTAACAATTGCCTCTTTAATTTTGGAAATCTTTCCCACGCCAAAAATTCCGATGGCTGTTTTGGGGCCAATTCCGGAAACTCCAAGGAACAATTCAAAAAGAGTCAGGTCTTCGCTGGTTTTGAAACCATAAAGATCCAGTGCATCTTCTTTGACATGCTGGTGGGTAAAAAGTGAAAACGATTGGTCCGCTTTGGCGCTTGCCAAAATATCTGTTGGCACAAAGACTTTATAGCCGATACCATTTGTGAGAAGAATAAGATAGTTTTGACCTTTAAATTTTATTTTTCCTTCGAGATAAGAAATCATAGATTATTTTTTCCGTTCACAGTAAAAATTTTCTTGCTCGCAATATAACAATATTCCAACCTATACTGTTTTATCTAGATTCTCGACTCATCTTTTCTACTTTCTATTTATTCTTCAACACTAGAATTTCCCGTATGCGATCTTCGAAAATTTTCACTCGCTCGCGGAAAAATTTACTTTAGTTTTAATTTATTTAACTTATACGAAAAAAGATGAGTCAGTGCAATAGCCGCGGCGTCTGCGATATCGTCGGGGGAGAGAATTTTTGGCAATTTAAGGATCTGCTTGACCATCTGCTGGATCTGACTTTTTCCCGCCCGGCCATAACCGGTAATGGCCATTTTTACCTGTATGGGGGAGTATTCCACAACCGGAATATTGGCTTTGGCGAGGGCAAGTATGATTACTCCTCTTGCTTGTCCGACGGCAAAGGCTGTAGTGACATTGGTGTTGAAAATAAGGGTTTCCAGGGCGCAGACGTCAGGCTTTTGGGATTGGACCAGTTGGACTAATTGGTCGTAGAGCTTTTCTAATCTTTTGGCAGAAGTCAGGGAGGTTGGGGTGGTGAGGGCTTTTTGATCAAGAAGAGAAAACTTACCCTTGTCTTCTTCTACAATTGCGCAGCCGGTGATTCCAATCCCAGGATCAATTCCCAGTACTTTCATGGCAAGGGAATTATAACATGAAAAATACCACAATTTATCCTATAATCGTTGATTGATTATGTACTTTATGATATAACAGCGAGCATGGAAAGATGTAAAGCACCGGGAATGATCGGTGTAATCTGTAGAAGAATACCAGGAACTAATATAAAATCTTGTTATGCATATCAAGAATGGTTAGCAGATCCTGCATTTACAGTAGAAGGATTAAGAGAGTCAGCACCTGGATGCGAATTTGTAAAGTCAGGTCAAGTTCCTCCTACCCGCGAACAGAATCAGCCTCCAGCTCCCGCTACTAAGTAAAGATCTTACGGTTCAAGTTCAATCTTCAGGACAAATCCGCCTACGCCAAGGCTACAGTGGACAAAGGGGGATTTTTGGTGGATTTTGGGATACAATAGAGAAATGACTTGGCAGGTGCCGCTTTTTTTTAATATTATTTTTGCCACGATCCGGGGATTTCTGGATAAAAAATTAGTAGATAGAATTGATCCGCTCGTTGCATTTTTTTATGGGGTTTTTTGGGAGATCGTCTTTCTAATTCCTTTTTATATCCTGCGGCACAGCAGTTTTCCGACAATCTACCCGGAAATGATGCTTTTGGGAGGACTTTTTGCTTTTGCCATCGGAAGTTACTACTTTGCGATAAAAATAAATCTTTCACAATCGGTTATTTTTAGTTCATATTATCTATTAATACCTATTTTTTTGGCTGCAATTTTTCTTTCAGAATGGAAATTATTTGATCCACAGATTTGGACTGGACAAAAAACAATTACCGGAGTTATCCTGGCACTTTTCTCTCTATGGATGATTCTATCCGGTGGACCAAAAAAAGAAGAGAAAATGGAGCGAATGTGGGTGATTTTAATCACTGTCAATATTATTCTTAACGGCATTGGAACATTTTGGGGGAAAGCTTTTCTAGAAACACATGGTCCCTTAGAATCGTTAATCTCACAAGCGCTAGGAGGTTTTTTGACTCTTTACATTATGAATATAGTAAGACGAATGAAATTTTCTGTTTCACATCCTACACAAATTTTGGCAGTTTTTGACGGATTATTTATGATGTTATCAGTAACTTTTTATTATGCGGCAATAAAAAATGGACCACTGATAGTTGTTTTACCCACTCAGACAATAGCGGTAACAATCACAGTTGCCTTGGTGGGACTTTTTCTTTTTAAAGAAGCGCAAATGATGACTAAGAAAAAGTTTATCGGCATGATTGTAGGGATTATTGGAGTGGTATTGCTGATGATATGAAAACAACTGATAATCAAAATGAGTTATTCAACATAGTTGACGAAAAGGATAATGTTGTCGGGCAAGCGACGAGGGGAGAAGTGCATAAGAACAAAAGCTTAATTCATCGAAGTGTAGGGGTTGTTGTTTTTAATAGTCGCGGAGAAATATTTTTACAGCAGAGAAGTGCAGGGAAAGATACGGATCCGAGGAAGTGGACGATTTCGGCTTCGGGGCATGTATCTGCAGAGTCTGCTGAGGTCGGCCATGGCTTTTTTGCGTACCTCCAAAACTCCCCCGCCTTGGCGGGGTCAAACACGGTGGGCGTGCTCAAAAAGCATGACCTCCCCGCAGACTCTTATTCTCCTTCGCGTCACCCGCAAGATCCTAATGCACAAGTATATGAAGAAGCAGCACATCGAGAACTTCGGGAGGAGTTGGGAGCGGATTTGGATATTGAACCAGTAGCGAAATATATTTGCCGAGCTCCCAATGAGACGGAGATGCAGATGCTTTTTAAAACGACATATAATGGTCCTTTCAGGCTTCATCCAGCGGAAATTGCCCAGGGGAAATTTTTTACTCAAAAAGAGTTAGTCGAGTCGCTCAAATCAGGCAAATTGAAACTAAGTTTCATGGGAAAAGTGGCGCTTCGGAAGTTGGGGTGGTGATAAGATTTTTTATTTTATTTATAGTAGGATTTGACCTGGAAAAGGATATACCAGGAGATCAAAGTACCGACGATCAAACTCACTATATTAAATGAGATAAGATTGGAAACGGCATTGATAATGGAAGCATAAAAGACCAGATTCCATCCTCCTTTTGATCTTTTGAAAAGGCCGGGAATTGCCAATGCCTCTAAAACTAATGATACTGCCAGTACAATCATTGATAGGGTATATGAAAATCCTGCCTGTATACCACCAAGGAAGCTAAACGGAGCCAGCAGAGTGCCAAGACCAAAAACAAAAAGAACAGCCGGAAGAGTTATAATCAGAATAACAAGAGTGATCCAAGGAGCAAAATTGACAATTATCTCTTTGATATTTTCCGGTATGGTTGGTGCTTTTTTGACAAAATATTCCTCAAGGGTTACTTCTAACTGGTTTAAAGATGATTTGAGATCTTTGTTTTGTGTAGCCATAGTAATTTAATTTAAAATATTGATAACAAATTAATAATAACCAGAGGAGAGTTTAAAGTCAATACTTATAAGGTTCTAAGTTTGGATGTCTTGACAATTACTAAATTATTTGAGTAAACTATCATACATTGTCATATTTTTAAATTATTAAGATTTGCCCGCCTAAGCTTACTTTGAGTCTTTTCAGTACTATTCGTACACGACTCAAAGAGCGCTTGAGCGGCGGGCTTAAGAAACGCTAATCTCATAAATTCGCCAAGCGTTTCTAAAGGAGCCACTATGCACGAAAATCCTCTTGAATCAGCTTTAATTCAGCTTGATAAAGCCATCGGCCACCTTAAATTGACTACAGCACAGATTGAAAGATTGCGCATGCCGGAAAAAGTCATTTCAGTAAATTTCCCGGTAGTTATGGATGATGGCAACACGCAAATTTTCCATGGATTTAGGGTTCAACACAGCAGCGCTTTGGGTCCTTATAAAGGAGGCATCAGGTTTCATCATCAGGTGGATATGAATGAAGTGAAAGCTCTTTCCTTTTGGATGGCAATAAAATGCGCGGTTGTCGGTCTTCCTCTGGGTGGTGGAAAAGGTGGAGTGGAGGTAGACCCCAAGAAATTATCTGAGAGCGAGTTGGAAAGATTAAGTCGTGCTTATGTTCGGGCAATTGCCAATGATATTGGTCCAGAGACGGATGTGCCGGCACCGGACGTAAACACTACGCCGCAGATTATGAAGTGGATGGTTGATGAGTATATTAGAACAAAGAACAAAGAACAAAGAACAAAGAACAAAAAAGAATTAAGTAGACTGATGGGGACGTTTACCGGGAAACCGGTTGATTTTGGCGGAAGTCTGGGAAGAACTGAGGCAACCGGAAGAGGCGGCTCTTATGTGCTGCTGGCACTTTTGGGAAAATTAAATCTTAAAGGCAGGTATGGAAAACAGTTGACTGTAGCAGTCCAAGGATTTGGAAATGTAGGGTATTATATCGCCAAATTCTTAAATGAAGCGGGACTAAGAGTAGTGGCACTTTCTGACTCCAGGGGTGCAATTGTGGTTGATAAGATGGACAAAGACGGTTTTAATCCCGAGTTGATTCTTTCTTGTAAGAAAAAGAAGGGAATGCTTAATAAATGTGGTAACGGAAGATCAATTAGCAACAATGAGCTTCTAGTTTTGCCGGTGGACATACTGGTTCCTGCTGCTTTGGAAAATCAAATTACGGGCGAAAATGCAGGAAAAATTAAAGCCAAAGTAGTTTTGGAGATGGCCAATGGTCCAACAACACCTGAGGCTGATGAAGTGCTGCATAAAAAGGGAATAATAGTGGTTCCAGATGTATTGGCAAACTCTGGAGGAGTAACTGTATCCTATTTTGAGTGGTTGCAGAATCAAGAAATGGAGCATTGGAGTGAAGAGAAGGTAAATAAACAGATGAAAAAGGAAATGGAAGAAGCATTTACTGCTGTTTGGCAGGAAAAAGAAAAACTGAGGCTTAGCATGCGCACAGCTGCCTATGTGGTAGCTATCAGGCGGATTGTAGAGAAACTGCACTAGAGGATTGACAGAAATCTTTCTTTCTGATAACTTAGACAAAGCTTATAAAGATTAAAGGGGAGGATTTTATGGCAGCAGAGGCAAAACGAAAAAATTATACAATTTATATCTTGGTTGGTCTTCTAATAGTGGCGGCATTTTTCATCGGCAGTCTATATACCAGAGTAAAGACAATTGAGAAAGGTCAGACTGTTGGACAGCAGACAGCTGCTGCTCCGACTTCTATTCCGATTCCAACCCTAAAACCGCTGACAGTTTCAAATGATGATCCGTCTCTTGGTCCAAAAGATGCCAAAGTAACCGCAGTTATTTTTGCAGATTATCAGTGTCCTTACTGCGGAGCTTTTTCAGGATTAAATCAGGAAGTAATTCAATATATGCAGGAAACCTCCAAAAGCCGTGGTTCGGAGATTTGGGAACCTACAGAGCAGAATCTAATCAAAGATTACGTCAAGACCGGCAAAGTGCGGTTGGTTTTCAAAGACTATCCATTTCTGGACGCGCGGTCAGAAACTAAAGAATCACATTGGGCAGCAACTGCAGCCTGGTGTGCCGGAGATCAGGGTAAATTTTGGGAATATCATGATTATCTTTTTTCTCACCAGAAGGGCGAAAATGAAGGCACTTTTTCCAAGGATAACCTGAAGAAATTTGCAGCTGCCCTTGGACTGAAAACTGCTGATTTTAATACCTGTCTGGATAGCGGTAAATATGAGAAAAAGGTAGCTGATGCAACCATCTTTGGTCAAAGTGTAGGTGTAGATGGTACGCCGGCTTTTTTTGTCAATGGTAAGGTAATACCCGGAGGGACTGTTTCTTATTCGCAGGTCAAGGCGGTAATTGAGGCAGAATTGAAGAAATAGTTTTTCTAACGATTGACAATCCCTGGAAATTTGTTAGAATATAAATTTGCCAATATGAATGGCAATTTTTTGGGAAAGTAAACTGAAGGACTTGTCCTGAAGTATTGAAGGATAATGAAAAAAGCCTTATATTTTTTCTCTAATTTAACTGACTCTTCTTAACGCCCTTCAGTTTGTCTTTCCGCTTTAAATTTTAAAAGGACTTGGGTTTGGATAAACCGCGATTATAGCAGGGCCTGAAGTTTAGCCGGTTGAACACTTCATTTGCAATGAAGAGGCAGGCGGTTCGAGTCCGCCCAGGTCCACAGAACAATTTTCTGACGAAAATTTTCTGTGTAAACATATAAAGGCATTTTGAGGATTTTTCTGAGTAAGCTCTTTATAAGTAGAGGGTTTACTCAGTAAAATTCACTGAAAATCCTGATGGATTTCCAGTATAAACTCAGAATTTATACTGGGTTTACTCTGAAAATTCTTCAGAATTGTTCAGAGCTCTTTAAAAAGTGAACAGAAAGATAAAGGTCCATCTTTTTAAGTCTTAAAGTCTACTCATAAAGTCGATAATGGATGCCTAGGTGGTTTTGGCCGAGGAAGGACGCTTGTATACCGGCGATAACGTCGAGGAGGCGGTTAACAGCCTGTGATCCGGCGGTTTCCGAATGGGGTAACCCCGCCTTGCGCAAGCAAGGTGAGTCATGTACCATTCGGTACATGATAGGGCACCGGGTGAACTGAAACATCTAAGTAACCCGTGGAAAAGAAAACAATTGTGATTCCGTCAGTAGCGGCGAGCGAAAGCGGAAGAGCCTAAACCCGAACAAATTTCCGCAAGGGAATTTGAGCGGGGGTTGCAGGGTCTTGCATAAGGGATGGGACAAGGATAGCGGAATATCTTGGAATAGATAACCATAGGGAGTGAAAGTCTCGTACGCGAAATTCAAGTCCCCCCTGCGGGATTCCTAAGTACTACCAAGCACGGCAAAACTTGATAGGAAACGGGGGCGGCCACGCTCCAAGGCTAAATACCAAAACCAACCGATAGTGAACTAGTACCGTGAGGGAAAGGTTAAAAGTACCCCTGTTAGGGGAGTGAAATAGTACCTGAAATTGTCGACTAACAAACAGACAGAGGGATGCACCATCCGGTGCACCCTAATGTCGTGCCTATTGAAGAATGAACCGATGAGTATCCCGACTGGCGCTTTTTGTCTAACCCATTCTGTGGGGAAGGCGCAGTGAAAGCAAGCCCTAATTGGGCATTTTGGCGCCATCGGGATGGCCCGAAACCGGGTGAGCTAACCATGGACAGGGTGAAAGTCGATGAAAGTCGACTGGAAGTCCGAACCCGTCATCGTTGTAAAGATGTGGGATGATCTGTGGTTAGAGGTAATATGCCAATCGAACCCGGAGATAGCTGGTTCTCCCCGAAATATATTTAGGTATAGCGTCCCGTAAAGAACTTCTAGGGGTAGAGCACTCGATGGGGTATCAAGCGTAAGCGAGATACCTCAACGAAACTCCGAATACTAGTGAGTTTTAACGGGATAGTCAGTCCGGCTCGGCTAAGCGAGTCTGGGCGAGTGGGGGAAAAACCCAAACTCCCAATTAAGGCCCCAAAATCTTGACTAAGTTGTAAAGGATGTAAGATTTCACAAACACCCAGGAGGTTGGCTTAGAAGCAGCCACCCTTCAAAGAGTGCGTAACAGCTCACTGGACGAGAAGTCTTGCGCCGAAAATGATCGGGGATAAGTCAAGTGCCGAAATTGGAGATTTCCGCCGCAAGGCGGAAGTGGTAGGGGAGCGTTCCTATTACAGTGAAGGTCACGATGTAAATCGGACTGGAGTGGTAGGAAGTGAGAATGTCGGTATGAGTAGCGAGAGTCCGATGAAAAATCGGACCGCCAAAAGCCCAAGGTTTCCGTCCCAACGTTAATCGGGGACGGGTTAGTCGAATCTAAGGCAAGGTCTCCGCTAAGCGGGGGCGTAGCTCGATGTAGAAGCCGTTGAGATCCGGCTACAATAGTAGAAGATTTATCCAAGGGGATGACGAAATTGGATCGATTAAGTCAGGCAAACGCCTGATCTAAACTACGAGATAGTGATAACTGGAAAATCCGTTATTGCGTTTAATCAAGTAGCAATGGAGAGTCCAAAGTCGCAAGACTGCGGGCAATTTAGTTATATTCAGTTTCCAAGAAAAATCTCATTGGATTTCAGGTCGCAAGACTTGAAAAACTTCTATTATTTTCGTACCGCAAACCGACACAGGTGGGCTGGTCGAGAAGACTAAGGCGATCGGGAGAAAACGGTTCAAGGAACTCGGCAAATTAGCTGGGCGTAACCTATGGGAGATGCCCTACCCCGATTTTATCGGGGTCGCAGCAAAAGACGCTTACCGACTGTTTAACTAAAACACAGGTCTCTGCAAAGCCGAAAGGCAAAGTATAGGGGCTGACGCCTGCCCAGTGCTCGTAAGTTAAGAGTGGGGGTTGAGATTATATCAAGGCTCTTACTCAAGCTCGAGTGAACGGCAGCAGTAACTATAACTGTTCTATGGTAGCGAAGTTCCTTGTCGGGTAAGTTCCGACCCGCACGAAAGGCAGAACGAGTAAGCGACTGTCTTGAGCCGTTACCCGGCGAAATTGAAATGGCTGTGAAGATGCGGCCTACTTGCACCAGGACAAAAAGACCCCGTGGAGCTTTACTGTAGCTTGGCATTGGGAAGATGTTTGAAACTGTCGAGGATAGGAGGGAAGGGGTACCATCTGGTACCCCTATCGGTGGAATACCTCTCTTTTTAAACGTCAACCCTAATTCCGTAGTCGCATAAATATCCGACAGGAAGACAGTGTCTGGCGGGCAGTTTCGCTGGGGAGGTGGCCTCCAAAAGTGTAACGGAGGCGTACAAAGGTCGGCTTATCCCGGATGGAAATCGGGATGGACGTACAAACGCAAAAGCCGGCTTAACTGCGAGACCTACAAGTCGAGCAGATGCGAAAGCAGGTGTTAGTGATCCTCGGATCCGCCGTGGTGGCGGACCGGGCTTAACGGATAAAAGCTACCCCGGGGATAACAGGCTGATCGGGCCCGAGAGTCCATATCGACGGCCCGGTTTGGCACCTCGATAAACGCGAATCGATTGTCGAGGTTAAATTCGGCTCATAACGGTGAAACCCTTATATTACGAACCCAGTAAGAGCAAAATATAGATATAAGGGTAACACCGTGGGAAGTCCCGCCTTTGGCGGGACCCCGTAACGACTGATCCCGCCTTTGGCGGGAGAGATAGGAGTAAATGGTTTTACTCTTATAATACGCCGAACCCCGCCTTTGGCGGGGAAGGTATAGTCTACACCGCTAGTAATAGTGGATTTTGTGGTCGGCTCATCCTATCCTGGGGCTGGAGAAGGTCCCAATGGTCCGGCTGTTCGCCGGTTAAAAGGGTACGCGAGCTGGGTTCAGAACGTCGTAAGACAGTTCGGTCTCTATCCGGTGCAAGCGATGGATACTTGAGGGGGGCTCTTGTTAGTACGAGAGGACTGCGAGGGAGGAATCCCTGGTGTGCCAGTTGTCATCCCAGAGTGGAGGCAGCAAGCTGGATAGCTACATTCCTTCGGGATAAGCGCTGAAAGCATCTGAAGCGCCAAGCCCACCCCAAGATAAGGTATCCCTATAAACCCCTCGTAGACTACGAGGTTGATAGGCGGAAGGTGTACGTACTGTAAAGTATTTAGCCCATCCGTACTAATTGGTTGAGAGTAAATTTTAAGATTAGAGAGAAGGACTGATGTCTTTTCTGTTCACTTTTTAGAGAACTATTTTTGCGTTTAAGCCTTTCGGTCTCTTACGCGGAGTGGAACTACCTTTTCCCATTCCGAACAGAGTCGTAAAACACTCCAGCGCCTACGATAGTTCAGGCGCAAGCCTGAGCGAAAATAGGTCGAGGCCGGAGGACTTAACCGCAAAAATTCATTGTTTAAAGAAAATAGAAGTGTTACAATGAATTAAATATCTTAGGAAAGGTGGCAAGATGACAAGTGATAAAAAAATCAAAAATCAAAAATCAGGGATCAAAAGTAATAATTAAATCTACCCTCTCCAAATCTCTTCGAGAACCTCAAACAATGGATGAACTTCTAGCACAGACTGGAGGGTTGGCTTTGGGATTGAAAAAGGGCACTACAATTGATGGAACAGTGATCTCGGTTACACCCCGCGAAGTTCTAGTGGATATTGGTAAAAAAAGTTTCGGTATTATCGCAGAGTGGGAACTAGAGCAAGTGAAAGATTATGCTGCCACTTTAAAAGTAGGGGATAAAATAACCGCTCAAGTAATTAATCCGGAAAATGAGGTTGGTTATACCATTTTATCTCTCCGTAAGACTTCCATGGAGCGAAGGTGGAATATACTTTCGCAAAAAAAGGAGAAAGGAGAAGATATCGAAGTCGTAGGACTTGATACTGCCAAAGGTGGACTGTTGGTTGAGTGGCAAAACTTACGAGGTTTTATCCCAGCTACACAACTTGATTCTTTTTTATCGAGCAATCCCGTTGTACTTATCGGCAAGCCGATCAAAGTAAAAATATTAGAAGTTGATCAGTCGCTTAATCGTCTGGTACTCTCCCAAAAAGCAGCCACCCTTGGGATATCACCGGAGGTTATGAAAAAAAGGTTAGATAAAATTAAACAGAATGATATTTTAAAAGGTATTATTTCTGGTATCGCACCATTTGGATTATTTGTTGATATAGAAGGATTAGAAGGTTTAGTCCACATCTCTGAAATTGCCTGGGAGAAAGTGGGAAGTCCCGCCAGTCTTTATAAAGTAGGGGATAAAGTAGAAGTAATGGTAATAGATGTTAACCAGGAACAGGGGAAACTGAATCTTTCTCTTAAGAGACTCACTCCTGATCCTTGGAAAAATATTTTAGATCGTTATGCGCCAGATACTACAATTTCCGGGAAAGTGGTTCGTATGGCTCCATATGGAGCATTTGTCCAACTTGATGTGGGAATAGAAGGTTTGATCCATATCAGCAAGATTCCGCAAGATGTCGAGCTTAAAGTTGGTCAGGAAGTAGAATGTTTGGTGGAGAATGTAGATAGTGTCAAACGCAAAATTTCCCTCACCCTTGTCCCCAAAGAAAAACCGGTTGGGTACAGATAAAGTTTCAATGTTTCAATGAAGCGATGATTTAATTATTAGTAACATTGTAGCATTGTAACATTGTTTCATTTCTCCTATACTTAGTCCAATGAAATCCCATTCCCAATACATCTGCCAACAATGCGGATATAAAAGCCCATCATACTTAGGGAAATGTCCCAATTGTGATACATGGAATAGTCTAGTAGAAACTGTTGAAAGAGATGAAAAAGGACCATCATGGAGTAAAGCTGGGAAGATAGAGCGGGGGACGGGAATATTTGCGGGAAGATTAGACCAAATTAGAACGGCAAAAGTATCCCGTCTATCTTCAGGAATTTCCGAATTTGATCAGGTCGTAGGTGGTGGACTGGTTCCCGGATCGGTCATTCTTTTGGCAGGAGACCCGGGAATTGGCAAATCCACTCTGACTTTTCAAATATTGTCTTTTGTTGGCGGATTGTATGTGTCAGGAGAAGAATCGGCAGAGCAGGTGAAACTGCGGGCAGAGAGACTCAAGCTTCCCACTAGGAAAATTCTTATCCTGCCGGAAACCAATGTCGAAGCAATTTTAGATGAAGCAGACAGGAATAGGAAAGATATCGATCTTGTGATCATAGATTCTATCCAAACTTTATGGTCCGAGGAGTTGACGGGAATTCCCGGAGCTGTCGGGCAGGTGAGGGAATCAACTCTTAAACTTTTAAATTTTGCCAAAAGAGAGCACCTGTCGATCATTCTTATTGGTCATGTGACTAAAGAAGGAACAATTGCAGGACCAAAAACACTTGAACACATTGTGGATACAGTTTTGTATCTTGAGGGCGAGAGATTCCAATCTTTGCGGCTTTTAAGGACTAGTAAAAACCGCTTTGGTCCGGTAGATGAAGTAGGAGTTTTTTCTATGACAGAGGCGGGGATGAGACAAGTAGCCAACCCTTCTGAATTATTCCTCGGAGAGAATAAAAATGCTGCCGGTTCAGTAATTATCGCCACCCTTGAAGGTTCACGCCCGCTTCTGGTTGAGGTGCAGGCTTTAACAGTTGCTACACAGATGCCGATACCAAGACGGGTCGGAAATGGAATTAATAATAACCGGTTGCAGATGTTAGTAGCTATCATTCAGAAACATTTAAGGCTTCCTCTTGGTAATTTTGATATTTTCGTTAATGTTGCTTCAGGAATAAAGGTATTTGAACCAGCTGCAGATTTGGGAATTTGTCTGGCTATAATATCTTCTTTTAAGAACAAACCATTACTCAGAAAAACTGTCGCAATAGGGGAAGTTGGTCTTTTGGGAGAGATAAGAAATGTGATAGGGTTGGATAGAAGGATAAAGGAAGCCAGAAAGCTGGGATTTACCAATATTATCTCGCCTAAAAATTTTAATCAGATTACCAACGTAGTAAGAGATCTTTTTTCTTAGAATCCTATATCCGACGCTTTATACTTTTTCTGTGAGTCAAAAGTAGGCCTATTAAAATTAGTGTACCAATCAATGAATGGGAGATAAATATTGGATTTGTTGTCGGTGGATGGGCGATGTCTGGGAAGTGATAGCCGACCAAAGTTGCACTTGTTGCAAGAATAATTCCTCTTATTGTGCTTTTTGACCTCAAAAAATAGATCGTCTCTGCTATAAATCCGGGGAAAAGAAAGACCAGATGATGTTGCCAGGTGAAACTGCTGCCGGCAGTCGTGATGGCTAAAATAAGGGAAAAGAAGGTAAGATCTCTCAGTTTTGAGTCAAATCCGCCTTTTTGTCTAAGATAATTAATGATTGCCGCTATATAAAGTAGTGCGGCAGTAACAATTGAATAAAGATACCCATCGACTCCTATTCTTATCAAAAAAGCCCGTAGTGACTGATCGTAGAGATTGGCGACTGTGGCTGTTTGGCTGAAAAGATAAGGTAAACGCTCACTCAAATACGCTCCAAGATAGGGAAAGAGAAAAATCATTAAGCAATTGGTAATTACAATAAGTACTGACGCGGTAATGATGGTAGTAAACTTCTTTTTTATGAGGAAATATAAGAACAGGGGAAGAGTAAGAGGTTTGATGAGAATAGATAATCCCCAAAATAATCCTGATATCACCTGTTGCCTCTTCTGACAAGACAACCAAGAGAGAACAACAAGGAAGAGAATGATAAGATTTACCTGACCCAAAACCAGAGTGAATTTGGTAGGGAAATTCTGCAGAAGAAGGGAGAGAAGAAGAAGTCTGACAGGTAAAGGAAAACGGAAGAAGCAAAGGAGAAAATTGCTTGCGTACAGTAGTGCGGCAAGTGAAGTAAGGGTAAAGAATATTTGGGCTGGAAACTGGGAAAGAAAGGTGAAAGGCGAGAAAAAGAGGAGGAAAGAGGGTGGGTAGTTGAGCGGAATGGGAGTTTTCTCGGCAATCAAATACGGATTACCCCCATTAAGAAACAATTTGGTGTATTGATAATAGACGGAGAAATCTATCAGCTCCCGCTGTCTTAAGACATTTCCCACACCCAAGACTACCTGTAGTAGCGCCAGGATGAAAAAGAAAGCGGTAAGAGGAATGATTATTTTTTTAGTTTTGACATTTGACATTTGAGATTATTCTACCATATCCTCTTTTTGACACTTTTTCCATCAACATGAATATCCACAGCAAATGTGTATAATTTTAGAGATTGGTATGAAGCTCTATAATTCATTATTAAAACTATAGGTATATTACTTTTCTACCCAATTTATACTATAGGTACTTGACAAGATAAATTCCTTCTGTTAGCATAAATTTTAGCAAGACATGATAAAGAGAATATTTAAGAATATATTTAATTCGAAGAGAAAAGAAACAAAAGAGCGGGATTTTGAATGGGAAAGATTTCAAAAAACTGCTAAAGAACAGTTTGTTAAGTTAAAAGATAAAGGATTGAGCATTCCCGTAGTAACTTTATAAAAAAAGAGCATCACTAACGCTAGCAGATGCGGCTACGATTAGTAATGCCCCTTTGTATCAGGATCGGCCATTTATTCGAGCAGGAAATGGCCAATACCTTATGGATTGATGTAACATATCCTCTTTTTTCCTGTCAAGTAAAATCTCACGCGAAAAACTTAGTAATTTAGTTGTTATATCAATATAAATTTCCCAATTTTATTTTAGTGTCTACGAAGTCTTATCTACACTAGGGGCAGTGCTGATCGACTATTTTCTGTTTATATTTTTATTTAGCCCAGTATAACAATCTGACCTATTGACAAGGCTACTGAACGGTGATAGAATGGCGCGCTAGATGTTCCTGTCCTATGAAAAGTTTGCCCAATAGATTGTTAATAGGCTTAATTTGTATTTTGACTCTGGTTTTCGCCCAGATAAAGGGCGGTGGCCAGAGTTTTTCTTTGGTTGTTTTTTGATTTTGAGATGGGGGTACTGCAGTAGGGCAGGCTACAGTACTCCCTTTTGAGAACCAAAAAAACAATATGTTCGTCCCAGTCTACTGATTTCCCATTAGGGGATCAAGAGCAATTTAAAGAAGTGTTGGAGCAACTTTTATAATCTTCGTCTTTCCACTTTCGAAGATCACTTTGCCCAGATTTTGCAGTTTTTCTTCATCGAGATTGGGATATTTTTGCCGCTCCAGAGTTCCAACAAAGATATATTCAACAGCATATTTACGCAAAATTGCCTTTGTTTGTTCCAAATCTTTTGATTCATAGATAGCCGCAACCTCTGGGATTCTTCTTCCCGCCTCATCATAACTTCCACGCCACAACCATTCATGCACCGGCCAACCAATAATTGTAGGCAGTCCCGTATTGGCAGAAACTCGAGCGTAGTCTGTATAAGAATCTCCATTGGCCTCGACTATTACCGGTTGATTATTGCACTGTTTTCCGCTAGCTGGCCCTGTACCAGAACGGTACAGGGCTGGTGAATCACATTGTATATTCTTTCTTAGCCAGACAATTCCCTTATAGTCATCGGGGTATTGTGAGGCTATCCAGTTCAGACCATAGAGTCCAAGATAAGTTTTAAGTCCGCCGTAATAAGAATTGATGGCAAAATAGGGGTAGATAGCTACCAAGAAAAATAAAATATAAAAAATAAAATAGAAAATAGAAGAGCCGAAACTTTTATAATTCAATTGTCTAATTCTTATAAAAATATAAGCGCTTGATAACCCAAGCATCATGAATGCCTGATACCCCAGTTTAAACATGGTATTGGCCCGATAGTGGGCGGGATAGATATCTTTGATATAGAAGAATTCTGGGAAGATGAGAAGAAGGGAGGAGATAAGGATTAAAAGAAGAATAAAAATATCTATGGGAGTGATAAATGAGAAATGGGAAGTTAGACCCTTTAATCTCTTTCTAATGGAAGGGATAACTATAAAAGCAAGAAACCCCAAGACACTGAAATAAAAGAATCCCCAAAGAGTGGCAAGCATGAAAAGAGGTGATTTTTGGCATTTACCCACTTCAAAAAGAAAAGGTCCAAGGGTTTTACCTAAAAGAAATTGTGGGGCACAGAGTACGCCTATTCCTGAGACAAACGGTTTGAAGTTTAGGGAAAAGGGAAGATTTCCAATTAAAAAGAAAAAGACAAGAAAAAGCGAGGCTGAAAATGTTTTATAAAGAGCATTAAATATTGTCATTCTGGCTTGTCCAGAATCCGATTGGGATCCTGGACGCGCTTGTTCCTCGCTTGCCAGGATGACTTTTGATAAATTCAGATACAAGAAAACTAATCCGGATAGTCCCATATAGATTATGCCATCCCAGGCATTAGTCATATACATGACAGAAAGGAGCAGTCCCAGAAAAATAAGTTGGGGCAAAGGAATTGAAGTATGATTGGCAAAATCTGCTAAGAAATTGCCCACTTGGTTTTTATTAGTTGTGTCTTCAGTCTTGGAAAAAATCAAAGCAAGCAGTATTGCCAAAACCAGAAGTACCATAGGAATATCAGAGACATGGCCATGAAGGTCTGCCACCACAAAAGAGTAGATGGGAAATTCGTGAATAGTGAAAGGAATAAATCTAGTGGCATTGGGATACCAGTATCTTTCGGGGTGGAATCCAAGTTCAAGAGTCCAAGGAGGTTTAGGTTCCTCATTTGGGTAACCCGAAGTAAAGATATAAAGAGGATGAAGGTTTCCAGCAAAAGCCACCAGAAAAGCAGCTAGAAGCCCAACAAGAATAACTCTTCCGTCCAAGCGGGTCTTGGTGCTTTTAATCTGTGATTTTACTAATTGTAATTTAGTGTTTATTATTTGAAATAAAAAGTATAGATTCATTCCCATTGAGAAAGAGAGAGTAAAAGTGAAAGCAAACAAGGTAGCTAGCATCAGGTTGTAAGTGACGGCCGAGTCAATACCGGAAAGTTTAGTAAGAAAAGCTGTTATATAGTGACCAAAATAGTAATAGTTTATAAATGATCCGGGAGGATAGTCGGGCGAGTAGGTGAGCCACATATCTTGTGGTGGAAAGAAATTTGAGCGCAGGATGGAGTTGACAAAACCAAAGTCCATAAATTTCTCCAGACCCCTGATAGATGGTTCAGTTGCTCTGACATATGACCAAAAGGCTAGGCCTGTAAAAAAGAGTATTTCTTCGAAGACAGCAAGACCAAAGGGAAAGTTGGTAAAAGCTTTTTTTTGTTTGAGAATATTAAATAAATAAAGATTGGAAATAGCACTTCCTAGAAGTACCACAATGAGAGTGATTCTGGTAAACGGAAGAATTTGCAAACTCCCCAACAACCAGACGATATAGGAGGAGATGATGATTCCGATTACTTTTGCAAAGATATAACCCCGATCGGCAAATTTACCAAAGAAATAGCACGCTGTTGGCAGAAAGACTATTCCTAAAAGAAATATGGTGAACCACCAGACAAAAACAGAAGAAATATCAGACATAATAAATTAATTGCTATTTGATTAATCTATTATAAATATTTTTTCATCTAATGAGAAGAGAGATCTGAAATGATATAATCATGAGCATGAGAAAGCCAATTAAAATAGGTTTTGATTTCGATGGGGTAGTGGCTTACAATCCTTTCAGAGTAATTCGTTTCCCTATCTCTTTTTTGAAAAGAAATATTTTGGGAATTGAAAAGTTGAGCTTCTGGTATCCAAAAAAAAGGTGGCAGCAGATATTTTGGCGGATTTTACACGAATCAAGTATTTTTCCGGCAAAAGGAATAGACACATTGAGACAATTAATAGAAGAAGAGAAAATAGAAGCACATCTGATCACCGCCCGTTATAGCTTCTTAGATGATCACTTATATAAGTGGTTGGAAAAGCACAATTTGAAGAAATTATTTAAGACGATAAATCTTAATAAAAATAATGAGCAACCGCATCTTTTTAAAGAGAAAATAATAAACAAACATAAGTTTGATATCTTTATAGAAGATAATCTCGATATTGTTACTTATCTGCACGGAAGAGGGAAAACCAGGATTTATTGGATCTATAACTTCTTGGATCAGTACCGCCAGCATCCGTTTAAATACCCGTATTTGGAGAAAGCGCTGGAAGAAATAATAAAGCGTCTAGAAACTAGCGTCTAGCGATTAGTTGATCCGCCAGCTGGCGGAAACTAGACGCTAACTATCTAGACGCTAGACGCTATGAGATTACTTTTTTCTCTGACATATTATTTCCCATACAGTTCCGGACTGACTCTTTATGTAAAAAGACTAGGGGAGGCGTTGGTTAAAGAAGGATTTGACATTACAGTGTTGACTATGAACTTTGACAAACATTGCCGATCGGCAGAAATTGTCAATAGAGTTAAGGTGGTTAGAGCTGATTATTTGGCTAAAATAAGTAAAGGATTTTTATCATTCGATTGGCTGATAAAAAGCTGGCAGGAAGTGAAGAAAGCGGATGCAGTTTTTATTAATCTGCCGCAATTTGAGGGGATTATTCCGGCTCTCTTTGCAAAAATATTTGCCAAAAAAGTAATCTCTATCTATCATTGCGAAGTGGTTCTTCCTCCTGGACTTATTAATAGAATTATACAGATAAAATTAACCGCCTCAAATTTTCTCACTCTTTTTCTATCAGATAGAATTGTTACCTATACAGAAGATTTCGCCAGATATTCCAGGGTGTTGTCCCATTTTAAGGGAAAACTACAGTTTATTTATCCGCCTATAATAGAGCAAAAGATCAATAAAAGAGTACAAAATGATATCAGAGAAAAAATTTATGTTCGGAGTCATCCTGGTAAGCCCCGATTTTATCGGGGCGTATCCAGGATCCCAAATGGATTCTGGACAAGCCAGAATGACGAACTATTTATCATCGGGGTTGCAGCAAGACTGGCTGCGGAAAAGGGGATGGAGTATTTATTGGAAGCGATACCGGAAATTGAATCTAGAGTAAAAAGTCATTCTGGGGAGCGAAGCGACTCCAGAATCACTTCCAATGAAAACGATTCTGGACAAGCCAGAATGACCATTAAGAATATGATCAGAATTGTTATTGCTGGATCGATGGAGCCGGTGGGAGAAGAGAATTATAAGAGAAAGATATTAAAACTAGTAGAAAAATATAAAGACTGTGTAGGTTTTTTGGGAGAATTAAAAGAAGAAGACATGGGAGCGTTTTATTCGTTACTTGATGTTTTGGTTTTACCTTCCATTAACTCCACTGAAGCATTTGGGATGGTGCAGGTGGAGGCGATGACTATGGGAGTGCCGGTTGTGGCAAGTGATCTTGCCGGCGTGAGAATTCCAATTCAAAAAACTGGAATGGGAATATTGGTTCCAGCTAAAAACAGCCAGAAATTAGCAGAGGCGATAGTTGAAGTTTTATTAAACAGGAAGAAATATATTAAGAGTAAAGAATTAGTTGAAAAAGAGTTTTCTTTCCAAAAAACGATTGAGCTTTATAAGAAATTATTATCATAATTGCCTATTTCTTTGCTTGCCATGGCTATAGATGATTTTCTAAAAGCCTATCTGCGGGAACGCCCCTTGTTTCTCTCGCTTATTAGAACTAAAGAGGCAGAGCTTTATAATCGGTACTTACCATTAAAGAAGCCGGTATTGGATGTTGGTTGTGGGGACGGGTTTTTTACGAAGGTGACCTTTGCGAAGCAACGCAACAATGAAAGGTATTTGATTGATATTGGTTTGGATGTGAAGAATAGCCGGATAGAAGAGGCAAGAAAGCTGGGAATTTATAAGAAGCTGGTTATTTATGATGGCAAAGAGCTTCCTTTTCCCGATAATTCATTTTCAACAGTTATCTCCAATTGTGTCTTGGAACATATAGATAATCTTGAATTAACGTTGGAAGAGATTAGTCGCGTACTTAAACCCTCTGGATTATTTATAACCGCTGTGATGGCAAAGCCGTGGGAGGAGAATTTGTTTGGAAATAAAATCTTGGGAAATTATTATAAGAAATGGATGATGAAAGCCCAAATCCATAAAAATTTATTTAGAAAGAGAGAGTGGGATGGAGTTTTTCAAAAAGCAGGATTTAAGATTGGGGAGGTAAAGGGGTACTTATCGCCCTCCGCCTGCAGGTTAATTGATATTTGCCATTATCTTTCTCTTCCTAGCCTAATTAATTATAAATTATTCGGCAAATGGGTCTTATTTCCGCCCCTATCCCAAATCTATCCGGTTGATTATTTTTTAAAGATATTATCTCAGAGGGTAGATGTAGATAGCGCTGGCGGATTATTCTACGTTTTAAAAAAATGAGGCAAGGAACTAAAAATATTTTCTTTCTTATTACGATCCTTCTTCTTGCGGCAGTTTTAAGATTTTACCGTTTGGATGAAATTCCCGGGGAAATATATGGAGATATCGTTATCGTTTTTAACTATGTATGGAGAATCTTAGAAGGTCTGTGGCCTTTTGATTTTGTCCTATCTCCAGGGCCTTTATACCACTACGCAATTGCCCCAATTGTTATTCTTCTTGGGCAAAGCTATTTGACTCTCAAAATTGCCTCTGTTTTGATAAGTCTTGTTACCATTGTGGTTACTTTTTTATTTGCTAAAGAATTTACCACAAAGAAAGTGGCTTTAATTACTTCATTGGTTACGGCAATCTCAACCTGGGTGCTAATTTTTGGGAGGCTTGGTAATTCACAAATAATTATTCCTCTTCTAGTTGTTCTTGCTTATTATTTCTTATTAAAGTGGTTTAAAAGTTATCCAAGAGGAAAGAATAGTAGATTATATTGTGTATTGACGATTATTTCTGCTAGTTTAGGTTGGTATACCTATCCACAAACATTCATTTTGCCGATTTTGGTAGGAGGGACGATAGGAATAATAATATTTCTTGAAAAAAAGGTTAAGAAAGAAGACAAGAGAAAAGATTTTTATTCTCTGATTGGATTATCAATTCTTTGTAGCTTTCCGTTTGTGAATATTGTGATAAATAATCCGAGTAACTTTACCAGCGGCTATATAGGCGGACATATATTTGTACAGCAAAGCCTAACGGATATATTCCGTCAGATATTGATAAATCTAATTCATACATTGGGAATGTTTCATTTCCGAGGGGATATGGTCTTTCGGAGCAATATTTCCGGCCTGCCGCATCTCGATCGTCTTTCAGGATTATTTTTTCTTTTAGGAATGATTATTATGCTCAAAAGAAATAAAAAGAAAACATTTCTTTTTGGCATTATCCCAACTTTTATACTTCTTCTTCCCTCGGTCATGGTTTTAAACCAACCACAGGAGGTACCGAGTGCCTCTAGGTCAATCGGGATTACTCCTTTTGTTTATCTGTTTACTGCCGCGGGATTATTTTGGATATTTAGTATTTTAAGAAAAAGAGTGGGGAAATTCCTTTCAATCATAACCGTCACTATTTTCTTTGTTTGTATCTCATATTCCAATCTGTTTAATTATTTTTTTCTGTGGGTCTATGGATTACCCAACCACAATATTCCTTTTGGAAGACTCATTGCGGATGAAATTAGTAAATTACCGCCGCAGACCAAAGTTTATTTGACATCCTGCTGCTGGGGGGATTGGGGGCAGCCGGAACCGGAAGGAATATTTTATGCTTTACCAGAGCATACTCGATCAAGAATTATCTATAATTCGCAGTTACAATGCAAAGACATTGATAAGAATGTGTCTAATCTTATTGTATTCAATCCCAAAGATGCACAAAAAATTACTATGTTTGAGAAATGTTTTCAGGAAAAAACAGAAATATATAAGAAGAATGGAGAGACTGTTGCAGCTTTTTTAAGCCCTATTCCTAAAAAGTGACAATATTCATGAAATATATAAGTAAAGTCTATGTAACTCTAGGCTTTATAATTTTCTTCCTTCTTGTTTTGGGAGATGTAGCTGTATCAAAAAACCCCTTATTCGGGCGGATAGCTACAGTTCTCTGGTTTGTTTCTTTCGGATATGTAACTATCTTTGCTATAAAGTGTTTGATCGACATCATTACACATCTAGCAGGTTTTAAGACAGTATTTACTGTTTTGCTTCTTCTCATCTGGTTTGTTATCCTGGCAATAAATATTTCCCAAACAAAAAATATCAGCGGGGAAACTACACAGGAAATAAATTGCATCCTAAACCATTTATCTACTTTAGCTGACTGGGGGTATGGAAAACCTTGTTTCTTGGGTTGTCCCTCGAAACAGTATCTTCTTATGGCTCTTCCGACGCTGCTATTTGGACGATCGCTTATTTCCTTAAATTCAGGAGTAGCTTTTATTTTCCTTCTGGGTATTATTATTTTTTCGGGAGGTTTATTGAGATTTTTCCAATATAAAAGATATGGAGATTTCATATCTGCTATTCTTCTTGGCTCAATCTTTCATTTCTATTATGTCAACCATTTTCTTTTTTACTTTGAACAGAGTATTTTGCCATTTTGTTTTGGATTGATTATTACAGGTTTTTTTCTTTATTATTTTACTGAGAAAAAAGCCCTGCAATTGACTCTTATTGGTTTTTTACTCCTTTATCTTATCTTTTCCTATACACCCAGTCTGTCACTATATTTTCTAGCTATTTGCGTTCTAGTCTATCTGTTATTTGATAGAAAAATATCTAAACGACAGAAGTTACTTTTGCTTTTAGTTATTGTCCTGACGCTTATTAGTTGTTATTTTTCCATGAAATATAGAGATGATATAAAATTAGTATCGTTAAAAGACCATAATCAGACACAGATTATTGATGATCTACAACAAACACTCGGTCATCTTCTCAGCCAAAATAAAGGACACCCAATCGTTTCTCCTGTCTATAATTTCATCTTTATTGCTTTTATCGTTATATCGTCATTGTTTACTTTTGGGTGGAGATATGCTTTTTTTTCTCACTGGATGATAGGAGTAATCATTCTTTCAGTTATATCCAAAGGGTATGCCTACTATGGAATCGATTTTCGGCTCCATAGAGCATCAGTGATAATTCCGGTTTTTCTGGCAATGCTTGCTTTTCTTTCCAAAAGATTTTATCTCGAAGATAAAGGAAAGTATCTATTTGGAATTTTGATTGTGATTCTTTTTACCGGAGTATATTTTCAGAAGACGATACTGGATACGAAAGATCCAAATAAACACTATCTATTTATTGATTGGATATCCAAAAATCAGATGTTCGTAAGAGAAGTTAAGCAAAAAAAGAATTTATTTTTCTTCTCTGATGCCTTCAGAGATTACATCTCCATTAATGATGAACTCCAATATTTTATTCCCCAACTTACAAAGTCGCAATATTCCCCGAAAGATTGCAGAATTGACGCAGAGACTAGAGGTATTTTTGTAATCAAAATGGATGATCCATGTTTTTTGTCTCTTACTAATTCCGGATTAGTGAATTACAGTATATACAGATATAAAGATGATTCACTGGTTGTTTTTGAGGCTGTTTTAAAAAGAAGTAGTAAGTAGGATCTCTTCTTTTATTAAAAACGGAAACGCAATAAAGTTATTATCGCCCCGAAGGCATCTTTGAATGTGAGTTTTTTTCCTGAGAGGTGAGTTCTTCCTTTATAACTTATTGGTACTTCAATTATTTTAATCCCGCTCTTTACCAGTTTTGCCGTTATTTCCGGTTCCATGTCAAAATGGCAACTTGTAAGCTTTATCCTTTTCATAAATGCTGTTGGTAGCAGTTTATAGCCCGTTTCCATGTCAGTTAGTCTTGTGCCATAAAGAAGGTTGGTGAGATGTGTCAAGAATCTATTACCCCATAAATAGAGCAGGGGAATCACAGCAGTTTTATTTTTAAATCTGGAACCATATACAGCGATATTTTTTGTCATCCTGGCAAGTGAGGAACGAACGCGTCCAGGATCTGGAACGGATTCTGGGCAAGCCAGAATGACGGAAAGTAATTTAGGGATTTCTTCCGGATTGTATTCCAGATCTGCATCCTGGATGAGTATATAGTCCCCAGAAGCCATTTTTACTCCGTTTCTTACCGCTGCTCCCTTTCCCTGATTTATTTTGTGCCTAATATATTTTATTTTTTCCCTTAATTTCTTAATATCTATATATCTTAATATCTCTTTTCTTGTTCCATCCGTCGATCCATCGTCAACTACAATAATCTCCTTTTGGCAGGGAAGGTTAATAGAAGCAATCTTATCAAGTACAAGTTTTATAGTTTTTTCTTCATTGAAGACAGGAATAATTATTGATAGTTTCATCATTTATAAAGAAAATCATAATAATCGATCTGTTTGACCTTTTTGAATATTATCACTTTTGGATGGTCGTAGACGGTGAAGGTTTCATCGGCGTAGTCATCGACAAAGCTTATTCCGGAAAGTGTACATTCTTGAGATTTCATTGCAACTATTCCATATCTGGCAAATGGGGGGGTAAGGCAGATGCTGATAAACGGTATAGGCAGATTTGGTCTTGAGGTGAATTCGGCAATTTTCTTAAATCCTAAAGAACCATCAAATAGGGCTTGGTAATAGCGATTGGTAATAGGATATTTTTCTGGGACGGAAGTTATGGAACCATAAAGGCGATTGCTGGTTAAAATAATATAATCAACCTTCTTTAATCTCTCGTTCATGTCTTTCCATTTCTCCACCGTATCCGGGTTATACAAAGGGAATTCGATACTGGGATATTTTTCATGGATAAATCCAGGTGTTGGTAGGCTCATTGGGATAAAATCATCCCAGTGTTCGCCGGAGATTTTGGATCCGGGGGGAATATTCTCATAGACCCAAACTGAGGCTTGTATTCTTGAGTGAGGTTGGGAATAGATGGAGATGAAAGAGAGAGGATAGATAATTATTAATAACCCAATAATCAAATAACCCAACCCGCCTGCAACGCTTTGCGTAGCAATGCTGGCAGGTGATCCAATATGCAGATGAAATTTTTTCCTTAATAAATTAAAAAGTTCCAATACGAACCATCCAGAAAGAATAGCAAGAAAAGGATATATAGGAAAGAAATAGCGTAAGGCTTTGCCAAACTGACTTCCCTGATAAAAAAAGAGAAGGATTGTCCAAAGAAGGGATAAGGATAGTATTATGTAGTAAGTATTTAATAGTGAGCTTATTTTTCTTTTTACTATTAAATACGTAATACTTAATGCGTAATACGTAATACCTGCAATCGAGATAATCCCCAAAGGTAATCCTAATCCCCACAAGATCATATTCTTCAATGGGAAAAGGTAGGGTTTAGTTTTTATCCATTGCACCGCCGGAGGAAATCCGCCACTTGGATCATCAAAAGATTTCAGTTGCTTCCAGTTATCCAGAACTTTCTGATTCAAACTAATATCAAGTATATTCCCATTGGCAAAAAGATATGGTTGAGTTAGGCGGAAGGAAATATAGAAAGAAACAAATAACACACAACAATTAACAAATAACAAAGAGATATTTTTATTTCTTATCAAAAAGATCAACAGTCCCAGACCGATTATGGGAAGAAAAAGCAGAGCAGTAATTTTAGAAGCTGCAGCTAGAGCTAAAGACCCCCCCAAGAGAATATAAAGGATTACATTATCTATCTTCACTATTTTAATTAGGAGATAAAAAGATAGAGTAATGAAGAAAGTTAGATATGTTTCTACGGCAAAGAAGTGGGAAAGTTGGATTGGGAGAACGGAGGCGGCATAAAAAAATGCCGCGAATAACCCGATTGGTTTATTTTTTAGCATTTCTTTACCAATAAGAAATACTAAAACTACTGTTCCCAGGTCAAATATTGCTGATAGCTGTCTACCAATAATAGTCAAGTTGTTATAATCTCCCAAATTTAGACTTTCTGCTACCCATTTGGTAAAGAATATAGGAAAGGTTCCGTAGACGAAGAACCCAAATCCGCGGTTATGAGGATTTAGAGGGGACGCTGCAGTATCTAAGTATTCCCCAACTGAGCGAGGCCAGGAAATACCTCCTGCGACCATGGTTAAGAATCTTTCATCCGGATGCAGATGCTGGTTCTGGTCCCAGTTGACGCCGTAAAATCTGAAAAATGCAGCTATAAGCAGTATACAAATAAATGATACCTTTGTTACTGTTAGTTTATTCTTCATATTCCAAACAAGGACATATATTGATTGATAGTCAATGGTTTAACTTTTCGATAAATTCTTACGACCGGATGATCAAAAACCGTCCAAGTTTCTTCGGCGTTTTCGTCAGGAATTGTTAATTGAAGATCCGTCAGCTGACGGATTGTTAATTGAGGAAAAGAAGAGATTTCAGCTACTTTCGCAAATCCTAACCTGCCGGAGAATAATAATTGATAATATTTGGCAACTTTAGGATAGGTTGTAGGAAGCCGTAAGTAATTAGCAAATATCCTGCGGGAAGGAATAAAGATATAATCGGCTTTTTCCAAGTGATTTATTAATTCATTAAAAAGAAGAGGGTTTTCATCCATGTGATAGAAATCGAAGGAGATGACTGACACATTATTCCATTTTTTTGCAGGCTCATAATCAGGTATTCCTACAGGAATATCGATTACATTCGCTGTTTCCGAAAGGACATAGGAGTTATTTGGAATGTTTGTATAGATAAAGCGGGATGCAGAAACCCGACTGTCTTCGTAGGTATAGATGGACATGAACATCAATCCTGGAAGGATTGATGTAATGATCAATAATCCAATAAACCAATATACCAATTTTTTAGTCATTCTGGCTTGTCCAGAATCTTCTGTTTTGAGGGGGATTCTGGAGTCACCCCACTTCGTGGAGTTCCCCAGAATGACGGAGAATAAATACCCAGCGAAGATAGCAAAGAACGGAAATAAGGGTGTCATAAACCGAGTCCATTTGGCAAAGAGAAAAGTATTCGGAAGCAGATAAATTAAAAAACTAGTAGTAAGTATTAAGTAGTAAGTATTAAGATTTAATTCTTGTCTTCTTTTCCTAATACCTAGTACCTGATATCTAATACCTTGGAAAATGAATAGAGAAATATTTGATAGTATATTTATACTTATGGAAAGAAAACCTAAGGAACCTAAGATAAATACCGGCCAGCCCAAAGCGTACGGAAATATTTTTTCTGCCTGGAAAAGAATCGGTGTTGTATCTACAAACTGTCTTGTATAGAAAGCAGTATATCTTCCTGTGGCTACATCTGCTTCATAGCCAAAAACTGCACTTTTAAAATTTTCCGGCTCAATCAGATTATAAGGAGAGGAGACAATAAAAAAGAAAAGACTACCAAGAGTTAGAAATAATCCGATCTTCAGATAACCTAATAATCCAATGACCCATTTTCTTTTTCTTTTTTTAACCACTTTAACTAGCTGGATTAAAAGAGTAAAGAGTGGGGGAGTGAGGAAAAATAACCCAGTCAGTTTAGAACCAGCAGCAAAACCAATAACTAAGGACAATAGAATTAAATATTTTTTAAAATTAGATTCAATTGGATTATCAAAAAGCTTAAAGGATAAATAGATTGATAGTAGAAAGAATAGGGTGAGGAGAGATTCGGTAGTGCCGAAATGCGCAGATTGGATAAGGCCGGGAGTAAAAGCCGCCATAAGGGCGGCTAGAATTGAGAATTTAGAATTATGAATTAAGAATCGAGAGAGAAGATAAACTAAAAGGACAGTGAGAATAGAGAATAAAGCTGACCAAAACCTAAGCCAGAAGATAGCGGAAGGAAAAGTTGTCATCCTGGCTTGTCCAGGATCCCAATGGGATTCTGGACGCGTCCCGACTAACGTCGGGACTTGCCAGAATGACTGAGCTATTTGATCGCTAAAAAATGCCAGGTAAAGAGGGAATTGGCCATAGGAAAAAAAATGGGGATTAAGGTTACAATTGTTAATTGTTGATTGTTGAAGAGCAAATTGAGAGATAAGACAGGGAATAATTTCTGAAGTTTTGGAAGGGAGGCGCAGTTGGCTGATAGAACCCGCCATATTGCGTTCATCAGGATTAAAAAAGTAGGGAGAATCATGCATCAAATTATAAAAACGGAGGAATGCGGAGATAATGAGGATTAATACGAGAATTCCTATCTCTTTCTTATTCATCATAGAAAAAAATTTCATTTAGAGGATATACAAAAACAAAATCACCATGATTCCCCATCCAAGTATGGAAACAATTAAAGGTTTATCAGAGGTAATAATTTTTTCTGGTCGCTCTCCGGCTGTTCCTTCGTATGCTAGTTGAGCATAACGCATCAGGCCGTAGATAACAAAAGGAATTGTCACAATCATCCATTTCCGATCCAGTGCTTGTGGCAAGACTGATATAAGAAAAGTACGAAAAGGGGCATTAAATTGAGGTGGTTCTTCAAGAAATGTAAAGAGAGAATATGCAAGTATCGCGGCTGAACCAAACATAGAAGTATAAAAATCGAGCAGATGTTCTTTATATTGAAAGAGAGCTGGTCTGGTTGTTGATCCTTCTTTTAACAGTTCCGCGTGGCGTTTGGTAGAGGCGACAAAGAGAGCAACAAAGAAAATAGTCAGGAATAGCCAAAAAGGTAGATGATAAAAAGTCAAAACTTCTCCGGCATAGGCCCGAAGGATAAAAGAAAAAGCAATTCCTAAAATATCAAGAATGGCATATTTTTTGAGGATGGTTGAATAGAGAATATGAAGGAGTACAAATGTAGCTGCTACTAGAAAAAAAACAGTCGAAACAAAAAGTGCAGCAATAAGTCCCAAAAAAGCCAAGAGAAATGACGCTTCAGTTGCCATTTGCATGGGGATAAGGCCTGATGCGAGCGGGCGCTTCTTCTTTTCCGGATGGAGTCTATCCAGTTTCACATCGACTATATCATTAAAAAGATAAGATGCGGATGAGATGGCGCAAAAGATTACAAACCCCAAAAAAGTGATAGAAAGATAGGCTGGATCAAACAATTTACCATTAAAGATGATGGCGGTAAATAGAATAAAATTTTTTACCCACTGATTGGGGCGAAAAGCCCAAATAAGCGGTAAGGCACTTTTTTTTGGCATATTAGATATTTTAAGTTAGATAGGCGATAATATCAATACAAAAAATCAGGCGCCCGCAGGCGCCTGATTTTAAGTAACAATTCTTGCGATTATCGCGTTACTGTAATGGTTTCTTCGAGTTCAACACCGGGTGCTGCTACTGTAATACGGTTGTCAGTAGCGCTTTTAACTACAGTATAGTTCGTAGTATAAGATGCTGTACAGTCCGTGACATCTCCTCCCGTTACCAGCGGATCTCTTGGGAGTGCAGCTAAATATCTGGTTACTACTGATGCACAGATATCAGCCTCACCAGTGCCATTGCCGATCGTCGCCGCAGAAGTAGTGATGGCTGTTGGAAGAGCACCCTTGTTATCTGCTGCGTATTGGTGTATGGCGTTAAGGATTGCATTCACGTCACTTCGCCTTTTGGTGTTATTGGCTTGTGAGAATTGCCTGGCTGGATTGATGGCAACCAACGCAATCGCAAAAAGTACAGCGAGTATACCAATGACGACCAAAATTTCGATAAGTGTAAAACCTCTTTTGTTTCTTTTCATGCGTTTATCTCACCCCCTCCTTAAATTGACCAATATTATTACTAATCTCAGTTAATCAGACATTTTCAATCTTGTCAATCGTCAATCGTTTACCTCTTTATCGATCCATCAAAAGTAGCGGTATTGTCTTGATTTAGGATAGTTGATGAAGAAGCAGTAGGAGTCGTAGTCTGTATTGGAAAAGGAGATTCTCGACTCTTAGTAATAGAAGGTATGGGTATGGGTAAAGCTTTAGGCTGGGGAGTGGCAGATGTTTTATAGTAAAGTATAACCAGTACAATTATCAACGTGAATAAAATAGGCAGTAAAAAGATAAGCATACGGTTATCGTCCTTTTTATCCTTTTTGTCTTTGGGATTCTGGTTTTTGGAAAATAAATCCTGGTGAATAGACAGACTGTTTTGTTTGGCCAGATCAAACCTTTCAAGGATAGTTTTAGCGCAAGATTCATCCAGTTGACCAGCTATGGTAATATCTTTGCCGAGTATAAATATTGGTACGATTGCCTCAATCAGAAACCCCGCTTTTTCAAATGCGGATTTGATATTTTGATAAAGATCGGAATTGACCGCCAAAAGTTTTGATCCGGTGGCAAGTTGATATATTTTGGTACTCACGTTTTCAAAAGGAAAAGTGTCTACATATTTCTGCAATTCACTGTCTTGATGAAACTCTGGACTGTCTGGAAAATCTTTTTCAAAATACACATTTGGAGATAGCACTATCAAAGCTTGTGATGGACTTATTTTGTTGTTGTCAATAAATGATTTGATTTGCAAGGTAAGCGACTGGGGATTTATAACTTCAAGATCACTTATTGTGTCAGGGGTAAAGGGAAAAGTAAGTACATTAGGTAAGCTGCTGTCGTAATAATAGATTTTATCACGCTCTAAAAATATTATGCTTTTACCAGTAGCCATTTTTATATTTCCTTCCAAGACTGGATAGTCAAAATATTATTCGTATAGTCTGCTATTACCTGTATCGTACGGGAAAAATTACCAATCTTACCAATTGAAATGATAGTTTTGGAATTAGTTCCGCTTATAGATATAATAGCATTTCCGGAGTCTACAGGGAAAGTTTCGCCTGTATAATTTGGATCACGCAGAAGTCTAATCAAAGCATTCTCTATGCCGCTTTCGGCAACATAATAAGTGGAATTTCCCTGATCAAATTTGCTGGCGGATAAGGAATTGGAGAGTATGATCATCACTGCTCCTGAAGTAACAGTAATAGCAATAATCATGAAAAAAAGAAGAGTTACTAGCGCCTGTCCCTGGTTCTGGTAGGATGATTTTTTAAAGATGCTTGTAGTCACATTCGCTCCTTTCAACGCTTCAGTGTAAACATAGTTTAACGTATGGCAAGGGTAGTCTGGAAAGCTTTAGTTTCCGGGCCCGTTGCCCTTTGGGTGATACTGGTAATTGTAAATGTCATTTTGATGCTATTTTTACCATTTATATTCCCCAATCTTTGAAATGTCAGGTTGGAAATAGTAGTATCATGCCCGTTTAAATCATCGGTATTGTTACTTTTGGTGATCTGGAGCTTGCCATTTGAAAGGGCAAAGCTTTCAGCCAGACTATCTACTGTAATTTGTAAGGTGTTGCCGGTGGTTCCTAAAGCAGGAGTCTCGATACTTTGAGCCCGGTTTATATCGTATGCCAGTTTGGCAATAATAAATCTTCCGTCCTGTTCAATAGCAGATATTGACTCAGATTCCAATTTGGCATCAATTGTGGAAACAAAAATGCCCGTTAGAACGGCCATAAATACCGATAACATACCTATATAAATTATGACTTCAACTATAGAATATCCATGCATTTTTTTACCTAAAGTCTTCATATTATTTATGGCGAATAATTTATAGAGATATCATATAGGGTAGGCGACTGGGTAATCTCGCTTGTTGTCAGATATGCTTTATAACTGAGACATCTACCTGGATTTTCAAATCCTACGCCGTCATCGTCTAGCGGTATAGCGGCGTCAGTAGTAAAGTATGAAGAAGTGGATTTATCAAGACCTACATAGGTAAAATTTACACTGTTACAGCTGTTATTTATAGGGTCCGCTATGCCGATTTGGAATTTGATGGTTGTTTGGGAGGGTTGACTTGTATGAAGATAAAGTCTATTAAAAACTGCAGAAAAACCAGCATCGAAAGTTTTTGAAATAAAAGTACCTGCTGTCCCATATTGTCCGCCTGGGCCACCTTCGATGATTTTTAATTCTGAACTTGTATCGCCGGTAATTATATAAGAATAGGCATCTCCATCTGATTCAACAACCGATGACAATCCATTGATTCCTGTATCGATATTTAATCCTCCACAACGGGGAAGGTTAAGGTTATTTTCATTGGTGATGTCAATGACCTGATATTCTTCTGCGTTGTTTCCCACAATTATAGCTTTGTTTCCTGGAACAACGGTTACGCCTTTTGGATCCATGCCATTCGTCTCATAACTTCCTAGAGTGGGTTGATTGCCTGTTTTGGCGGCAATATCAACGATGAAAAACTCTTTTTGCGTCGCTGATTCTGCTGTTACGAGGTAAGCACGTGTAGCTGTACCGTTTATGAATACATCTTTAGCCGCTTGACCGTTAACTGTCGCTTGTCCGACAACCGTAAGCGTTTTTCCATCTGTACTTACCTGGATAATTTGCAATTGGTTTGTGGTGGCACCGACCGCTATATATGCGTAACTTCCATTTACCACCACTCTATTTCCAGTACCGGCTAAAGTGACTGATCCCAGTTGAGAACGAGAGCCAGATTTATCTGAAAGATCGAACGTATAAAGAATATCTCCATCTGTCATGTAACCTATATTTCCCGAAACATAAATACTATTTCCATTTCCATTTCCGGGTGCATCAAAATAGCCGACTTCCTGGTATTTTCCGTTTATAATATTGTTTAAATCGATAATCACTATTTCCTTTGAATTCGTATCTGTTGCCAGGTATGCATAATTTGTGTCCCCAAAAACACCGTTGGTTTTGTAACCGTCAAAAGTTGCGGTGATGCTGCCAGCAGGCGGGGTAGGATAGGGAGGATTTGAAATGGCAACTTGTGCAAAGGATACTCCAGAGGCGTTGTCGCCGGTGCCGGCAACAACCTGTCCTTGAACGGCATAAACAGCATTTGCTACTCCCTGTTTGGGTAGATCAACAGAAGCAATTGATAAGTTGGGAGCACACCAACTTCCATGCCCGCCCGCCCCTAAGGTGACTTCTCCTCCGCTGGTATTCGTCACTACGGTAGCATTAAGTGTTCCTTGGCCAAACTGTGTATCAGTAGTTTCCACAAAAGTTGTGTTACTTAAAAACCTAGTTAAATACATCGTACTGTCTACGGATGATGAGAAAGGAGTATTCCATGAGACAGTAGTAACTATTTTTTTAGTAGATGGATCAACTGTTCCGCCTGTTGAAACTACTGCCTCACTGCCGTCGCGTCGTACGTCACTAATGACTATTTGTCTTATATATCCGTTTATCGTTTCATCTCCAGACGCTAGATTCCAGGTATTTCCAGAAATAACAGGATGATATATGCCGTTGGAAGAAACAGAAGACCAATTATTTTCGCGCGCAATCCGCACTGCTTCTTCGGCTTCTTTAAGAAGTGTAGTTGCTTCCAGCCTTTGCGTTTGTTGAGCTTTACCTTCTCTTGAGGCAACCAGTCCGGTCAAAAGTGCGGGGAGAAAAATACTGGCAAGCCCGACTGCTATAATAAATTCAACAATTGATTGTCCTTTTTGTTTTAACATAAAGCCAAATTAGGATAGGAATAAATCCAATTCTCAATTTACAGAAGTTACCACACCATATTTATTGATAGTTATTATTTTCTGTTCCCCTGAAAGAGTATTTTGCAGTGTAATGGTATTGTTGCCTGTGGCACCTAAAATTTCTCCACTGCCGCTTATAAATAATATTTGTGAGGAGGGGAAAGAAGTATTTATCAATTTGGTGTTATCATCAAATTTTATTTCCAAGTTGGATGATGACTGTGCGTTATATGAGCCATAAAAATCTATATATTTGTCGGTAGCCAGATAAACACCAATATTCTCTTTGCTGATGTTTCCTTCTGTGTCACCAACCATAGCCTTTAACTGTTGGCTTTTTAAGTTGTTAATGAAGGTATCAATGGATTCAGAAAGCGTTGCCTTATATGACACGCTTAAAAGGTTTACTGTGACAATTGTAAATAGGGAAGCAAAAACCAAAAGCGCAACAATGACCTCGATTAAAGTAAAACCATATTGATATTTTTTATGGAAGATCATCCTACCTGCCGCCGATTTGGCCGATCATGCCGTAAATTGGTGATAATATGGACATCATCATTCCACCGACCAAAATTCCCACAACAACTAAAATCAGGGGTTCCATCAGGGTGGTAGTCGTATGGAGTGTTTTTGATACCTGGTAATCTAAATATTCGGAAACATCCTGCATAGAGCGATCCAGGCTGCCGCTTTTTTCACCTGCTTCTGTAATTTTTATCATAATACTGGGAAAGATTTGTTTTGCATCCTTAAATCCTTCCGATAATCTTTTTCCAGATAAGACTAATTCTTTACAGTGAGCTATAGCATTGGCTACTTCCTTTTTTGTCACAATATCCATAGTCAAGTCTAAAGCTGCCATAATAGGAATTCCTGCATTCAAGAGTAGGTAAAGACTGCGGGTAAAATTCGTGAGATCTATTTCTTTGGCTAATTCTTTCAGGAGTGGTATTGAAAATAATAGATTGACTAATAATTTTTTATTTCTTCTATATAAAAAGATAAATCCGAATACTAAGGTCATCATTATGAATATAACAGGTATAGTTTGGGTAAGAAGTAAATTGGAAACAAAAATAAGAATTCTGGTAGGCAGCGGTAACTTCATATTCAGCCTTAGGAAAACTGATGAAATTTTAGGAATGACAAAGACAAGTATCATAAGAAGTACTCCGGCAAAGACAATCATGATGACTACAGGATAGATGAGGGCCCCTTTGACCCTATCGGCGAATTCTGCTTCTTTCCTGATATTATCTCTCAGATCTCTAAGGGTGACATCAAGCGTACCTGCTTCTTCAGAAGCCTTAATTATATTGACCATTACCTTATTAAAGGCGTTCGGAAACTTCGAAAATGAGGTATGAAGTTGTTCACCCTGAATAAGATCGGCCCGCAGAGTCTCTAAAATCTTTTTCTGGTTTCCTTTGGCATCCTCTAAGATAGAATCTACGGTTTCAAGTATGGAAATGCCTGCTGTCAACATAGTGGCAAGATTACTTATAAGACCGATTTTTTCGCTGGTTGAAAGTGATATATTTTCAGTTCTCATAGATTCGACTATGCTTTCTACAAAGATTCAACTTTGGTAACACGAAGTATTTCTTCTATTGTAGTAATCCCTTTTCCTACTTTTTGTAACCCGTCATCAAGCATGGTAGTCATACCCTCAGCAATTGCTGCATGGGCGATCACATCAGCGTCATTTTTTTCTGTAATAAGCTTTCTTATATTTTTAGAAACCTCAAGAACTTCAAATACACCAATTCTCCCCGCATATCCTATCTGATGGCATATCTTGCAACCTTTACCTTCGTAAACAGTTAAATTCGTAATACTTCCCAGATTTTTCTTTATAATTTCCATCGGCATGTGACTCCCTAATTCTTCGACAGATATTTCCTTGGGGGTTTTACACATTTCACAAATTTTCCGAACCAGTCGTTGAGCAATGATGACGTTCACCGTTGAAGCAACCAGAAATGGTTCGATTTTCATATCTATCAACCTGGGTAAAGCGGTTGCGGCATCATTGGTATGGAGCGTAGAAAGTACCAAATGACCGGTAAGGGCTGCATTGACAGCAATTCCTGCTGTTTCGCTGTCCCTTATTTCACCTACGAAAACAATATTGGGATCCTGCCTGAGGATTGACCGCAGTCCGGAAGCAAATGTCAGATTGGTTTTGGGATTAGCTTGAATTTGATTTACACCCTTGATGCGATATTCTACAGGATCCTCAATGGTGGTAATATTTTTCTCACGAGTATTTAAAATTTTTACTATTGCATAAATTGTCGTAGTTTTACCACAGCCTGTTGGACCGGTAGACAAGATCATACCGTAAGATTTACTGGTGGCAGCAGTTACTTTTTTCAAATCTGCCTCCTGCATGCCCAGATCCATAAGAGAAAACTGGCGGAAACGCGCAGAAAGAAGCCTCAAAACTGCTTTTTCTCCATCTGCCATGGGTATTATCGACACACGCAGATCTATATTTTCCTCAGCCAACTTCATCCTGATTTTTCCGTCCTGAGGGGCCAAATGTTCATCTGTGCGCAGTTTTGACAACACTTTGATTCTGCTGATTATCCGCTCATGAAGATTTTTCGGTAAAACTAAAACATCATGGAGAATACCGTCAATTCTGAAACGCACAAGTGAATTTTTTTCTTCAGGCTCTATGTGTATATCGGATGCTTTATCCTGATAGGCATAGTCAATGAGGAGATCAACAATTTTTGCTACCGGTGCCTCATCAGTAACAAAACTGCCTGTTTTGCCAATTTCCTCATTAAAAAGTCCTTCATAAGTTTTTTGCAGTTCTTTGCGATATATATGAAGGGTATTAAAAATATCTCTCTCTGTAGCAAGGTAGGGGATAACTTTCTCGCCTGTTTTTTTGACGATCATTTCCTGAATCTCTCGATTGCCGGGATCAGTCATGGCCAGTTTAACTCCGTATTCATCTCTGGCGAAGGGAATAACTTTTTGCTTTCGGGCAACTTTTTCCGGAATTATATGAATGACGTTATCCGGGATGGTGATCTTTGCTAAAGTGATGAAAGGAAGTTTGAGTGATTCTGCAATCATCTGGCCTAACCTTTCATCGGAAATAATATCTTTTTCAATCAGAACATCCGTCAGGGAAGTATCTGAATTTTTGGCAGAATCGGAAACCTCGGAGAGTTTTTCAGCCGTTAATATATTATTTTGCAGGATGAGTGATTTTAGTTTTTCATCAGAAATAATCATGGGCAGTTTTAATTTGATTTTAGAGTAGTTGAGAGGGAATAGCAATTATTATACTCCGCAGATTATTTTCTAGCTCACAGTAAAAATTTTCTTGCTCGCCCTTCGATTCTCCGCCAGCTGGCGGATCGCTCAGGGCAAGCATAAAATGTTTATCCCGAGTCTATCGAGGAACGATCTACGAAAATTTTCACATGTTCGCAGAAAAATTATTCAACCCTTTTTAAGCATAACTTCCGCCGCTTTGTATCCTAACTCGATAGCATAGTTGGTGCCTCTGTCCCAAGGATAAACCATATCCATATTGGCAAGATAAACATTGGGAATGGGGGTCTTAAAGTCCGGCTTGATTTCGGAGTAATTGACCGGGAAAACGGGTTGGGCGAAAGAACCGAGAAATAGTTGTGAGTTGTAAGTTGTAAGCTGTAAGTTAAAATTGGGATTGATTTTCTGAAGATACGGAAGATATGTTTTAAACAATTCTTCTTTTGTCATTTTAAGATAGGGGTGGTCGTCTGTAAGGTAATTAGCGACATAGGTAAGATGACATCCGCCATAATATTTAGCATCAACCAAGTTGGTCTGTTGAATCACTGCGATAAAAGGAAATTTATTATCAGTAATATTCAGCCAATAAGTATCTTTTAAAATTTTTTGGCTGGTTATCAAAAGCAGATTTAGTGCAGACAGGTGTGAAATTGAACTTATCCTCCGTTTATATTCAGACGGAAGTTCTGGATACAACTTAGTAAAGACCGGAGAGGGAGCAGTAATTAATACTTTGTCAAAAGAAGAGTTTCTGTCTGGATCAAAAGGAGTACCAAGGAGAATTTTTCCGCCATTTTTTTTGATTTGAAAAGCAAGAGCTTCAAGTAATGTTTGATATCCTCCCTCAAGATAACCCAAAGTAAGTGTCCTTTTTTTTATTCGCGCCCAGAACCAGGCCATGTTGACTGTTTTTGCATAGTTACCAAACTTTCCCCAAAGAAGCGGCTTCCAGAGAATCTCAAAACATTCCTCTCCAAAATATTTTTTTATCCAATCATAAGCGGTATATTTTTCCAGAGGTAAAGCCCATGATTTTGGTATTAATTTAAAAATGAAAGAGATTGCTCCTGTACGAAGGCGGGAAGGGAAAGAGAAGGGAGAAAACGATAGAATATGAGAGGCAGAGTTAAAAGGGAAAATTTGGCCCTGATAGAAAATTGAGGTGAGTGTTTTGGGAAAGATAAGCTTCTCTCCCAAACCTAAATCTTTTATTAATCTCAGTGCATAAAAATCACTCCCAAACCAATGATGATAATGCTTCTCAACGCTCCAAAGCCACCCCTTTAGTTTAAATGTTGCCGCCAGGCCTCCAAGGGATTTCTCTTTTTCAAAAATCGTAACCTGATGTTTAAGCTGGGTAAGTCTGAAGGCGTTTGAGAGTCCAGTAAATCCTGCTCCGATAATGGCTATTTTCATGGTTCGAAGTCCTCACCATGACCCTGATCCGCCAGTTGGCGGAGAATGGGTCATTCTTTCAGTTAATCTGTAAAGTCAATAGTGGGGATATTTGAAACACTGGTGTTGCTGGCAACATCTGTTGCAGTTAATTGTACTTTTGCAGAGGTTTTGGAGGTGATAAAAAATTGAGTCATACCAAAGTCATTGGTTGTTTGAGTATCTGCAGGGGTAATAGAAGTTGAGGGATTTGAAGACAGCTTGACACTGCGAGAGGATAAAGCATTGCCATTTATATCACGAATATACACACTTACTTTAATCTTAGTAGGTGGTTTAGCGCTTCCCTCCTCGCCAGCTGTTCCAACCTGAGGGAAGACGATCGCAAATGATTTTAAAGGTGAAGGAGTAGCATTTTTTGCCCGCAAAATACTAGATGTAGGTTTATCAAAGGTTAATACCAACATTCCAACAATAAATAGAAGGAAGAAGAAAGAAGACAAAGCCAGAAATTTCTTGTCTTTCATATTTTTCTATGGTTTATTGTGGCACTAATCCCTTTTATTGTCAAATTACATAGAAGATAGAATACAGCTGGACTTGACAAGTCGAATTTATTTTGCCATACTTTTATTTGCCCTTCGGGTAAGGAAAGAGACTTAAGAACTTTTTCCTCTACAACCTCCGAAGTGGGTAGCACGATTTAATCGGGCGATGAGGTTAAAGTATCCGCGATCCTGTGGGATCGGGATCTACCTTCCCATTGTTGCTTCGGGGAAAAACTTAAGTTTTCTTCCTATCACGAGGGGCACTCTTTTTGCATAGATTATCGGGGTTTACCATGAGTGAAACCGAAGGGTTGACAAAAGAGAATTTTTCTGTTTAAATAAGAGAGGTTTATTTATTTTCCCTCTTTAAATGTTTTTCAAAAGTAATTTCCCAAAAATCTTTCATGCCAATCAGATCTAAATTAATTAAAGATAAGCCAATCACAATTGATGATGTTATCGGTCAACCAAAGGCAGGGGAACAAGCTGTACCCTCAACCGTGGAGAATAACGCTTCACAAGGAGCAAGTGTTATTCCACCTAAAACACCAGAAGGCATTACTCCACAGCCAGTCCGACCTCCTGCTGCTACTCCTTTTATTCCTTCGATGATTTCACCGTCACCTCCTCCCACTGGCCTTCCGAATAATCATTTTGATCGATATACCAGTACTCCAACCAAGACTGTCTCTGGATTTCTGGATATTATGCCTGAAGGGCATGGATTCTTACGGCCAAAGTTTATAGCAGGCGATGGTGATATTTATATTTCTCAATCTCAAATTCGCAAATTTCAACTACGAGAAGGAGATGAGGTAGAGGGTCAAGCCAGAATGCCAAAAGAAAATGAGCGCTATTTAGGTCTTTTAAAAGTTGAAAAAGTGAATAAAAGCAATGCTGATGATTCACTAAAACGTCCACATTTTGAGGATCTCACACCTATCTACCCCAACAAACAAATAATTCTTGAGACAGGTAAGACTCCACTTTCAACTAGAATTATTGATCTTCTATCGCCAATCGGATTTGGACAAAGGGGATTGATTGTTTCTCCTCCCAAAGCCGGGAAAACTACCATTCTTAAAGATATTGCCCATGGGATCGCGGAGAACCATCCTAAAGTACACCTGATGGCAGTTTTGATTGGAGAACGCCCTGAGGAGGTAACAGATATAAGCCGTTCGGTTAAGGGTGAAGTAGTTGCCAGCAACTTCGATGAAGCTCCCGAGGCCCAAACCAAAGTGGCGGAGGTGGCACTTGATCGTGCGAAGAGATTGGTGGAATTGGGTGTAGATGTAATAATACTGCTTGATTCTATTACCAGATTGGCTCGGGCTTATAATCTCTGTGTCAACCCTTCTGGAAGAACACTTTCAGGCGGATTTGATCCTGCGGCACTGTACCCTGCCAAGAGGTTTTTGGGTGCAGCCAGAAAATGTGAAGCAGGAGGAAGTCTCACTATAATGGGGACTGCACTGATTGAGACAGGAAGCAGAATGGACGATCTTATCTATGAGGAATTTAAAGGCACCGGCAATATGGAACTTCATTTGTCAAGATACTTACAAGAACAGCGAGTCTTTCCGGCAATAGATGTAGATAAGTCAGGCACCAGACATGAAGAATTACTTGTCTCAACCGATGATTTAAAAAAGATAGTCACACTCCGTCATATGCTGTCACTCCTTGGTGAAGGCTTTGAGAGAGCCATCACTTTAATTGAAAGACTCAACAAAACCTCCAGCAACCGCGATTTTCTTAAGAGCCTGAACAAGGGATAACTAGCAATCTTCATGAATATTGCTTTTAAAATAAGATCTTTTTTCGAGCATCTTCAAGAGTTTCTGAAGGAGACAAGAGAGTGGCTTGAATTCCTATATTTTTATAGTCGCAAGAGAATAATTATAGCAGCTCATCATTTTGAACGCTTTACTGACTTAGTGGTAGATCTCCTCCTTGTGAAGAGAGGTCGATATGGTAAGCATTTTATCAACGTTTCATTCCTTTTTTTGGTAGCTGGAGCACTGATCGGTGGGCCTGCTGTCGCTGAATATTATCCCACAGTCAAACGCGATGCAAACACAGCTTACGATTCTACAACTGCCTCACTTACATCACTATCCACCGAAGATTTAGCTACGACTACCAATCCATCCGAAAAGCCCCGTTTTGAAATATTTGATTATGAAGTGGTAAAAGGTGACACTCTAGGCAGTATTGCCGAAAAGTTTGGTATCTCAATCGATACGATTAAATGGGCTAATAGTTTAAAGACGGAAAAATTGGTTCCAGGGCAATCTCTTCGTATACCGCCGGTTACCGGAGTGGTTCATAAAGTATCTCCGGGAGACACAATCTATTCTCTGGCTAAAAAATACAAGTCTGATGCGCAAAAGATTGTCGATTTTCCAGCCAATGATTTTACCGACCTGGATACTTTTGCTTTAAATATTGGACAGATTCTTTTTATTCCCGATGGAGTTATGCCCGAAGCTGCTCCAATTTATAAACCAGCGCCTGTGCCACAATTTATAGCAGGTGCTGGGGGTAAATTCCTCTGGCCGACTCAAGGAATTATTACTCAGTATCCTGTTTCCTACCACATGGCAGTAGATATCGCCAATGCCGCGGCTCCACCAGTTGCTGCAGGGGATAGTGGAGTAGTGGCCTTTGCCGGTTGTGTCCGTTATGGTTATGGTTGTCATGTGATTATCAATCATGCTGATGGTTTTCAGACACTTTATGGTCACTTGTCTTCCTACAATGTAGATGCAGGAGTAAGCGTTGGTCGCGGACAAATTATAGGCAGAATGGGATCAACCGGAAGGTCAACCGGAACTCATCTCCATTTCGAAGTGAGGAAGAACGGCGTGCTTCTAAATCCTCTGTCATTTCTAAAGTAATTCCCGATTTGACAAATTTGACTAATTAGACTAACTTGGAAGAAGAAAAATTTGGGCCGTTAGCTCAGCGGTAGAGCATCGTCTTCGCATGACGGGGGTCGGGAGTTCAAATCTCCCACGGTCCACTGAAAAATTCTGATGAATTTTCCAGTGTAAACACAATTTGTTTCTGGTATAATCCCGATAAGGAAAAGAGGGTTTACCCGGAAATTTTCCTCAGAAAATATTTCGGGCCCGTAGCTTAGCGGTAGAGCGTCTGCATGGCATGCAGAAGGTCACCGGTTCAAATCCGGTCGGGTCCACAAATTTGTTATACTCAAAGAGATGAAAAAGAGAACTGTCAAAATTTTCCTCACCCTTTTTTCCGTCATTGTGTCTCTTCTAATTGGCGAGTTTATAGTGGGGAAGTACAAGCATCAGATGACTTATTCAGAGGCTTATTTCTATCAGATGAAATGTTATGCCAGAGACGATCTATTACCATTTTCTCTTCCTAAAAATTATTCTTGTCTGATGAGGGATTATAACGGTGTATTTAATATCAAGACACAATTTAATAGTCTGGGATATAGAGGAAAAGAGTTCTTATCCAACAAGCCTCCAAATATTACCAGAATTCTCGTTCTGGGCGACTCTTTCACTTTTGGAATTGGCGTTTCTGATGAAGAAACATACCCTTACCAGCTTGAGAAAATCCTAAAAGAAAAAGGGCACTCCAACACCGAAGTGATAAATGCCGGTTATGCCGATGCTTTCAGCCCTGACAGCTATTATCTTTACCTGAAAAAACGGGGACTGGCTCTTAAACCTGACATAGTTATTTTAGGCTTTTTTGTCTATAACGATATCTCCGATTTGGCAGAGACAGTTTGGGAAAAGGCGGATAAAGACGGCCTTCCTGAAAAAATCAGTTCCTGCTGTCATGTGGTTGATGGTGGAATTTTAAGAAACAAAATGATTGATTTTAAATATAAATATCCGATACTTCGTGATTCACAACTATTTTTATTAGTTGTTAATACTCTAAATGCACGTTTTAAACTTTTTAAAAATCCCATCTCAATGCCAACTAAAGATGAATTGAAGCTCGGATGTGTAATGAGTCCGGACTGCATACATTTATTTAGTGCAGAAGAGGAAAAAACATATAAAGTGTTAAAAGGGATAAAAGATATCACCCAAAAAGAAAATATTCCATTTTTGGTAGTACTTATTCCTCTCGATCATCAATTAAATCCCAAAGATTATAATTTCTGGTTTATAGACACAAATAATCTTGATTTTATCCAAAAAAGAATTGGTAAAAATCTGTCTGAGAGTAGAATTTCCTATCTTGATCTTTATCCCATATTTGATAAACAGAGGGGAAGGGGAAGGCCGTTCCTGCCGAAGGACCTCCATTTCAACGCCTTGGGAGGACAAATCACCGCCGAGTCGATCGCCTCATATCTGGTGGAAAATGAATTAATTAAATAAACATCATTTCTCGCAGACAAAGTTTCCCATAACCAGTATATCTATTCCGCTTCTTGTAAATGTTGAGTAAGCGTCTTTCGGAGAGTTGACGATCGGTTCACCACGAAGATTGAAGGAGGTATTCAGAACGAGCGGTACTCCTGTTTTTTTATAAAAAGCTTTCAGCAGTTTATAGTAAAGGGGATTCTCGTTTCCATAAACTAGCTGGGGACGGGCGGTATTATCTATGTGATTAATTGCCGGGACTTTTTTCCTCCATTCTTTTTTTACCGGAACTACGTAAAGCATAAAGCGGAGGGGATAGTGGTTGGATAAGTTATCGCGGGTCCCCGCCTGCCATGCCTGCGGCAAGCTGGCGGGCAGGCTGCCGCTCGTCCCGATCTGATCAGTGCTCGCGTCACCCGCTAACGTTTGGAGATCAAAAACTTTATCCGCATATTCAGCCAAAACAGAAGGAGCGAAAGGACGGAAGGCTTCTCGGAATTTCACTTTGCTGTTGATAATTTCTTTCATCTTCGGATTTCTGGCATCAGCCAGAATACTTCTTGCTCCCAGTGCTCTTGGTCCCCACTCAAATCTTCCCTGCATCCAGCCTACTACTTTACCTTGGGAAATCTGGGTGGAGACATAATCTATGAGTCTTTCATCTGTCATCCTGGTAATCCGCCAGCTGGCGGAGTATCCAGGATCCCCACCGGATTCTGGACGCCCCCGCTTCGGCGGGGTTGCCAGAATGACGTTGTCTTTTAGGAATTGTTCGATTGTTTTATTGCTCCATTGTTGACCAAGATAAGCATCGGCAAGTATATTCCTTTTTTTATTTTCTAATATATGATGATAAAGATATAGGGCTGCACCAATCGCTCCTCCTGAATCTCCTGCTGCCGGCTGGATGTAAAAATTTTTGAATCCTCCTTCTTTTAGTAATCGATAGTTTGCAACAGAGTTTAGTGCTACTCCTCCGGAGAGACAGAGATAATTTTCGCCGGTTACTTTTTTAATATTTTTTACCATTCCCAGAAGTAATTCTTCTGTTACCAGTTGAATACTGGCGGCCAGATCGGCAGATCTTTTTGTGACCAGATGTGATTGTTCTGACGGTATAGGATCTCCAAATAGATCAATAAATTTGTTCGAATATGTGGTTGTGTCTGAGTAATGAAAGGAAAAATAAGAAAAATCCAAAGAAAAACTTCCATCAGGCAATTGCCTGACCAGTTTCCAAATCTTATCCGCATATTTAGGTTTTCCATAGGGAGATAACCCCATTACTTTCCATTCGCCTTCATTGACTTCAAATCCCAAAAAAGCGGTGAAAGCGGAGTAGAGAAGACCAAGAGATTGGGGGTAATGAAGCTCACCGAGAATTTTTATTTTATTTTCACTGCCTTTTCCAAACGAAGCTGTAGCCCATTCACCGACACCGTCAACTGTCAGGAATGCCGCCCTTTTAAATGGAGAAGGGAAGAAGCAGCTTCCTGCATGAGAGAGATGATGTTCACAAAAGTGAATTTTAGAAGGATCAATATCTAGACAAGAGGCGATTTCCTGTTTGATCCAAAGCTTCTGGGTGAGCCAAATACGCATTGCTTCTCTGAAACTTTTGTAAGACTGCGGATAAGTGGAAAAAGCAGACAGAAGTATACGATGGAATTTTCTGAATGGTTTATCATAAAAGACTGCATAATCAAGATCATATCCATGGATTTTACCGCTTGTAAGACAAAAATTAATTGCATTTTTGGGAAAAGAAGAATCGTGTTTCTTCCTGGAAAAACGTTCTTCTTCGGCTCCCGCAATAATTTTCCCATCTCTAATTAGGGCTGCCGCAGCATCATGATAATAACAGGAGATACCTAGGATATACATTATGATTGTTTTCTCATTGCCTCTAATGTTTCACATTGGCCGATTTTTTCAATCCATGCCGATTTTCTTTTTTCTTTTATCTTCAGCTCATCTTTAAAGAGAGAAAAAATTAGTCCGATAGGGAGAAGCAAAACAAAATAAAAGAGAGTTAAAATAAGCCGGGATTGAAAAAGACCGATTTTTTCTGCAATTGCCTTCCATCTAGACCAGACTGCTCGAATAAGTTGCATAGATTAGAACAGGGTATATATAAAGGGAGCAACGGGAGTGCTTTGAGAAAAAATTATCAGAATTCCCAGTAAAAGCAGTATTATTACCATTGGAATCATCCACCACATTTTCTCTTTCCAGAAAAAGGAAAGAAGTTCGCCGATGATAGAAAACCGCCCTTTGAGATTTTTTAGCACAAGATAAGTATAATATACCTGTATGGAAAAAGGAAATAATATTTATATTAAATTAGTAATATTTAGCATCAGCAACAATAAGCTTAAGATATTTCTGCCAAATGGTAGACTGCCGTCGGGAAGATTGGAAAATAATAAGCCCCTAGATGAAATCGCCCGAGAAATTTTCCAAAAAAAATTAAATCTTCTTATTAAAGACAGTTACATGGAACAACTTTATACCATTTCCAGACAGACTGGAGGTAAATCCGAGATTGCGATCGTCTATTATATACTTTTACAAAGCCGCAGGATGCCAGAAAATAGCAAAAAATATTGGTTGAGTGGTGGAGAGATCTCCAAAGAATTCGAGGATTATCAGCTAATAAAATATGCCATCCAAAGGTTAAGGTGGAAAATAGAGTATACCAATGTTGTCTACAGTTTACTTCCGGAAGAATTTACTTTTAGCGAGTTGCAGGAAACTTACGAAGCCATTTTAGGAAAGGTGCTTGATAAGCGAAATTTTCGCAAAAAGATTTTATCTTTGGGCATATTGAAAGAAACAGGGCATATCAAAAAGCTTGGTAAAGCCCGTCCGGCAGAAATGTTTGTTTTCAAAAAAAGAAAACTGACTTTTGTAAAAATCTTGCAACCATCCGATTAAATGCTATACTAAGTTTGATTAATTTAACTAAGTATTTATGCCAAAAGTAGATGCCAGAGATTCGACTGAACAACTAGAAATATTGGCTGCTAGCCTTAATACAGTAGAGTTAACCGGTCCCCAATATGGTGAAAAATCCCCTGAGAATCAACTGAATACTCTAATTGTTGCTGCTAGAGACAGACGTGGAACTCTGTTGGAGACAGCCGTACTACTTAAATCTCCTAGGGGTTGGGAACCAGGAGAAAAATACGATTTCAATGTGGGTCCAGGAAATTTAAGCATTGAGGTCGGCGAGAGATCACAAGAAGTTACAAGCAAAATATCCTATAGAAGAAAACAAAATGGGACTTTATTAGTTGACTCCGCTACTTTCGATTCACCCCATATAGGAAAGAATGCTTTTAGTAGGCTAAGTGAGAGTGTTATTATGCCTTTGTCCAAGAGAAGACATAGAGCTTTTGATGGAGTTGAGTTTTTTTTAGAAGGATGGTCAATTGGTGGTAGACTGAGTAGAACTGTTGAGGATGAAACTGCTAAAATAGAGACAACTTTTGATTTTAGGCAGGCAGATGAAGTAAGAAGAGGATTGTTGAGTGATATCAGACAAGAATATGTACCCAAACATCTGCCATCGGAACAGAGAAAAATTTCCTTGTTTATTCAAGATCCCAATTCCTTAGCGTTAGTTAATAATTACCCAGCAATTCCAAGTAAAACTGGTGTTGGTGTAAAGGTAGGTGGAACAGTAATTGTTTCTTATGATCTAACTATAGGCGGGCTAACAGCGATAGAGGAGAGTGTTCGGGGTTTCAAGGAAGAAGTAACTGCACAACAGCCGAATGTCTTACTTGTTACCGATGCTGAAATTGTTGCTACACAAGAAAGAATGAGATTCCTGCCTGGGAAGATTAATCCTTCAGCTGTTTTTACAAATATAGCAATGGGTAGATTTGCTTTGGACGGTATTTGGGCTCCAGATATGGGATAAATCCCTTGGTTTAGGAAAATTCTAAGGAGAGATTGACTGCCTGGGGAGAGTGGGTGAGGAATCCAATTGAGATAAGATTGACTCCAGTTTTAGCCCATTTTTTTATATTCTCTTTATTGATTCCTCCTGAAGCCTCAAAGATAATTTGAGAAAGATCGAATTGTTGCTTTAGCTTTTCAATCGTTCTTGCTGCATTTTCAGGATGGAAATTATCAAGAAGAATGGCAAGATAGTTGTAGGCTCGCCCTGAGCAAGGTCGAAGGGTTGTAGGTTGTAGATTGTAGGTTGTAAGTTTTTGATAAGTTGTAAGCGCAGAGATAGCTTCTTTTTCGTTTTTAACTTCGATTTCAATTAGTTCACCTTTTACTTTATTAAAGACAGTTTTTAAAGCTTCTGCAACAGATATATTTGCCAAGTGATTATCCTTTATTAGTATTCCATCAGATAAGTTGAGCCGGTGGGTCAGACCGCCGCCTACAGCTACTGCTTTTTTATCTAAAGACATCCAAGGAGTTTTTCTTGTTGCAGCAATTAACAGTGGGTCCTGCCGCGAAAGTTTCCCAGACACATCTTCAAAATCGCCCTCGACTTTGCTCGGGCTCAAGGCCGGTGAAGCTGGTATTTGGGATCCCTCTTTCGCGTCACCCACATTAATTAGATTTATAAGGCGGTTTGTGGCAGTAGCGATGCCGGACATTCGTTGGAGAATATTGAGAATAGTTCTTTCAAAGCCAAGAATTTCAGAAGCTTGTCCTTTAATTTCGGCAATTGTCTGATTTTTCTTTATTTTTTCTCCATCTTTTTTGTATGGGCTGAACGACAAGTGGGTAATTTTTTTCAGTAAATAGGTGATTTCTTCAATTCCGGCGGTAGTTGCATCTTCACGGCTAATTATCTTGGCGATGGTAGTTGATTTTAGGTTTAGGAATTGAGTAGTAATGTCGCGATGTATTTGGTCATTGTCAATCATCCATTTAAATAAAGTAGAGATTGTTTGACAATAGGCAGGATTTATTACTGTCAAAAGATGAGCTTTTTGAAAAAATTTAAGAATTAGACTGCTTTTATTCATATGATCTTAATTTGCGGGTCCTGCCGCTCGGGGTTCCAAAGTTAGTGCTCGAAACCTATATTCTGCGCGCTAATTGGGATACCCTCCCTCGCGTCACCCGCTGTTAAAATTAAAGTTTAATTAGATAATTCCAGCATCCTTTCAATTGGAATTCTGGCACGCTTGGCAATCTCTTTTGGAACTTTTATTTCAAACTCCAAATTTTTCAATGAATTAAGCAGTTTGGGTAGGGTAATCATTTTCATAAACCGGCAGACCATATCATCTCGCACAGGTATAAATGACTTTTCTGGATTCTCTTTTTTGAGCCTGTAAATTATACCTGTTTCGGTAGCAACAACAAATTGGCGTTTTTTTGAATTTTTGGCATGTTTCATCATCCCCCCAGTTGAAAGGATATACGACCGACTTACCAGATTTCCGGGAATGTCACCAGAAGCTTTATAGTGCATACAAGATGTAACACAGCCGCATTCAGGGTGAATGAAGAAATCTGCTTTGGGGTATGTTTTCATCTTATCGGCAATATCAGCCGGTTTGACTCGAGCATGGATATGGCACTCGCCGGGATAGACGATCATATTTTTCCGTCCGGTTGATTTGGCGACATAATCACCTAAGAACATATCCGGGACAAAGAGGATTTGACGCTCTCGCGGGATAGAATTGACTATTTTTACTGCATTGGTTGAAGTACAGCAGTAATCACTTTCTGCTTTCACTTCTGCACTGGTATTAACATATGTAACTACTACCGCCTTGGGATATCGTTTTTTCCATTCTCTTAAAGTTGGAGCATCAATCATTGAGGCAAGAGAACAGCCGGCGTTTAAATCCGGTATTAAAACTGTCTTGTCAGGTGATAATATTGAAGCTGACTGCGCCATAAAATGCACTCCGCAAAAAACAATAAGGTTTTTATCAGTTCTGGCTGCTTGTTGGGCAAGTTCCAGAGAATCACCAACAAAGTCTGCCAGGTCTTGAATTTCCGGAATTTGATAATTATGGGCAAGAATTAAAGCATCTCTTTCCCTTTTCCAGTAAAGAATCTCCTTGACTAATTCTCGTTTTTCTTTAGTTGATTCGTTTTTTAGTTTTTTCATTATTATTTAAGTTTTGACTTTTGCTTGCCCCGTATATACGCTCTTATGAAGCCCCGCTTAGCGGGGCGAGTAAGTAAGTATTATACGGGGACATTTGAGTTTTGAGATTTATTTTTGTATTATACCTTAGTTAGTGTAAAATTTACACTATGAAATTTGATTTCATTATTATAGGGAGCGGACTTGCAGGACTTACAAGCGCTCTTATTCTAAAAGACAAAGGCACTGTTTTGCTTCTTACTAAATCACAGCTTTCTGATTGTGCTACCGATCTCGCCCAAGGAGGGATTGCGGCAGTAGTTGAGGGAGACGATAGTTTTGATAGTCACATCAAAGACACGCTGGGTGCCGGAGTTTTTCATAATAATAAAAGTGCTGTAGAGTATATGGTGAAACATGCACCACAGGCTATTGAATGGTTGGTAAAACAGGGAGTTCGCTTTGATAAGAAAAATGCTCATTTTGCTCCAACTCGTGAAGCTGCACATTCCCATAACAGAGTTCTTCATGCCGCCGATTTTACAGGACAAGAAATAGAGAGAGCATTGATTGAGAGAGTAAAGAAGGAGCAAAACATTATCGTCTGGGAGAATTGTTTTGCTCTGAAACTGATAACTGTAAAAGGCGTCTGTTTTGGTGTTCAAGTAATTAAAAATAATAGAATTATTAATTGTTTCAGTCGAGCCACGATTCTTGCTAGTGGGGGATTGGGACAGGTATATCAGTGGACAACCAATCCTATCGTTGCCACAGGTGACGGTATTGCACTTGGATATCGTGCTGGAGCAAATATTTCCGATCTTGAATTTATCCAATTTCATCCGACAGCCTTAAAGGATGGTAAATCCCCATTATTTCTTCTTTCGGAAGCGCTACGTGGAGAAGGAGGGTATTTGGTAAATGGAAATGGAGAGCGCTTTATGGAAAAAGTTGATGAGCGGAAAGAATTGGCACCAAGAGATATTGTGGCTAGAGCAATTTTCAATGAACAAAAAGAAGGTTTTGTCTATTTAGATATAAGGCATAAAGGAAAGATATTTTTGCAAAAACGTTTTCCTAATATATTTCTTGAGTTGTTAAAAAGAGGTTTTGATCTTACTACTGATCTTATACCGGTGACTCCGGCAGCGCATTACAGCTGCGGGGGAATAAAAACTGATCTTTATGGTAGGACAAATATTAAAAACCTATTTGCCTTTGGAGAAGTGGCTTGTACCGGAGTTCATGGAGCCAATCGTCTTGCTTCCAATTCTCTTCTTGAAGCTGTGGTTTTTCCATTGAGACTGGGAGGAGAAATACTCTGTAGTCATTCTGGCAAGCGAGTCATCGAGCGCGTCCAGAATCAGATTCTGGAGTTCCCCGATATCCATCGGGGTCCCCAGAATGACAGGTTATATAGTATTCGTAGGAAACTCCAGCATCTTATGTGGGAGAAGGTAGGGATAATAAGAACTAATAATGGTTTAAAAGAAGCGCTGGAGAAGATCAATCAGTGGGAAAAAGAGTTAAATAGTATTGATGGTATAAATGTTGATTTAGTTGAAACAAAAAATATGATTTTGGTTGCCAAGCTCATTACTCAAAGTGCCTCCAGAAGACCCAAAAGTCTCGGAGCACATTTTATGGTGTGATTTGCTTTTTGACAGAGTCTGGTATATACTGCAGGGTAGTTTAAAAGGTCTCTTGGTAGTTCCACGGTATCCTCAAGGTTTTCCTTAGGCATCCTGGAGCAAGAAAGGACCAGATGAAGGGAGGTGAATCCAGGATGCAAACTTCAAATTTTCAAGATCAAAATCTAGTCTGTAAAGACTGTAGTAAACAGTTCGTTTGGACTGCCGGTGAGCAGGAATTTTATGCTCAGAAAGGTTTCAGTAATCCGCCTTTCAGATGCGGCGAATGTCGTTCTAAAAGAAAAGCAGAACGTATGTCAAGTAGAACGATGACCAAAATTACTTGCAGCAAATGCGGCAAGGAAGACGAGGTTCCATTTGTTCCCCGCAAGGGAACAGGTGTACTTTGCCGAGCTTGTTTTGCTGAACAGAGAGGTCAAAAACCAGCAGCTGTATAAGCTGAGAAGATCACAGTTATAAAACCAACCCCGCCAAGTCTGACTTGGCGGGGTTTTGTTGATACATCAGAATCACCGCATCATATAAAGTATATAAAACCTTAAATCCCATTGCTTTATAAAAGGTAAGAGATACCGTATTTTCCACTCTAGTATCCACATATAACTTATTAAATTTCAAATTTAATTGCTTTAACACTTTCCTAAAGAGAGCGCTGCCTATCCCTTGACGTTGGTATTCTTTCTTTACACAAAAGGTGATAATGCCAATATGGGATTCTGGTAGGAGATGTTTTAATTTATATTCAAATAATAGTCTTTTTATTAGCCTGCCTGGAGTAACTCTTCCCGAGAACAAAGCGCGAAGTATCATGATAAATGTTTGTGCAGTGATAAGACCGTTGAGGAAAACGTGCGTCTGATGCATGTTTTTTGTTACCGTGACTGCTCCAATGATCTCCCCTTTGGTAAAAGCACCAAAACATAAATGCACCCCTCTTTGAGAAATAAGGAGGGAATAAAAATTTTTAAGAAAAGGCAAGCCAAAGACCGAAGACAGATCAGCTAAAGTTTTTAAATGCAGCAGGCAGACCTCATCAATATTTTCTGTAGTCAAAAGTTTTATTTGCACGACATTAATAGCGCCGAAGTATAATGCTTAGTATTTTCAATCCGTGCTTGAAAGAATTGACCTTTGATTTTCCGGCAAAACGGGCACGTTCAACTACTGGAACTTCTCCAAACTTCAGGTTTGCTTTGTGGGCTTTAACTATAATTTCTGTACAAAACTCAAAACCAAGCGAAGTAAGATGCAATTTTTCCAGTCCTTTACGCGATATTGCAGTAAAAAGATAAAGACTATCAGTAACGTTAGTTCCATGAATAATATTTGTCAAAAAGGTAAATATCTTGTTGCCCAAAAAGCGGATAAGAGTGTCATCTTCACTGTGGCCGCCTTTGGCGTATCTCGTTGCCATGACATATTCATAACCCTGCTTGAGCTTATTAATAATATTTACTATATCTCTTGGATTATGGGAACCATCAGCATCCATCATCACAATTACATCTCCGGTTACCATTTTTAAACCCTGTAAAAAAGCACTTCCATAACCGCTTCCTTTTTGTTTAATCAATTTATCACTTGATCTAATATTAGCTTTCACCTCGACAGTCGTATTGTCAGTAGAATGTCCATCGATAATGATGATCTCATTAACAGTTCCTCTTGGTACTTCTCGTAGCACCCTGCCGATACAACCCTCCTCATTTTTGGTGGGAATAAGCAGTGATACTTTCATAATTTATACATGATAATACTTACGGATCGTTTTTATGACCGTATCAATTTCATTATCAGTTAATTTACTCGATGAAGGAAGCCATAAACCACGGGAGGCAAATTTATCGGTAACAGGGAATTTAATATTTCCATCTGTATCACTATAAATTTTTTGGGAGGAAACGGGCGGATAAATACGGCGTGACCCGATGCTGCGGGATTTCAAATAGGATAAAAGTTTATCTGGATTTGAGACATAAATATCGATAAACCAAGGGCAAGTTTTGGTAAGATCAGTCGGGATAAAAGAAATATCATTAATATCCGAAAGTCCCAAGAGATAGCGCTTATAAATCTCTTTTTTCCTCTCTATCCTACGGGGTAGCTTTTTCATTTGTTCGATTCCGACCACAGCCTGCAAATCAGTAAACTTGAAATTCCAGCCCCAGAAATTATGGATATCGCTACCGCCTTTATCTCTACCAAAATCTTTCAGTCTTTTTGCTTTTCTGTAAATACTTTGGTTATCAGTAATCAAAGCTCCTCCCTGTCCGGTAGTGATAATTTTCGCAGTACTAAAAGAAAGACAGCCGATATCACCAAATGTACCTAAATATTTTTCACCCCATTTGCTTCCAAGGGCTTGTGCCGCGTCTTCAATAAAAAAAAGATGATGCTCGTTACAGAATTTTTTAACCTCTCTCATATTGCCGCTTCTACCATTTAGTGAGACATAAACAAGCGCCTTAGTGTGGGAAGTAATTGCACCTGCGGCTTTTTTAAGGTCCAGACAGAGTGAATTTTTTTCTATATCTACCAAGATTGGCCTTATACCTAGAAGCCAAGCAGCGTTGGGAGTAGCAATCATCGTCAGATCAGGTACCAACACTTCACAGCCCTTGTCAATATCCAGGGATAAAAGTGCCAGTATGAGACTTACCGTACCGTTATTTGTCATTACAGCGTAGCCGACTCCCAAATAATCACAGATCATCTTTTCTAGTTTTTCCGTTTCTTTAAATTCAGTTACCCACCCGCCCCCCTTCATGTAATCATAAACGGCATCGGCTTCCTCATCGCCAAACCAGGGTTCCATCTGGGGAATTATTTTTGGCATTTTAAATACGGACTTTGTCTTCTATAAAAGGTCCGTTTTTCACCTCAATTAACTCACTGTCTTTTAATAAATGAATTCCATATCCGCCTCTGACCATAATCAAAGTTTGTCCCTCCTGAAGAGAGATTTTTTTGAAAAGTTTCTTATTTTCATCGTAGAGATCAAGCCTGACTTTGCCCTTTTTCACAATTAGACATTCCTGCAAACTCTTTGTAACCCTTTTTTTGGGTGTATGCAGATGTGCCTGAAGATATGTTCCTTGAGGATGTTTCAGAGTAACCAGCTGCAGCGGTTCCGATCCTTCTGTTACGGGTACGGATCCGTAAGGGATATTTTTAATCCGGATCGCCAAAAGTTTATTATGCTGATAAATTCTATCCATCAGGAGAGAAGTTTAATTTTTTTAACTAATACCCTTTTACCCTCTTTTGCCTCTTTTTTAACCAGATCATAATCATGTTTTACCATTATTTCAACCAGTTTCTTAAAAGTGACTTTTGGTTTCCAACCAAGCAGCTTTTTGGCTTTGGAGGCATCACCGGATAGGTAGTTTACTTCACAGGGACGAAAGTATTTCGGGTCTACCTCGATAATAGTTTTATTTGTTCTCTTATCTATTCCTACCTCTTTTATACCTTTCCCCCTCCAGACTAAATTCATACCAAGGAGTCTGGCGGCACTTTCGGCAAAATCTTTAATTGTGTGAGTCTCTCCTGTTGCCAGGACGAAGTCGTCAGGCATCTTAAACTGAAGAATTTTCCATATACCTTCAACATAATCTTTAGCATATCCCCAATCCCTAGAAGCGGAAAGATTTCCCAATTTCAATACCTTTTGCAGACCCAGTTTTACTCTGGAAAGGCCGATCGTAATTTTGCGTGTCACGAAAGTTAATCCACGCCTGGGAGACTCGTGGTTAAATAAAATTCCGTTAGCAGCGAATATTTTGTAACTTTGTCTATAGATTTTGGTGATATGATATGCAAATACTTTTGATAAACCGTAAGGAGATTGAGGATTGAACGGGGTGTCTTCGTTCTGCAGTAAATCTTTTTCAACACGCCCGAACATTTCCGATGAGCTTGCCTGGTAATATTTGACATCTAATTTAAGCTGTTTGATGGCATCAAGGAGCCTAAGAGCCCCAAGTCCCGTGACATTTGAGGTATACTCCGGTACGTCAAAACTTACCTCAACGTGGCTTTGGGCGCCTAAGTTATAAATCTCATCAGGAGCAATTTTGGAGAGAATGGAGTAAAGACTTGAACTCTCTGAAAGATCACCATAAATGGTAACAAAACCTGGATACTTTGGATTGTCATACAGATGGTCAATCCTGACGGTATTGGGCGTACTGGTTCGTCTTTGCAAGCCAAAAACCAAATACCCTTTCTTTAGCAATAACTCTGCAAGATAAGAACCGTCTTGACCTGTAATACCGGTAATGAATGCTCTTTTAATAGTGATAAGAATATAGCATATTCAAATTTCTTTTCAATAACAATGTACCCACTGTGCCAATATTCTTTGTATTATAATAATATATTATGCTGGCAAAGACGGCGAAAGCTTTTCTTCTAGTCTCCATAAGTATTTATTTTCTTAAATGGCTTTTTTTTTGGCTTTATGAAACTAACGATTCCTATTTTTACTACGCCTTTGCCGAGTTTATGAAAAGTGGCAAATATTTTGTCCCGCATCCCTACTACTGGACGATTCCCTCAACTTTAGAACCACCTCTTTATAGCATTTTTCTATACCTGGCGCAGTTTTTTGCCAGAGCAGAGATCATCATTCATTTAGGGCAAATTGCTGCAATTCTTTTTTCCGGTTTCGTCGTTTATCAAATAATCAAAACCTACATAAAAAAAAGTATTGCTTTGACTGTCACCTCCATTTATCTTTTGATCCCGGCTAATTTTTTTCAATCCTCAAGTCTGATGGCTGAATCTCTTGCCATCTTTTCGGTTTCCTTATATCTATATTTGGCTTTCCTGATTATTGCCCAAAAAAAAGAGCATTTAACCAAATATTTAATACTCTTTTCCGCAATCATCATTTTGGTCCGTTATAATTTCATCAGTTTATTTTTTTTGTCTCTGCTTTTTTTGGCTGCAAAGAAAAAAGCGTTAATTTTAAATGGCTTTTTTGTTTTTTTGGGGTTTCTGGTAATTGCCGGCTGGATACTAGTCAATCATCAGCTTAACGGCTCCTGGGGACTCTCCGATCAAATGGGTAAAAATCTCTATAACCGGGTCGTCGGAGGAGACAGACTTGTGCCTTCTGCCGATGATAAGAATTGGCTAAGATTAAAAGAGATGGTGGGAGAGAAATTTGACTTATTCCAACCGACTTATAACATTGAGCCTTTCATTAGCTCTAATTTTGAAAGCGTCGCTTCCGAGAGCCAATTTTTCGCCGGTATCGCCGCCGCCGCACTGATAAAAAATCCACTTTCATATCTGACCAACACTTTCTTCAATTTTTTCATCATTCATAAAAGCGGACTGCCATATCCGGACAATTTATATACCTATGGTCGGTATATGGGTGGGGCATGTGAGATTTTAGGGACAATCTCTCTTTGCCAACCTGTCATTAAAAGTCCTTATGCGGCACCAATCTGGAACTTTCTTGTCAAATACTCGGAGGTTTATTATTCTTTTTTACCGGGATTAATCAATTTTTTTCTGCTCTTTCCGGCAATTCTCTTTGCTCTTATTCAAAAGAAACCCTTTTTTAGATTTGCGGCAGTTTTATATATCATTGAGGTTATAACCATAATTATTCCGGAAGTGCCGGTTATCCGCTATATTTATCCTCTATTCCCAATAAAAGTCATTCTGATTACTTACCTTATCACTCAGGTAGTCCAGTTTAGAAATAAAATACTTACCGGCGCAGTCTGATAAGCTTTTTGATTATCAGTCCTCCGACAATAATTATCTCCAATACCAATAGAAATATTTTTAATCTATTCGGCTGATAGGTAAATTCAACAGTATGAGTGCCGGGAGGGGCGGGGATGGCTAGATAAAAAGGAAAGACTGCAAATTTTTCTGCAGATTGTCCGTCCAGTTTTGCTACCCAATCGGGATGATAGCTCATTTTGAACATTATCATGCACTGTTGGCAATTATTTGGTACCTCAACTGTGGCAGAGTAGGTTTGTTTATTGACTTTCTCATCTTTAATCTTTCCAGAAACTGTTGCCTCGGGAAAAACAAAAGGAAAATCTGCAAAAATATTTTTGCCAATTTGAACTGTAGTATGATTTGACAAATCCTTTTGGGAATTTGGAGTTTGTTCACTATAAGTCACTTCATCGGTCATACTGATTACTCTTCGCATCCCTTCTGGAATTTTAGGATTCTTCTCTACAGAAATTAACGGATGCATTTTCCAGAGTCTGGGATAGCCTCTATGCCAGAGGTGAACAATATTGATGAAATTGGTTTTATCCGATTTGACAAACATGGGAGAGGTGACGACATCAAACCAACCGGTTGTGGGCACTTGGTATAGTTCAAATGGTCCAAATTTATTAGTCAGCTTTGCTGAAGGAGTAAAGTCCTGATTTTTTGGAGAAACAATATAGCGAATATTTAAAAGATCATAATCCTCTGCAACCCTCTCATCAAAGTCCTGTTCGTTCTCAGACAGAGGAGACCAAGTCTCAGGTAGGAATTGGCTCATATCAAATCCATAAACTCCCATAAGCATAAACAATTCTGTTGATCCAAGCCGGAATTGTTTCCCCCAATTGCCGGGACGGCCAGCATAGATGCGGGTTTGTGGAAGACTGTGGAGATATTTTATCAACTCTGAAAAGTTTTTGTCATCATAGCGGAAAGCGTTATTCGCCTCACCGATCCAACGATTGTTAAGCTGGGCATATTTTATAGTTTGTTGGACCACTGTGTAGGCAATTATTGATACAAAAGTAAACGTTAGGATATAGAAGATTATATTTTGAATGATTTCCCTATTTCTTTGCTTGTCCAAAGAAATAGGGAGGAAAGAAAAGACAGCCAGTGGAGATTTTCTTACTTCTCTAACCTCGGATAATCGGGGGGAGCCCGCGTCCGACCAGTTGGCGGACGTTTCCCCACCTTTATCACTCGGCAAGAGAAGTTTACGAAAATCTCCAAAGGCAAATATATAAGAGAACAATTTACTAAGTGTTTTTAGCAGTTGGAATAGATACTCTATCCCCGCCGGAATCAGAAACAGCGCTGCTAAATGTACACCTACAATAAACCGATGCTGGTGGAAGTCTTTCATTCCTGGGATAAGATCAAGTAGTCCTCCCCAGGTGGTACGGCCAAAATACATCAACATCCAAAAAGCAAAAAGGATAGCAAAAGGAAAGAGGCGGCTATTTAAAAGCAGTACAAAAAAACCAATGATCGTAAGACTAGTGATGATCGGAAAATTTCTTTGCCAGTCAAAGATTTCACCTTGGAAAAATTGCCTAACAATTTCATACCAGCCGTAGGAGTTGAATTTCCAGAGAGGATCCCAAAAAGAAATGATATGGTAATTATTATTAAGTAAAACTGGAATAATCCAGTAAGAAAGCGCAATAAATAGAATCCCATATATTGCGAGCATTTTTTTAAATCTGGCTAAGATATTATTGAAACGAATATCTAAGAGAAGAAAGGGAAGGGTAGATAGAAGACTAATGATACCAATTCCCAGGTGTCCTGAGGTGGTTAAAATCAAAAATAAGGCAGCAAAAAAACTTGAGGAAGTAATAAGACCATATTTATTCTTATCAGTTGCTTCCCTCATACTCTTGAAAGTAAAAGCAATGCCCAGTGGGAAAAAAATCATGGCATACAGTTGTGATGTCAGACCATACCCACGCCAAAGGAAGCTAGGCGGATCTATACCATATAGTCCATCGGTTGAGAAATGAACAGAAAAGAAGGCTCCCAGTGCTGCCAAAAACGGTGAGAAACCGACAAGGCGAAGAGCCAAAAATACAGACAGCGGGAAAAAGCAAAGGAGGAGATATTTGGTAAGATTGTAATATTGGTAAAGAGAATATTGATAATTTCCCGCCGCTTGCGGGATCCCGCTGAGGCGGGAGAAGATAGAAGTCAGAGGCTGGATAAATAGATTATAAGAAGAAACAATTGCTATTTGCGGTAAATGAGGATAGTAGAGAGGCAGAGGATAACCTTCAGCCCAAGCGGTAACCTCATGGTCAACCAGATTGGGGAGACATGATAAAGATCCTGGACAGCCAAACTCATGCCAAACCCAATTGGTACGATAAACCAGTGAATATTGGAAGATATTATCATTGGGATCTGCCAATATTTTAGTTTCTGGGAAGTTTAGCCAAAGGTTAAAGCCAATGGTTAAGATTAGTATTAGATAACCTAAGTATTGCGATAGTTTATTCATTTGTGTTTATTTAAATAATACCGGGTTTAGCCAATCGGCATGATCATTATTAATTCCATCTCCTGCGTCCGTCACCATCAGTTTCAGATGTTTTACTCCTGAGACTTCAACCTCAACATGTCTGGGAAAATCAAACCGCCCCATTTTGCTACTGACAAAAAGTTCCTTTTCATCTCCATAGATTTTAAAAATCACACTCGAGGGTGTTCCTGCTTCTGTATCTATTCCATAGTCGGTGGCGAATTTTTTAAATTTTTTATCAATATCAAAAACAATAGTTGAATTGGCATGGGTACCAAAACCACGACGGAAGTAAAAGTAATTACTGGAAAGCCTGTTCCACGATTTCCAACCGGAGTAGGAATTGACACTTCTGTCGATTTGCAGGCTGCCGTAGTCTTGCTTGGCAACAGTAGGTTTAAAAGAGGTAAGTGATACACTGCCTTTAATAAGATAAGCAGAGTTGAGGATAGTTAAACAGATAACAAATAACAGACAACAGACAACAGGATAAACCCAAGAGATTTGGGAGAAGACAAAGGGGAGAAGAAGGAAGAAGAGTAAAATCAAAAAGTATGAATTGGCAATAGTGAGAGTAGGAGTAGTAAGTCTGGTAAGAATATTGGCGCCATTCTCCGGATAATTAAGAATCAGGCCGGTGTGAATGTTGAGAAAGATTGCCGCTGTAAGAAGAAGGTAAATAAGCCAAAAATATTTGGAAACTGAAAATTTTCGAAAGTTGGTGAATTTTTCTTCTAGAAAAGGATAAAGAAATAGAAGCAAAACAATTACCGGATAACTGTAGCGTTCATGGCTTTGGGTAGTGAAAAGAAAAAAAGAAAATATTCCAAAGGTAAAAGAAAGAAGAAGGTTCCGGGGGGAAGATTTTAGAAAAAGCAGAATCATTGACAAGAGATAGCACGCAGAAAAAATAAGCAGACCTACAGTTTTCGCATTTAATATGCCAAGGACTGTAATTCTGTCAGTGACTTTCATGCCCGAAGCTTTTGCTACAATCCACCATAAATTATTAGCATTAAGAGATAACCAAGGGAAATAGTCGCTGTTGACAGTCATCAGGTACAGTACTTGGCTTAGGTCATGTTGAAGGACAAAGGGGAGATTAACCAGGAAGAAAGAAAAAGCCGCGACACCAATACTTTTAACTGCCGTTTTTAAATCAAAAAAGCGGAAAATAAAGAGAAAATAAAGCGGTATAAAGATAATATTTTGCAGTTTCATCAGGGTTCCGATAGTAAAAATAAAAGTAGCAAGATATGGCCGGCGATAAAAAAGAAGAATAATTGCTACCAGGGTAAAAAGAATACCAAATGACTCCACTTGTCCCCACAGGGCAGAATCAAGGATGACAATTGGGTTAAGGAAGAAGATGGAGGAGAGGAGAAGAGGAAGATGAACTTTAATTTGCGGGTCCTGCCCCCTCGACAAGCTCGGGGCAAGCTGCTCGTTTACCCTGAGCGAAGTCGAAGGGCTCGCGTCACCCGCTAGTATACTTAATGTAGCTCCTAACTTTTTCAACTTTCCTGTTTGTGAGAAAAACCAATAGATAAGGCAGGCGATGGCGATATCAGAGGCTATTCCTATAGATTTGGAAACAAGGAGAAAGGCAAAATTATTTTCTCGCCAAAAGGTACTGAAATCATGAGGATCGCCGAAAAAGGTATAGAGTTTACCCATCAGCCACAGTACATAAATAAAGCCGGGAGGATAGTTGATATTGGTATTATACGTAGTCCAGACGATACCATGGTCAAGGGCAGCCAGACTCCATGATTTCCAAAAGGCTATGTCAGCGAGAAAACCAGTGTTGCCAACGAGGATTAAGCGAATTAGAAGACCAACAAAAAGAATGAAGAGAAAAATATACTTCATAAACCGAAGTCATTGTAACAAAAAAATTGGGATTAGAAAATGGAGAATTTTTATTTTTTCGTAGGAGTAGGTGGCGTCCATTTGACACTGTCAAGCATGCGGTTGAAGATCGTCGGATCAATAATGCCGTTAGCCATATGAATCATCAGGGTATTATTACCGGGTACTTCGAAGAAGACATCAGTATTAGGCGTGGCATTGGCATAATTTATATAGGAAGCTTTATAACCCTTAAGACCGGAAGTAGTGGTAAATGGTTCTACTTTTGCTACACCTTTTAAACCTGAAAAAAATTTATACCAGTCTTTGACATATTCACTTTTTGGCTGATTTAGGTATTTTAGGTCTCGTCTGTCAAGAAATTCCAGATTCAGAAGAATATTCTGTTGGGGAGGGATATTACCCCAGGAAATTGCTACACTATCGTTTGTATCACCTATAAAAACAACCAGAGGAAGGGTTGAAGGATATGAGAAAGAAAAAGGATAATATTTGCCAGTAAAGTCTTTCCAGGGAGTACTTGCATCTGCAGTAAAGCGAAGCGGAGCCGTTGGAGGTTGTTGGGTACCGGCGGTAGGATTGGGACTGGGACCCAAATAAGTGACTCCGCCTGGAAGAGTGACGTTACCTGCTTGTTTCTGAGAATAGCGATAGGCGCCGTAGACCGCTGCGCCAATAATCAGTACACCTGCAATTATGACAATTGCCAGCTTGGTAAAATCCGTCTGCTCTTGTTCTTTTTTCATTTGTGATAAAATTTTAACACTGAGGGGTTGAGGATTGTCAAGTTCTGTCAGTTATGTAAATTTTGCTGAGGTCGGCAAGATTTTTCTGTGCACCTCCCAAACTCTCCGCCAGCTGGCGGATCAAACACGGTGGGCGTGCTCGAAAAACTTGCCTCCCCGCAAAATTTATACCCTCTCTCGTGTCACTCGTGACTAAATTAACTGTATGAAAAAAATACTATTTCTTCTTAGTCTTTTTTTTGTAATTCTTTCCTTCTCGCCTTCTCTATATGAAATTTATCATGCCAAAGATTTGCCTGAAAGTAGAGAGTTTGTTTTGGAGCATAACTATATGTTTGATTACAACTTTTATCTTTCCCGCATCAGAGAGGGTCAGGAGGGAAGATTTTTGGTGGTGGAGAAATACTATAATCAGCCGCATCAGGGATCTTTATTTCAGATAAGTTATCTTTTAATGGGTAAAATAGGCGGACTATTTAGTCTTTCGCCTCCAGTTGTTTATCACGGCGCGCGTTTGATACTGGGATTTATTCTGCTGTTTTTAATTGGTCGCTATGTGATGAAATTGTTTTCTGGCTGGTGGCCTATCGTGGTTTATCTTTTTGCGATTACCGCCGGGAGTTGGCCTATTTTAGTCAAAATTCCCCACTTTTGGCGCTTCGCTACATATATGGGTTGGTGGTCGGCCAGTGATAGCCTGCAGAGAATTACTTTCTTGCCTCATGTTATCTTGGGGCAGATATTCATTTTACTCTTTATATGGCGCTTTAGTGATAATGATGATCAGTTACTTAAGTTTCTGCGGTTACTTATATGGGGAATGGTTGGATTTGTTGCCGGAATTATCTTTCCGCCGACACTAATTGTTGTTTATACCGTGTTTGGGGTGATGTCTTTTTTGGAAATTCTGTTTGAGGGATCTTTGGCTATGAGGTTTAGATTACGGGTGACTGCACGCATAATTTTTATCCTGTTATCATCGCTGTCATTTGTCTATCTCCAATTAATATTTAAAGTCAAACCATGGAATGTTTTGGCGCTCTTTGACGTCAAACACAGAACTCTTCTTCCTTACATGGATTATGCGCTAAGTCTTGGACCCATGCTGCCTTTAGGCATTTTAGGACTTATAATAGCTCTTTTTAGAAAAGAGAAGAAACTTACGTCTGTAGTTTCTTGGGTTTTGTCAATTGGAATATTATTTTTTATCTTTGAGTATATACCTCAACAGTCACCGCTTCGTTTCACCGAGGCGGCAATTAATATTCCTTTAGGGATATTGGCTGCCTATCTCCTCCTGCAGTTTTGGAAATTGGGAGAAAGATATAGACAACGAGGAGTAAAAGTTATAACGGTTATAACAGTGATAGTAGTTATATCGCTAGGACTGGGAGTGATGGTATCGATGGTGGGCTGGCTGACTGATCAAGCGTATTCTAAAAGAACTGGAAGTTGGACTGTTCCAACAGGAACACAGCTTATTTATCCCTTAAAAGATTTCATGGCGGCGATTTATTTTTTGCGCGATCAGACGAAAAAAGAAGCTGTGGTGCTCACGTCTGAAACAGCTGGAAATTTCATTCCTGCATACAGCGGAAATTTTGTTTATCTGGGACATGCCAATACTCCCAATGAGGAAGAGAAGAGAGCAGTTGTGCAACAATTTTTTGCCGGAAAAATGACAAAAGATGAGGCAAAAGAATTTTTACAAAAAGAAAGAATTTCTTATATCTATTTCGGTCCTCAGGAGAAGGAAGCGGGGAATATCAAAGATTTAGGTTCAATATATCCGCTTATTAGTCCAGTTTACAGCAACAATCAAGTGGTGATATATAAGGTCAATTAGAACTGTCAAACCGTCATTCTGGCAAGTGATTCGCCGATTGGCGAAGAACGCGTCCAGAATCAGATTCTGGAGTCTCCCGACTGAGTCGGGATCCCCAGAATGACGAACTGCGTAACTCCTATTAGAAATTTAAGATGTATAGTGTTACTTCCTCCCGGTCGTAAACAGGTTTTAATATTTTGGGATACAAATAGTCTTTATATATGGGTTTTTCTTCTGGTCCTTGAAAAATAAGAACAATTTTATTGTTCACTAAGAATTCTTTGGCTTCTTGATCCGTCATTTTATTCTCATAGAATTTTCTCACTTGTGTCTCTTTCTCCTCTATTCTATAGGTATAACCAAAATGCCCGATAAAACTCTTTATATGGGTAAATGCAGGGAGGTAATTGCCGGTGTAAAAGGTAGAAAGGGTGATGGTATCTTTGGGAAAATTTTGATTGATATAAGCAAAAGCAGTATAAAGTCGGTTATCAAAATAGACATTGCCAAAAATAGGCCAGTATTCCCTGATCTGGTCTTGCAAGCTCCAAGAGAGTGTTGGAATTGTATATATCAGAAAAATAATAAAAACGATACTCCTAAATATTATTATTCGCGGGTCCTGCGCGTCACCCGCTTTTAAATTCCATATTGAAAATTTTTTAAGGTTTTCTTCTATTGCTTTTATTCCCAATACAGCCAGTATTGCCAGTGGTAGATATGGTGCTCCTTGAATTAGTCTAATATTAGAAAGGTTGAAACTCGGTGCAATTGGGATGAGAAGAAGAGGTACAATAAACCAGCAAGCGACCAGGATATATTCTAATCTCCTAGAGAAAAACGCTTTGATAATACCCAAAATGGCAAAAGGCAGAAGTATTCCAAAGGCTTGGATTAGTTCACGATCTAAAGGAAATTGCAATTTTTTCTCCCAAGCAATATATTGGCTCCAAGGAAAACCGTTTTTCGTCTGCGAAACCATCAGAAATAGAAATAATGACCCAATAACCCAGAAAACCGACAGTATGATGATAGACTTCAGATTTCTTCCAATTTGATCCTGATGAAAAAGATAATAGATAACAATTGTTACAGGTAATACAAGCAATATAATCAAAAGGCTTGGTGTATGGACGAAGGCAAGAAATGCCGCAAAAAGAATTGCCCAAATAATATATTTATAATTATGAGTTTTCATAAATTTTAGAAACATGATGAATGTAATAACGAGGATTAGGCTCCCAAACATATGATGTGGAAGATAAGCAGCACGCCTAACTGGATCCATTCCCGTCCACCAGTTCATAAAAGGAACAGTTCTTGTTTGTCCGTTTTCAACAATCGTATGGAGAAATGGTGCGGCAAAGAGAAAAAATAGAAAAGCAAGTCTTGGATATGGGATTTTAAGAAAAAATAACAAATAACAGACAACAGATAACAAAAAAATCCCCAAAACTAATCTTACCAAATGGTAGGTAATTGCATAGGGAAGACCAAGAAGATTGCTAAATTTCCCTAGCCAAAGAAAGTAGGAAAAGATAATCGAGGATTGGTGAGGTTCTGATGTATAAGGATCGGAAGTAAACCAGGCTCCGCCCCCTCCTTCATTCATCAGAGCCTGATAAAAGAAAAAATCCTGGACATTGTTGTGGATGAGAGTAAAGGTCCTGCCTGAAGGAGCATGACGCAGTTGCATGATTAGTGGAGTAAGGTTAAGAGTCAAAATAATAATTGTTGCCGCAATGAAAAAAATAGTCTTTGATGAGGCAAAAGTGATTAATAACTTTTTCATATCATTTATACGAGTTTCGCGCATAACTTCATAATCTCGTCATTCTGGCTTGTCCAGAATCAGATTCTGGAGTCGCTTCGCTCCCCAGAATGACATCTGTCATTGATAGCAAACTTATTCCGCGAAACTCGTGATTTTTTTATTTCATAAATGAAGATTAAAGCTAGATTTCTAACTAAAGGAAGATTAACTTCGGGAAAATAGACCGATCTTTTTTTGAGACTCAAGCCAAATTTTCTCATTAGAGTCAATAATTGTCTTTCTCCAATGCGATAGTGAGGACCTTCAGGCATTTTTAAATGCAGCTTTTCCATAAGTATCAAAATGGGTTCCCAGACAGGATTGACCATCGAAACAATCAGGAGAGTGTCGTCATTCATTATTTTGCAAATATTTTCCATCGCCTGGTTGATATTTTGAAGATGTTCGATAACGTCAAGAAGCAAAATATAGTCGAATCTTCCGCTTACTGGCCGTTTTTCGATATCATGCACTCTGAATTTGAGATTATAAAGATGTTTATATTTGTCTTTTGCTAATTTTATCATTTCTGAGCTATTGTCTATACCGATTCCTAAGTGTGGTTTAAGGAAAGACAAGATACTGCCGGTTCCACAACCAATATCCAAGATAGTGCAATTATTATTAGGAATTTGTTTTTTTACTGCCTGCATCAGTGTTTGATAATAAATTCTGTTCCTTCTTTTATACTCATCATATAACGAGGCTATAGAGTTAAAGTGTTTTAAAACCGCCTGATTAGTCACTGTTTAGATCCTCATCTTAAATTTTTTAATCGAGAAAAGAGACAGCTTAAAAAGCTGCCAAGCATGTTTGAATCGCTTGATATTGGTAGATCCGTAAGTTCTTTCACAGTACCGTACAGGGAGGTCAATTATTTTTAAATTCAACCTGCTGGCACCAAGCAGAAGATAAAAGTCACCAAACGGATCCTGACTTTTCAAAAAGTCAACATTTCTTTTGATCTCCAAATAATCTTTTCTCCAGAAAGCTTTTGTACCGCAGAGCGTATCTTTAACTTGCTGTCCCAAAAGCCAGCTGTAAAGTATCGTAAAAAATTTATTTCCCAAGATATTGAGAAGCTGCATAGCACCTTTTCCCACCGGATATACTAATCTTGAACCGTTAATAAAATCGCCTTTACGGGTAATAAGTGCGGTATAAAACTTAAGGAGGTCTGCTGCTGGAATTGTCATATCCGCGTCATAGATGATGATGATATCTCCTTTTGCATTGTCAAAACCCAGCCGTACTCCAGCTGCTTTCCCCGCGTCTTTTTTTAAGATTAACAATCTGAAGCTTCGGTTCTTTTTGTTGGGGAATAGTTGCAGACAGCGCTTCATCTCCAAAAGGGTATTATCTGTTGAATGATCTTCAATAAAAATTATCTCGCAGCGCGGTCCCAGTGTTGGTAGGCTGTGGAATAATTTTTCAATCGTTCCCCGTTCATTTCTTGCCGGGATAACGATACTTACGGTTGCAGATTTAAGGGAGTGTGGTTTCTTGATGGCGATTATATATTGCAGGAAAGAAAGATGATCGATGGGGAAAATATGCAAAATAAATCTGTTCAAAATTTTCGAGAGAAGAGGGATAGAAGCTTCCGTAAAGCATAAGGGCTCATGGATAAAAAGCTCAAAGTTGGTTAACTTCAGGAAAGTTTTAATATCACTGGTTGCCAGCCAATTATAATCGGTATATTCTTGTTTGAAAAAGCTTTTTAAAAGCCCGATGAAGAAAGAATGTAAGTAATTGCGGTAGATAATGACCAGGCGGCCATTTTCGCTCAAGTGCTGATAAATCTTTTCCAGAAGGGATAAGATATCATGTTCTTTTTCCAACAGATTTACGAGGACAATATAGTCATATTTTTCTGATAAATTAGAGATATTTTTTCGATTTTTGTCCAGAATTAAAGCTTTTTTCTCTTTTGGGATGATATAGTGAATGAATTGTTGTATAAAATGGTCTAAATATTTATTATGCATGTAGATAATAATTATAATATATTAGAGTTGTTGTATAATAATCATTTCAATTGTCATTCTGGCTTGTCCAGAATCTCTAAATCTTGAGTCTCGGATTCTGGATGCGCCAAGTCTGACTTGGCTTACCAGAATGACGTAAAGACTTAATGAAGTTTCTTATTACGCAACTAGTCGATTGATTATGTCTAAATGGGTATCATTAATTTTCTTGTCTTGCCTTCTTTTTTTTATCCTGCCAATTTTCCCGGTAAGGATTCTGCTTTGCTGTTTATTTATCACCCTTGTTATAAACAGGTTAAAGCGGATAGATAGAATATTTTCTTTTATCTTTGTATTTGGCTTATATAGTTTGGCCTTTATCATACCACCATATTGGAACGTGGCATCATCTCCCCAGTTGAAATTATTTATTTTGGTGTTTTTATTAATCGCTTCCGCAATACTTTCTTTTTATACCGCATCGATCATAAAGATTGACTGCCGACTACGTGATATTCCTTCGCTTTTACTTTTAACCGCCCTTTTATATGCGGTAAATTATATACCTCTACACGGTGAAATACCTTGGCGGGGTGATGAGTATTATCATATAAAGGTAATCCTGGATTTATGGCAGTCAATTCAGTCAAATTTCTCCGGTTTGAATTCTTCTGAAATCCTCACTACGCTTTCGCAGGAAGCGCTTCGCTATCCTTTTTTGCAGAGATGGATAGGTTTACTGTTCGTCTTCCCAAATTTTTATCAGGATATTGCCTTATATAGAATAGTTCCGTTTCTTTCAACGATCCTTCTTAGCTGGTTTCTCACTCTTAAGATCAGGGAAAAGGTTCAGTCCAAGATCGTTTCTCTTGTTTTTTCATTTCTTATTGTCACAACACCTTTAATATTTTTTTATAGTAGTCTTTTGTATCTGGATATGCCGTCGGTACTTTTGATGACTATTTGTGTATTTGACATCAAAAACATCATCACCAAGGAATATGAGAAACTAGTGACAAGTCCAGTATGGTATTTTCTACTTTTAATTTCTTTTTTAAAAGAGACTAATCTGCTTTTCCTGCTGCTGGTACTGGTTCTGCGCAGTTCTTATCTGTTGTATAAAAATATTTCCTTAAGAAAACGAATACTCCCGACAGTTATTCAAGAAATTAAAACTTGGATTCTTCTTTTGAGCCCGGTATTGATATATTTATTTTTTCGGCATTTTTCCAACTATAATTGGCACTCTGCTAAAATCGATAAGATATTCGATCTGCCAAATTATGGTATTATGGTTTTTTCCTGGCTAAATCAGCTTGGTTTCTTTGCCATTTTAAGCTTTCTGGGATTTCTGTTTCTCATAAAACAGAGGAAGTGGTTTATCCTTTCAGTCCTTTCGGTTTTGACAGTACCCACAGTCTGGTTTTCTATCACCGACACGATTAAGTACATCAATTATATCGGATATTCAAGGTGGAATTTATACCTTTTACCAATGTTTCTGTATCTAACCAACGCAGTTGTTAAAGAGTTAAAGACACGATCTTTGATTTTTCTTTGCTTCCTCTTATTTGCTTCAAATATATATCTTCTTCCCTTTCACTTAGATGGAGTGCGTCTGCCAAATTGGGGGTCACCCAAGACGGATACAAACGAATATACTTATCCTTATGAGAAGGCAATTCTTTGGCTTGCCGCCAATAAACCCTCAAAATCAATACTGATTTTTGGTCATTATCATTGGTATGACGGTTTTAGATTTTATGGACCGAAATATCACTTTAATCCGAAGATATATCAATATCAGTTTGGTATAGAAAGATTTGATGCCAGAAGTGAGCTCTCAATGCTGGAGAATTTTTTTCAGGATTTTTCTGAAAATACGAGCTTTGGTGAATTTGCGCAAGTTGATACCCTTTTATATCATACGGTGAATAATATACCTTTGGACCAAACAAAGATATATGGAAATAGGTTCAAAATAGTCAAGAAGATAGAAAATAGTGAGCATTCACTCTATATTTTTGCTAAGATATGATTTGGGGTAATTTATGAAGAAGCAGCCTTCCATCTCTATCTTTTTCCCCTTTTTAAATGATTGGGGGACGGTTGGGAGTCTGGTGGCTTTGGCAATCTCGACCACTTCGAGACTTACTGATGATTGGGAGATTATTATAGTCAATGACGGAAGCAAGAAAGAGGATCGGGAGGCATTGGAAATGATCGTTAAAATCATGAATTCTAAACGTCATTCTGGCTTGACGGGTTACCAGCTGGTACCCGTCTTGTCCAGAATCTCTACGAGCGATGGGGATTCTGGTCTCGCTGACGCTCGCCAGAATGACAATAAGGGTAGAGTAAAAATAATCGATCATGAGAAGAATAGAGGATACGGTGGAGCGCTGAGGAGTGGTTTTGCTCTATCCACCAAAGATTTAATATTTTATACCGACTGTGATGCACAGTATGATCCGAGGGAACTAGAAAAATTATATAAAGCTCTAAAACCGGATGTTGATTTGGTCAATGGTTACAAAATTAAAAGGAGTGACCCATTACACAGAATAATTGTCGGAAGACTTTATCACTATCTGGTAAAATTTGCCTTTAACCTTCCTATTCGTGATACAGATTGTGATTTTAGACTGATTAGAAGAAAAGTATTTAATAAGGTTAAATTATTTGAGAATACAGGCACTATTTGTGTGGAGTTAGTCAAAAAGATTGATTACTGGGGAGGGCAAATTGTCGAGGTTCCGGTGCATCATTATTGGAGAACATCGGGCAAAAGCCAGTTTTTTAATTTCAAAAGACTTGCTACAACCGGTATCAATTTATTGAAACTTTGGTGGAAGCTGATGGTCAGGAAAGATTATTACAACTGAAAATTTTAGAAAAGAGAGTGATTATTCCAACACTAGCAAATAGAAAAAGCAGTGGATAGGCAGGGATAGTGAGACGCGGTTCGGCATGTGTGAAGGAGATGGCAAAAGTCATATAGAAAAGAATTGATAAAACAAAGACAATTGTGTGGCGGAGCAGGGAATTTTTAGAAAGTATTCCTAAAATGAGACCATAGGCGGCGAAAGCAAGAATCGTATTATTGAGTACGAAGGTATAGATCCAGTGTTTTTCAAAATCAGGTTCATGGTAGAAAAAAATATTTTGCTTCTGCCACATACTCCCCATTTTCTTTATTCTGGTTAAGACATAGTCGAGGGGATCTTTTTTAATAAGTTCCAGGGCTTTTTGGAAATATTTATCTGCCATTTGTTTTCTTTCGGCAGCATTTTTAGGAAGAAGTGAATATTCTGCATACATTATCCGCATCTCCGGCGGATAGGACTCTTCTTTATTGGGGAAAAGAGGGGTGGTTTTGAGGAGCGCTCCATCGTAAAGCTCACGGGCAAAGAAGGAATCAACAGTTGTCAGAGCAAACTGACGGTAGAGCTTGAGATTGGAAATTATCTGATAGGAGGAAGCAAGTAAGGTACCACTTATAAGCAGAAGGATTGCTTTACTCCCGAAATAACGCCAATTTATGATTTTGCCTCTGGTCAAAAGATATGGGACAAGGAAGACGACTAAGATATTCCAATAAAAGAATGCGGGCCTTACCTGGGTAAGCAGTCCAACTGTAAAACCCAAAGGGAGACAAAGATATAATTTTTTTTGTTTAGTCAGGAGAATAAACAGCAAAATAGATAAAACGATCAGAAATGCTGCCGGTACTTCTGTCAGCAGCACTCCTACATAAGAGGCGGTAAATGGATTAAACCATTGAATAAAGAGAGTGAGATATGCAATTTTTCGAGACTTAAACAGCATAAGAGCCAGATAAAAAAGTATTATTCCCGAAATAACATCTATAATTGCTTGAGAGATAAAAATTGCCCGGAGGTTATTGAGACCAAAGAGAAGGAAGTTAACGGCAACAAACATTGGATAGGCATAAGTTCTAGACGGTGCACCAGTGAGAATTTGCTGATATATCCTTTGAGCATAAAGACGATACTCTTCCTGGTCAAAAATTATTGGTTGCGGAGAAAGGGTGATAAACCAGAGTTTAAAACAGATAGCAGCTATTGAGGTAAGAATGATAAATACAATCTGTTTCTTTGTGATCATTTTTTTGCAAAGACTATTATTGAATCATTAAAGCGAAGATAGATGGGAATGTTACCTATGGTAGAGTCTTGGATAAGATGAAAAAGAATATTGGCAGTTTTACTTTTTTGGATGGTTCTTGCCAAATGGAGAAAATAAGCAAGTGAAACCCATTTGCCCTTTTTGACTGTTCTTATGGTAGTCAGTCCTGCTTTTTTGAGAAAAGAGGCAAGAACATGTTTGTTAAAAACAAAAAGATGCTGGGGTGCGGTATAAAAATGCCAGAAACTGCCGCAAAGCCTGGCAAAAAAACTTCCCTGGTCGCAGGTCCAGATGACTAAAAGTCCTCCTGGAGCAAGTAGAGAGGCGACTTTTTTAAATGCTTTTGCCGGGGAGTTCAGATGTTCTACGACATCAAACATAGTGATAAGAGAAAAAGAGTTCTTCGGAAATTGGGCTTTTTCAAAAGTAGAGTTAACAATACGATTACCAAATTTTTTTTGAGCTATTTTTGCAGCAAACCGTGATGGCTCTATTCCATAAGGGTCAAACCCCTCGTTTTGGGTCAGTTCGAGAAGATAACCGAAAGCTGAGCCAATATCAAGGTGTTTTCCGTAAGGAGAAAGATATTTTTTGATTTCCTGAATAATGGGCCGGAAATTGCCAAGTATAATCTTTTTATTTTTCTCGTAATTGTTATAACCTGAGAATCTTTCCCCACCGGTAAAATATCCCTTAGTATAGAAATTTTTGACAAATCGTTCATAAACATGACTATGAGCAAGAAAGATGATTTGGCAATTATTGCATTGAAAGTAGTGGAAGCCGTTTTTGGTAATTTTAGGAGATGTGTTTGAGCTTTGGCAGTTTTTACAGAGCACCTTTTTCATGGAGTAAGAATAGCAAAGAGAGTAAGACAAATCAATGGGATAAGAGGTAAATAGTTTCTATCGTTTTTTACGGCTTAGTGGAAGTTCTATACCAATATAAGTAATTAGGGCAAAAAGAAGTGTAGTCAGAAAAGCGCCAGTAAGCTTGGTTAAAAAAGGCAAAAAAGAAACATTATCGGAATTTCCAAAACCGAAATGGTCAATTACTGGCCGGTGCCATAGATAAATACCATAAGATAAAATTCCTAGAGTCTCAAACAACTTGAGTGGGCTTTTCAGATAGCCCTTTAGTGACAATCTAATTCCAGAAGTTGGGTATTTCCAATAGTTTTGGGCTTCAAACGCAAGAATAAAGTAACCTACAAATAAAGCAGTCATAAAGGGCATGATAAAAATTACTAAATTTTTATAAATATAATACTGCTCGACGAAATGCAAGGAAGCGTAACTTGTAAAAAAATATAAAATAACCAGTAGTAGGAGGGCAATTTTTTTATTTGCCCACCCATGCCACTTTGCAACTCTTCCATCTTTATCTCTGAAAGCGAGATTGATACAGAAGCCGAATAGAAATACGTCCAAGTTGCCATAGAGAGGAGAATAGAGAAGTGAGACATACCTGAAGATATCAGAAGAGGCATTAAATAGTTGGACAAAGGCAATTCTGACAAACAGTCCGGCTAACAAGATCATTGGACCAATAAAAAATAAGGGAATTTTTTTCTTGGAAATGGCATAAAAAATAACAAAGAACAATGGTGCAAAGAGATAAAATTGGACCTCTGCAGAAACTGCCCAGATAGGCGGATTAAATGTTTTAAGACGGAAGAAGTCGTTAGCGGTAAAAGTTAGAAGACGAATTAGTATTTCAGGTGAAGTTTTTACCAGAGAACTGTAAAAAACGACCGAGAGGAAAATAATATTAAAGTAATAAAGCGGAAAAATTCTTAAAATTCTATTGTAGTAAAAATTAACTACTCCTCTAAAAGAAATATCATATTTACCAGTGAAGAAGACTTTTCCTATCAGATATCCTGACAGAAGAAAGAATATCCACAGAGCTGCAAATCCGCTAGGAAAGGTGAGAAAGCTAAGGTTTATACCTTTGAAAAAAAGAAATTCCTTGGGAGGCTCGACATGCCAAATTAATACTCCCAAACAAGCCAGGCCTCTTAAAATAAGCAAGCAGTCAACCTTTGGGCGATTGAGAGGTCGCATAACTAATAAGTCTTTTTAAATCTTTTCGTCAGTACTTTCGTAACTCGAGAAAATATTACAAAATAATAATAGGAGCAGAAAAGCAGCAGTTCTGGCAAAATTGGATTTCTTAGACGAATATAATCGGATTGAGTGAAAAAGGCATTGAAGAATACTTGATATGCTACGGTACTGCCGAAAATTACCAAGGTAATATTTTTAAAAGATGGCATACGGAGGAAACGATAAACACTTAAAGGATAGAAGAGATAAAAGGCGATCATCAACTTTTGAAGTAGGATATATACATTGTCCAAAAAAGTCCAAACCAGCTGTAGTTGAGGATGCTTTGCGTAGGTTGAAACCCAGTAAAACGGATCGGGATCGGTATTTATCAAAACTTGGGGAAGAATTTTTATAGTTTTAACTAAGAATTCTCTCGGATGTTTCATAATTACGCGTTTGGCAAAACTACCTGCTATTGTGGCGGAATGAATAAATTGGAAATCGTTGGCAATTCCCAAAGAATACAGGCAATCGTCGGTGCCAATCCAGGTGCCTGGTTTATGTTGAGTGATACACTGTCGAAGTTTTGGGGCATAGATATTGTTTGAGTCAATATCGGCAGCATCAAGGCGGTATTGGATGGTTTTGGCAAAAAGATCCTGATCGGTGATGTTAGTGATTCCAAAAAAACCATAAAGCCGGTAATTTTCGGCAGCATAATACAGCGGTACTGTCAGGAATAACAGCGAAGAAATTAAAGTTATAGCTATAAGAATGGTACGGGATGTTCGCCCTGGGGCTCCATTTTTCAGAAAATAATAAACTAAGAAAGGAGCAAGGCTAATTATAAGTACAAAAAACACCGGACGAAGTAAAAAAAGTACCAAAGAGGTAACAATACTCAAAAGAAGATAGAAAATATTGCGTTTACTTATAAATTTAATAATCAAGAAGAGGAAAATAAGAAGAATGGTAGAGACAACTGACTCTGTAAGTACGTTTCTCTCCCAGGCAAAGATATGGATGTCGAGCCCAAATAATATTGTGGTAAGCCAAAAAATTACTCCCATACCAAATAATTGATATGTCAGATAGATGAAAAAGATAGCACCAATAAGTCCAAAAGCCTGCTGAAATTTTATCACTGGTGCAAGATTGATCGAATAGATCGTATCTCTGTTTACCACGAATGTACCTTGTAAATGGAGAATCTCTTTAAGAAGGATTGGGTAGGCGGGAGTACGGAAGTAATGTACCATCGGAAGCCCACTGGCAATTTCCTGAGCACGGTTGAGGTACTGATAAGTATCGGCAAAAATATAGTGAACCGGATTATTAGCGTGATAAATAAAACGAATAATAAAGATAAAAACAAAAGCAAGAAGTAACTGGTATTGGATTATCTTTTTCATTGAAAATATTATACTATTATAGAGAAAAAATATGGGGAATTATTATCAGAACAAAAAAATTCTTATTACCGGCGGTTTGGGTTTTATCGGCAGTAATCTGGCGATTAGGCTTGTTTCACTGGGAGCAAAGGTAGATATTGTGGATGCCTTGATACCTACTTATGGCGGCAACCTATTTAATATAGAACCAGTAAAAGACCTGGTGAAGTGGGTTAAAGGGGATATAAGGGATAAGAAGTTAGTTGATGGTTTGGTTGAAGATAAAGAGATTATCTTCAATTTAGCCGGAACTCTTTCTCATATTGACAGCATGAGCAGTCCCATGACTGATCTTGAGATTAACTGTCGGGCACAGTTGTCTATCCTGGAGTCAGTAAGAAAATTAAATCCTAAAGTGAAAATAATTTTTGCTGGAACCAGGAATCAGTATGGTAAAGCAAAATATCTTCCGGTTACAGAAGACCATCCTCAGGAACCCACAGATATTAATGGTATCAATAATATTGCCGCTGAAAAATACCACCTGATGTATACCAAAGTGTATGGTATCAAGACCGTTTCCCTTCGCATGACCAACACCTTTGGGCCCCGGCATCAGATGAAACACGAAAAACAGGGAGTACTAAATTGGTTTATACGCCAGATTTTGGATGGGGAAGAAGTAAAATTATTTGGAGATGGAAAACAAATAAGAGACATAAATTATATCGACGACGTAGTTGATGCTCTTCTTCTGGTGGCAAAAAGTGAGAAAGGTTGGGGTCAGGCTTATAACCTTGGAGGGACACCGATTTCACTCTTGGATTTCGTTAAAAAGACAATTAAAATTGTTGGATCTGGAAGTTTTAAAATTGTTCCATATCCGAAACAGCGGAAAGCAATTGAAGTAGGGGATTATATCGCTTCTTGGAAGAAAATAAAAAAGACTTACGGTTGGAAACCTAAAACTTCACTTGATGTAGGGATAAAAAAGACAGTTGAGTATTATAAAAAGTACAGAAAGCATTATTGGTAAATATTTTAATTTGCGGGTCCTGTTTCTTGATTTAAGCTCGCAGATACAATTTTTTTGTTCGCAAGGAAACTGCAGTCCGAATCGGTATTGTTATCATAAGTAAGTTTCAAGATTTAAATTATTGGTTCTTATTAATATTCTTGGTACAAGCATTCCGTATGCGACCTGCAAAAATTGTATTCTGCTTCGCTTAAATAATCTCACGTCACCCGCGCTTAAAAAATAATGTTAAGCAAAAAAACCATCTTCTTTTTAACCTTATTTATTCTTGGATTTCTATTTAGACTTTTCCTTACTCAACTTTTTCCTCAACCTCTTATTTTTGATCAAAAAGAATATCACGAGGTAGCTCTGGATATGCTGGGCGAGAGGCAATATGTATATATATCTTCCTACAGACTTTACGGTTACCCTCTGATTTTGGCAATACTTTATTCTATTTTTGGCAGGGAGAGTACTTTTTCCTGGAAGATATCGCAGGCTTTGATGGATACGGCAACCGCAGTCCTGATTTATTTTATTGCCAAAAAAATATTTAAAAAAGGTCAACCGGCGTGGATTGCCTATTTTCTTTATCTTTTTAATCCATATACTTCTGCCTATGTAGGAGTACGGCTTACCGAAATAACAGCAATTTTTCTTGTTACTTTAATTTTCTATCTCTTCTTACAGACAAATTTGACAGTAAAGATGATCCCCCTCTTTTTATTGGCAGTTACACTGGGTTACCTGCCACAGGTACGGCCTGGTTTTTTATTTTTTAGTCTGACTATTCTGGCAGTTTTATTATTTAGGCTGGTAAAAAGTGTCTCAAGTAAGAAAATAAAAATAGCAAAATTGGTGCTGACACTTCTTCTTTTTGTTCTCCCGTTTAGTTATAACACTGCCCATAATTTGATTTATTTCAAACAGAATTCACCGCTTACGGTAGATAATTTATTTGCCAGAGAATTCTATGTCAGTTTATTTATTGAAAATTCTGACACCATCTCTTTTATTCCGCCACAAGTAAATTGGATCTATCAGGAATACTCAACAGCAAAAACTGCAGAAGGGAGAAGAATTATGACTCAAAAATATTTCAATCTAGCGCTTGAGGAGATAAAGAAAGACCCGACAAAGTTTATAGCTAACAGATTTAAAAAACTATGGTTTGTTTGGGAGAAACATGCAATTTTCCCTTATGGGAGGTTAAAACATCCAGTGGCGGATTTTATGACCTACTGGGGTAATGTCACATTACTCGTTTTAGCAATATTTGGGCTTTGGTCATATATAAAAGGTAAAGTCCATAAGGGGGCTCTTCTTTCAATTTTTCTCTGCTTGTATATTTCCCTACTTCATGCTTTCTCCATCACGGCCGAACGATTTTCGCTCCCGGCTTATCCGCTTATTTTTCTATTTACCGGTTTTTCGCTTTGGCAAATATATCACATTCTATCTTTATGGATCACGCCAAAAAAATCCTAACTATTTTTACCTTTCTTTTTCTTTCAATCCTGATTGGACTATTGCTCTTTGACCATCTGCAGCTTGGACTTAGTCGATTTCTTGATATAGATGAATATGCACATCTGCACTGGTCCTACGATGCTTTTTTGGGACAGCTTCCTTATAAGGATTTTTTCTATATCTTTACCCCTTTTTATCTTTATCTAATCGCACCAGTACTGTTTATTACCGGCAAAACTTTTGCCTATGTTGTTGGGGCAAGGGTAGTCGTGTTTGGGGTCTTTTGTTTGGGAGCAATGTTTTTATTTATGATTACCAAGATTTCCCAAAAAAGCCTCCTTTTTGCATTTCTTACAGTACTTATCTTTGTTTATCTGCCAATGCCACAGGATAAATGGATTGAAGTTCGCCCAGATGGTTTGGGAGTAGTCTTAGCTCTTATTGGAACATGGTTTACCATCAAAGCATTCAAGGAGGAGAAAAATTTTTTCTGGGCCGGATTTTTCTTATCATTGGGAGCGGTAGTCAACCCGAAAATAATTTTTTACCCGCTTTCCGCTTTTATAGTCTTGTTATTTGACAGATTTTTCTTCAGGAAAAATGGAGTCTTTGTATTTCTAAAAGGAGCCGCACTTCCGGTTATTTTATTATTAGTGGCTTTTTTCCTTTTTGGAAATTTCTCAAGAGCGCTTTACCTGATATTTATTTTACAAAAAGAGGCAGGTACCCTCTGGAGTTTGAGACTCCCCATGAGAGCTGATTTATTTTTCTATCCCAATGATATCTATTATGGGCAAATGGGATATAATTTCAATTATTTTGCCAATTGTTTAATCTACCTTTTAGCAACTGTAACTTCCGTGATAAGGTTTGTCTCTTTCTTAGCAGACGGAAGACGGAAAAAGGTACTGACCCAGCTTTTTTTGACACTTCTGTTTTTGACTAATCTAATTGCCTATATCAAATTTTTTCCGCTCAAACATATTCAGTACCTAATGGGCGTATCTCCATTTGTGGCTTATTTTTTTGCGGATTTTGTAGTAAGTACGGTGGCGAGATTTAAAAATAAAGAAAGACTTTGGAAAATTGCCGGAAGTTTAATATTTGTTATCTTTGTTGTTTCTCTGGGTTTCTATGGACATAAGATGAATAGGATAAAGGCAAGCAGGAATTTTGCCGATTCCCAAAAGTATCTGCAGGATACCAAAAATAATTTTGCCGAAGACGAGTATGTTTTTGATTTGACGGGAGCAAGTCTTTTTTATAAGGATCCTTATTATATCTGCTGTCTCCCATATGGAGGATATACAGAAGTAATTAAGTTCCAACTGCCGGATCTCGCGAATGCACTGAGGACTAAAGAAGTAAAACATGTTTTTATCCAATATCCTGATCGAATTGCTGCATTGCCAGTAGAGCAGTTGAGATCAGTACAACAGTTGTATACTAGTACAATAGATTTACCAAATTCATTTCTAACCCTTGGTGCAGAAGTAAATTTTGGCAAGGAGCAGGATGCAGAATTTGAATTAATTGCCAATGGAAGGTACAAAATATATCTTGACGATAAGTTTGTGCCTGCGCAACAATTAACAAAGTTGGTTCTTTTGGAGGGGAAGATTATTTTGTCAAACCCGATTTATTTAGGCAAAGGAAAATATATAATAAGAAGGCTTGATAAGATAAATAGTCTGAAGGTGGTGTATGCGGGAAAGTGAGAAAATCATAAAAAAATCATTAATGTTATCAGCGGGTGACGCGAGAGAGGGCATCCCATCAAGCGCGCAGAATATAGGTTTCGAGCACTTGTATGGGAACCGCGAGCGGCAGGACCCGCAAATTAAAATCATATGATCCCTTTTTTTACCTTAGAGCGACAAAATAAAATTTTAAAAAAAGAATTAGAGATAGCGCTTGAAGAAGTAATCAAGCGCGGAATATTTATTCTTGGAGAAAAAGTGGCACAATTTGAGGAGTCTTTTGCCAAATATCTGGGAGTAAAGTATGCAGTCGGAGTGGCTTCAGGCACTGATGCGATTTCATTGGCGCTTTTATCAATCGGGGTGGAGAAGGGAGATGAGGTGATAATACCTGCAAACAGTTATCCGACGGCTTTTGCGGTGGCGGCAATCGGTGCGGTTCCCAGATTAGTGGACATCGATTTAGCAACTTTTAATATCGATCCTGCCAAAATACCTGCGGCTATTACAAAAAAAACAAAGGCTATATTGGCGGTGCATTTATACGGACAGCCGGCAGACCTCACATCGATAATTCGATTTATCGAAAAAAGTGGCAGGAAAATTCCTGTAGTTGAAGACTGTGCCCAGGCACACGGAGCGGAGGTTTTATTTGCGGGTCCTGCGCGTCACCCGCAAATTATTAAGCGAGTCGGCAGTCTTGGTCAAGTCGCTTGCTTTTCTTTTTATCCGACTAAAAATCTGGGTTGTTTTGGGGATGGGGGAATGGTGGTTACTAACAACTCGGAAATTTATGAAAGAGTCAGACTCTTGCGCATGTATGGAGAAAAGAGGCGCTATGAAAGTGTGCTTTTGGGAAGAAATAGCAGACTTGATGAGCTCCAAGCAGCAATCTTGTTAGTTAAGTTGAAATATTTGGATAAATGGAATGAGAGAAGGAGACAAATTGCAGAGTTATATATCTCCCAATTTACGGGTCCAAAGGCAAACATTGAACTACCCTTTGAAGCAGAATACGCAAAGCATGTCTATCATTTATTCGTTATTCGTACCCAAAAAAGAGACACACTCAAGAAATATTTAGAGGAAAGAGGGATGCAGACGGCTATCCATTATCCGATTCCCATACACCTCGTGCCTTCGATGAAATTCTTAGGCTACAAAAGAGGCGATTTTCCGAGGGCGGAAAAGGCAAGCCATGATGTTCTCTCCTTGCCGATATATCCGGAGTTGACAGACGGCGAGGTGAAACGTGTGGCAGAAACAAGCAAACAATTTTTCACCACATGAAATTGTTTAAAGATAAATATAAAACGATAATAATTCTTTTGGTTATCTGGTTTGTGGCCACCGCCTTTAATATCACTAAGGCAGTGCATATCGATGATACTGCATATCTCTGGATTGCGGAAAATATTCTGGCAAACCCCTTACATCCGATGTCCGGCATGTTGAATTGGGAAGGTGAAGCAAGACCAATATATAAGACACTAAATCCAATTGCCACATCTTACATTTTTGCAGCCACAATTTCTCTCTTTGGCGAGTCGGAAATTGCTCTTCATCTGGTCTTTTCGCTATTCATCCTAGCTGCAATTGTCTTTTTTTATTTGCTTGCCAAGCATTTTGTTGCTAGTTGGAGATATTTACTGACGGCAATGTTTATACTTGGTCCTTCCGTACTACCATCACAAAATCTGATGTCTGATATACCGGCGCTTTCTTTGTGGCTGGCTTTTTTTTGGCTGCTTCTTTGTCCTACCTCGGAAAAAGACAGAGCAAAAAGATATATCTTTGCCGCACTTACCTGTGGATTTGCAATCTTAATTAAATATTCAAGCTTTTTTCTTCTGCCGATACTGATCGTTGATATCATACTGAGGAAAAAATGGCGCTACATTTTTGTTTTAGCTATTCCGGTTTTTATAGTTATCGGTTGGTCGATCTTTAACTTCTTAGATTATGGCAAAATTCATCTCTTAAGCTCTCAAAATACTGCTTTTGATCTTTATGCGATATCAAAAAGATTTTCCTTATGGTTGGTGACTTTGGGAGCTGTTGCCCCTTTTTCTTTGATCTTTATCCCGAAGCTTATTTCTTCCAAAAAAGGGGGACTGTTGATAATAGCCTGTTTGGCTGCTGCAGAACTTTCTTCTTTTAAAAACTGGGAATTTGCCAATGAACCGCAAGTTTCTTATTTTTTGCGCAAGCTTTTTTTTGCCAATGGACTGCTTGTTTTGAGTCTGGTTATAGGAATTATTTTCAAGAAATTATATGACTTTCGCTCGCGTCACCCACTCTTTACCAATCCTGTCAATGTGCCGTATCTTATTCTTTTCCTTTGGTTTTTAGGAGGATCGGTCTTGGTAATAATTTTTGTTCCTTTTATAGCTGTTCGGCACTTGATCGGAGTTGTGCCGGCTATTTTGTTAATTCTTGGATTAAATATAAATATACATCCCCAAATAAATAAGCGCAGTCTATATGCAGGATTTTGTTTAACCGTCGGGATGGGGATGCTTTTGGCACTGTCTGACTGGGTTTATGCTGATGTATATAGGGTAAGTGCACCTATAATTATGACTCAAGTTAGAAAATTGCAGAAGCAGGCTAAGGCCGATTCGACCGTTTGGTTTGGGGGACACTGGGGTTGGCAATGGTATGCCCAAAAAGTTGGCATGCGGCAATATGATTCCTGGAATTCTATACTTGAGAGCGGAGATTATTTGGTAATGCCGCTCGTTGAGAGGCAGTGGTGGATTAAACCCGAGAATTGGGCTTATCTGGTACCGGTTGATAAGTTGACAGTTGTTTCGACACCGGCAACGTTTGTCAGAATAATGACTAACTGGCCATTTAGTCCGGCAGGTTTTTATGCAGTCGGTGAACCGCAGCATCTGCCCTGGACAATTTTAAATTCTCCTCTTGAAGAATTTACTATTTATGAATTTAAGAAGACTTGATCGACTTAAAAAATGAGTCAAATGTCTTTTTAATATAATCAATCTGACGACTTCCGATACCCGGGAAGACTCCGATCCAAAAAGCCCGGTTCATGATTCTGTCAGCATTCGTAAGACTGCCGTATGTTTTATAGCGAATATTGCGGTAGGCCGGGTGCTTTAATAAATTGCCGGAAAAAACATTTCGAGTGCCGATTTTATTTTTTTCCAGATACTGGGACAGTTCGTTTCTGGTAAAAGGGGCATTTTCTTTGACAATAATCGGGAAACCAAACCAGCATGGATCTTCTTTTTCATCAATTTCCAAAAGACTGATGTAATTCTTATATTTTCCAAAATAATCATAGAGCAAACTGTAATTTTCCTTTCTTTTTTTTATGAAAGAAGGAAGCTTCTTCAACTGCGCTAAACCAATGGCAGCCTGAAAATCGGTCAGTTTCAGATTGTAGCCTATCTGCGAGTAGATATATTTATGATCAAAGCCATACGGCAAGTCTCCTATTTTCCATAAAAAGCGTTTTTTGCAGGTGTTGTCGTGTCCCGTATCGCACCAGCAATCCCTGCCCCAATCTCTGAACTGGTGAAGACTGCGGTGGATGAGCGGATTTTTTGTGATCACCGCTCCTCCTTCGCCCATAGTGATTTGGTGAGCCGGATAAAAGCTGAAGGTAGCGATGTGGCCAAAGGTGCCAACTAGCCTTCCTTTATATTTTGAACCCAAAGCATCGGCGCAATCTTCAATCAACCAGAGATTATATTTGCGTACCAATTTGCCGATTTTGGCAAGATTAAATGGTTTTCCCAGAGTATGAGAAAGCATAATCAGTTTTGTTTTTTTAGTGATCGCCTGCTCGATTTTATCTGCATCAATATTGAGATTATCCTTCTCAACATCGACAAAAACAGGGGTTAAACCGTAGAGAATTCCCGGGTTGACAGTAGTAGGGAAGGCAACTGGGCTGGTAATAAATTCGTCACCCTTTATAAGTCTTCTTTCGCCAAAAACTCTGGCGGTTAAAGAGGCAACTGAGAGCAGATTTGCCGATGAGCCGGAATTGGTGAGGGTAACAAAGCCAACTCCCAGATACTTTCTAAACTCTTCCGTAAACCTCTTGGCAAATCGTCCTTCTGTCCACCAGCCGTCTTTTGCTGCGGCAATTGCATTATTAATCTCATCTTTGTCGAAAACTTTGCCTGTTGCCGGAATATACGTTTTTCCCGGCAGAAATTTAGATTTCATATAGGATCAATAATCATATTCTTTACAAATTCACTTCTTGGAAGAAGGGGAGAGAGGTCTTCAATCGGCTTACCGAATTCAAGCTTGGGGATGATTTTGGCATCGTCAGGAAGGATCACATCGCAGATAATCGGCCCCTGGTGTTTTAAGACTTTTTTTATTTTAGACTTCATCTCTTTATGACTGCTGATTTCTTCAGTAGCAATTCCGTAAGCCTTGGCAATTTTTATAAAGTCCGGAACAGAATAGCCATATTTGGGACAGGAGGCTAAATATTTGCCATTAAAATACATATCCTGGAACTGTTTGATGATTCCGTAAGAATGGTTGTTTAGGATAAAAACTTTTAGGGGAAGTTTGTAATAAACAATCGTTTGTAATTCCTGGATATTTATCTGTAATCCGCCATCTCCGGTGATGCAAATTATTGGTTTTTTTCTCATGGCAAAAGAGGCGCCGATACCGGCAGAAAGTGAGTATCCCATGGGAGCATTCCCCATGGCAGAAAAAAGCCGTTGTTTTTCTCGGACATGGAATGCCTGGATTGTCCAGGCGAGGTTGGCGCCGATATCGGTGATAGTGACAGAAGTGTCAGGAAGAAGATTGGAGAGCGTTTCCACAAATACATACGGATCAACTTTATTCTCTCTTTTTCGCCACACAGGCAAGACGCTGGGGTATCTTTTTTTCCAGCTGGTGGTTTTCTTCAACCAATCCCTTAGTTTTGTTATCCGTATGTTTTTTAATAAGGTAATAAATAGCGGTAGAATTTCTTTTAAATCGCCACAGATACCGATGTCCGGTTCCAAGCCGCGATGCTTGAATATTTCGGCCCGGTCAATGTCTACGATGATTTTTTTAGCACATCTGGCGAAAGTTTCCGGCCTTCCTCCTGTAATTCTGGTATCGAGTCGTGATCCGAGGCTAATGACACAATCACTATTTTGTACGGTAAAATTGGCGGCTCGACTGCCATATACCCCAATTTGTCCGATATAAAGCGGATGGTCGTGGGAAATTACATCAATGCCGCTCCAGGTGGAAACTACAGGGAAACCTAAGATATTGACCAGTTTTTTAAAAGCGGAAACCACATCGGCATAACGGATGCCTCCTCCGGCAATTACCACCGGACGGACAGAATTGGAGATTAATTTTCTGGCTTTTTGGGCTTTTTTGACAAGTTGAGAATGAGAGTCGGTTGAAGATTTTATTTCAGAAGGGTCAAATCTTAAAAGTTTAGCGGGATTAACCTGCGCCATTTGTATATCCATGGGAATGTCAATAAGTACCGGTCCCGGACGCCCATTTTTAGCGATATAAATTGCTTTTTCCAGAGTATAGCGTATTTTTTGCGGGTCGGTAATTTTCTGGGCAAATTTAGTGACGGGTTTTACCATGGCAACGATATCCGTTTCTTGAAATCCGACCTGGCGAACACGTCTTCTTCCTTTTGATTCAAAAGTATTTACTTGACCGGTCAGATAAATGGTAGGAGTTGAATCAAAATAAGCACACGCAATTCCTGTTATAAGATTTGTCATTCCCGGACCGCTTGTGGCCATGGCAGCTCCCAAATTTTTAGTCATCCGGGAGTATGCTTCTGCCGCCATTGCCCCTGCCTGTTCATGTTGGACACAGATATAGGTAATATCTTTATTTTTGGAAAGGGAATCAACCATATGAACCGATGCCCCGCCTATAATTTGGAATACGTGCCGAATGCCGCGATTGGCTAAAAAATCAACCAAATAATCTGACAGTTTCATGAATTATGATTTTCGCGTTATTAGTCAAGTTATTCTCAGAGGATCCTGCCGCTCGTCACCCTTCTGTTGCGTCGGGTTAAACGCCGACAACAGAAGGGCACCTGACTTGCGTCACCCACTCGATTTCTGTTACGCGAAACTTAAATCCCCTTCCTTGAGTTCTATATTATATTTTATATATAATCCAAAAAGAAGAAGGAGTATTTTTGCTTGTGGAAAACGCTATTATAAAAGAGGATTTGGAGGCTATTGAAAGCTCTAATTTGCCATGGGAGAAATTGGCTGGGAAAACAGTTCTTATCAGCGGTGCCAACGGTTTTTTGGCTACTTACATAGTAAAGACATTGTTATTCTTAAATAAAAAAATAGGCAATAAGACTAAAATAATTGGACTGGTAAGAGACAGGAAAAAGGCAAAAGCTAGATTTGCCAATTACCCAGGTCGGGATGATTTGAAGTTAGTCGTTTGTGACCTTACAAAACCCATCTCCATAGATCAAAAAATTGATTATATAATTCATGCAGCCAGTCACGCCAGTCCGAAGTATTACGGAATTGATCCAGTGGGAACACTGCTGCCAAATACTCTGGGCACATTTCATCTGCTTGAACTTGCCCGGATAAAAAATGTTGAGGCCTTTTTATTTTTCTCAAGTGGGGAAGTATATGGTGATACAGGAGAGAGAAAGATTCCCATAAAAGAAGATTATTTCGGTAGTGTGGATCCGGCACTAGTGCGGTCTTGTTATGCCGAAAGCAAACGAATGGGTGAGGCGATGTGCATCAGTTGGCACTATCAGTATAATGTACCGGTTAAGATTGTCCGCCCATTTCATACCTTTGGGCCCGGTATGAAACTGGATGATGGCCGGGTTTATGCTGATTTTGTCTCGGATATTGTCCATGGTAGAAATATCGTTATTAAAGGAAACGGAAGGGGCAAGCGGGCTTTTTGCTATCTTGCCGATGCCACGTGCGGATTTTTTTTGGTACTTTTAAAAGGTAAGATAGGTGAGTGTTATAACGTAGGAAATGATAAAGGAGAGATAAGTATCAGAGGGTTGGCTGATCTTCTGGTTTCCCTTTTCCCAGAAAAAAAATTAAAAGTAGTAAAAAAAGAAAGGAAGAAAAATGACAGCTATTTAAAAAGCACCGTAAGCAGAGTTTGTCCTGATATTGCCAAAATTCGAACCCTTGGGTGGAAAGCAAAATATTCATTAAAAGAAGGATTTTTAAGAACTGTCAGAAGCTATGAAATTGCCTAGAACTCATAACAAAACATCTGGATTTACGTCATTCTGGCAAGCCGAAGGCGCGTCCAGAATCCGAAACGGGTTTATGGACTCTGGACAAGACGGGTACCAGCTGGTAACCCGTCAAGCCAGAGTGACGGGTTTTGATATCAGTTCTAACAAATTGGAAGATCTCAAATCAAAGTATAAACACGGTAAGATCAGCAAAGCAGCTTATATAGTCCAGATGCATAAGATTCATCAATATCTCTTCGACTACTCTCAATTTATGAAGACTACAGATATTTCAAAGATAGAAATAACCGATGATTCTGTTTTAATGACTACAAGAGACAAAATTATAAAGCTCGTCGGTGATAGAAATGACCGAAGGAGCATCCCTGTGGAAATATTGAACTTTGGCAGTTATGAGAAAGAGTATTTGGACATGACGCTAAGACTTATTAGGGATGGCTTTACTGTTTTTGATATTGGAGCCAATACTGGGTGGTATACCATCAATATTGCCAAAGCGAAAAAGAAAGTGGCACTTTTTTCTTTTGAGCCAATCCCTAAAACTTTTAGAGCGCTTGCCCAAAATCTGAAAATCAATAAAATTACCACCCCGCGGATATTTAATTTTGGCTTCCATAACCGGGAAAGGAAGGTAACGTTCTACTGTTACAAGGAAGGGCTTGTGAACGCTTCACTGCGAAATTTAAGCAAAAGAAGAGATGTAGAGAAGATTAAGTGTCAAGTGAGAAGAATGGATAATTTTATTACAGAGGAAGAAGTAAAAGTGGATTTTATCAAATGCGACACTGAGGGAGCTGAATTGTTTGTTATTCAAGGAGGACTTGCCGCAATAAAGCGGGATAAACCGATCATATTTGCGGAGATGTTGCGCAAATGGAGTGCTCCCTTTGGTTACCATCCCAATGATATTATCAACCTGTTGGGGAATTTTGGCTACAGATGTTTTATTATCAAAGAAGGAAAACTTGCTCCCTTTGCTAAAATGGATAAGGAGACAACTGAAACCAATTTCTTTTTTTTACACTCAAAAAAACACCTATGAAACTGATAAGCATTGTCACACCATGTTATAACGAGGAAGAAAATGTTGAGGAGATTTATAAAGAAATAAAAAAAATATTCTCACATCTTCCGAAATACAAATATGAGCATATTTTTATTGATAATGCCTCCAGTGACAGTACCGTTTCGATTCTGAAAAAAATTGCCCAAAAAGACAGACACCTGAAAATCATTGTTAACGCCCGGAATTTCGGCTGGATCCGTTCTCCCTTTTATGCCATGCTGCAGGCAAAGGGAGACGCGGTAGTACTTTTAGTTGCAGATTTGCAGGATCCTCCACCTTTGATCAAGAATTTTATTGCCAAATGGGAAGAGGGCTACAAAGTAGTCATCGGGGTGAAGACGGGAAGCGAGGAAAATTGGTTTATGAGGACACTGCGCGGCAGTTTCTATAAATTTGTCAGCAAAATTTCCGAGATAGAACTGGTCAATAATTTTATGGGATTTGGCTTGTATGACAGAAAAGTAATTGAAGTCTTAAGACAGATGGATGATTCTTATCCATACTTTCGTGGTTTGGTTGCGGAAATAGGCTTTGAGATGGCGAAAATTGAATATAAACAATCCGCTAGAAAAAGAGGTCTGCCGAGTAGCAATTTTTACAGACTTCTTGATGTAGCGATCCTTGGCATCACTAGTTATTCAAGAGCCCCATTGAGACTGATGACGGTTATGGGCATGATATTATCAGTGATTAGTCTTCTTATAGCAGTTGTCTATATTTTCCTCAAGATATTTCTTTGGTCAAATTATTCTTTGGGTATAGCGACGCTGGTTATCGGTTTCTTTTTCTTTTCTTCGGTGCAACTTTTCTTTATCGGTATCATCGGAGAATACATCGGTATAATCCATACCCGTCTTCTTAAAAGGCCCCTGGTGATAGAAAAAGAGAGGATAAATTTCGATTAAGTAAGTGCTTTTTTATACCAAGAATAAACTTTGGGTAAAATATCCTTCAATCTGTACTCCGGCTTCCATTTCAACAGATGCTTTATTTTGGAAAAATCTAGTGACTGATAGGGGATTTCATTTTTGACAATATTTAATATTTTATATTTCAGTTTTTTATTAAAGGATTTTTCGATTAAGTTTATTAATTCTATCACAGAGAGAGTTTCATCTGAGCCGAAATTGAAAGCCTCTCCTTTCACTTTTTCGATATTTCGGCAGAGGAGCAAGTACCCCCTTATGACATCTTTGACATAGAGATAGTCACGTACATACTGTCCGTTGCTGCGGATTTTAAGTGTTTCTCCTTTGACTGCCGCCTTCAATATTCCAGGCAGTATCCGGCTATAATGTATGTCACCTTCACCATAGATATTACCAAAACGGGTGACTACAACAGGCAGATTATAAGTTTTAAAATAGGAGGCCGCAATCAGATCAGCACTACTTTTGGAGACTTCGTATGGATGATCACCCAGCAGGGGATCTGTTTCCAGATATTTATCTTTTTCTAATTTACCGTAGGCTTTATCAGAAGAAGCGACAACAACTGCTTTTACTTTCGGGGTTATTCTTGCACTTTCCAAAACATTGATTGTGCCCAGTATATTGGTATAAAGAGTTTGCGAAGGAGCCCGATATGCGACTTCCACAAGCGGTTGGGCGGCCAAATGAAAGATATAATCAATATGATATTTAGTTACCAGCTGATAAACTTTATAAAATTGGCATACATTACATCTTATGGTGATTGCTTTTTTATCTAACTTTCGTGTGAAATAATAAGCATCAGAGTCAATCGTGTGACGGGTGGCGATGACGCGGGCTTTTAATTTGACCAATTCTTCGACAAGATGGGAACCGATAAAGCCGGTGCCTCCGGTGACCAGGATATTTGAGTTGGAGAAATTTAAGTTTGGCATTTACTTTGAATATGTTTAGAACTTATATCAAACCCTGTCATTCTGGCTTGTCCAGAATCGCTAAATCATCATAAGATTCTGGATGCGCCAAGTCTGACTTGGCTTACCAGAATGACCTAAATGATCAGTATTAATACTGACTTCACTCCCATACCTTCCAGGGAGGATTGCCTAAGTTCCAAATTCTTGTTAGTTCCTCCAGCTCTTTGTTGGTGTCGACCGCAAACCAAAAACCCGGGTGTTTGAAAAGAGATAGCTCTTTTTCTTTTGCCAACCTTGCGAGCATGGGATGTTCAGTTTCTCCCGGATGGATATAGCTAAATACTCGTTTATCAAATACCATATAACCTCCATTGACCCAGTCGGGGAGGATGGGCTTTTCGTAGAATTTCGAGACCGTATTGCCTCTGCCTACTTCTACTAGCCCAAATTTTGTTCGAGGATGAACGCCGGTGATGGTGCCGATTGTTTTTTGCTTTTTGTGAAACTTTAACAGTTCTGCGATATTCAAGTTTGTGACGCCATCACCATAAGTTACCATAAAATATTTATCTCTTTTGGGGATATACTTTTGGCAGAGAAGAATTCTTTCACCGGGTAGAGTGGGAAGACCGGTGTCCACAAAGGTTATTTTGAAATTATCAACTTCTGTCCTGTTATCAAGATAGAATTTAGTGTGATGATTTTTGGTGTCCAGGGTAAAGTCGGAAGTGAACGCTTTCTGGTTAAGAAAAAAGTCTTTAATGTAGTCTGCTTTATAACCCAGGGCAAGAATAAATTCATTAAAACCATAGGAGGAATAAATTTTCATGATGTGCCAGATGACGGGTTTTCCTCCCAGATAAATCATCGGCTTGGGTTTATATTCTGTTTCCTCTTTAAGCCTGGTCCCGACACCGCCACAGAGAATAATTGTCTTCATTTTAGGGTATAATAATACCGATTCTACTATTACTTCAGCTTGAAGGCAAATAGCGATATTTATGATAAAGAAAATGGGCGGCGCTGATATTACTTCAATTGCCAGGATTCATAAAACAGAACTGTCCGGTTTTTTGCCGGAGTTGGGAGAGGACTTTTTAAAAAAGTTCTACGCTGCAAGTCTCCATATCCCAGAGATGTTTACTCTGGTAGAAAAAGAGAATGAACAAGTTTTGGGATTTGTTACCGGTTGCATCAGTACAAAAGATCTATATAAAAAAGTGGTAAGCTGTGACATTTTTGGTTTCGTAACATTAATTCTGGGGTATTTTATTACTCACCCAACGCAGATTGTCAAATTGGTCAAAATGCTGACTTATCCGGGGTTTGCCGACGATAGCCCAGAGTTGTTAACTATAGCCGTTGATAAGAAATATCAAAGAAGAGGAATCGGGAAAAAATTGTTTCACGAAACAGTTTTGGAATTCAAAAAAAGGGGCATTAGAAAATTTAGAATCAGCGTTTATAAGAGACTCACGGCTAATGAGTTTTATAAAAAAATCGGTTGTAAGTTCGAATATTCTTTCATTTTTTTGGGAGAAAGGATGAATTATTATAAATATGAAAGCTAAATTATTGTTATTTATTCTCCTTGTCTATTTTATTTTTTTACGTTTTCAACTGGGTACAGTGCGATATTTTAATGTAGATGAGTTTGCACATCTGCATTGGGGATACAGTCTTCTGGCGGGAGAAAAGCCTTATACTGACTTCTTTTATCTTTTCCCGCCATTTTTTCTTTATCCGGTGGCAGCAATATTTTCTCTTTTTGGCAGGACGATAAATGCGGTTATAGCAGTACGCTTATTTATTTTTTTGGTATTTTTGGCAAATTTAGGTTTAGTATTTTTACTGGGAAAAAAACTAAGGAGCATATTTGTTGGACTTTTAGCCGCTTTTATTTTTGTGATTCTGCCGATACCTGCCGATAATATGGTTGAGGTGCGACCGGATAATCTGGCGACTCTTTTCTCCCTGTTAGGACTTTATCTGTTTATGTTAGGGCTTGAGAAGAAGAAAAAGCAATATTTTTTTCTGTCAGGGTTAAGCTTTGCAGGAAGTTTGGGTTTTGTACCAAAAACAGTATTTTTCCTGATCCCGCCGCTACTTGTACTCGGTTATAGATTTCTCATTAATTTGCGGGTCCTGCCGCTCGGGTGTCCCACTCCTCGCTTCAAAATCGCCCCGACGGTACCGTCGGGGCTCAAGGACAGTGAAGCTCGTTGTGGGATGCCCTCCCTCGCGTCACCCGCTTTTTTACTTGGTTTTATTCCGCCATTATTATTACTAGTATTCTTGCTCATTTCCTACGGTAAGCCTCTTTTTGCCATCTATAGCATGATGGAGGTGTCAGCCAGTACGACGAAAGTTTTAGCCTCAAAATTTTATATGCGTCCTGACATTTTTTTCTACCCAAACGCCACCTATTATGGAATTGCCGGTTTCAGTTCTCCCTATATTATGAATCTAGTTATTTATATCTCTGCCTCAATTTTTGCCATTGTTAGATTTATCTCTTTTAAAGACAGCAAAGAATTTTTACTGGGAGCTTCATTTTTTACCAACCTTTTTGCATATGTGGCAATTTTTCCGCTCAAACATGCTCAATATCTCATTCCGATCGTTCCTTTTATAGCTTTTTATTTTGCTGATTTATTGGAAAGTATAACTAATAAGTTTCTTAGAACTCATAACAAAACATCTGGATTTACGTCATTCTGGCAAGCCAAGTCAAGACTTGGCGCGTCCAGAATCCGAAACGGGTTTATGGACTCTGGACAAGCCAGAGTGACGGGTTTTGATATAGGTTCTAAGTCGCTTAAGTATCTTAAGGTAGTAGTAGGAGTAGGTATGCTGCTTATTCTTGCTCTTGTTGGAAGTCAGATGTACGGGGAAAAAATACAGCTTGGGAATAAGTCGACAGTTGACAAAATCAATATCATGCTTTCGACAATTCCAGCTAAAGCTTCTGTATTTGATTTGACCGGTGAAACCGTCTTTTTTCCCGATGGTTACTATTTTTGCTGTCTGCCATACGGGCAATATATTGAAGGGATATTTTTTAATATTCCTGACTTGGAAAAAGATTTCAAAAGGAGAAATACTGAATATGTATATGTGGGTGACGGTGGTGACAGATTGTCAAAAATACCACCATATCAGGCAAAATATATAAAAGAAAATTTTGTCAATCTAATTCCTGACGGGAGTTTGTTGATAAAGAAATAGAAGAATAATATATTAATTAGCGGGTCCTGCCAAAATAAGCTCGCAGTAAAAATTTTCTTGCTCGCCCTGTACCAGAACGGTGCGGGGCTCGCAGGATAACTGAACACGAGTTTCGCGGAATAAGTTTGCTATCACTGACAGATGTCATTCTGGGGATCCCGACTCAGTCGGGAGACTCCAGAATCTGATTCTGGACAAGACGGGTACCAGCTGGTAACCCGTCAAGCCAGAATGACGAGATTATGAGGTTATGTGCGAAACTCGTATTAGAGAGAGAAATAAATATGCGACGTCTGGCGAAAATTTTGCATTGTTGCACAAATATTTTCCTACTGCTTACTTGTATTCTCCTTATTCTCTTTTCTGCTAATTTTGAATTGATAAAAGCCTATCGGGGAAAACCAGCAAATACAAAGTATTTTGGGGCAATTGGATACTATTTTGATTATTACCAATTTCTTTCCTGGATAAGAGACGGAGGGGATGGCAAAATACTTATTTCTTCAAAATATATTCCCGGGGAGGAAACACCGGTTCTTTTACATCCATTTTTTCCTGCTCTAGGATTTGTAGGAGGAATGTTTAATCTTTCTCCAGCCATTATTTATCATCTTTTTCGCAATATCTTTCTGATAGTCTGGCTGGCGACTCTTTATCTTCTGGTAAAAACGGTTTTTTCATCTGCCAAGACGAGACAAGTTGCCTATCTTTTTCTTCTTTTTGCCAGCGGTTTTGTCCAAATCATTCTCAAAGGAAGCTCAATAACTCTTCAGCCCTTGATTCCTTTCTGGACGACATTTTATACTTTGGAGAAATTTAACTACCCGCCGCACCATCTTGCCGCTGACATACTTTTTGTGTTGTTGATAGTCCTGATTAATTCGGACTTTGCTCGCAGACAAAATTTTCTAGCTCGCAAGGTGCCAAGATCCCGACCGGAACCATTCATGAAGCGCTTTCATTCTATTATGAACCTTTTTATTAATAATAATCTCAACACTGGAATTTCCCGTATGCGATCTTCGAAAATTTTGTCACGCTTCGCAAAGTTGTTTTTTGCGATTTCTGAATACTGGAAAATAGCCGTAGTCTCTTTACTTCTAGTTCTTCTCAATCCAGCAACAACCGCTTTCCTACTTGCCATTCTAGGCATTCTGCTGGTTTATCTTTTTATTGCGTCCAGATTTAATAAGGACGAGAGAGAATTTTTTCGGATCTATCTGAGATTATTTTTGGTAATAATCATTTCGACATTACCAGTCTTCCTGTATAACTTCAATATTTTTCAAAATGGCAATCCCTGGAAATATTATTATCTGGGAGAAAAAGTGGGCAGATATGATGTATCTTTTGTTACCTATATCTTGTCACTTGGGCCTTTGTTTCTAGTGGGGTTGCTGTCTTTTTTTTATTTGCCGCGATTTAGACTGGGCGAGAAAATTTTAGGAATTTGGCTTATTCTTCCGCCTTTGATGTTTCCATATGTAGGGAGATTATTGCCATTTTCGATGTCACGCCTCTTTGCGCTAAACGTTTATATTCCGGCGGCGCTTCTAACAGCTTATTTTCTAGAACGGATAATTGGTACTGATACTTCGCAAACGGGTGACGCGAGAGAGGGCTTCCCACAACGAGCTTCACTGGCCTTGAGCCCCGACGGTACCGTCGGGGCGATTTTGAAGCGAGGAGTGGGACACTCGAACGGCAGGACCCGTCTGCTTTTAGTATTTATAGTGATCTCCTTATCTTTAGGGTTTATATTTTCCATAAAAGATGTTTTTGAGCTGAAATTTGCCAACTATTACAATGTCTTTTTACCCAATGATTTAACTCTCGCAGTCGAATATATAAAAACTCACACCCGGCCAAATTCAACTGTTCTGGCAGGAGGAAATATTTCCAATCTTATCCCAGCATTCACAAATAATCACGTGGTTTTGGGAAGAGAAGACGCTTACCCCAGCTATCAGGAGATGAAAGATAAGGTGAGCCAGATATACTTTAGAACAATTGAAGACGGACAAATTTTAGAGAGACTGAAAGAATGGCGGGTGCAATATATGATCTTTGGGATAGATAATATTGGTTATAATGAATTCATAAAAAAAGGGAAGATTGCGGGTATCGAAGAAGTTTTTCATGCGGGGAATGTGGTAGTGGCAGAGGTATTATAATCATTTTGCGGGTCCTGTGCATCACCCGCTGGTTAAAATAATAAGAACTATTGCGTAATTAGCAAATAATTTGTCATTCTGGCTTGTCCAGAATCTACAAATTGAATAACAACGATTCTGGATGCGCCCCGATTAAATCGGAGCTTACCAGAATGACGTAAAAGCCTTATCTTTTCTTATTACGCATATCTATTATGGAATTAATAATTATCACAGCTATTATTTTTTTCTCTGTCTTTCTCAACAGTTTAAATTTTATTGTCGGGCTACTTTCAACACCCAAAGACTTATTTTTCCTAGGTACAGTGCATTGGTCCGGAGACTATTTTTACTATCTTTCCCAGTTTGCCCAAGGCAAAATCAGTTGGTTGAAGGGTTATGATCTTTATACCGCGGATTTTCCCGTAGAGACATATGTGGGTTGGGTAAATGTGTTTTTGGGACGAATTTTTTATTTATTGGGAGTAAGTCACTTGTTGGCTTATCAATTGTCAGTAGTTATTTTTTCTATTACCTTCTTGGGTGTCTCGTATCTGGTGATCCGCGAGATTTTTTCCAAGAGAGGAAAAAGAATAGTGGCATTTTTACTTTTTACAATTAGCAATGCTTTTCCGATAATTACGGTGCAAGGCGGAAGTTTTAGTTTTTCCTATTATGATTATTGGTTCAATATGGGCATTCCCTTTAATCGGCTTATCTGTGTCCCGCATCAGCTGATTGCCAGGACCTGTGTAGTTTTGGCAATACTGCTTGCTATCTGGTGGTGGAAAAAGAGGAGAAAATTGATTCTTCCGGGATTATTACTGGTAGGTTTCATATTGGCGTCGGTGGAGCCGGTGCAGTGGGGGTTGGTGGTGGGAGTATTATTTATTGCCTCAATCATAATTATTATTTACGGGTCCTGCCACAAAAGTGTCCCAACTTTCGCTTCAAAATCCCCCGCCTGTGGCGGGGTCAAGGCCAGTGAAGCTTCAGTTGGGATACCCTCTTTCGTGTCACCCGCGGCTAAATTAAATGTATTTAATATTGCTGGATTATTTCTGCTCCTCGGTGGTCTTCCGATGGCTCTCTATCTCAAAGATATCTTTTCCCGTCCGCCATATTTACAGCTGGCCCTTTGGGAGGCTACACA
>Ga0315281_10000090_pt1 | contig 106113 bp, 107 predicted proteins | sample YL17G07_0_MG_FD_204540 | JGI IMG/M metagenome (GOLD analysis project Ga0315281, IMG submission 204540) | Sediment microbial communities from Yellowstone Lake, YNP, Wyoming, USA - YL17G07_0 | ecosystem: Environmental > Aquatic > Freshwater > Lake > Sediment | place: USA: Wyoming | collected...
AGCGGGAATCCAGCTCTTTTGCTCCTGGATGCCCGATAAAAACCTTCGGGCATGACGGAAAATGGATGCTTATGGCACATAGTGCGTTCGCCCTGCCTGTCCCAGTGTCTTTATAACACCTGTATCAGGATGTATGCTATATTATTATTAATGCAGACGAACAAAGAAGAAATGAAAAGTTATATCCTGGCCCTTATCAGACGGAGCAGCGATTTCCCTGCCATGTCAGGAACGATAAATCTCATCAACAAGTTCAAGTCCTCCGAAGCCAGCTCCGTCAGCGAATTTGCCAACATCGTGCTCAAAGACTACGCCCTGACCTCCAAGATACTTAAGGTCGTCAACAGCTTTGGTTACGTTCAGTACGGGGAGGTAACAACCATATCCAGGGCCATTATTCTTCTTGGCTTTGAGAATGTGCGAAACCTGGCGCTCACCCTCATGCTCTTTGAACACTTTCAGAAGAAGGGCAACAACACGACCCTCATAGACACCATTGTGAGGTCTTTTTTTAGCGCCATTATCGCGCAGAGGATAGCACAAGATACCACCTTTGTGGACAAGGAGGAGGCCTTCATCTGCTCCCTTCTGCACAGCTTCGGCAAGATACTGGTCATCTTCTACATGCCGGATAAACTGGAGGAGATTAACAAGTATTGCAGCCAGAGGAACGAGTCGGAGGGAATAGGGGCGTTGGCCGTCATGGGTATGACCTACGAGGAAATAGGCATGCTTGTGGCCAGGGAATGGAAACTGCCTTCAAGGATCGTCTCCAGCATGCGGAACACGCATTTATCTGAAATAACCCCCAACCCCTCCGATACCGACAAACTCAGCAGTATCGCCACCTTTGCAAACAGCATAGCCGCCATTCTTTCTTACGGAGATGAGAAAGATCGGGAAGCCGGAATAGTCAAGCTCATGGCCTCGTTCAAGGACCATTTCAGGAAGGTGGAGAAGACCATTGGTAAAATCATTCAGGCGTCCGTTCAGGAGTTGATGGAGTTTTCCAATATCCTGAAGATAGATCTGAATACAGTCCCCTTCGGCAAGGAATTGTTTGGCTGGTCGTCGGAAATGACCAACCAGGGCCTGCGCCTGGCTGATACAGCCGACAAGTCCTTTAAATCCGATTCCTTGTTCACCATAGAAAACTTCCTGGAGGATGAGGCAAAAGACACACCTGAGGTGATTTTCACAAAGGGCATACAGGACGTGAACAATTCCATAGTGAGCAACTTCTCACTTAACGACATTGTCAGGATCGTGCTTGAAACCATGTACAGGGGCATGCAGTTGTCCGGTGAGTCCAGGGCGCTTTTCCTCATAAAGGACACTAAACTCCCCCTAATGGCGGTCAGGTTCGGCTTTGGCAACGGCATTGACGAACTGAAAGAGTGGTTCAAGGTCGCACTGGACGATTCATCTGACCTGTTCAACATGGCGATCTCCAAACGTAACGACTTCATAATAAAGGATATTACATCACCCGACGTTGTCGCGATGCTGCCGGGGTGGTTTAAGGACAGGGTGACTGACTCTGTTTTCCTTATAATATTGCCGATAATCGTCAATGCAAAACCCCTTGGGATGTTTTATATCGAAGGGGAAAAGAAGAGTATACAGAACCTCTCCGGGGGACTGCTCAATTATCTGAAGATAATGCGGGACCAGACAGTCCTTGCCATAAAGCAGAAGCAGGGATACTGATCCCGGACCTGTATATGAAAACGGAAACCTCCCTCACTTAGAAAACTATGGACCCTCTATTCGCCTTTGCAATCAAAGAAGAAATACTCAGGAACATCCTGAAGACGCACAATATCGTGCTCGTTATCGGAAGGCCGGGCACCGGCAAGACCGTAACTTCGCTAAAAGTCGGCGCTGAATTGGGGCCTGTCTGTTATTTTAACGGAGGCGGACGCCTGTCCCCGCCGTCCGATCTTCCCGAGGGCGTGACAGTAATTGACGACATGAACGGCTTCACCGGCGCAACACAGGCTGATATGCTCCTCATAGTTGACGCGGCCCATAGGCTTTCAGGCAAGGACAGGGAGGTCCTGAACGGTTTGACGGGACCGGATGGCGGCAGGGTCTGCAAGATGATACTTATAACGCCATCTGTAATGGATGCGATAGACTTTCTCGCCTTCTTGGATGTAGTTGTGAGATTCAGGCAGGACACGGCAGAGATGTTGGTAAGCAGACTGAGAGATATCCACAACGTCTGATTCCCCGAATTTATGATTTCTTTCCGCCCCAGTTTCCCGAGGTGGCCGGCATCCCTAATGCTTTCGTCAACAGTTCCATAAAAATTTTTCTCGGAGTCTCCTGCGCGCCAAGACTTACCAGATGCGGCGTGGTCATCTGACAATCTATAAACAGAAGACCCCACTCTTTGGCCTTTTGAACAAGCCCTGCGAGGGCCGCTTTGGATGCATTGCTCCTGTCTGAGAACATGGATTCCCCGCAGAACATGCCGCCCAGGGCCACTCCGTACAGCCCGCCTGCGAGTTGTCCATCGGCCCGGGCCTCCACCGAATGAGCATAGCCCGCTTCATGAAGGGAAACATACGCCCTGATCATATCGCCGGTGATCCAGGTCCCGCTCCCTCCTTTCCTGCATACAGCGGAGCATCTGTTTATGACCTCCTCAAACGCCGTATCAAAGGTAACGGTGAAGGTCCCCTTTCGTATTGTCTGATTAAGGCTTCTCGATACTTTGAACTCATGGGGAAAGAGCAGCAAACGGGGATCCGGAGACCACCACAATATCGGGTCCCCATCGCAATACCATGGGAAAATACCCATTGAATAGGCCATAAGCAGTCTCTCCACGGACAGATCGCCTCCCACGGCGAGCAGTCCGTCCGGTTCCGCCAGGACGGGAGGAGGAAATTTAAGTGCATCGGTCAAAAGAAAAACAGGCATATGGGGTTGATTATACCTTAATGGTGCATTGAATCGATTCGCCTATTGCCTGAACCCTCAGGGCGTGCGCCATGATTATTCTTCAGTCCTCTTTATCTCCCAATCCCCATTTCCTACTCTGAAGAACAATCGTGGGGGCTTTACACAAAGGGGATATCAAGAGACAAGACATGCGGAACTTTATTTTTTGTCTACTATGGTATACAATAGAAACATGGTAAAGATACGAAAAACCGATTTGTATGAACACTGGTTTACTACTTTACGTGATCGCAAGGCTCGCGCTCGAATCCAAATGCGCGTTGACCGTATGGAACTTGGCTTGTTCGGCGACGTCAAATCCGTCGGTGAAGGAGTGTCTGAACTGCGCATTGATTACGGCCCCGGCTACAGGGTCTATTTTATGCAGCGAGGCAATGAGTTAGTCATATTGCTTGCGGGCGGCAACAAGCGCACACAGGGCAAGGACATAAAAACCGCGCTGGAATTAGCGCAACTGTATTAGGAGGCATTTCCCATGAAAAAGACTAAACTCAAAACAACACCTTACGATCCGGTTGACTACCTTAAAACCGAAGAGGACATGGCCGCATACATGGAGGCCGCTCTCGAAGACGGGCACCCGGCTGTTGTTGCAATGGCCGTCGGCAACATAGCTCGCGCTAAGGGCATGACAAAGGTCGCTAAGGATGCAGGGCTGAGCAGGGCGACTATGTATAAAAGCTTCCGAGAGGGAGGCAACCCTGAGTTTGCCACGGTAATTAAAGTTATCAATGCCCTGGGCCTTAAATTCCATGTTGAACCGATACATGCTTGAGCAGCGAGGCGATTATAATATCGCATTAAATGGGCACTGTCCCTCTGAGGACCGGGACCTAATAACACACTTATATTCCTGTGTAGTTTTTCCAGGCCACCGATGCTGAAACCTTCAAAACTTCTTGAATAGTAACGCTTATCATGCCTGCACCACCTTTTTTTAATGCGGCACTGATGCGCTTACTCAGAGGGGCTTTCTTTCTGAGAGAGCCAGGCACGGAGTTTAGGACAGATAACCCTTTAGCCGTCAAAGTGACCATAAGAAAACCGCCATAGACAGCCATGGAATAGACAATGAATCCCTCTGCGTAATAGACCTTGCTTGCGGAGTCCGAAGGATAGTCGTCTTCCTTCAATTTCTCCGCAACTTCCATCGCGTGGGCAGCTTTATCGAGAAATCTTTTGATCTCCTCGGTCATACAAGAACGCCGTCACTTTCGATATGTCTGTAAAAAGAATAGCCTTTGTCTACGACATCATGAAACTTGGATGCTTCAAGGACTTTTATAGACAGCATTGTTTTAAAATCATCGTCCCACATGACCGCATACGCGATATCTTCAAATCTTTTCTCGATCTCGTCGGTTTTCCGGTCAACGAGGACCGCGATGTCGAGGTCGGAGTCATCCATATGCGTGCCCCTGGCCCGTGAGCCGAAGACAATGAGTTTCTCCAGGTGACCCCTTAAATCAGAAGGCAACCTGGTCTTAAAGTCTTCAAGCAATTCTCTGTCTTTATTATCCATTCAGCACTTCTCCTGTTCTATTTTAACGATTATCGAGGTTATCCACAATCCCTATCTCTTCCTCCGTCAATCCATACAACTCATACACGAGCTTGTCTATCTGCTTATCCGTCGCGTCAATCTGGCGCTGAAGGGAAGTCTTTTCATGGTCGGTACGAGCATCAGCCAACTGTTTATGAAGAGCAAGCATTTGATAGACAAGAGAAACCATTTTGTCATGGCGGGCTTTGTCGGATAATTTAGACTGATCAATGTTAGGTATAGGAAAAGTCTCAAGCGTATTCATATTTATTTTTGGGAAGGCTTTTCTGTCCAAGTTCACATTATTACCCTTTATATAACTGGCACAGGTCTTTGACAATTATTGCATCCTCATGAATAACGTCTTTGTATGCCTCGGCGTAGCCCTGCCGGTTGTTTACGTCCCAGCCGAGGGCTTCAAAAAACGGGTTAAGAAACTCTTGCCGGACTTGGGTTTCGTTGTAGTTGCCCGAGCGATAGGCATCGATGTTGCGTCTGAAACGCTCGCTGAGTTCCTCTATGGTATTCGATGCCAACATTTCCCCCCCCCCCAACAATTTCATGCCTTATGAGATTGTACCGTAACAGCATAACTTATCGCAAAAGCAATCGGGGTTGAAAATAGGTCTGAATATAGAGTCAACGCCCGTTGAAAACATACTGATGCACAATCAGTCGTTCCTTGCATCGAATGAAAGTACGGATGAGAAGGCCTCGCAATTGCATTTTCACCGCCCCAAGTGTGATAATTAGCCCTATAAAATGGCTGCCACCGGTTTTCTATACGACGATATATTCCTCAGTCACAAAGCCCCGCCCGGCCACCCGGAAAGAGGTGAAAGGCTTGTTCATATACTGGATAACCTCAGAAAAACCTCCCTCTGGAACTCCCTTGTGCATATCAGGCCGCGCAAGGCGGGCTTTGACGACATAGCCCTCGTCCATACGGCCGCATATATCCAAAAGATGAAGGACTTTGGTCCGGGCTATCTGGACCCGGATACTTATACCTCGGCAGGCAGCCTTGATGCGGCCCTCTTTGCCGCCGGCGCAGTCATGGAAGCGGTTGAGCGCTGCCGGAATAATGAAATTCAAAGGGCCTTTTGCGCGGTAAGGCCGCCCGGACATCATGCCGAGGCGGACAGGGGAATGGGGTTTTGTATATTCAACAATGTGGCCGTGGGTGCGCGCCATGCTCAGAAGCTGGGATACGGAAAGGTATTCATTATAGATTTCGACGTTCATCACGGCAACGGCACGCAACATATCTTTGAACAGGACAATACGGTCTTTTACTTCAGCACACACCAGTACCCCCACTATCCGGGGACAGGTGATATGTCTGAACAGGGCAAAGGCAAAGGGACCGGATTTACATACAATGTTCCCATAAGATACGGCGTTGGGGATAAGGAATATTTCGCAGTATACCGCGACATACTGCCGGACCTGATAAGAAAATTTTCTCCTGATATCGTCCTCGTATCAGCAGGTTATGATATACACTTGAGAGACCCCCTTTCGGGGATCGGAATTTCGACCGAGGGGATAGGAAACATTGTTCACTCCATACTTTTATGTTCCGACTGTCCGGCCGTATTTGCGCTTGAGGGCGGCTATGATTTGACAGCGCTTGCCGAGAGTGTGAAGATAACCCTTGAGGAAATGCTGAATGATTTGCCGGGGGTAATGCAATGAGTGCAGGCTTGAAACATGGGATTTTCATATCCCTTGAAGGAATAGAGGGTACTGGCAAGACAACCCAGGGGAACTTCCTTTCAGCATATCTGTCAGGGAAAGGCTACGAGGTAATGCTCACTCATGAGCCGGGAGGGACTGTTATCGGCGGCAGGATAAGGGAGGTGCTTCTTTTGCCGGACCACAAGGAGATGTCTGTTGTCACCGAACTGCTTCTTTATAATGCAGACAGGGCCCAACACCTGACTCAGAAGATCCGGCCCGCCCTGGAGCAGGGCAAGGTGGTCATTACCGACAGGTTTTCCGATTCCACGGCAGCCTACCAGGGATATGGCAGGGGAATAGCTATGTCCCTGATCGAATCCATGGATAAAATAGCTACAGGCTCCATCAGACCCAACCTTACAATACTCTTTGACCTTGATGTGGAGACCGGTCTTGGGAGAAACAGAAAAGCCGAAAAAACGGACAGGCTTGAACTGGAGACGTTGGAATTTCATAAGAGGGTAAGAAACGGTTTTCTCGAAATAGCCGGACATGAACCGGAGCGATTTGCGATCATTGATGCCTCCTGTACCATTGAAGAGGTTAGAAACTCGGTCATAAAGGCAGTGGAGAGCAAACTGTCGGCCCTTATTGGCAAGGCATAAATATGGCTTTCGGGGACATCATAGGACAGGAAAGGGCCCTCAAGATCATTCAGGGCATGCTCAGGAGGGGACGCCTGCCTTCAGCCCTGCTGTTTTCGGGCGACGACGGGATCGGGAAAAAACTGACTGCCGTTAACCTGGCCAAAACAGTCAACTGCGCAGGACAGCCGGATTTTGACTGCTGCGACACCTGCCCTTCATGCAGAAAGATAAATGCTGAAACACACCCGGACGTTAAAGTGGTATTGCCCGAAAAAGACGAACTGCGGGTTGACGCAATCAGGGCGATAGAGGAGTCCCTTTCCTTTAAGTCTTTTGAGGGCGGACAAAAGGTGGTCATAATGGATGACGCGGACTTCATGAACGTATATGCCGCAAACGCTTTCCTGAAGACACTTGAGGAACCTCCGGCCGACAGCCTGATTATATTGGTGTCCTCCAATCCTGACGGACTTCCGGATACCATAAGGTCGCGGTGTACGAATATAAGGTTCAATCCCCTGCCTGCTGAAAAATGCAGCAATATGCTTGCCGGCCGTATCAACCCGGAGAATGAAGCCCTTGTCCTGAGCCTCGCGATGGGGAGGCCGGGCCCTGCCCTGTCAAGAAACTTCGCAGGAGACAGAGATTGGTTCATGAAGCTCCTGCACTCCATGCTGAGGGGAGAGACAAAGGAGACCTGGGCGGACAGGACAGAGATGAAGGCCTGGCTGGATATGGCCGATATCCTTCTGAGGGACATCGCGGTATTCAGGATAACCAAAAGGGGTTCCGACCTTGTTCTCGGAGAGGCCGGCGGCAGCTGCGGGATGGAAGGCAACGGCCCGGACCCGGTCCTGAAATCAGTTATGGACGCATATGAAGGTCTCAGCGGTGTCAAGGCCTTTGTTGATTTTAACCTCAATAAATCCATAACCTGGAACTATGTTTCGGGTATAATTAGAAGCATAAGCTGATGAGGGCGGACCCACCAGCATTGAAATAGATCGGAGGAAATCGGATGCCTGATATTGTAGGAATAAGGTTTAAGACCTGTGGAAAGATATATGATTTCGAGTCCAGCGGCATGGAATTGAAACCCGGGGACTTCGTGGTTGTAGAGTCCGACTTCGGCCTCAGCATAGGCAGGGTCGTCACGAAAATGCATCATGCGGAATCGCGCGGCAGAGAACTGAAGAAGATCATAAGACTGATGGACGAAAACGACCGCAGGGCAAAGGCCAACAATGCAGGACTTGAAAAGGACGCAAGGACTTATTGTCTGGAACGCATCATGGCAAGGGGCCTGCCGATGAAGCTCGTGGGGGCCGAATCCACTCTTGACAGAAGGCGGATAATCTTCTATTTCACGGCTGACGGAAGGATCGACTTCAGGGAGTTGGTGAAAGACCTTGCTGCCAGGTTCAAGACCAGGATCGAGATGAGACAGATAGGAGTACGGGACGAGGCCAAGCTGCTGGGAGGGCTCGGCATCTGCGGCAGGACCCTCTGCTGCAATACCTTTCTTACCTCCTTCGAACCGGTATCCATCAAGATGGCCAAAAAACAGGAACTTGCACTTAACGTGGGCAAGCTCTCCGGCCTCTGCAGCAGACTGATGTGCTGCCTGCGTTACGAATACGAAGGCAATCTCGAGGAAATAACAACGGACGATGTTCCTCCTGCTGAAGTTGAAGTAAGCGATAAGGACATCTCAGACAAGATAATGGCCGTCGTACTGTCCAAACTGGATGGTGAAGAAACCGGGGAATCAAGGCCGCCGGGTGGACCGCAATCTGAAGACATGACGCAACAAAACAGGCTGCCTGAGGCGCGGGCGGCAGTCCGGCCGCAGGAAGGCCCGACGCTGAGCGGGCAGGCCGGTGAAAAACCCGTCATCAAGCCTCTTGGACAGCAATCGAGAAAAAAGAGAAGGAGACGTTTCAGGAAATGAACGGCAACGCAAGAAAATTTTATATTACTACGCCTATTTACTATGTCAACGATATCCCGCATATAGGACACGTTTATACAACCACGGCCGCCGACATACTTGCGAGGTACAACAGGATGAAGGGCCTGCCGGTCTTCTTCCTGACAGGCACGGACGAGCATGGACAGAAGGTGGAGAAGGCGGCCATAGAGCGGGGCAGGACGCCCAAAGTGCACTGCGATATCATGGTGGACAACTTCCGTAATCTGTGGAAACGGCTTGATATTTCCAATAATGCCTTTATCCGTACAACCGATACGGAACATGTAAAGACCGTGCAGGGATTGCTGCAAAGGTTACTGGATATGGGTCTTATCGAGAAGAGGAGTTATTCGGGATGGTACTGTGTGCCAGATGAACGGTTCTGGACGGAGAAGGACCTTGTGGAGGGCAACTGCCCGGATTGTTGCAGGCAGGTGGAGCAGATACTGGAAGAAAACTATTTTTTCCTTATGTCCCAATACCAGGACAAGCTGATTGATTATATAGAAGGGCACCCCGGATATATACTTCCAGAGACCAGGAAAAATGAGGTGCTCGGATTTCTGAAAAACAACGCGCTGGGCGACCTCTGCATATCGAGGCCCAAAAGCAGGCTCTCCTGGGGTATCCCTTTGCCGTTTGACCCGGATTTCGTGACCTATGTCTGGTTTGATGCGCTGCTCAACTATTTTTCAGCAACGCGTTATCTGGTCCCTGATGCGGACAGGGCGAGGCTGGGTGATTTCTGGTGGCCGGCGACACACCATTTAGTGGGCAAAGACATCCTGACAACTCATGCTGTTTACTGGTCCTCAATGCTGATGGCGCTGGGCATGCCGCTTCCTGAGAACATCTTTGCCCACGGCTGGTGGACCGTGGACGGAAAAAAGATGTCCAAGTCCGTGGGCAACGTGGTTGACCCGGATGAGATGATAGACAAGTACGGGGCGGACGCCTTCAGATTTTTTCTCTTCCGGGAGGTGCCCTTTGGCCATGACGGCGACTTTTCAGAAGATGCCCTCATAAGGCGCATAAACACTGACCTTGCCAATGATTTCGGCAACCTGGCAGGCAGGGTGCTGACCATGCTGGACAAGTACTTTGAAGGCCGCGTGCCGGAACCGGACGGGGTTGAGGAAGATTTCAAGTCACTTGCGGACGGGATAAAAATACATATGGACGAGGCAATGGGAGCGGTGGATTTTCACAAGGCCCTCGAGCACATCTGGGGACTTGTTTCTTGCGCCAATAAGTATATTGATTCGTCTGCTCCCTGGGTCCTGGCAAAGAAACCGGAGACACAGGGACGGTTGCGGACTGTGATGTATTCCTCTGCCGAGGCGCTTCGTTTCCTGGCTGTTTGTCTTTGTCCCTTCATGCCTGACAGGACACAGGCGCTCTGGGAGCAATTGGGTCTGGAGGGAGCTGTCTCAGACGCAAGACTTGATTCGGCGCTGGTCTGGGGCGGACTTCAGCCGGGCCTTGCAACCAGGAGGGGCGAGTCTCTGTTTCCGAGGATAGAGAGGCCCGGCGCCGAATTGAAGGCCGAAACCCATAAGAAAAAGGAACGGAAAGAGGAGAAGCTGAAAATGACCGAACAGGGTATTGTCGACGTAATTGGTATTGAGGACTTTGCAAGGGTCCAACTCAAGGTGGGACTGGTTTTGGAGGCCGAAAGGGTCCCGAAGTCCGACAAGCTTATAAGGATGAAGGTCGATACCGGTGAGGAACGTCAGATAGTGGCCGGCATCGGCAAGGTCTATGAACCTGAATACCTCATAGGCAGGAAGATCGTGGTCGTCGCCAATCTCAAGCCTGCAAAACTTATGGGTGTGGAGTCCCACGGCATGCTTCTGGCAGCCACGGATGACGAGGGCAATCTCTCGATATTAGGCCTTGACAGAGATGTGAAACATGGGGCAAGAGTAAAATAGTAAAGGGGGATTTTCATGATTAAAAGGGCGATAATCAGCGTATCGGACAAAAGTGGCATAGTGGATTTCGCAAGAGAGTTGAACATTATGGGCATTGCAATACTTTCCACCGGGGGAACCGCCAAGGCACTCAGGGACGCCGGGATAATGGTTATGGAGGTCTCCGATTACACAGGGTTCCCCGAGATGATGGACGGCAGGCTCAAGACCCTGCACCCTATGATACACGGAGGTCTCCTGTCCAGGCGAAATAACCCGAAGGATATGGAGGAGTTAAAGAAACACGGCATCGGGACCATAGACATGGTTGTTGTAAACCTTTATCCCTTTGAGCAGACTATAGCAAGACCGGATGTTACCTTTGACGAGGCCATAGAAAATATAGACATTGGCGGACCGACCATGCTGAGGGCGGCTGCCAAGAACTTCCGGGATGTGACGGTTGTCGTGGACCCGTCGGATTACGAAAAGATAATCGCCGAGATGAAGGCGTCAAACAGGGAAGTGAGCGAAAAGACAAAGCTCGGCCTGGCAAACAAGGTATTCGCACATACCTCAAGGTATGACGGCCTGATCACCGAATACCTTGGAAAGATAATCGGATAGTATTTTTGTATTAACGCGGGTTGTGTGATACTGATTGAAATTCATTGCAAGGAGATAGCCTTATGAAGGTTCTTGTTATTGGCGGCGGCGGCAGGGAACATGCACTCGTATGGAAGCTTTCACAGTCGAGGCTCGTGGACAGGGTATACTGCACTCCCGGCAATGCCGGCATAGCCGATATAGCGGAGTGCGTCTCGGCCGACTCTTCCGACTTCAGCAAACTCGTGGATTTCGTAAAGTACGAATGGATAGACCTCACAGTGGTCGGCCCTGAAGACCCGCTATCAAAAGGCATTGTGGACGCCTTTGAAAAGGAAGGCAGGCGCATAGTGGGACCGACAAAGGCAGCCGCCCAACTGGAATCCAGCAAGATTTTTTGCAAGGATTTTCTAAGGAAATATCGCATTGCAACCGCTGATTATAAAGTCTTTAGCGCTTATTCACAGGCGGCCGACTACGTGAGGATGAAGGGCGCTCCGATTGTTGTCAAGGCCGACGGTCTCGCAGCAGGCAAAGGGGTATTCGTGGCCGGGACGGTTGAAGAGGCCCTTGAGGCCCTGACAATCATACTCAAGGAAAGGGCCTTTGGGGACGCCGGCAACAGGGTGATCGTGGAAGAATGCATCATGGGTGAAGAGGCGTCCTTTATGGCTTTTACAGACGGGACCACTATTGTGCCGATGGTGAGTTCGCAGGACCATAAGCGGATATTTGACGGGGACAACGGCCCGAACACCGGCGGCATGGGGGCTTACAGCCCGGCCCCTGTAATAACAACGGCGCTTGAATCGGAGATAATGGAGCGCGTGATGCATCCTACCATAAACGGCCTGAAATCCGAAGGGATAAAATACAAGGGCATACTTTACGCCGGGCTTATGATCAAAGATGGCATACCGTATGTGCTGGAATTCAATTGCAGGTTCGGGGACCCCGAGACACAACCTGTGCTGATGAGGCTTGATACCGATATTATGGACATATTCGATGCCATAGCCGACGAGAGACTCTCGGAAGTTGAAATAAAATGGAAGGAGGAGTCTGCCGTATGCGTAGTGCTGGCGTCCGGGGGGTATCCCGGCAAGTACGACAATGGCAGGGAGATTGCCGGACTCGAGGAGGCCAAAGAGATCAATGACGCCTATGTCTTTCACGCTGGCACGTCCTTTAATGACGGCAGGCTTGTGACGGCCGGGGGTAGGGTCCTTGGTGTGACGGGGCTTGGAAAGGACATACGGGCTGCAAAGGAAAAGGCCTATGAGGCCGTGGGCAGGGTCCGCTTTGACGGTATGCAGTACCGGAAGGACATAGCTGACAGGGCGCTCAACAGGTGAGGGTCCATGTGGCCAGGGAAACGGGCCTGCCCAATGGGGCCATGATACTCATAGAACATTAATATCAAGGAGTTAAAGATACAGTCTGACATATAGACAATGCTTATAAAATAATAAGAAAACATTCGTTGACATTTATGGTAAGTTTAATTAGTATACAAGCTAATTTTTCAGTGTAAGGAGGAATACCGTGGAAGCACCTGCATTTTTACATATGATTATGCCGGGCATACCGGTTTATGTCTCATACTCATGGCTTGCCATGATAATACTTATCGGCACAGCCCTTGCACTTAGAAACAAGCTCACCATGGTGCCTTCCGGCCTTCAGAACCTCATGGAAACAGTCGCCGATTTCTTCATGGACATCTCCGTCTCAAACATCGGACATCACTGGGGCGAGAAATTCTATCCACTCCTCGGCACCATCGGTCTGTATATCCTGATATGCAACTTTTTCGGTCTTATACCCGGCTTTGAATCTCCCACTGCCAATATCAATATGACCGCCTCTATGGCAGTCCCGGTTTTTTTCATATACCAGTATTACGGCATGAAGGTGCATGGGTTCAAATACATAAACCATTTTCTTGGTCCGATAAGAAACATATACGCCTTGCCCCTTATGATCATGATGTTGCTTATAGAAGTAATCGGTCACTTTGTAAGACCTATTACCCTGTCGGTGAGGCTGTTCGGCAATATGATCGCCAAACACATGATCCTGTTAATACTTGCGATTTTGGCGCCGGCCATAGTGCCTACCGCAATTCTCGGTCTGGGCGTGCTGGTTTGTATAATCCAGGCGTATGTCTTTGTCCTCCTCACCTGTCTCTACATCGCGGGCGCAGTTGAGGAGGGGCATTAAAATAAATCCGAAAGAAAGGAGGAGAATCTCATGAAGAAGGTTTGGACGGTAGTTGTTCTGTCTCTTATGCTTTTAGCGCTTTTCGCCCCCATCGCCCTGGCTGAAGAAGGTGCAGCAGCAGCCGGCGATGCGAAGCTCGGCTATTACGGAATGGCTGTTTTGGCTTCCGGTATCGCCATAGGTATTGCCGCCTTAGGGACCGGCATCGGACAGGGTATCGGGCTCGGCAAAGCATGTGACGGTGTTGCAAGGAATCCCGGGGCCTCCGGAAAGATCACAACGACACTTATTATCGGCCTCGCAATGATCGAGTCCCTGGCGATTTACGCCCTTGTCGTTGTTCTTATCATTCTGTTCGTTAATCCTTTTAAACTTTAATAATAAGCAAACACAAAAAAAGGGGACCACAACGTGGCCCCCTTTTTTTGTGGCTATTTTATGCTGTTGTATCAATCTTCGCAAGATCTATCTGTTGCATTGTCCCCACGTTGCCGTTTTCCCCAAGATAAATACCCGTACCTTTCAACTGTCCGCTAAGGGAATTAGTGGCAGTATCCCTGAAGTCAAAGCCGGTCGCTATGTTACTCAGGTATAACGCGCCTATGCCCAACTCTTTAAGCCCGGCAAGCGAGCTTTTGTCCGAAGCATTCATTGTCCACACGGAGAGCCGACCATAGACCGGGTCGTTTTCGTCTATCCAGTTGTTGCCGTCGGAGTCGTATTTTGCCAATTCCATAAAGCCGTTGCCGGATGACGGACCGAACAGTTCTTTACCGTTATTGATCTTACCGTCACCGTTAACATCAAGGGCAAGAAAACCGCTGCCTGGAGCCACGAAAGATATGGAATCCTTTTTTCCATCAGAGTCAAGGTCAAAAGAGAATTTGGAACCAGCCAGTTGAGCCGCATTGCCACCCAAATTTATAACAAGCGGATCTATTCTCTTGGCATCGCCTGCCCGAAAAGATGTGTTGCTCGATGTGCTGAATTCCCTGTTCATACTAAGTTTGACGGAAAAGTTTATTTTCTTGCCTTCCTGAGTCTTTATGGTCCCACTGGTATTAAAGACGGTTTGTTCCGATTCATAATGTGTTTCAGAGCTTTCGAAAATAACGCCCCAGCCTTCGCCCGCAGCCGCCTCTTTCCCGCCATCAGGAGTGGGGGTTCCAGCGCTTTGCGGGGATCTTGTAATATTAGAAGGCTTCATGAGGGTTATCTGTTTTCCGGTCAGTCGTTCAAGCAGCAGCTTTATGATCATATACTTGGGGTCTATATCAGTGTCCTGCAACGGGTCCGGCGAAGGGACGGCAGACCCTTTCATGGCCCTTTCCGAAAGCGTCACCTTGTCATCGGCAGGAGCCTTCGCAGCGGTCTGATTGGGGCTATTATTATTCCATATACTTAATGATTCTTTTTTATTATCAACCTCGACATATTGACGCATCGAAGCCATCTGAATGGACGAACTGTCTATCTTCACGGCACACCTCCGTATAATTAAGGTGATCGCCGTTTTTGAGGAATACTTTAGCGGTCCGGATTATTCAGGTTGTTCCGGTAAAAAGAGGATTTGTACTTTTCCGGATGAAATGAAGACAGCCTGACTAACCGACAGTTCGGGAACCTTCTCTCTATCTCCTTCTCTGGCACACGCTGATCATATCCTAACGCTATAACATCCGGGTTAAGTTCTTCCAGAATGAGAAAGAGGTCCGAATCGAGATTGCCGAGGACCACGTGTTCCGGGATACCGGTCAACTCTACGTTCCGCTTTCTGGTATTTTCGTTGTCGGTGGGGAAAAAGCCTTTTATCTTCATAACTGTCTCGTCCCGGGCGACGATTACGATAAGTTCCTCACCGAGCGACCTGGCCTGTTTCAGATAATCCATATGTCCCCGGTGCAGATGATCGAAGGTTCCCGCGCAAACGATCCTTTTATTCATGGCTATAATAGTAACAAATCGGCAAATCCTTGACAATCATTCCTGTTGAATGATAATCTAAAACCTCTTTTAATGGGGCTGTAGCTCAGTTGGGAGAGCGCTTGAATGGCATTCAAGAGGTCGACGGTTCGATCCCGTTCAGCTCCACTTTCTTTTCAAGAAGTTACGCAAAGCCGTGGACCTCTCTTTTCCTCCACTGTGATAAAACTGTGTTAATTGCCTGTTAAAGTCTTGTCCAGGACGTTCACGGCCTTGACCTTATGACTCGGCGCAAGGTGGGCATATCTGAGGGTCATCTTAATGTTTTTATGCCCTGGAAGTTCCTTGATGGTAGTAAGGTCTATCCCGGCCATGACCAATTGTGAGGCGAACGTGTGCCGGAGATCGTGGAAACGGAAATCTTTTATTATAGCTTTCCTGCAGGCGGTGGAGAAGCTTTTCTTTAAGTCCTTGTAAGGTTTTCCGATTCCGCTGTCAAAGAAGACGTATGGAACGTCCAACCGTCTCGGTACTCACTGGAAAACAGCACTCAGCGTTGCGTTGATCGGTATTTCGTGAGCATCAGAACAAGGGCTTCGATTGTATGTAGAAACGATTGGTGTTTTGGGATTAAAATGCCGAGGAAATTTGGAAGTTGGCTACTGCCTATCAGGATTGCAGCGCCAGCTGTGAAACCAACGACAACAGAATGCGAGACAAAGTTTACCAGGGTTCCGAGACGGGCAAGGCCGAGCGCTAACTGAAAAATGCCGGCAAGGAAGGTCAGTGTAAGCACCATTTGTATATATCCTGCACTGAGTGGTTCAGCAAAATGACTAATGGTTGTGAATATGACTAGGGATATAGCGGTAGTCGGGCCAGATATCAAGTGGTAAGACGAGCCGAAAAGTGCAGCAAAGACCGGTGGACCTATTGCAGAGTAAATGCCGTATTGCGGAGGGAGTCCAGCTATTGCGGCAAAAGCGACTCCTTGCGGAAGGACTATGACTGCACCTGTTAGTCCTGCCATGATATCGGCACGTGTGGTGCGACGGTTGACTATGTTGCGCCAGTGCATAAAAGGGAAGAATGTCATTGAAGCATCCTTATTATTCGGATAGTAGTTACTCCAGACCTTGACGGTGCATTAAATCGCAAAACGGATATGCCCCATTTTTTGTTGACTTAGTTACACTTTGACCACCAGCACGGGGCAGGTTGAGTATCCAATTACCTTTTCCACAACGCTACCCATGAGCAAGCGCTTTAAGCCTGTCCTGCCGTGAGAGCCCATAACTATTGCGTCTGCTCCCAGATCTTCCGCCATATCCAGCACCATTTGATGTGCATCTCCTTCACTGACGAACACCTCGACTTTTATCCCGACGGCTTCGGCCTTTTTTTTTGCCACTTCAACAAAGCCATGAGCCTTATTAATGATATCGTCAACCGCATCAGGTGCCTCTCCGTAAAACTCGGCCGGAAGATCAACCACAGCGACTACCCTCAATTCCCCCCCATAGGCCATCGCAAAATCTATAGCCCTCTCGGTTGCATTCTTGCTGTATTTAGAGCCGTCTGTAGCCAGCAGGATTTTCCCCCATCCTATTTCGGCATTGTCCGGCATCACAAGTATATCCCTCATGCTGTAACCGATTACTCTTGCAGTAACACTGTCCATAAGCGCTCTTTCAAGACGGCTCATGCCGCTGCGTCTCATGATTATGAGTTCGCAGTTTTCGGCCTCGGCAAGATCAACAATGCGTTGATGGGCTTCGCCCTCTTCGCAGACCGGTTTTATCAGCGCGCCTGCTTCCTTTGCCATAATTTTTGTCCTATTGAGAGCATCTTCACAAGGCATTCTCATCGCCTCCATAATATTGCCGATGCCTGTCATATCGAGGTCGCCTTCGTAGGGAGGAACAACGCAGACCACAGTAATCCAGCTTTTCTCGTCGGCCGCAAGCCTGAAGGATTGTTGAAGCGCATTGAATCCGGATTCCGAACCATCAACGACAACCAGCATCTTTTTGTATCTCCCGTTGTTTGTTGTTTTCAACGCCTTGCCTTTCAATATTTGCATAAGATTCAATACAATATTACCGTAAATATTCCTTGATTTGATTATACTCTGAATGTTGATAAAAGTCTTGGCAAACCAATAAAAAGGGGCATCTGCCCAGACACCCCTTTTTTATAATTTTTGTTTCTAATGACTTACGGCTTCTTTGGTGGCAAGTCTTTCCGCCTGACGCCCTTGCCACATGGCCTTCAGAACGATAAAGGCCCCAAGCACAAGAGCAAAGATCATTATTGCGAAACTTGTGTTTTTCAGTACATAAACCGTTGGTTCACCGAGGGTGGCTATAAGCCCCAGCTTGGAAAGGTATACTGGTATCATCAGACCGCGGCTGAAGAGAACGACCACCATAATTACGCCCATGACCAACTTTATCACATAGGGTTTCACATAGGTCGTGCCCATTGCACCCAGTTGTACGCCGAACAAGGAACCGAAAAGGATCAGCATGGCCAAACGGATGTCCACCAGCCCGCTCATTGCATACTTAAAAGACCCACCCATACCCATGACAAAGGCTATTACCAGCTCTGTTGCCGAGGCCATGAGGCTGGGAGCACCAAGCACGTAAATCATTGCTGGAACCCCGATGAAGCCGCCTACTGCAATTGTAGCGGCTAGCATGCCCGTTGCAAAACCTAGGGGGATAGTGAAAAGCACTGATATCCTGGCGTTAATGCTTTTGAAATAAACCATAGTGCCCGGTATGTTCACAGACTGCACCCATCTGGCAATCTTTGTGAGTTCTTCCGGCTCGTTAGAAGTTCCAGCCCTTTGTGTCTTTATGGCGTCCCTGAGCACAAAGCCACCGACTACGGCAAGGATAATTACAAAGGCTACGCTGACATAGAGGTTTGAACCTGCGTCACCGAAGGTCTGTTTAATGCTTTCCTGTATGTGGGCTCCATAAAGGACCCCTGCTTCCGCTGAAATGCCGAGTGCTAAACCCAGCTTGACATCCACCTGCCCGTATTTTGCGCGCTTTAAGGCGCCGATTAGGGCCTTGGGAAACTTGTGGCACATATTGCTGGCAACCGCAACCAGACCTGGGACGCCGAGACTCATCATGGCAGGTGTGAGAACGAATGCACCACCTGAACCGATAAAGCCACTGACAAGGCCACCTACAAAGCCGACTAATATCAGGTAGACAACATTCATTATATCTAAGTTTATAAAATTGGATGCCTGGGAGACTATATCATGCATCTTATTTGCCCTCCTTCTTGATCCTGGAGGCCTCCACGCCAAGCAAGGTCCAGAAGTGACCGGTGAAATTGCCATGAACAAAAGAAAAGATAAATGCCAGAATTATCGGCAGAAAGGAGTACCAACCGCCCTTTGAAAAGGATGCGGTTATGCTATCCTGATTGTTCAGGAGTGCCACATATAGCGCGACTGAAAAGATTCCAAAGACTATAGTTATTCCGTAGGGCTTTTTGCCCATCCCAACACTGCCTGTTGCCATTAAGACCTCCTAAGTTTTATGCAGGACCCGCTTCAGCTACAACGACGAGCGGGCACCTGAGATTTTTCCATGCGCTGGACTGTTTTTTGGTTTTGCAATCAACATCCAGAGAATCGGTTGACTCTGTGATTACAAACTGAATCTCGCTTTTTTTACCCGTATATTCAATAATTAGCTGTTTTAGACAGCCGGTCTTTTTTACGATTCGAAAGCCTACGGCTTCTCTTTTAAGCTCCGAGGTCAAATGATCAAGCGCCGTACTATGGCCACCATCGCTTGAAACGTAAAGGATGTCGAGTTCTGCGCCTATCCTCTTGCAGGTATTGACTGCATAACGCGAGGTTTTATCGCTCAGATGATTTTCCCGAACCGCTAACAGCACCCGCTTTGCAGCTATCAGGGTTTGCCTTGCCGTCTCGAACTCCCCTGCCTCGGCAAAGGTAATTGCCGCCATCAGGTCTTCTATTTTCCCCTTCAGGTTTCCCATGACCTATTACCGTATTACCTCTTCGCTCCGGGTGCCGACATCCTTACGCTCTTGCGGCTGATCTGGGTTTCACGCTTCTGTGCCCTTTCACTTTCCTTGAGTATCCGTATTGCGGTGTCGAACTCCCCTGCCTCTGCAAAAGTAACCGCAGAAAAAAACCTGTCGAACTTCTCATTAAAGCCTTTCATATCTCTCATCCTCCTTACTGTTTTATAGTGAGTCTTTACTTTCTTTATTTCACTTTCCGTGCCAGTAGAGGAGTGACCGATAACGCATTGTTTTTAGTAACTTACTTTGATAGCGACTAAATGAACTCGAAGATGCTCAGAGATGCATAATGCAACGGGGAGTAAAAAAGCACTCGGGAGTTTGTCATATCTGAGTTAACGTGATGGTCTTTAAACGACGTCAATATTGGATTTCAGACCATGAGTACCGCCTGAGATAAACTATGCGTTGCAGGAAAATGACTGGCATTGCTTATTGCAACATTTGCGGGATTGAACAATATTTAGATCGAAAAAGAGACAAGTGCTGAAACAAAAGGAAACTCAGACTTCAGGTTCTATTGGATAAGGCTTGCGGCATAGTTGTTCTGGGATTCAATGCAACGCCAAGGGGTTACTTAAACTGATGTCCGAATGAGTGCCCTTTCTGCAACTTCGTCAATCCGCTCGGACAGGACAATATCCAGACCATTTTTTACGTCCTCCGGCAGTCCCTCAACATCTACCCTGTTTCTGTAAGGAAGGATCACTGTCTTTACCCCGGCACGCCTGGCCGCGAGAAGCTTTTCCTTTATGCCCCCGACCGGAAGCAGAACCCCGCTCAGGGTCAACTCACCCGACACCGCTACATCCCTGCGGACGGGCCTCCCGGTGAGCATGGATATGAGTGCGATCGCTATAGTAGCGCCGGCCGAAGGCCCGTCCTTGGGGATTGCGCCGGCTGGAACATGAATATGAATGTCACGGCCGTCAAAGAAGTCCTCCCTAACCCCAAACATGGCGGCATTGCTTCTTATATAGCTCAACGCCGTCTGTGCCGACTCCTTCATTATGTTTCCGAGAGAGCCTGTCAGGATCAGTTCCTTGTCTCCCTTCATTCCGGCAACCTCTATAAAAATAATGTCTCCTCCGGCATCGGTCCTGACAAGTCCGACGGAAACCCCTATTCTATCCACGGTGTCTGCGGACTCCGAATAGTATTGCCTGGGGCCCAGGTACTTCTCGATAAGTCCGGTGTTCACCACGACTGATACCTGTGAATTACTCGCCTTCACGGTTTCCACGGCTATCTTCCTGCAGACCGCCGCAATCCGCCTCTGCAGGCCCCTTATGCCCGCCTCTCGAGTATAATCCCTGATAATTCTCGCCATGCCGTCCTGCTCAAATGTAGGTGGATTGCCGGAAAGACCCTGATCCACAATTTCCCTCGGCACAAGGTAATGCAGGCCAATATTTAACTTTTCGTCTTCGGTGTACCCCGAAAATTCAATAACCTCCATGCGATCCAGCAGTGGTCCCCGGATGTTGTCTGTCACATTGGCGTTGGCTATAAACATCACGCCGGACAGATCAAAAGGTATATCTAAGTAGTGGTCTATGAAAGTTCTGTTCTGTTCCGAGTCAAGCACTTCCAGCAGGGCTGAGGAAGAGTCGCCTTTGAAATCCTCCCCTATTTTATCAACCTCATCAAGCATTATTACCGGGTTTATAGAACCTGCCCGCCGTATCTCCTCAATGATTCGTCCGGGCATGGCGCCTGCATATGTTCTTCTGTGGCCGCGTATCTCGGCCTCATCCTTTATGCCGCCCAGGGAAATTCTGGCAAATTTTCTGCCCAGGGCTTCGGCTATAGCCCTACCCATAGACGTCTTTCCAGTGCCAGGAGGTCCCGCAAAACAGATCACCTGTCCCTTTGGAGAAAGGGTCGAGCCTCTTTTCATTAGCGCCTGCCCGACCGTCTCCCTGACATCGTCGAGCTTGAAGGGCTTAGTAATAAAATGGAACGCCCCCCTTTTCATGGCGTCAATGGCACAATCTATGGAGGCATGACCGGTAATCATTATGACCTTAGTCCCGGGCCATTTAGCGCATATAGTCTCCAGCACGTCTATACCATCAATCTTATCCATGCGCAGGTCAGTAAGGACTACGTCGAAAGTCATGGCCTCCATGCATCGCAGGGCCTCTGCCCCCCCGGATGCGGTGACCACGTTAAAGTCTTCCTTTAAAAGGACATGCTCGAGGTTTTTGCGAGCAATCTCCTCGTCGTCCACAACAAGGACCCTCGGTTTTCTGTTGAGTATAAGGGTCCTAACAGCCAGGTGTTCCAGTACCCTTTCCTTAACGATATCGAGGCCGTAATGCCTTTGGTTAAGAATCTTCTCCGTCCCGACAAGGTCGAGATTGTCTTCAGTGCTTGAGTTCCATGGTAGGCTGATTAGGTATTCAATATAGGAAAGACCAATCGAATATTCCCCTGCTGAGGGGTTTATCTGCGAAAGGAGTTCGCTTTCACGTAAAGCGGATCTTGCAGCATGCTCCGGCATCTTAGCCGCCATGACCCTCTGCCGCATTTCTTCAAGTGGCGACTCCCACGTCTTTTCTTCGGATTTACTGAAAATACCCATAAATACATTTTAAGACAACCTAAGGTATATTGTCATCTAGACTAAACACCAGCCATAACCAGTGACACGATTCAGTCACGACGACGAGTGGGAGCCTGTGATTTTTCAATGTGCCCCACTGTTTCACTTAAGCAGGGCACAGTTGCTTTTTGCAACATAGGGCTGGTAATCTAATATATGCTGCGTCACGAGCCAAGCATCCACAATAAAATCACGCTCGGTTACTATCTGGTAGCCTTCCTGATTCTTGCCCTTTCAATATTTGCCTTTATGGAGCTCCGGTATTTCGAAAAAAAGATATTGACCGGACAGACAATATCGGAGTTCTTCGACGCTGCCCTCGAAATAAGGCGTTTTGAGAAGAATTACTTTCTATATCAAAAAGAGGACGATTATGCCGAAAACATAAGCTATCTTGTGCGCACGGAATTATTGCTTGAAGGCAATATAAAAACATTTGCAGCCTTGTCGGCTCAGGAAAACTTAACCCTGCTTCGAGCACACATCAAGAAGTACAGAAAGCTTATTGACAGCTACCATCAAAAGGTAAAAAAGCGGAATTCGAACGAAACCCTTGCAGCCCTGGAAGGTTCAATCAGAAAAACCGGAAAAGACATAACCTCAATTGCTGAAGAACTGGCAAAAACTGAGAGGAAATATCTTCAGGAGTCTTTATATACCGCCCGAAAAACCTTCATCTTTTCGATATTGACTCTCGTTTTAATTGGAATCGTAATCGGGCAGGTTATTTCACGGATGGTTGTAAGGCCGCTTAAGCTTATCGAAAACAGTCTGTCAACCATAGCTGACGGTAAATTCGATAAAATCATCATCAACTCCAAAGACAGAGAGATAGTCTCGCTTGCAAACGCTTTCAATAAACTGCTTGGAGAACTTGAACTCAGACAGCACCATCTGGTGCAGTCTGAAAAGTTGGCGTCCCTCGGTACACTGCTTTCGGGTGTGGCACACGAACTTAACAATCCGCTTTCCAACATCTCTACATCGTCACAGATACTTGTTGAGGAACTGGAAGGAGCCGATCTGCAATACAAACAGGAACTGCTTGCTCAGATAGAGGAACAGACAGACAGGGCGCGAAATATAGTGAGATCCCTACTGGATTATTCACGAGACAGGCAATTTAAAAAAGAGCTGCTCCCGGTCCGAGACATTATTGAAGAAGCCGTGCGGTTCGTCAAAGGCCTGATACCCACTAGAGTCGAGGTTAACCTCTCCGTGCCTGAGGGACTCTCCATAAACGCTGACAAACAGCGTATCCAGCAGGTGTTTTTAAATCTCCTAAAAAATGCGGTAGAGGCAGTGGGAGACAGTGGCAATATTGAGGTTTGGGCATCACAAAACCTCGGCGGGCCGGAGCCTTTTCCAGACTTCAGATTTTGCGGAAAGTGCAATCACAGGGGACATTTTATAGATATCGCAATCAGCGACACTGGTTGCGGCATTCCGGCCGACATCCTGCACAGGATCTTTGATCCTTTCTTCAGTACAAAGGATGTCGGTAAAGGATCCGGACTCGGACTATTCATAGTCTTTGAAATAATGGAGGAGCATGACGGCTGCGTTGGGGTCAAAAGCGTGGAAGGCGGTGGCACGATCTTCCTGCTCAGATTGCCTGACGGTGCATAGAAGAGATAACAATGGAAAATAATGCAAAGGTACTGATTGTTGATGATGAGAAGATTGCCCTCAGAAATCTGGAGCATGTTATGAAAAAAGAGGGCTATCAGGTCTCTGGAACCCGAAGTGGACCCAATGCACTGAAACTTCTGGAGGAGAATCATTTTGATGTGATTCTTACAGATCTGAAGATGGAAAAAGTTGACGGTATGCAGGTGCTGAACCGATGCCGCGAACTCTATACTGATACCGAAGTAATAATGATTACCGGCTTTGCAACCCTGGAGTCCGCTGTTGAGGCCATCAAGAAGGGGGCTTATTATTATGTAGCCAAGCCTTTCAAGCTCGATGAAGTTCGTAAGGTCGTGAAAGAGGCATTGGAGAAGGTACTTTTAAAGAGAGAAAATAATAATCTTAGAGAGCAGATCGAAAGCTTTCAGGGCAAGGTCAGGATTATCACCAAAGACGGAAACATGCAGCGTCTGCTTGACATTGCAAAACAGATCGCACCGGCCGAATGCAATGTTCTGATAAGCGGCGAAAGCGGCACCGGAAAGGAACTGTTCGCTCGCTATATACATTTTAACAGCCATAGGGCTGAGGGGCCGTTCGTTGCCGTTAACTGCGGGGCTTTCAATGAAGAACTTCTTGCCAACGAACTGTTCGGCCATGAAAAGGGCGCCTTCACCGGAGCGGTGAACATGAAAAAGGGGCTGGTTGAAATGGCCTCTGGAGGCTCGCTATTTCTGGATGAGATAACTGAGATGTCCACGGCCATGCAGGTTAAATTGCTGCGGGTTATTCAGGAGAGAGAAGTCATGCGCGTGGGGGGAACCGGGTCGGTCAAGGTTAATGTCCGGGTCATTGCAGCCACCAACAGGGACCTGCAGGAGGCGGTGAATAAAGGGATCCTCAGACAAGATCTTTTTTTCAGACTGAATGTCGTATCTCTTGTTATTCCACCGCTTTGTGCAAGAAAGGATGATATTGCCCTGCTCAGTTACTATTTTCTTAAAAAGTATTCCGCACTAATGAAAAAAGATATGAGGGAAATATCGTCCGAGGTCATAGCGCTGCTTATGAATTATGATTTCCCCGGAAACGTCAGGGAACTTGAAAACATCATTGAGCGGGGGGTTGCACTTGCAGACAGCCCGGCAATTGAGATTGCACACCTTCCCGAAGACCTTAAGGATCTGAACATAAGGATCTTCAGAAAAAAAGAAGGCAGGATCCCAACACTGGAAGAGCAGGAACTGGCCTACATTCACTGGGTGCTCGAAGAAGTAGGGGGCAACAGGACCCTTGCATCCCAGATACTCGGCATTGACAGGGTGTCCTTATGGAGAAAACTGAAAAAACATGGTATTGAAGAATGATGTGCGAATTAGCGAAATTTACCGTAACATAACAGTTATTTCTTATATTCTTACTTTTTATGGTTAGTGTTTTGTAGCGACTTGTAGAAGATGGAGCTGCCACCGCCGATCGGTCTCAGCCAGCCATATTAACCATGCGTGTTCCGAGATAATAATTGCTATTCTCCAGACACTACACTTTTTTATAAATTCCCATTAGTAACCAATACATCCGGCTGACAAGAGTCATTTCACATCGATCAAACAGTACTCATCAATCATCGGACATTACGGTACACAATTTCTTACACGGGATACTGGAAGCAAAAACATGATGGCACTGTAGAAACCAGGAATTTGAGTTGTTCGTTGCCAGGTACTTGTGTTAATCTTTCAATAGATAAGCAGAGTATTCTTAATATTGCAGACCTGGAAGACGCGGTTTGGGGTGAATAATATGGAATCCATTCACGTTGTAGACATTGTTGGAGACAAGTGTACGGGCTATCTGGAGGGTAAAATTATTTTCAATGTCCTTGATGAGTTTCTTTCAAAAGGGATACCCATAGAGGTGGACATGGCGGGAATAACCTTGTCATCTTCTTCATTTTATAATGCTGCTTTGGGAGAGCTTGTCGTTAAATATGATGTCTCTTTTTTAAAAGACAAATTACAATTTAAGAATTTTTCCGCCAAAGACAAATTTTTCCTCTCGAATACTATATCTTTGGCAAAAAAGATGAAAGTAGTAGCAGCTTAACCCGGAAAGATTTCTCTATGGTCTTATCTATTAAAGATTGATAAGACTCTCTCATATTTTGTGTATGGACTGTGATAAAAACGTGATAAAACCAGCGAAATAAGGATAAACAAAAAACAGCCTCAAATCCTTTACTGACAAGCGTTTGCCGCGTATTTTCAAGCACTTGTTAGTGCTGCTCGGTACGGAATGGCATTCAAGAGGTCGACGGTTCGATCCCGTTCAGCTCCACTTAAATTAAATAGTAATTAACTGCAAATGCAGCGCAGCTATCCCTGAGGTCCGTGCTGTCCCGACGGTCTTATCAGACCGCTCCTGGCGAGAAAAGTCCTTACCGCTTCAGGCATGAGGTCCATCTTTTTTTGTAAGGAAGGGACCATCCGGTCCACAAGCTGCGATACCCCGTCACCTGCTCCGCCCCACAAGCCCAGCAATCTCATATAATCTGACATAAAGGGAGAGTGCGCCTCCTTTTGTCTGTTGCCCGCAAAGCGATCAACGCACAGATGCGCGAGATGAAGTATGGCTGCGCCCTCCCGGCACTCCAGAGGTATCTCCTCCGGTGGAACGAATTCCGGGTAATAGTGGTACTCTATCCCGAGACAGATGCCTTCTGGAAGCTTCCATTCCCTCATCAGCAGAGCGCCGAGACGCGCGTCATCCAGCATATCGAGCAGGACGCCCATGCCGGGGTAATCTTCCTTCAGAAGCAGGATGATGCTTTTCCCTATACCGTGCAGGATGCCCAGCGTGTTGGTTATAAGCGGTTTCTTCATGCCGCACAACAGGCCCAGTTCGAAGCTCATGACGGATACCAAAAGAGAATGAAATTGCAGTTCATTGAATTCAGGTTTCCTGGGCATTATGTTCTTGATGCCGTTGTCAAGTATTACCTGATATATCTGGTTAAACCCAAGGAGCAAAATGGCATGCTGAAAGTCCGAGACCTTGCCGGGTAAATTATAAAAGGGGGAGTTTGCGGTCTTCAGGACGATACCGACAAGAGAAGGGTCGGTCCTGGCACATTCAATCACCTCTTCTGTTGACGTCCTGTCATCAAGCAGGAGTTCAGTCAGCTTCGTGGCATACATCGGCAACCTGGGAAAGCCCTTGAGCACCTGCCGGATCATATCGGACTTTTCATAAGAAGAGTTGTTTCCGGTAAAGCGGTCCTTGAGGTATGCGATGAGGTATTTGTTCCTTCCAGACAACTCGGACACCTTGACGTCAAGTTCCCCGGCCCGTGAAACAGCCAGTTCTCCGAGGTTCCTGAATATGACCGACCTGATTGCCGGGGCCAGGGTGTTGAACCCCTGTTCGTCCAGGGCCATGACGGTTACCGGATCAACTGCCGAAGCAGAGGCGGTGCGCCTTGCATCTCTTGCAAAAGCTATCTCCCCGACGCAACTGGACCTTGGAAGGATTGCTATTTCCTCTGTCAGATTACCAACCTTCTTTTCAATCCTGACTGAGCCTTCAAGGACCACATAAACGGTCCTATCAGTGTCCCCTTCGCGGATAAAGACCTCACCGGGGTTCAGCTTCCTGATCTTGCCGATGTTGTATACCGACACCAGGTCTTTTTCAGTAAGGCCCCTGAATACGTCGGGAGCGTCCTGAACATGTCCTCTGTCTTTGGAAGCTTGCATATGAAAGCATTCTAATGCAGGTTGAGGATATTGTCAAATGGAAATTGTTGAATCGAATGGCATCATCGAGGTAATTGCACTACGCACGAAGACATCACTCAAATCTGAAGGAAGCCGCCCTTCTTTTCTTGTCCTCGATCCTTATGAGTTTTATCCCGTCAGGCCTGAGGGCGATCAGCCCGTCCTTGTAAAGCCCTCCAACGGCCTTCTTGAAGGTCTTTTTGCTCATCAAGAGCCTGTCCCTGATGACTTCAGGGTCGCTGCCGTCGTGAAGGGGGAGGAAACCGCCGGCAGCCTCGCGCAACTTAGACAGAACCAGTTCCCTTGCCTCGATTATGTCCTCGTAACCTCCCTTCCTCAGGGAGACATCTATCTTCTTGTCCTCTCTTATGCGTTTTACGAAACCTTTCAGCCTTTCGCCGATAGCGGGCCGGCTGAACAGTTCGTCCTTGAAAAGCATGGCATAGTACCTGTTGTTTACTATGACCTTTACCCCCAGGTTGGTGAAATTGCAAACCATCAGGTCCACAGGCTCTCCTTCCTGAAGTTCGATGCTTTCCTGTTCGATAAACTTCGATATCCTGGCCGATGCGGTCACCCTGTCGGTCCTCTTGTCCAGGAAGAGTCGCACGATATAACTCTTGCCTTTTTCCATCTTTCTTTCCAATTCGCCATAAGGGACCAGCAAGTCCTTTTCAATCCCCCAGTCAAGGAAGGCGCCTATACCGGTAACATCCTTGACCTTGAGATACGCGAATTCACCCACAACCGCAAACGGCCTCTGATTCGTTGCGATGATCCTGTCCTCGGAGTCCCTGTAAACAAAGACATCCAGCATGTCCCCTGTGACGGTCCCTTCAGGCAGGTATTTGCCGGGCAGAAGGATATCTCCGGACCCGGATTCGAGATAGACCCCGAAGTCAACCGGTTTTTTTACCTTCAACCTGTTCCAATCACCCATTTTCAGCATTTATGGATATAACCCCGGGCCGGCAAGCGCAGTTTTTTCTTCAAAGCCAATCATGATATTCATGTTCTGCACCGCCTGTCCTGATGCGCCCTTCACCAGGTTGTCGATGGCTGAAACCACAATCAGCGTATTGGTGCGACTGTTCACCTTGATCCCGATCTCGCAAAAATTGCTTCCCCGTACGTTCTTTGCATTTGGATACAGACCCTCATCCAGAACGTTGACGAAATACTCATCCCGATAGGCTTTACGGTATACGTCAAGCACGTCCGCCGTATCCATGTCCTTAAGCATCTTTCCATACATGGTGGAGATGATGCCCCTGTCAATGGGCACAAGATGCGGCGTGAAGTTGATATTTATGTTCCTGCCAGCTGCGATGGATAATTCCTGCTCTATCTCCGGAGTATGGCGGTGCATGACGAGACCGTATGCCTTGAATCCCTCATTCACCTCACAGAAGGAAAAACCCACGTCTGCCTTACGTCCGGCACCCGAGGCGCCCGACTTGGAGTCAACCGTTATTGTATCCGCATCTATTATGCCTTCCCGTAAGGCCGGGGTAAGGCCAAGTATGGCGCTGGTAGGATAGCAGCCAGGATTGGCCGTGAGCGACGATTTCCTTATCCGGTTGCGGTAAAGTTCAGGCAGGCCGTAAACAGCATGTTTCAAGGTCCCGGTATACTCATGTTTTGTCTTGTACCACTCCTCATAAACAGCAGGATCGGACAAACGAAAGTCCGCGGACAGGTCAACCACCTTTTTGCCCTTGTTAAAGAAAAAGTCCACAGCCTCCTGTGATGCGGCATGCGGCAGGGCCAGGAAAAAGAAGTCGGCCCTGGCAAGCAGCTTTTCCTTGTCCATGTGCTCGTAAACCATATCGCGGTAATGGTGAAGATGAGGGAAAAGATCAGTCACCCGCTTGCCTGCAGACTGCTCGGAGGTAACCGCCGTAATCTCCACCAAAGGATGACATGCCAGTATCCTCAGCAATTCGGCCCCGGTGTAACCGCTTCCGCCGCAAATACCGACCTTCAGCATTTTATCGCCCCCTTAAATATAAAGCCCGTTCGGAGAACGGGCTTTATTGTATTTGTCTGATTTAATATTAGACGGCCTGTTATCTCTTGGAGAACTGGAATCTCCTTCTTGCGCCCTTCAGACCGTATTTCTTTCTCTCGACTTCCCTCGGGTCCCTTGTCATGAGGCCTTCTTTTTTCAGCTTGGGCTTCATATCCGCGTCCATGGCTACCAGCGCCCTGGCTATGCCGTGCCTGAGCGCCCCGGCCTGCCCGCTCAATCCACCGCCGTCAACGCTTGCAATTATGTCGAACTTGCCCACGACTCCGGCGATGTGAAGAGGCTGTTTAATGATCATTCTCAGGGTCTCCCTCGGAAAATAATTGTCAAACTCCCTGTCGTTGACCGTGATATTGCCTTTGCCCGGCATGAGCCGCACCTGTGCAACCGACCTCTTCCTTCTGCCTGTTCCTCTATGCTGTACTTGCTGTGTGGAAGCCATATCTTAATTACTCCTCGTTTTTGTTATTTTAATAAGTTCAGGCTTCTGCGCCTCGTGTCCGTGCGTCCCACCGCGATAGACCTTAAGCTTCTTGAGCATGGCCTTGCCGAGCCTCGTTTTAGGCAGCATGCCATATACGGCGTCCATTATGACTTTTTCAGGTTCCTTTTCAAGGCGGTCCTTGAGGCATCTCTCATTAATGCCGCCGATGTAGCCGGAATGTCTGTAATACTTTTTGGCGATAAGTTTGTTGCCGGTGACCTTCACTTTGTCCGCATTCACTACTATTACGAAATCCCCTGTATCAATATTGGGGGTAAAGACGGGTTTATGTTTACCACGGAGGTATACGGCGATGCGGTTCGCCATCCTGCCGAGGATCTCTCCCTGAGCGTCAACAACATACCACTTGCGTTCAAAATCACCCTTCTTGGCAAATACGGTTTTCATCTATACACCTTCCCTTGCAATTAAATGGAGTGAATAAGATAATGGAAACAGCGCTCTTTTGTCAATACGAATTAGTCCTGATTAGTCCGGAATTGTCGCTACAGTAAACTCCCCAGCAAAAATACCGCCCCGTTCTTGTCCAGTGGGTCATTCGCTGAACCGCATTGGGAATCCTGTACGCAGGAGGGGCAGCCCTCCTCGCAGTCGCAGTTCCTGATTATCTCGATGGAGGAATTTATCCACTCTTCCGGTAACTCAAGCACCCTCTTTGTCAGCCCTATGCCTCCCTCATATCCGTCATAAATGAATATGGCCGGGGTCTTGAACTCGGGATAGAGCGGATAGCTCAATCCCCCGATGTCCCCCTTGTCGCACATGGAAAACAGCGGCATGCTCCCTATTGTCACATGCTCAGCCGCGTGGAGAGTTCCCGCAAGGTCGTAACCGTTGTCCGCAATCCTGTTTGACAAGCTCTTGTGTATGACCATGAATATGCCTTCGGTCTCAAAGATGTATTCCGGCATCTCCACCGTATGCCTGGAGAGCCTTGTCCCGTTAAAGATGTCCTTTTTGTCGTAGCCGATAACGTGATAGGTTATCCTCAGTTTGGCGCTGTACATCTCGATCTCTTTACTCCACAAGGCATTCGATTTTTCGGGGATGTCTATTATCTCGATGTTTTCGTTGGACAGGGCCTGGGTGTAATAGTCGGCGTCCGTCTCCGCACAGATCGCTTCATTGTGCTGAAGGTCAAGGCTCCGCACATGGTACTGCCTCCCCCGATGAAGATAAACAGCCCCTGGAAAGCCGTCCCTGTAAACCCTCCGGCCGTCCAGATCGCCTATGAGCTTACCGGTTTCGGTTACAAGCCGGAGCGGTCTGCCGACGCTCCTTATCCCAACTTCCCTGTGCGTCATCCCCCTTGTGGAGAACCAGGCGTCCCCGGTCTTCCTCAATCTTAGGATGCCTTCCTGCACCATCCCCTCAATTATGCTGTTCAGGCCTTTTATGTTCTCTTCCGTATAGACAGTGTCATCCTTTTTGAGGGATATCTCTTCCGCCGCACACAAGAGATGTTTTTTGAGGATGTTTTTGTTGCCGGGATCACAGGTGCATGCCTCGTGGGGCTTGCCGAAGAAGGTCTCAGGATGAGATACGAGATAGTGATCGAGGGCGTCCCTTGCAGCAACCATTATAATCAGGGATTCGTTGCCCTGCCTGCCGACCCTGCCTGCCCTCTGCCATGTGCTGGATATTGACCCGGGATACCCGCATAGGATGCACACGTCCAGGCCGCCTATATCCACCCCCAGTTCAAGGGCGCTGGTGGATATGACGCCCATCAACTCCCCGCTGAAGAGCCTTTGCTCTATCTCCCGCCTCTCGGAAGGAAGAAAGCCCGCCCTGTATGGACTTATCTTGTCCCTCAAAAGCGGCGCTCGCTCTACGCTCCATTTATATACCAGTTCGGTTATCTTCCTTGCCTTTGTGAAAAGGATAGTCCTGAATCCGGAATTCACGCTTTTCAGAAATATCCTCGTGGCTTCGGTATAGGCGCTGTCCATGGGGTTGAGGAAGATGAAGTGTTTGCCGGACTGCGGGGCGCCGGTATTGTCCACCACTGTGAAAGGCAGGCCGGTCAGTGTTTCTGCAAGCTCTTGGGGGTTTGCGATGGTGGCGGAACAGGCTATAAACTGGGGGGTTGAACCCCAATAAGCGCAAATCCTCCTCAGTCTCCTCAGCACATGGCTAACGTTTGAACCGAAGACGCCCCTGTAGGTGTGAATCTCGTCAATAACTATATATTTCAGGTTCCTGAAGAAGTCCTCCCATTTCTTATGGAACTGGTTTAGCGACAGGTGGACCATGTCAGGGGTTGAGAATATCACGTTTGGGACTTCATCCCGTATCTTTTTGCGTCTGTACGGTGTTGTGTCGCCGTCATATACCTCGGCATGATCCAGCAGTGTGCGCGAAGAGCGCTTTTTCACCTTAGGCGGCAGGCAGGCGTTAAGGAGGTCGTTCAGTTTCCTAACCTGGTCCTGTTCAAGGCCCTTCAACGGAAAGACATAGAGCGCCCTTGCTGTGGGATCGGCAATGATGTTTTCAATAACCGTGATGTTATAGATAAGGCTCTTCCCGCTGGCCGTGGGGGTCATCACCACAACATTATTGCCTTCGCGGATACGCCTTATGCCTTCGGCCTGATGGGTGTAAAGGCGCTGCATGCCGCCTGCCTTAAGCACGTCCCGCAGACGTTCATTTATCTCGATTTCCTCGCAGGCCGCCTCGATCGGCGGGATGTATTCATGAGCGGTCATGCCCGCTCCGATCAGACGGTCTTTTTTCAAGGCGTCTATAAGGGTATTTATATCGGGTGCAGGCTTGTCTTCACCTGAAATGTTCATAAACTATTTAAGCAGCGTCAATGGGCCTCAGCCCAGTTGGGGCCCCATCCGATGTCTACCCTGAGAGGCACTGAAAGCTGCATGGCATTTTCCATCTCATGCTTCAACATTACACCAACTTCTTTTAGTTCATGCGACGGCGTTTCAAGGAGCAGTTCATCGTGAATCTGCAGCACTATCCTTGATTTCATCCCCTGCGCCCGCAGTCTGCCTGCCAGGTTTATCATGGCCGTCTTGATAAGGTCGGCCGCGCTGCCCTGTATTGGAGTATTTATGGCGAATCTTTCGGCCTGTAGTCTGGCGTTCGTATTGGGATTCCTTATTTCCGGTATCCGCCTCTTCCTGCCCAGCAGGGTCGCAACGTATCCCTTTTCCCTCGCAAACATGATAATGTTATCCATGTAAGCCTTCACGCCAGGGTGTTTTTCAAAATAGCAGTCTATATATTGTCCGGCCTCTTTCGGCGTAATACTTATCGCCTCAGAAAGACCGTAGGGGCTGATCCCGTAGACAACTCCAAAGTTGACGGTCTTGGCAATTCTCCTCATATCCGTGGTGACCTCTTTCGGGGACACTCCGAAAATCTCGGCAGCTGTCCCAGTGTGCACGTCCATATCGCTCCTGAATGCCTCCAGGAGACCGGCATCGCCGCTTATATGGGCCAGTATCCTGAGTTCCACCTGGGAGTAGTCCGCCGAGAGAAGGACGTTCCCTTCTTCAGCAATGAATACTTCCCTGATTTTTGTGCCCCACTCGCCCCGGACCGGGATATTCTGGAGATTGGGTTCACTGCTGCTGAGCCTGCCGGTCGCAGTGACGGTCTGGTTGAAAGACGTGTGTATCCTTCCTGTTTTAGGATTTATAAGCTTGGGAAGGGAATCAGTGTAAGTGGTCTTCAGTTTGTTCAGGGTCCTGTAGTTCAAGATTATTAAGGGAAGTTCATGCGCCTTTGCTAATTCCTCAAGCACGTCAACGCCCGTGGAAAATCCGGTCTTGGTCTTCTTGCCCGGTTTTAATCCCAGGTTTTCAAAGAGTATCCCGGCAAGTTGCTTTGGTGAGTTTATGTTAAATCTTTCTCCGGCAAGATCGTAAATCCCTGATTCCATGGCGCTCATCTCACTCTGCAGTTCTTTGGAAAGCTCTCCAAGCCTTGCCCTGTTAATCTTTACCCCGGCTTCTTCCATGTCTGCAAGCACATATATAAGAGGCATCTCAGTCTGGAAATACAGGTCTTCCAGGTCATCTTCTCTCAGTCTTTCAAAAAGTATGCCTTTCAATTCCATGGCAAGGGCCGCGTCCTCGGCTGCGTAGTTTACGGCCTCTGCAATCGGCACGTCTGCGAATGATGAGCGCTTGCCCAGGACTTCCCTGAACGGTCGTTTGCCATATTGAAGGTGCTCCAGACCTGTGTTTTCCAGACTGTGGTCGGACCTGTTGGGATTCAGGAGATAAGCAGCCACCATTGTATCGTACAGAGTTCCCCTTACCTCCACTCCTTCGCGTCTCAAGATGAGCATATCGTATTTGAGGTTGTGGCCGATCTTTTTAATGGCTTCGTCTTCCAGGACGGGCCTGACTATCTCAAGTGCGGATTCGAGATTGGGGCCTTGAGTGTGGCGCACCGGTACATAGCATGCCTTACCCATTTCCCTGCACAAGGAAATGCCCACGATAGTGTCGGACATAGGATCGGGACCGGTGGCCTCTATGTCAAAAGAGATTTCTGAAGGGGGCGCAGGATATGAAGATAAGGGCCGTTTGTCATCATGCGGTACAGCATCTCCGGGTTGATTGTCCGGAGCGGCGGCTGTTTCTTTCATATCCTTTACAGGGTCCTGCTCTCCAAAAAGGGAGTATTGTTTCATTTCAGTCCGAGAAATCCGGCCAGTTCTTTCCGTTCCGTAATCGTATGATATTGTCCCCTCGCCTCACGGCCCAGGGACGGGATTAGTTTGATCATATTTCTGAATTCAAATTCAGTAAACAGTCTGAGCAGTTCAGGCCAATCAGGCTCCTGAACGGTGAGGGTTTTGAGGTCAATCTCAAGAGAGACGTCCATGTCTATTTCAGCAAGGACCCTGCTCAGTTTTATGACCTCAATGGATTCGGATATCATCTTTCTGAGCCTGTCGTTTTTTATCTTCTCTGGATGTGTTATAAGTTCATCAAGGCTTCCTGCGTCTGCAAGGAGTTCCTTCGCCGTTTTCTCTCCTATGCCTTTTACGCCGGGTATATTGTCCGAGACGTCGCCGGTAAGGGCCATGAATTCAGGCAGTCTTTTGGGGGACAGACCGAACCGCTCAAACACGTCCTTTCCCCCTATGGCAATGTCCTTCATCGGGTCATATATATTTATCCCTCCGCCCACGACCTGCATCATGTCCTTGTCCCCGCTCAGGATGAATACCCGTGCGCCTTGTGCAGCGGCCTTTTTGGCTATTGTGCAAATGATGTCGTCGGCCTCAATCCCCGGAATCTCGAATGCCGGGATGCGAAATGCGGATATTATCTCCTTGATATGCGGTATCTGGACGATCAGGCCTTCAGGGGTCTCAGGCCTTTGGGCCTTGTATTGATCGTATAATTTATGTCTCTCAGTAGGCCCCTTTGAGTCAAAGGCTATTGCCAGGGCATCCGGTTTTTTCTCTCTTATTATCTTAAATACCATGCTGGTGAAGCCGTATATGGCATTGGTTGGAAGACCCTTGGAGTTAGTCAGTCCTCTTATGGCGTGAAAGGCCCGGTAGTAATAAGAGTTGCCGTCAATGAGGTACAGGTCCATGAGTGATTATATCAGAAAACAAGTTGAGCTTTTCCCATCCTTTCCATTAAATTACCGCATGACGATAAAACTGATAATGTTTGATCTTGACGGCACACTGGTGGACTCTGCGATTGACCTGCAAAATGCAATAAACTACGCTGTCGGGCCGTTCAATATTCAGCCTGTAACGGTTGAGGAAACCAGGTCCCTTGTCGGAGAAGGCCTTGCACGGCTGATGGAAAAGGTGGTGGAAAAGGGGATGCAGTCCTCAGCCGACCGGATGAGGCTTGATGACGGCCAAAAGCTGATAGATACCCTTGTAGAGAGGTTCACAGAGCACTATTGGGCCCATATAGTTGACAACACACGGCCCTACCCTTTTGTAATGGAGACGCTTAATGATTTGCATGAGTTCAAAAAGGCGGTGGTCTCAAACAAGCGGGAAGGCCCTTCCTCAATTGTCCTGAACGCACTTGGTCTTGCTGCATATATGGATATGATTGTGGGCGGAGATACAGCAGCCGACAAGAAACCCTCACCTGTTCCAATCAGGCATGTTCTTGATAAATTCGGACTGAAACCTGAAGAAGCCGTCATCGTCGGAGACAGCGATATTGACATTGAAGCCGGCAAGGCCGCAGGCATATTTACTGTGGGAGCAACGTGGGGCTACAGACCTTTGGAACTTCTGAAAGATGCGGATTTTCTTATAAACGGCATGCATGAACTGCCGGGAATATTGAGGGCGATTACATAAAGCTCGATGAATTTAAGGTTCATCCAGTTGATGCGCAATTTTTCATTGCACTTTTCAAATTCATTAAAATAGTGTAACTTATTATCTGATATGGGAAAGTCCGAGTTAGTCTGACTAACACACAAATTCCGATATTATCGGAACGGTCAGAGAACTGTGTGACTAACATCGGAATTCCAAGATGTCCAAGTCCGATAAAACCTAAATGCATTGATTACACCTCTAAATAGTTTATTGAATTTACAACTCTGCAATGCAAAAGTAAATATTATTCCGGATTGCCTTAATTGAGCAGTAATATTAATGTGGGTGTTGCAAAATGATAAAATTGACTTACCGTATTTTGGCTAAGTATAATGAGCACTTATGGAAGACACCAACGAACTCATTGAGCAGCGTTTCAGAAAACTCGAGGAACTGCGCGGCCTTGGAATAGACCCCTATAACGGCAAGTTTGTCCCTGATTCAAGCTCCGCAGATATCAGAGACAAATACGCCTCAGTCTCAAAGGATGAACTGGAGGCCGCCGGAATTATGGTTGAGGCGGCCGGCAGGATAGTTGCCATGCGGGATTTCGGAAAAGCCTCTTTCGCCCACATTCAGGATGCATTCGGAAAGATACAGATATACATTAAAAAGGACGTGCTTGGAGAAAAGTTCGCACTCCTGAAAAAGACCGACATCGGCGATATAGTCGGCGTCTCGGGCAGGCTTTTCAGGACAAGGACCGATGAACTCACCCTCGAGGTGAAGGACTTCACCATACTTTGCAAGTCACTCAGGCCCCTCCCTGAAAAATGGCATGGCCTCAAGGACATTGAGATCAGGTACAGGCAGCGTTACGTGGACCTCATTGTAAACCCTGAGGTCAAGGACATATTTGCAAAGAGAAGCCTCATTATCAAGGCCATCAGGGACTTTCTTGAGGCCAAGGGCTTCATAGAGGTGGAGACGCCTATGATGCACAAGATCCCCGGCGGCGCCACTGCCAGACCCTTTAAAACCCATCACAACGCCCTGGACATGGAACTCTACATGAGGATTGCCCCGGAACTCTTTCTGAAGAGGCTGCTTGTGGGCGGCTACGAAAGGGTATTTGAACTGAACAAGAACTTCAGAAACGAAGGCATATCCACAAGGCATAACCCTGAATTCACGATGATGGAGTTCTATATTGCCTACCGGGATTATAATTACCTGATGTCTCTTACCGAGGAACTCTTCGTCCATGTCGCGGGCAAGGCCCTGGGCACTTTGAAGGTGCCGTACGGCGACCTGGTCATAGACCTGACCCCGCCGTGGCCCCGCATCACCATGCTTCAGGCGATGATGGACAAGGGGGTCCCGCAGGAGGCCCTGGAAGATTATGATACTGCGGTCAGGTGGGCGCGTGAGATGAAGATGAATATTCCTGCAGGCACGTCCTTCGGCAAGGTGCTTGATGAGATATTCAAGGAACTGGTGGAGCCGGGGCTTCAGCAGCCTACATTCATCATAGACCACCCGGTAGAGCTGTCCCCGCTTGCAAAGAGGAAGCCGGACAATCCTAAACTGGTTGAAAGGTTTGAACTGTTTATTGCTTCCCGCGAGATAGCCAACGCGTTTTCGGAACTTACGGACCCCCTTGATCAGAAAGAACGGTTTCTGAAACAGGTGGAGGCAAAGGAGCGGGGCGACGATGAGGCCCACGCCATGGACGAGGACTTTGTAAGGGCGCTGGAATACGGCATGCCCCCTGCGGCCGGGGAGGGCATAGGCATTGACAGGCTGGTGATGCTCCTGACCGACTGCCAGTCCATCAGGGACGTAATCCTTTTCCCACTGCTGAAGCCGGAACAGTAAGATGAAAACTATCCTCCCCTTTCAGTTGTTCATCGCCCTTCGTTATCTAAGGTCTAAGAAAAAACACAGGGGCATATCCTTCAACACGGCCATGTCCGTGGGCGGAGTGGCGGTCGGAGTCATGGCGCTCCTGGTGGTGCTGGCCGTGATGACCGGCTTTCAGGCGGACCTTCAGAAAAAGATACTCGGCGCCAACGCCCATGCCGTTGTGCTCAGCTTCAAGGGAAGCATTGACGATTATCCGGCGATAATGAACAAACTCAGGGAAACGCCGGGCATTGTTTCATCCGCGCCTTTTGTCCTCGGGCAGGTCATGGTCTCATCCGGAAAGAGGGCCCACGGCGTATTCATGAGGGGAGTAGACCTCAACTCCGAACTTAAGACAACGGACATACTGAAGCATATCAAGGAGGGCCGCATAAACGGCCTGTCCGACACGGGGGGGCAGCCATGGATAATAATCGGGAAGGAACTTGCATCCATTCTTGATGCAAGGGCAGGTGACACCGTAAACGTAATCTCGCCCGTAGGTGAGATAGGCCCCATGGGGATGCTGCCGAGGGTCAGCAGGTTCAGGGTAGCGGCGATCTTTGAGATGGGCATGTTCGAATACGATACCAACCTCGTGCTGACGGATTTGAATGCAGGCCGGGACTTTTTCAAATACGGCAAGGGCGTCTCCGGCATCGAACTCAGGCTGAACGACATTTACAGGGCCCCCGAGGTCAGGGAGTCCGTGGAAAAGAAGCTGGGGTTCCCCTTTTATGTGCGGGACTGGATGCAGATGAACAGGAACCTCTTTTCAGCCCTCAAGTTGGAAAAATTCGCAATGTTCATTATACTTATACTCATTGTGCTGGTGGCTTCGTTTAATATTGTCAGCACCCTTATGATGAATGTTATGGAAAAACAAAAGGAAATCGCCATACTGAAGGCAATGGGCGCGGGCAACAGGGCGATCATGATGGTATTCATGTTCCAGGGCCTGCTGATAGGTGTTTTCGGGACGTTTATAGGCATTGCGGGCGGATATGCCCTCGGCAATATTCTGAATAATTATGAACTGATCAGGCTTCCGGCCGACGTATACTATCTGAGCAAACTGCCGGTCCTGATGAAGCTGACGGATTTTCTGATCGTGTCCTTTTCAGCCGTTGCTATAAGCTTCATTTCAACCCTTTACCCATCGTATTACGCTGCGAGGCTGAATCCTGTTGAACCGCTGAGGTACGAATAATGATTAGATCTATCTGGAGAATAGGGTGTCTGACCGTACTGCTGATAATTGCCTTTGTCATATACTCCATGATGTACGGAGGAGAGAAATTCAGGGAAGTCGGGGACAAGACAAGGGGAGTCATTAAAAAAGAGGTCACTGATATCAGCAACAAGGCGGACAGGATAAAGGAAAAAACGGACAGCGTTACCAATAAGGTCAAAAAATGGTCAGATGCTGTTAAAGACAGGACGTTGTCTGAAGATGACGGTGACAAGAAGGACAAAAAAAACGACAGATGAGCGGTCTTTTAACCATTGAAGGTCTCACCAAGTCTTTTTTCACGCCTGCCGGAGAACTCAGGATACTTAAGGGGATAGACGCCGTATTTAGCAGGGGGGAGATGATCGGCATAGTGGGCGCCTCCGGTGTCGGCAAGAGCACCTTCCTGCACATCCTCGGGACTCTGGACACGCCTACACAGGGAAGGATTTCTTACCGGACAGGGGATAAAGATACGGAGGTGGACCCTTTTTCATTGGGTGGGGACGAGCTTTCATACTTCAGAAACAGATTCATCGGATTCGTCTTTCAGTTTCACTATCTGCTTCCGGAGTTCAGCGCTATTGAAAACATAATGATGCCCGGTTTGATAGCCCTGGGGCAAAAAAAGGCGGGCCAGGGGTCTGCTTTGCCAAATTACAGTGACCTGTCCGACAGGGCGGGCAAGCTCCTTGAAGAGCTGGGTCTTTACGACAGAAAGGACCACAAGCCCGGAGAACTCTCGGGCGGGGAACAGCAAAGGGTGGCGGTTGCAAGGGCGCTTCTCATGGAGCCCGGTGTGGTCTTTGCGGATGAACCCACAGGCAACCTCGACACAGCCACCGGGGAAGAGTTATTCAGGCTGCTGCTGGATATAAACGCTGCCAGGGGGACTACCTTTGTAATAGTCACTCACAATGAATCGCTCTCCTCGAAGTGCCACCGTATACTGGAGATGAAGGACGGAATACTGGGTGACCGACCGGTCCGGTAATGCAAGAGCCGGAGTTTGCACGACATTGAAGCCGTCCATTGTAAAAGTTGAAAACAATAATTAAGTAAGGTGTCACTGGAATTGGAACTTCTGTATCTATCTGACTTATAAGGTCTCTGTCATCGGCACGATATAACAGATGCAGACGCTGATTGTTATATGGTAATATCACTTTATGCAACTTGATTTGACATCCCTTGATAGCGCCCTGACAAGCCTTCGGCACGCCCTCGTCCGTGCTCAAACGAGCCCCGATGATCTTGAACTTCGCGACGCATGTATCCAGCGTTTTGAATATACCTTTGAGTTATGCTGGAAGATGCTGAAACGGCAACTGGAACAGGAGATGCCGAGCCCTGCTGAAATTGACGGTTACAGTTACAAACAACTCTTTCGCGTTGGCGGCGAGAGGGGCCTGATCGATGATGTCGAGGCATGGTTTGACTACCGCGATAAGCGCAATATCACTTCTCATGCCTATGATGCCGACAAAGCCGCCGATATTTTCATGACGTTGCCCGCCTTTTCCTCGCATGCCGGAGAACTGTTTAAGCGTCTTGCTACAAGGCAACAGGCATGAACCTGCCCCCTGACCAGCAGCAGATCGTTATGGACATTCTGGCCGCTTTGCTGCCCGACCGGGAGGTGCGCGTTTTCGGCTCCCGCGTAAAGGGGACTTCAAAGCCGTATGCGGATCTGGACCTCGTTATAATGGGAGACGAACCTGTTGACGGTAAGACATTGAGGACACTGAAGGAGGCGTTTGATGAAAGCAATCTGCCGTATCAGGTTGATGTGGTGGAATGGGCAAGGACGGGAGAGAGCTTCAGGAGTGTAATACTGGCTTGCAGTGATCCGCTTCCCCCGGCAAAAGAAGAAGTCGGACAGGCTTACGAAAGCACTAAATAAAGGGGTTAGCAAGTATTATAAAAAGCCTGCAAACCCAAGCCCAGAACTGGCTTACACGCTCTTTACTATCTTATTGGGATGTGTCCCTCTTTCTCCTCCAGATTCAGATATAACCGGTAATCATCATCGAGAAAGAAAGTCTTTTGCCTGCGATTACCTCGCTGAGTGACATGATGGGGAATACCGGATGCTATAACACGCGCAATTCTTACCATGCTTTATGTTACGGATTATCAGGTTTGAATGCAATAATTAAGTATGGTGTCCCCAGAATTATGGAAAATACGCCGACCAGACGAAGATTTAAGCCAGCAACTTTTTTTGCTATGTAAACTTTTTTTGCTCTACATATAACTCACTGATACTGAAACTGTTTATGTCTTTTTCGTAGATACTGCGTCAACTTTCGTTTACATCTCCCAAAACCCCGCAAAACATATCATATTGTTTTTACTGCGATTTCAAATGGCCTGATTCTTGCAAAATATAAATAATTAGCAAGACAACCGGGCACAACCCCGGACCACCTTGTTCGTTGTCCCAAAGAAGATTCGACTGATTCCTGGGGGGAGGTATCGGCATGGCTGACTTCGGTGCGGCAATTGTAAACACCCTCGCGCGTGAGGGCGGCTCCAAGTTTACCGACACGCCCGGCGACAGGGGCGGGGCCACCAAATACGGCATTTCACAGAGGGCCTATCCTGCCCTCGACATACGGAACCTGACCGAGCAGCAGGCCAGGGACATCTACAAGCGGGACTTCTGGGACCGCATCAGGGGGGACGACATAACCTCTCAAGCCATAGCCGAAAACATCTTTGACGCCTGTGTGAACATGGGTGTTAAGACAGCCAGTCGCCTCGCCCAGACATCGCTTAGCATTACCCCGGCTGACGGAGTTATCGGGAGCCAATCACTGACAGCCGTCAACAGCGCCGACGAAGAGCTGTTCATCGCCAATTTCACCATAGCGAAGATCGCGCGCTATGCGCACATATGCACCCGGGACAGGTCTCAATCAAGATTTCTGCTCGGATGGGTTAACCGAGCGCTTGGAGGTGCGGCATGAGTTTTATAGCGGATCTGATAAGCGGAGGCAATGTAGTGAAGACGGTGGGGGACGTGCTTGACAACCTCTTTACGTCTGATGAGGAAAGGCTTGAAAAGCAGCTTGAGATAATGAAGGCGGAGCGCGAGTTCGACCTCCAGATGTCCAAGCTGGTCTCTGAGCAGAACATAGCGCAGACCGAAGTGAACAAGGAAGAGGCAAAGAGCTCAAGCCTTTTCATAGCCGGTTGGCGGCCGGCCATAGGCTGGATAGGGGCGTTGGCCTTACTGTATCAATTCATCCTCTACCCATTACTTCTCTGGCTGCCTGTAAAGGAGCCGCCGAAGCCGCTGGATGCAAGCATGCTTTACACGATAATCACTGGCATGCTCGGCATAGCGGGCCTGAGGTCGTTTGATAAGTTGAAGGGGACGGATACGAAGGGGATTGGGTAGATTATTAAAGGATGATATGAAAACTTCATGTAAAATCCAGACGGTTGTCATTATGTTTCAGTGCGTTATTATCCTGCTGAGTGTTCAATTTTTTACAGCGTGCACGAAGCCGGCTAAAATAACTTCACATGAAGCAACAAAAGACCCACAACCGTCTGCAATGAAACCGCCACCGCCATCTCTTTCTCATATGCCGTCGATTGAAAATAAAAATGAATACAAAGCAGAAGCCGTGTCTGAACGGGAGCATAGATACGAGTATGAACCCGAGTCAAAAACCGCATCTGTAAGGGAGCATAGAAATGAATATGAACCCAAGGCAAAAGCTGCGCTTGAACCTATTGACGCATCTGAACATAAGCCTTCAGGTAAACGAACCATCTCAAAATTAACTAAGAGCGAGAAATATAAAGAATATAAGGCCGTGCTGGGTGCTGATCCGACAATAACAATACCCGGCCCGCCGGGAAGACTCAAAGTTTGGCTTGGTATCCCCGACTATAACCCGAATTTTCCCGAGGGAATGATACAAGCAACCGGCACACTTCCTGCTCGCGGTGTCACAGCAAAGATTACGCCATTTGCCCCGGCGTTTAAAGTGGAACCGAAAGAAAGCATCTGCATGAAAATCGATCCTGCAGGCTCTGAGGTTAGCTTTACTTTAACACCGACAAAGGGGGGAACTTTTGACGTAGGCGCGGATGTATATTTATATGATTCTACGAATTGCAGCGGCTCGGCAATTCCCAAGGGGACGACTACTTTTAAAGTTCAGGTCATAGTGAAAATTATTCCAGATACGGATTCAGTCAAGGATGTTATAAGGCAAAGACTATTGACGTTTTGGGGTGAGAGCCTTATGCTTGTTTTTGCTGTAATATTATTTCTTATAAGAAAGAAGCTTAAGAAATGGATTGGTTTTGGCAGAGAGAAATAAGAAGGAGAATTAAGGACAGCGACCGGATAATGGACAATGATAAAAAAATGAGGGATGAGTCCCTAATTAAAAAATTTGTCGCGTAAAGTAGGGATTTGTCATTCCACTACTTGACGGTGAAATCCGGTGCCGTGAGAGAAAACCGGAGACTGTGTCAAGCCAGGAATGATGAAAAGTATGCACTTGGGGTTTTAAATCCAAAAAGGGAGGCACACCATGGACAAGAAAGAGAACAGGATTGCATTAAATTTTTTTTCGATTGGCGTGGTCTTATTCTTAACGGTTATTCCGCTCCTGCTTTCGTGCGGTGGGAGCGGAGGCGGTAGCGGTAACGGTTCATCAGGTCAGACAAACAACACGGTCAAAGATGCTTTAGCCAAGACCAGTGTAAGCAATTCCGTAGCTGTCGAGAGATTGCAATCATCCGAATCCGATGTTACTCCAATGCAGGAACAAGCGAGCAATTCTCAGAAGTTTTTGAATGCTCTTTCGCAGGAGTTGAATGTTCCTGTTGAATCTCTTGAGGTCATTAAACAGGGCGAACTTTCGCTGTCCCACTGGGGGCGTAAGTTTCCGACTGCAAAGGTCAGGAATCTCGAAACAAATACTTTTTATGAGGTTACAATAGATAATGAAACAGGTAAAAAGGTAAAAAAGTCCGACCTGATAGATCGAGAGTTATCAATTAAGAAGGGAAAATACGGCAAACTGGAGCCCGAGCTTCACGGTAAGCTTCAGAAGGCAGAACCCGATGAGACCGTTGACGTGGTCATCTGGCTTGTGGCTCCTGACGACCCACTTCCTCGCCCCACACCCGATGAGATTAAAGCTAAAGGACTGTCTCTTATCGAATCGGAAATGGAGATAAAGAAAGAAGAAAAAAAGGGAAGACTGAAGGCCCTTCAAGCGCCACTTTTAAAAGAGCTTAATGCCATGAACGCGGAGATCCTCCACGCCAACGAGATGGCTCCCTTGGTTACAGCCAGACTAAACAGCAAACAGATAGCTGCTCTTGCCGATAAGTCATACGTAAGTGGTATATATATGAGCCGCACTAGCCTGCCGGCACTCAACGTTTCGGTTCCTACTGTTTTGGCACCGACAGTGTGGTCGAGGGGGAATACAGGCCAGTCTATTAAAGTGGCTATTATTGAGGAAGGAAGGATTGAGTTCGCCACTAATTCTTATCTGCACGGAACCAATCGCCTCAATATGTGTCTATCAAGTGGCGGCTACCCATACCACGCTACCTGGGTTGCCGGGGTCGTGAATAGTTTAAGTCCTGTTTTTAAGGGGATAGCTCCGGATTCATTTCTTTATGGAGGAGAGGCATGTGGTATGGATGATTCATCGCTACAGTATGCCACAACATGGGCTCATGATAATTCAGCCCATGTGCATAATAATAGTTGGTTTCAGTGTAGTCCTAGTGTACCCAACAACTTCTTAACAAGCATGTCAAGGTTTCATGATCATATTATCAGAGATTGGTATATGACAGTAGTAGATGCGGCAGGAAACTATGGAGACCCTCAATGCTACCCTGATTATTATGTAAAGGCTCCAGCTAATGCCTATAATGTAATTGCCGTCGGCGCATTTGACGATAGGAATACAATTACTTGGTCCGATCCGGATGTAATGTGGCCTAATTCCGACTATCTTAATCCCTCTTCAGGTCATAATGACAGGCAAAAGCCTGAGATTGTAGCTCCTGGGGTTAACATTATTACAACGGACGTGAATACGGATTACTTTCGTGAAGTGAGTGGCACAAGCTTTGCCGCGCCACACGTTACCGGTGCTGCAGCGCTGCTAATAAATAGAGCGCCTGCATTGGTGGCTTGGCCGGAAGCAGTTAAGGCTATACTAATGGCTAGCGCTACTCACAATTTAGAGGGTGCTTCCAGGTTAAGCGAATATGATGGTGCGGGCGGACTGAATGTTGACCTTGCAGACAGTATTGCGAGTAGCGGGAATTCATATGTCGTAGGCAAGGTTCAGTCAGGTGCGCCTAGGAGTTTCAATAATTATTTTTATGCTACTGCCGGACAGAAAGTCCGCGCTGTAATAGTATGGGATGCAGATCCTAATTATCCCTCATATGATATCCAGCCTGGTATGGACTTAGACTTAAATGTTTATACGCCGAGTGGCCAATGGTATGGTTTTTCATCGAGCTGGGATAACACTTTTGAAATAGTGGAGTTTACCGCTCCTGAAACAGGCCAATACAGGTTGGAGACTGTTAAATACAGAACTGATGATGCGTATACATGGTTTGCAGCGGCATGGAATGCATATTGGTGATCAATTATTTTTGTTTTTGTGAACCTTACTAAGATACCTTGCCATTTCTCAAGGGGGGATGGCAAGGTATCTTACATCGCTTTCATAAGAGAGGTTGGTAAACTTTTGAAACATTATCTTTCTCACTGTTTTATGGAATCACTCCAGGGAGGTCGTTGATGATACGGTCTATAGTCTGGCTTCTTATCCTTTATATTTTGACTCTATGTGCTTGCGGTGGTGGAGGGGGAGGGAGCGACAGCAGCAGCAAGATTTCCGGAACCGCGGCTGCAGGGTATCCTCTTGCCGGCACGGTCACGCTTAAGGACTCTGCAGGCAATCAGCGGCAGAGCACAATAAATGCTTCCGGTAATTTTTCTATCGACGTATCCGGCTTTACCCCTCCTTTTGTTCTCTTTGCAAACGGCACGGTAGGTGCTCGCAGCTATCAGTTATATTCTGCCGCAACAAGCGCTGGCACGACGAACATCACTCCTCTTACCAATCTTATTGTTGCATCGGCGGCCCAGGTGAAAAATCCAAAAGATGTTTTCGACAACCCGGCAACCTATACCGGAAAAATAACCAATGTCGCGATCAATAAAGCTGTCTCCGACATAAAGAAGATATTTAAATCACTTCTGGATGCCCATAATGTCTCAAGCATGAACCCTCTGTCAGACGCCTTTACTGTATATAGTGCCGGAATGGACACGGTGCTGGATACGTTAAAAATAGACATCGATCCAAACACAGGTACGGTTTCCATATGGAACAGACAGACAGGAATGCCATTAGGCTCAACCTCTGTAACGAATATAGACAATGCGACACCTATAAAATATGCCCCGTATATTTACGGAGTGGGAGGAGACGGCACGATTAAAATATGGTGGAACGAAATAATGAATGCGACATCATACAATCTTTACTGGTCCACAACCCCCGGAGTCGGCAAAGCTAACGGTACAAAAAAAGACAATGTCACCGGTCCATACGAACTTGCAGGACTTACAAATGGAGTGAACTACCATATCGTTATCACCCCTGTATTTCCAACTGGCGAAGGCGAAACGAGCAATGAGGTGTCCGTAATTGCAGACCCCGATGGTATCAGTTTTATTACCCTAAAAAAAGGAGTAGGTAAATATACGCACCACGCAAGCACACAGCTCTATAAAATAACCGATCAAGACGCCTTTAAAACGGTATGGGATACGTACAATGATATTTATATAGTGATAGACAACAATGTCAATCCTGCCCCGATGCCGGAAGTGGATTTTTCTACTGATATGGTTATTGTTGTGGCAGGCATTGAGGCGCAATCGGGGATAGAGATTACGAAAATTACAGAACAGGATGGGAAACTAAAAGTTGGTGTCTTTTATACTTCTACTGTTCCAGAGGGAAATGGGTTGTTTACAGTGCCAGCCACTATAAGGACGCCATTACATATTGTGAAGCTGAGGAAATCCGACCTTGAGCCGGAGATCTCTTTTGGGAAAATAGTTGGGAAAATAGGGACACATCGAAAGCGCCGGGATAAACCAGCATAGGGTAGGTGTAATTCTGGGGACACCTTACTTAATTATCGCATTTTATGAGGGACAGCAGCCGACTTATTACCATACTCTTTTATAAAAGCCCATTAAACTCATCAATGCTGTTTTACAATCCCGGCCATTGGTAAAGGCATAAACAGGGTTTGTAGTGAAAAATCAATATGAGGCATTGATATACTATGAGCAGTTTCAAGCTCTATCTCCGCTATGTGCCTGGCAGAATCAGAGGCAAACTGTATGGCGGATTTAATGTCATCCTTATTCAGGTCCGGGTAAAGATTTGTTATTTCGTTATTGGTCATACCTTCTGCAATAAGGTCCGAGATGACATACAGGGGAATGCGCGTACCTTTAAATACCGGCTTGCCCATAAGGATTTTAGGATTGATCTCTATCTTGTTCATATAAGCATCCATGCCACCCTCCTGTGCTGATCAAATGCATGCGTTATGTTACCACCATCCTGGTATATGGCAAGAATCCGACCCTCAAAATAGTCCAATGTTGTGTATTATCATAGACGGATATTCATGACAAGATCGGCTATGCTGCCCCGTGCAGATATCGGGATTAACGGTAATCTTCCGAGTCTCCCCCGCCCGTCAGTAAAATTCCTTAAATGTCTTCTCAAGTCTCGCCGGGTCAAAAGACTGTCTTGACAAAGGCTGTTCATTCAGGACGGGTATTCTTGACTCCAGCGTCTGACGGTTGTTTCTGTAGATAACACCCAGCGGTATCCTGTCTCCCCACTCCAGCGCCTTTGTAAATGCCGCTATCCTGTCTTCCGGGTTATGTTCAGGCTCGATGTGATAGACCCTCTGTTTGTACCATTCGTAGGTGTTTGTCTTGTTGAAGGTGACACAGGGCTGGAGTATGTCAACGAGTGAAAAACCCTTGTGAATGACCGCCTCTTTGACAAGAGACTTCAGGTGTTCCTGATCCCCTGCAAAGGCCCGTGCCACAAAACTGCAGTCAAGGGCCACTGCAAAGGCCATGGGGTTGAACTGTTCCGAGAGCACGCCAAAGGGCTGATTTTTTGTGACCATGCCTTCCATGCTGGTTGGTGATGCCTGACCTTTGGTGAGTCCGTATATCTGATTGTCGTGAACAAAGAGCTTTACGTTTACATTCCTCCTTATGTTGTGCATAAGGTGGTTGCCGCCTTCACCATAGCAGTCGCCATCACCGGTGGTAACTATGACTGGCATGTCGTGGTTTGCAAGCTTCAGGCCACATGCAACAGGCAACGACCTGCCGTGCAGACCGTTAAAGGTGTTGCATTTCAGATAGTGGGGAAACTTTGCTGCCTGTCCGATTCCGGACACTATGGTGAACTGGTGAGGTTGCAGGCCCATTTCCACTAATGCTTCCTTGAAGGTTTTCAGTATGCTGAAGTTCCCGCAGCCGGGACACCATGCAGGGTCAAGCCCCTTGTAATCGTCAAATGATGCCATTTATCTCTCCTTTGAGGCCTTCCAGTGTAAAGGGCCTGCCGTCGTACCGGTTTACCAGTCTGTTAAAGGTGAACCCTGTTTCAGACCTCATTATCTTTGCAAACTGCCCGGTGGCGTTGCCTTCCACGCAGACAGTGGTCTTCGCCTTTCGTAACAGGCCCAGGTAATCAAAATTACGGGTGGAGGGCAGGGGATAGACCTCGCCGAAATGCAGCATTGCAATCTTCCTGTCGCCCAACAAGGCGTCAACTGTTTCCTTTATAACTCCATAGGTCGAGCCCCAGCCTACAAGCACGATCTCGGGATTGTCGCTGCCGTAAAACAATGGCGGATCAATGTCCCTTCGGAGATACAGCATTTTTTTAGTGAGCCTCTTGTCCAGCATCTTTATAGCAATTTCAGCGTCCTCGGTGAGATGGCCTGCCTCATCATGCTCGTCGCTGTCAGCGACTATAAGGTGTTTTGCCTCTCCGGGGACCGCCATTGGCGAGACACCCGATTCCGTGAATGAATACCTTTTGTATTCCGGCAATGTGGAAAAGGCCTCGCCCCTTATCCTGTAATCGGTGTATATGATCTTTCCCATGTCAAGGCCGTCGCACGTCCACTGGGAATCCGCGAGGTACTGGTCCGTGAGAACGAAGACCGGTATCTGGTATTTCTCTGCCAGATCGAAGGCCTTATTCGTTAGGTAAAAGGTCTGCTCCGGTGTGCCCGGGGTAAGGATGACCCTCGGGAACTCGCCGTGGCCGGAATAGAGGGCAAACAGAAGGTCCGCCTGTTCCGTCTTTGTGGGCAGGCCGGTTGCAGGTCCGGGTCTCTGGGCAAGACCTATTACTATCGGAGTCTCGGTAATTGCGGCAAGCGAGACGCCTTCAACCATCAGGGCAAAGCCGCCGCCGGAACTGCCTGTCATGGCCCGCACGCCGGCGTAGGACGCTCCGAGCGCCATATTTATGGCCGCTATCTCGTCCTCGGCCTGCTCCACAATAATGCCGTATTCTTTTGCCTTTGACGCCACATAAAGCATAATGCCTGTAGAAGGGGTCATGGGGTACGCGGAATAGAATTTACAGCCGGAGGCTACCGCTCCGAGGCCGATGGCGTCATTGCCTGCCATGAGCATCTTCGCCTTTGAAAGAGGGGGGGAGGAGAAGGAACACTTTTGACAGTTCTTTACTGCATGGTCATGGCCGGCCATTGCCGTGGATGTGTTTGCCTTTATAATTTCCTCGCCTTTTTTCTTGAAGGTGTCCTTGATTATCCCCAGCAGTATATCCAGTTCCATGCCGAGTATGCCCAGCACAGCGCCTATGGCCGCGGTATTGGCCATTATCTTGCTGCCGCCGTGCTCCTTGGCCAAGGACACAAAAGGCACATCCAGGAAGTGGGGCTTATCGTACTTTTGTTTTAATGAATCAGAGTCATAGATTATCAGCCCGTTTTGAGACAACTCCGCTTCATGGAACTCGATGCTTTCCCTGTCCATGGCAACCAGGATGTCAATAACCTCCCTTGGCGACATGACCGGGTTGTCCGAGACCCTGACCTGGAAGAAATTATGTCCGCCCCGGATGCGAGACTCGTAGTCCTGATGGGTAAAGACGTTGTAGCCGGAGCGTGAAAAGACGAGTGCGAGCGTATCTCCTATGGTCTGAATGCCCTGTCCGGCCTCACCGCCTATCTTTATTGAATAATCCATGACACCTCTCTTTGTTTTTAAATGTTATATAAGTATATTACAAAAAAACGGCATGTGCAAGGTGTATTTGCATTATCGGGATGCATGCCAATATAATTCTTTGATCTAAGAGCTTACTGGGGGTATTGTCTGGTCAAGATATTGTACACACCGCCCGGTTTTAAGGATGCTGCGACAGTCCTTTGCACAGAGGCGTTAGAGGGTCTGACGGGCCCGGATTATTCCGGTATGCTCTATATCACGACTTCCTCAAATAAGGTTGCCGAGATCAGGAAAACCTTCCACCGGCTCATGGCGTCCGGGGCATCGGGGGAGGCCTGTTATATCCCGCCCGAGATGCTTACCCTGAAGCAGTATGCCTCAAAGCTGCATTCCCGGAGCGGAGGCAGCGTGCTTCCCAGGCCTTCCATACCGGTCATTCTGTCTTTTCTGGAAGGTAAAGGACTTGGTTTTTCAGCCCTTACTGCCGATTTCATAAGCGAGATAAAACAGGGCTTTCCACTGGCCGACCCCGATTCGATAAGACTTCTTTTTCTTGAACTTTTCAGGCAATACAACATGTCGGAGGCCGTCGCCAATGTTGCGCTTCAATGTGTAAAGACCTATGCTTCATACGAGGCCTTCAAGCTGGATCACAGCCTGCCCGATGATGACGACATTGTCGGAAAAGCCGTCCTGACTTTGGGGTCCCCTCATGCCCCTCGTTTCAAATCCCTGGTGCTGGACGGTCTCTATTGTCCGTCACCTGCCGAACTGGACCTGATCGAAGGACTCATACGGAAGGCTGACAGGACATTTGTCTCTATGCCTTACGACCCTGTTTTAATAGATTTGTACCGGGGCTACGCGGATTTTCTAAGGGAAACCTTCGACGCAAAAGAGATAGAACTGCCTGCTCCTGAAGCACGGAGAACGTCTTTTGCATATCACTCATACCCGGACATGGAAGAAGAAGTGGAAGAGATTGCAAGGACCATTAAATCCCTTTATGTGTCGGGCAAGTTCAAAGACCTCGACAGGATCGTCGTCGCCTTCCCGGACCTTGCCCAATATTCCGAAATGATTGAGAGGATATTTCACCGTTATGGCATCCCGGTCAATGTCTCGGGAGGGAAGTCTGCCGGCAGGACGGGGCCCTTTACCGATCTCTTTTGTCTCCTTGATGCCGTGACCGGCGATTATCCGAGACTGTCTTTCACCCGATTCCTGGCGTCGCCTCATTTTGAGGAAGTCCCGGCCTGCCTGAAGAAATGGATACCCTCACTGTCCATACTGTCCGGTATCGTATCAGGCGGCAGTTCTTGGACCGACTTTATCTCGCAGGGGTCGGAGAACGTGGATATCGGGCTTGTTCAGGAAAAGGAAGAACTGGGGAAGGGACTTGAATGGGTCTTCAAAAAATTGAGACCTCTTGAGGAAATACGTCTTGCCGCGGGTATCGGGGTCCATACCATTGTTCTCAGAAAGGCCCTCGAAGACCTCGGGTTTCCCGGAGCAATGGAGACGAAGAATAAAAAAGACATAAACTCGGTTTTGAGGGAGACCCTTGACAGGATGTTCCTTATCGGCGAACTTTTCCCGGTGGAAGTGAGTCTCGGGACATTTTCAGAGATATTGAAACACCTCCTCAATTCGGTATCGCTGATCACGGAAACAGAGGGAGTGCTTGCAACCGATCTTTCAAGCGCTGTTGAGTTGTCTCCGGAATATTTCTATATCGGAGGACTGACTGAGCAATATCTGCCTGCGCGCGGGGACATGGATTACATCCTTCCCGACTGCATAAGGAAGAAGGCGGGCCTGATGCACCTTGATAAACACATGGACATACAGAAGTTCCAGTTCAGGAGGCTTATAAACTCCGGAGTGAAGCTGCATCTTTCCTGTCCGGCCATGGAAGGCGACGACCTGTTTCTGCCCTCCCCGTTTCTTTTTGAAGGGAGCGGGATATTTAAAAAGACGCCCGGGATTTTTTCGATCGAGGAATACCTCGTTGCAAAGGGAGAGGCCCCTTTTTCCGGGCATCTTTCCGAGATAACCCTGGACGACCGCTCGATATTGCCCTATAACGTCGGCGGCGGCGGCACGCTGAGGGTGACCGACGTCGACGCCTACAGGAATTGTCCGAGGAGATTCTTTGTCGAGAGGGTATTGGAGGTGAGGCCCCTAAAGGTGAAGGAATACGGGCTGGAGGCGGTCACAGTAGGGATTATCGCACACAGGATAATGGAACGTCTGATGAGCGGTCCTTTGGATACGTTGGAGCGCCTGAAGGAAAGGGCGGAGGCTGCTATTGAAGCTGCGATCCCTGATAAAAAGATAGATGCTTACTGGAAGGACCTGATAAGGGACACATTCATGAACATACTGCCTGACATATTCAGGATGGAAGAGGGAATACGCGGTGAGGACTACATCTCTACCGAGGTCGAGAGGACTATTGCCGGCGAGCCCCTGAAGGGTATCAGGCTGAAGGGCAAGATAGACCGTTTCGACAGGGTGGGCGACGGGGTGCGGATAATCGATTACAAGACCGGCTCTGCCGGCCTGACGTGTTCACAGGCGCTGAAAGGGAATGAGGAATTGCAACTTTTTTTGTACGCATCCATTATGAAGAACCAGGGGTTCAGGGTTGACCGGGTGGGTTTGTACTCCCTCAAGGACATTACCGTCAAATGGTGCCCGTCGGGGAAGAGGGCCAGGGCATCAAAGGGTAGGGGAAAGACAGACTTGAAGCAGGCCGAAACTATTGATGACTATATTACGGTATCGCTTCAGTGTCTGGAGGAGGCGGTGACCGGAATGAGAAAAGGAGATTTCAGGGCCGAGCCGAGGGAGGAGTTTAATTGCAGGTATTGTCATGAAAACCCGTTCTGCCCGTATATGCAGCAGTAGGAGGTTTGCGATGAAGGTCAGGATATTGGTTGTGTTGCTTTTATTCATATTCGCAGTAGCATCGTGTGCGCCCCGGGAGGAGATAAAGCCGCCGCCGAAGCCGGCGAAGATAGCTGTTGTGCTTGGGGCCGGGGCTGCAAAGGGGTTTGCCCATATAGGCGTCCTCAAGGTGCTGGAGACCAGTAACGTCCCCATTCACATGATAGTGGGCACCAGCGCCGGCAGTTTTGTCGGTAGCCTGTATGCCTATGGCTTCAACGCCTTCCAACTCCAGAAGATCGGCATGGAACTGGACAAAGGCGACGTGGTGGACCTCATGCTGCCGGACAACGGTTTTATCAGGGGAGAAAAACTTGAAGGGTTCGTCAACATGGAACTCAGGAACACGCCTATTGAGAAACTGCGCATACCTTTTTACGCAGTGGCCACGGACATACAGAGCGGAAAAGAAGTCGTATTCGGCAGGGGCAACACCGGGACCGCTGTGAGGGCGAGCTGTTCCATTCCCGGAATATTCAGGCCGGTGACGATAGGGGGCAGGATGTATGTGGACGGGGGCGTTGTAAGCCCGGTGGCTGTTGATGCGGCGAAGGCGCAGGGGGCGGATATTGTCATTGCTGTAGACATATCGGGGGACATAGATCCTTCGCAGCCACAGGGGACGATAGAGGCAATCCTCCAGGCCGTCAATATAATGTATTCCAACATAGCGGCCCGGCAGTTACCGTTGGCCGATATTGTAATTAGGCCCAAAGTAGGGAATATCGGCTCCGCCGACCTTGAAAAGAGACATGAAGCAATACTTGCGGGCGAAAAGGCCGCTTACGAGGCGCTGCCGAAGATAAAGGCCATAATGGACAGTCTGAAACAGGAGGGCAGGCTATGAAGAGTTACAGGCAGTGGTGGCGACGGTAAACTGGATTTTGGGCCGTGGGAACAGATATTTTACGGCGAGTTCGACGGGAGAAGAAAAAAGAGGGTATTGGTGAAGATAATCGGGGAGTAGATACAGTTTACAACCAAGGGGGCTGCGGGTCTGCAGCCAACGGCCATAGACCCGCAGGGGAGGGTCAGAAGCTTAGGGTCACGTTTAAACCCCCATAAAGAATGTTGCTTTTGTCGGTATCACCATAACCTGCATTGAGTCCCTTGAATATGTCCCGGGCATCACTGCCAAGAGCGAAATCATAGGCGATTTTGGGAGTTGCACTTATTGCCTTTGTCACAGGGACGGTCACAGCAGCGGTGACTTCACCGTAGTACGGCCCGCTGAATTTGTTGCCGCTACTGTCCAGACCCATTACCTTGTTTTTCAGATTGTATCCTGCTGAGGCCCCCAGGTTAAGCGGTATATCCTTGGCCAATTCAAAGGAATGGCCAAGGGCCAGCACTGCAAACCCGCCATTGCCTTTTTCAATGTCATAATATAGCGTCAGCTTCGGCTTGAAAATGGCGTCATAGGAGACTGCGACATAAACCTCCTGTGTGTTTGACCCGGTGACTCCATAATATATATATCCCGTGTTGAGACCAAGCTTGCCGAATGAGAGCGCATAATCAAGAGTCAGGTCCGTTTCATTGTGATCTCCAGTCTGCCTGTCCCAATTGGACCACAGGTTTGTGGAGAAGGCCCCATATGCTATGCCGACGGACGGCTGTACAACCATATCCTTGCTTAATCTCTGTCCTCTCCAGACATAATTGCTCATCACATCAACCGAAGCAAAGCCGGTCCCCTTTGTATCTTCAGCCACAACTCCTGAAACAGTAATTAAAACCAGTGCAATCCCAGCCATCAAAGCCTTGAAAGTCTTCATGTATTTTTCTCCTTTTTTTGTTGTTATTTAGTAGTCTAAAGCTGTTTTCAAATCAACAGAGCTTAAATCGCAGCATCACCCTTCTCACCGGTTCTGATCCTGATAACGTCAACGAGGGTGGAGACAAATATCTTGCCGTCCCCAATCTTTCCAGTCTTGGCTGATTGCTCAATAGTGGCCACAGCCTTCTCAAACAGGTCGTCTGTCACCACCAGTTCTATCTTCACCTTTGGAATAAATGCTATGTCATACTCGGCGCCGCGGTAGAGTTCCACGTGACCTTTCTGCCTTCCAAACCCCTTTACTTCCGTAGCGGTCATGCCCTGTATGCCTACGGCATTGAGCGCGTCCTTTACTTCATCCAGCTTGAACGGCTTGATTATGGCTTCGATTTTCTTCATATGCGGCTCCTTTATAAATTTGGTTTGTCCATAATAGACATTACAGTTTATACGCGGCCTCGCCGTGCTGGCTGTCATCAAGACCGGTGATTTCATCTTCATTATCAACCCTAAGACCCACGACAGCCTTGATGACCATGAAGATAATGAACGTGACAATTGCCGTGTAAGCGAGTGTCACCACACAGGCAATAATCTGGGTCATCAGTTGGCCGGGGTTTCCGTAAAGCAGGCCCTTACCCGTCTCGTTTATGGCCGGGTCGGCAAATACTCCGGTCAATATAGCGCCCATGGTCCCGGCAATCCCGTGGATGCCAAAGGCGTCGAGCGTGTCATCATAGCCCAATCTGGGTTTTAAGAGGGCCACTGCGTAAAACGGCACTATCCCCGCCAGAAGACCTATGACAAGGGACCCTGTTATATTTACAAAGCCGGCAGCCGGAGTTATGGCTACCAGGCCTGCAACAGCGCCTGAGGCAAGCCCAAGCACAGTGGGTTTTTTGGAGTGCAGCCATTCCGTAAACATCCATGACACAGCCGCCATTGCCGCAGCCGTGTTGGTGTTGATAAAGGCCGCTCCCGCAAGACCGTTGGCTGCCAGGGCGGAACCTGCATTGAAACCGAACCATCCGAACCAGAGGAGACCTGCTCCGGTTACAACCAGTGTCAGGTTGTTGGGCAGCAGGGCCTGTTCGCGTCTTTTGCCCAATACAAGCGCGCCGACAAGTGCGGCGATGCCCGCGTTGATATGGACCACAGTGCCTCCGGCAAAATCAAGGGCGCCCATTTTCATCAGAAAGCCGCCTCCCCAAACCCAGTGGGCAACAGGTATGTAAACAAACGTGAACCATAACACTGAAAAAAGTATCCAGGCGGAAAACTTCATCCTTTCAATGTAGGCGCCGCTTGCCAGCGCCACGGTGATAGCGGCAAAGGTAAGCTGAAAAACAATATAAATGTATTCCGGTATGGTTCCAATGAGGCTTTTCGGGCCGACGCCCGACAGCATGAATTTCTCCATATTGCCCAGCACTCCGCCGACATCACCGTTAAATGACAGGGAATACCCGTATATCACCCAAAGAAGGGCAACTACAGCGTATGCCGATATGGACATGGCCATTACATTCAAGGTATCCTTTCTCTTGGCTATGCCGCCGTAGAAAAGGGCGAGTCCTGGAAAGGTCATAAGCATGACAAGGGCGGTGGCAACGATCATCCATGCGGTATCTCCGGTGTCAAGTTTCGGGGCTGCAGTCGCTGGCGAAGGCGCAGCAGGTATTGCGCTGTCAACCGTCACCGGCGCATCGGGAGAAACAGCCCTGTCTTCGGCAAAGGCTAAACTGGTAATAAGAAGTGCTGTTACCAGTGTCATAAACGCAAAGATAATTTTTTTCATGATACATTCCTCTTTCTTATGTATTTACACTGCGGACGTATGCCCGTTTATCTTTTGGTCTGCTTCACTTGCGCTTACTCGTTGTTGCATATTTGTTCTTCATCTCCCCTCCTTGACAGTTTTATGCCGTACTTCTCTATTTTGTACCCAATCATCCTTTCGGTTATGCCAAGAATGCGCGCTGCCTTGGCCATGTTACAACGGCTCTCCCCGAGTGCGCCGAGTATCTCCTCTTTTTCTATCTCCCTAAGCTTGTCTGTTAAGGTAATCATGCGTATCTCCTGAAATAGATGCTTTGCAAATGACGTGCCTGTGGTTATAGCGTTGACAATAAAGGGAGTATTTATTGGTGAGACACTACAAAGATGTTCAATGAGACATTTTTGTAGTGAAGTGTTCAATAAAGAATACTCCTGACAGGGACGTTAAGTAATTCATATTTAATATGCTTGAGACTCTTCCCGATCTGGCGAGCCTCAGGCTGAAATATGAAAAGGACAAAAGTTTGCTCGTTCCTGTAAAATAATATATTGCTATTTCAAGGAGGATAAACATGACAGGCTTTAAGGACATCCCGATAGGCAAGCGTTTGGGGATAGGGTTTGGCGCTATATTGTTTCTCTTCATTATGACCATCTCTATTGTTTCAATATCTCTTAAGACAATAGTCGATATCTCAAAGCAGACAGCCGATAAGAGCCTGCCGTTTGCGTTGCTTTCAGAAGAAATGGCGTTTGATATCGTACAAGTCCAGCAGTTTCTGACGGACGTGTCCGCAACGCACAATTGGGAGGGTTATAAGGATGCGGAGGAAGCCGCAAAGCGCTTCAGAGAAGGAGCTAATAAATTCAAAGCGATGTTTAAGCGGGAAAATGATTCAAGCGGGTTGCAGAAAATTGAGGGGCTTGAGGCTGATTTCAACAAGTTTTATGAGACCGGCAAGCGGATGGCCAATGTCTATGTCTCAGAAGGCGTGAATGCCGGCAATAAGATAATGGAGGATTTCGACAAGGACTCAAAGTCACTTACTGATAAGATGGCAAGCATTAAAAAGACCAAGGTTGACGAAGTAAACACAACTACGCAACAAGTAGCAGGGAAAGCGACCACGGCACAGATTGTTTTGATTATATTGAGTGCGATCGCAGTTATATTGGGCACGCTGATTTCAGTATTTTCCACGCGCAGTTTAAAACAGCCGATAAACGAAGCTGTCCGGATTTCCGAACAGCTCGCCTCCGGCGATTTTGCTGTGACTATAGAAGTAAAGAGCAAGGATGAAATGGGGCATCTCCTTGAAGCCATGAAGGGGATGGCTGAAAAGGTAAGGATAATCCTTACCGAAGTCAAGTCATCGGCGGACAGTGTAGCCTCTGCAAGCGAACAATTAAGCGCCAGTTCAGAGCAGATGTTAAGGGGTGTGACTGAACAGTCAGACAGGTCATCGCAAATCTCGACATCCTCTGCCGAGATGTCACAAACAGTCATAGATGTGGCAAGGAATGCATCTGCAATAGCAAACTCTGCGCATGAAACGACAAAGATCGCCGATGAAGGCGCATGCACTGTCAATAAATCCGTAGAAGAAGTCAATGAGATCGCCATTACAGCCGGAGAATCATCAAAGCTCATACAATCTCTTGGAGAGCGTTCAAAGCAGATAGGGGATATTATTAATGTAATAAAGGACATCGCTGACCAGACGAATCTGCTGGCCCTGAATGCTGCCATTGAAGCTGCGAGGGCGGGCGAACAGGGGAGAGGGTTTGCAGTTGTAGCCGATGAAGTAAGGAAACTTGCTGAAAGAACAGCAAAAGCAACCTCTGAGATAGGAGGGATGATAAGTGCTATACAGAGCGAAGTTGAAAGGACGGTTACTTCAATGGACCAAGTAACTCATAAAGTGGCATCCGGTGTTAAGAACGTCACAATGGCCGGAGTGTCATTGGGCAATATCGTGCAAAGCGTAAACGGGCTTCAGGGTATGATACAGCAAATAGCCAGCGCAACAGAAGAGATGTCTACCGTATCAGAGACCATAAGTATTGACATAGAAAAAATAGCCACTGTCTCCAATGAGACTTCCACAAGCTCCGGCCAAATAGCCCAGGCTGCCGCTGACCTGGCCAGATTGTCCTCTAACCTGAAGAACATTGTCGAACAGTTCAGGGTATAAAGCAGGCAGCAATACAAAGGCTGCTGCTGATGGTTTATTGCAAGTCGGCACTTGACATGACCGATAACTACCTCGACATAACCAAAAGCGTAATGATCTCTTCGCCTGCCGGCTCCGGCAAGACCGAGAAGCTGTCCCGCCGCTATATTGCCCTGCTTCAGAACGGCTCCGACGTGGAGCGTATACTGGCCATCACCTTTACCGAAAAGGCCGCAGCCGAGATGAAGGAACGTATCCTGAAAATCCTCGCCGCCGAAGACCCGGTCTTGTTCGCCCGAGTTCGCGAAAGGATGCCGAGGATGCGCATTTCCACCATCCATGCCTTCTGCCTCAAGCTCCTCAAGAGGTTCTGCCTTGAACTGGACGTTGACCCGTCCCTTGAGGTCATGGACGGCTTCAATGCCGACACCCTGTGGTCCGAGGCAGTGTACCAGTCCCTCCAGGAAGACGGCGCCTCCGGCGAGAGGCTCTTTTACGGGGTCTTGAAGGACAGCGGCATAAAGGGCTGGAACACGCTTTACAGGATGCTGAACGAACTGCACTCCATGAGGCCCAAGATCGAACTCGGCCTTGGGAAAATGGGCATGGACCTGGATACCGGAGGGTCCGGACGACTGGAAATACTGCTTGCACTCTATTCCAGATGTCTCGCGAAGTATACGGCAAAAAAGCGTGAGAGGCATTCGCTGGATTACAACGATCTGGAACTTATGGCATACGAGGCCATCTCAAAAAATCCGGAATGGCTGAATGTCCTTTACTCTTTTGATGAACATACGGACCATATCCTCGTTGACGAGTTCCAGGACACCAGTTCTCTTCAGTGGCTCATTATAGACAAGCTCACCGAGGAGTGGCGTTCCGGCCATGGCGCCAAGAGGGAGGCGGGCATGTCGCCCACCATCTTCCTTGTCGGGGATGATAAACAGTCCATCTACTCTTTCAGGGGCGCGAACGTCGACATATTCAGGAATGCCGGAGATAAACTGTCAGAGTGGCTGGCAGGAGAATACCATTTCATCGAAATCAGGGAAAACTACCGAAGCCTGCCGGTTGTTGTTGATTTTGTAAACGCACTTTTCGGCAGGCTGATGCCGAAGGGGATCTTTAACGACCGGAGAGTCGAGTATACGCCTTTTGAAGCGGTAAGACAGGGAGAAGGCGCAGTGGAACTTACCGTGATTGAAGGCGCAGGCATATCCAGAGATGACCGCAGGATAGAGGCCTTTGCCGCGGCCTCCAGGATCGAAGAACTGCATGGACAGTACGAGGTGTACGAAAAGGACGCCAGACGCGCCTGCAATTACGGCGACATGGCGATACTTCTGAGGAGCAGGACGCAATTGGCTGTTTTTGAGGACGCGCTCAGGAAAAGGGGCGTACCTTTCGTGGTTATAAAGGGGATCGGCTTTTATAATACCCCCGAGGTGGCGATGCTGAGGGACCTCCTTTTTACACTGATAGACCCGATGGACGACCACAGCCTCTTCAATGTCCTTCGCTCTCCCCTTTTCTCCATCGGGTACGCATCTCTGTGCGCTCTAATAAAAGACAGTCTGCCGCATAAGGCATCAATGGGTTATCTGTATCCCCTTGTCGAATCAGCCGCAAGGCAGGAGAGCCTTAAGGAACCTGCCCAGAAGACCCTGTGGCCGGTCTCTGGAGACGGCAAACTCAATGAAGCGGCCGTATCTATCAACAGCTGGATTGCAAGGTCCAGGGAAATGCCTTTGGCAGTGCTTATCGAAGACATACTCGGGGAGACCGGGACCTGGAAATATCTGCATGAAAAACAGCGTTATGTGAACGCGAAGAAATTCATCAAGCTTGTCGCAGGCTTCGAGTCCTGTGGGTTGGGAGGGACCGAGATAAGGGAGAAGCTCATAAGGGCATCCGAAAAGTCCGATGAATCAAAGGCCAACGTGAATACCGAGGGGATGGATGCAGTGAAGATAATGACTGTCCATGCCTCCAAGGGGTTACAGTTTCCAATGGTATTTCTGCCATGCCTTGATGAAAGGGGTGGCGGAAAATCCGGAGCGGTTGTGATGGATGAAGACGGCGGGAGCATGAATTTAGCATATGAAGACGACCCGGAGATGCGGAGAGAACTGCCGGTCTTCCGCAGGCAAAAGGAAAAGGCCGAAGAGGAGGAAAAGAGGCTGTTATATGTTGCCTCCACAAGGGCAAGGGACTATCTCTTTATGTCCGGCGTACTTAACAGGAAGCCTACAGGCAAACTTGCATACCTGATGGAGGCCTTTGGTATGGATGAATCGGACAAACCGGGGGATCTGCCTTTCAGTGTCCGGCGTTTGAAGGCCGCTGAGTTGAGTGATACTGTTTTCAGATCAGGCGGCGGCCCGGTCCTGAAGTCCCCGAAAAAGCCTGAGAGGGCGGGCTTCAGGGATGAAATCATTCACACGGAGCCACTTGTCAAGGACTACAGGCCTGCATCGGTATGGCTTGATGTAACAGAGGAGATAGAAGACATCAGGCGGAAGCACGGCGAGGACTGGCTTGTGCTTGGGAGGGCCTTTCACAGGATATTTGAAGGCATATCCAATGGGTCCATAGACATAATGCAGCCGGACAAAAGGATCATTGACTCTCTGAGGGCGGAAATATGCCCCGAGGCCTCGATTCCCAGGATGAAGGACATTGTCATGACTGATATTAAAAGGCTCGAGGATTCCGGATTGATGAAAGAGATCATACTGCCGCAAGACAACTCGTATGCGGAACTGCCTTTTGTTCACGAACACGGCAGGAGGGTTTATAAGGGCAGGATAGACAGGGTGATCATAAGGGACGGGGTCGCCTTTATTTATGACTATAAGACGTACCCGATCAGGGAAAAGGATATCCCGGAAATCCTTCAGAGATACTCTTTCCAGTTAGACATTTACCGGAGGGCGGCGGAAAGGCTTTTTTCGGTAAAGGCCAAGGCGTATATATTCTTTACGCATGAAGCGAGAGTAGTGCCTGTCGGCTGATTTGTATTGGTGTATAATAGGGGTGTTCTCTTCGAGTCCTGGAAAAAATTTTTAAGGAGGTTGTCATGACACCGGAACTAATGAGTTTTATCTTTGTTGTTTTCTTTGTGGGTTATATCATTTCAAGCGCCGTAAATATATTGAAGGAGTATGAGAGGGGAGTGGTCTTCAGGCTTGGCAGGATTATCCCCTTGAAAGGTCCGGGGCTTGTGCTCATATGGCCTATAATTGACAAGCTTGTGAAGATAAGCCTGAGGACCGTGACTATGGACGTGCCTCCGCAGGACATCATTACGAGGGACAATATAACTGTGAAGGTCAACGCAGTCGTATACTTCAGACCGTTGGACCCCATAAAGGCTGTAACTGAGGTCGAGGATTTCTATTACGCAACATCCCAAATGGCTCAGACAACCCTCAGGAGTATTCTTGGACAGAGTCAGCTCGACGATCTGCTCGCCAAGAGGGATGAACTCAACGTCGGATTGCAGAAGGTAATCGACCTTCAGACCGAGCCTTGGGGAGTAAAGGTCTCTGCTGTTGAGGTGAAAAATGTTGACCTGCCAACGGAGATGATGAGGGCAATAGCAAAGCAGGCTGAAGCTGAGAGAGAGAGACGGGCCAAGATAATTCATGCGGAAGGCGAGTTCCAGGCCTCACAGAAACTGGCCGATGCTGCCAAGATTATAGCTTCCGAGCCCGTAACGCTTCAGTTGAGATACCTCCAGACACTTACCGAGATAGCGACGGAGAAAAACTCAACTATAATATTCCCTATACCCGTGGACATCCTGAAGCCGTTTTTCGACAGGATGGCATTGTCCGGCAAGGAGTGAAGCCTTATTATTGCCGGCAGCGGGATGAATGACCGGTTGCAAGAGTAAAGAAGCCTGGCGGACTCAGGCTGCGCTTAGGCCGCAGTTGTTTATGAGCCTCAGGTCGTCCTCATAGGTCCTGCCGGTGGTTGTCAGATAATTACCGGTAAGGAGGGAGTCCGCCCCAGCCATAAAGACCATGGAGTTGAACTCCCCCAGGACCTGCATTCTCCCGCCGCATATCCTTATCTCTTTTTGGGGATGAATAAAGCGGTACAGGCTTATTATCTTCAGGGCCTCAAACGGCGGCATATAATTCCTGTGCCCGAGAGGGGTGCCCGGCACCGGTATCAGGAAGTTCAGGGGCGCTGAATCGGCATTCACTTTGTTCAGGGCAAAGGCCATATCTATCCTGTCTTCCCATGTCTCACCCATTCCGAATATCCCGCCTGAACAAAGGGAAAGACCCGCATCATGCACTGCCTCTATTGTCTTTAACTTGTCGTAATAGGTGTGGGTCCGGCAGATCTCAGGGAAAAAACGCTCCGAGGTCTCAAGGTTGTGGTGATATCTTTCAAGGCCGCTGTCCCTGAGACATTGCAACTCTTCCTTATCAAGAAGGCCGAGGGTCGAGCACGGCAGCAGACCCATGTCTCTTACGGACCGTATCATGACGGCTATTTTTTTTAATTCCCCTTTGGAGGGTTTCCTGCCGCTAATTACGATGCAGAACCTTTTTACGCCGTTGGCCGCGGCCTCCCCGGCTTTTTCCAGAACGGCCGCCTTATCCAGGAGCGGGTACACAGACACATCGGCAGAGCCCCTTGAGGACTGCGCGCAGTAGGAACAGTCCTCCGGACATGCCCCGGACTTGGCATTTATTATGGCGCACAGATCCACTGAGGCGCCCCTGCAGTGTTGTCTCAGCCGGTCTGCTGAGGCAAAGAGGGCGGGCATCTCCCCGATGGAGACACCGGCTATTGCAGCAGCGTCAGTCTTTGTAATCTTTCTGCCCGCAATTATTTTGTTATAGAGCGCGTCAATCATAGGAGTGGACTATTCTATCAACTTTATATTAAAAAGTCTTTTGTGCGATAATATCACAATGTCTTCGGGAAAAATCATAATCGCTCTTGTATTAATCTTCTGTTTTATCACTTCTTGCTCTTTCATGCATGCGCGGGATGCAAAACCCGCGTCGTCTCCGGACGCTTCTCAGGTTGAAATACTCCCCCCCCAGGCCGATAAGGCATTTTTCGAATATATGCTGGGCTATGAGGCCGAGATGAACGGACAATGGGACATTGCCCAGGAACATTATGACAAGGCCCTATTTTACGATCCGGAATCGAAACACCTGAAGACGAAAATAGCTTATATGCTCGTCAAGATCGGGAAGATAACCGAGGCCGTGTCAAGGCTGGAGGGGATTGTTTCCGGGGCGCCGGATTATGTGCCGGCCCTTATGGTTCTTGGGGAACTTTATAACGCCGGGAAACGCCCGGATGATGCTATAAAGGTATATGAGAAGATAATAAAGACGGACCCTGAAAACAGTGAGGCCCTCCTTTTTTTAGGAGTTTTATATACTTCAAAGGGAGACACGGCCAAGGGCCTCTCCATATTCAACTCTCTTTTAAAAAAGGACCCTGAAAATATCATGGCTTTATATTACCTTGGCGCGATAAGTCTGGAGAAAAAGGACCTGGACAAGGCCGAGGAGTATTTTAAGAAGGCTCTTGATATAAGGCCCAACTTTGATTCGGCATACATGAGTCTCGGTTTTATATACGAGGTAAGGGGCAACCTGAAGTCTGCCGAGGAATTATACAATAAGGCCTTAAAAATCAATCCGCAGAACCTTTTTGCAAGGGAAAGACTGTCGCGTCTTTACATGGCCGACAAGTCGCCTGAAAGGGCCATCGCCGAACTCGAAAAGGTGTTGAAGGCGGCTCCCGGCAATATGGATATACATCAGAGACTGGGCCTTTTATACCTGCAGGATGAACAGTATGACAAGGCGATTTCCGAGTTCAGGATGGTTATACAGATGCGGCCTGAAGATATATCCTCCAGGTACTATCTGGCGGTTGTTTTGCTGGACCTTAAGAAGTACGATGAGGCGGAAGCGGAACTGAAGAAGATCGTCTCTGTTGACCCGAAGAACATAAATGCGTTTCTTAACCTCGCCTTCATTTATTCCACTAAAAAACGCCTTGACGATTCTGCCCGGGTATATGAGGAGATACTGAGTTTTGAGAAGGGCAAGCCTGAGATTTACACCTATCTGGGCAATACTTACATCCAGGCAAAAGAATACGGGAAGGCTGAGGATACCCTGGTCCGCGGCCTGAAGCTTTTTAGTGAAAACGATGAACTGAACTTTACTATGGCTGTCCTCCAGGAGAAGAAAGGCAAGTTCGACGATATGGTTGTTTATTTAAGGCGTACCATAGAGCTTAACCCGAAACACGCCGAGGCGTTGAATTACCTTGGTTACAGTTACGCCGACAAAGAGATCAGGCTTGAGGAGGCGTTGGCCCTCATTACCAGGGCGCTTGAGCTTAAACCAGACAGCGGTTATATCACGGACAGTCTCGGCTGGGTTTACTTCAAGCTCGGACGAAAGGATGACGCGATCAGAACCCTCAAGAAGGCCGTCGAAATAGTGGGAGAAGATTCTGAACTGTATGAGCATCTTGGCGACGTATACGAAAGCATGGGACAATATGCTGAGGCCCTGAAGGCATATGAAAATTCACTCAAGTTTCAGGAAAAGGAAACGGGCGTAAAGGAAGGGCTCCTTCCCAAGATAGAGACATTGAAACGGAAAACCGGCGAATCGGTAAAGTAAATATGGCGCCTGCCCTTGTCCTTCGCACACCCTGCAAGATAAACTGGTGCCTGTATGTACTCGGGAAGAGGCCCGATGGTTATCACGATATCCTTACCCTGATGCAGTGCGTGTCTGTTTACGATACCCTCTCATTCAGCAGTTCCGAAACCATTGAACTTGTTTCGGATATGGACCTGCCAAAGGATGATAACCTTGTAGTAAAAGCTGCGCGTGCCTTGTGCGAATACAACGGCAGGGACATGGGCGCAAGGATTGTCCTTGAAAAAGAGATACCTGCGGGGGCTGGCTTGGGTGGGGGCAGCAGCGACGCGGCCTGTACGCTTAGGGGGCTGAATGCTCTATGGGCGCTTGGACTTGAAAAGGAGGAACTGAAGGCCATAGGAGGCCGGTTGGGCTCGGACGTGCCCTTTTTCCTTGAAAGCCCGGCCGCTGTTGCGCGCGGCAGGGGGGAAGACCTGACTTTAGTGGATATCCCCTGTGAGCGCACGCTGTTGCTTGTCAAGCCGGAGGTATCGGTTTCCACGGCCTGGGCCTATGAAACTCTGGACTCGATAGCCGGCCATGAATTGACAAATGACACTGACAGGATTGATAATATCAAGCTAATTTTTGATGCTCTGTGTAATTGGGACTGCGTCATTCCGGAGACAATTCTTCATAATGACTTTGAAGAAGCAGTGCGGATAAGGTTTCCGGTTATCGGTCATTTGAAAGAGCAGTTGCTGAAAGCAGGCGCATCGGCTGCGCTGATGAGCGGAAGCGGGTCGGCCGTCTTCGGTGTATTTGACACCAGGGAGGCCGCTGTTGAAGCCTCTCACGCTTTTTCTTCTTACTGGCACAGGGTAGCCGACACCCTGACCGGAGTCATCCCGTAGTAAAAAGATAATTGGGGCGTCGGCAAGTGGAAAGCCAGCAGATTTTGGATCTGCCATCCCCAGGTTCGAATCCTGGCGCCCCAGCCAACATTTATGGAGGTAAAATGACCAACGGCATAAAACTTTTGACCGGCAATTCCAACAGGCCCTTCGCGGAAAAGGTCTGTGAGCAAAGCGGTATACCTCTAACCGACAATATTGTGTCTACTTTCAGCGACGGCGAGATTATGGTGCAGATCAACGACAACGTGCGCGGTTTCGATGTCTTTGTACTTCAGTCCACTTGCCATCCTGTTAACAGCAATATAATGGAATTGTTGCTCATGATAGACGCCCTCAAAAGGGCTTCCGCCAGACGGATCACTGCCGTCATACCTTATTACGGTTATGCGCGGCAGGACAGAAAGGTCCAGCCGAGGGTCCCCATCTCATCGAAGCTCGTCGCCGACCTGATTACTGCGGCCGGGGCAAACAGGATACTAACGGTAGACCTGCATGCGGCCCAGATACAGGGTTTTTTCAATATTCCCGTTGACCATCTCTATGCGGCCCCGGTGTTGCTTGATTATATAAAGAAGAGCTCCTTTGAAAACCCGGTCATTGTTTCACCCGATGCGGGCGGTGTTGAAAGGGCAAGGGCCTTTGCCAAAAGGCTCGACGCTTCCCTTGCCATCGTTGACAAGAGGAGGGAAGTGGCCAATGTCTCAAAGGTGATGAACGTGATCGGAAACGTAGAGGGCAGGGACGCAATACTGCTTGACGACATGATAGATACGGCAGGCACCATTACGCAGGCGGCCCAGGCGCTCAAGGACAACGGCGCCAACAGGGTCTTTGCCGCGTGTACGCATGCGGTGCTGTCCGGACCGGCCATCGAGAGGATAAGCAATTCCGTACTGGAGGAGGTCATTGCCACCGATACCATACCACTGGAGGAAAAGTGCCGTATGTGCGGCAAGATTAAGGTGCTGAGCGTGTCGTCCCTATTTGCCGAAGCGATACGCAGGATACATGAAGAGACAACAATAAGTTCTCTGTTTGTTTAATATAAATTCAGGTTTCCGGATTTACCGGGACCGTTAAGGAAAATGAGGAGGAGAGATGGAAAGAGTTACTTTTGAAGCGCAAAAGAGGGAAAAAACAGGCAAGGGCGGAGCGCGCTCCCTGAGGATGGGGAACATTATTCCAGCCGTGCTGTACAGGGGAGGGAACTCAATGCCGGTGCAGCTTGGCGCGAAGGAACTCTCCCAGTTCATAAGCAGGTCTGCCGGCGAACAGGTCATCGTGAACCTCAAGTTTTCGGACGATACGAAGCAGGCCATTGTCAAGGACTTTCAGGTAGACCCTGTGAGCAGCACGCTGCTGCATGTTGATTTTCAGGAAATTTCCGCCACGGAAGAACTAAAGGTGGCCGTTCACGTTCTGATAACTGGTGAGGCCTTGGGCGTCAAGAGAGACAAGGGTATCCTGCAGCACGGTCTCAGGGAGATAGAAATTGAATGCCTTCCGGACAAGATACCGGGCCACATTAATGTCGATGTCTCCAAACTCCTCATAGGACAGGCCATTCACGTGAGGGACATCAACCTTGGAGAAGGAATACTCGTCCTTACCGAGCCCGACGAGGTGCTCGCCACGGTCATAGCCGTCAGGGAAGAGGTTGCTGCTGTAGTTGAAGAGGTCGCAGTCGTTGCCGAACCCGAGGTCATAAAGAAGGGCAAGAAGCCTGAAGCCGAGACAAAAAAGGACTAATAACCGGTCACAAATAATGTCAGGATGATCACTGATCATATGTGGATAGTCACCGGTTTGGGCAACCCTGGAAGCAGGTATCTCAAGACAAGGCACAATATAGGCTTCATGGTCATTGACCTGCTTTCGGAGACGCTGAACATACCCCTTGCTGATAAAGAAATTTACATGTTCGGGAGGGGCAATGCCGAGGGCAAAGGCGTTGTCCTTCTGAAACCACTTGTCTTCATGAACAAAAGCGGTATTGCCGTCAGGAAGGTCCTGAGAAAATTCAACACCGCCCCTGAAAATTTAATTGTAATTCATGACGATCTGGATATGGAGTCCGGCATTTTGAAAATAAGGAAAAACGGGTCCTCCGGCGGACACAAAGGCATTGATTCCATAATACAGGAGACGGGCTCAAGGGAGTTTATCAGGGTCAAGCTGGGCATAGGACGCGACAACTCAGTCCCTGTTGAAAAATATGTGCTCAGCACCTTTAAGCCTTTTGAAAAAGACGACATACGGAATGGTATAATACAGGCAGTGGATGTTGTCAGAGCGATAATGAGAGACGATGTAGCAAAGGCCATGAACAGATACAACAGGTCTGCCGCGCCAAGGGCCCCCCGGGCATCACTTCTATGAAGATCACAACAAAGAACATATCTGAAGAGACCGTAAAGACGAAAGTCATTGTGCTGCCTTTTTTTGAGGAAGAACCGCGGGAGGCATACGTTAAACTCGACTCTCTGATCGGCGGGTTCATAGGCAGAACAATCAACTCAGGGGAGTTCTCCGCCAATCACGGACAGGCAACTTTACTTCACGTAAGCAATATCAAGGCCGAGAGGTTACTGCTTATCGGCCTCGGCCGGCGTGATGCAGCAACAGCGGAGAAGATAAGACAGGCGGGCGGAAAGGTTTTTCCCATGCTGAGGGACGCAGGACTGTCGGACGTCGCGGTTTCAGTGAAGACCCTGGACACTCTCAGAGGTTCTTCGTCCGGTGGATTCAGGGGTTCCCTTAGACCTGTCTGTTACTTTCTGGAGGGAGGTCTGCTTGGCCTGTATAAGTTTGAAAGGTACAAAAAGACCGGGGATGATGCCAAGACCGGGAAAAAAATAAAATCAGTAACCATAATCGGGGACGGGAGAGACATGCCTCTCAGATGGCTGCAAACCGTTGTTGCTGCAAACTGTGTTGCCAGGGACCTTATTAATACGCCTGCAAACCATATGACTCCTGCTGTCCTTGCTGCGACGGCGAGATCTCTTTCCGGACGGAAACTGAAGGTCCGTGTGCTTGAGAAAAAAGACGCTGAAAAGGAAGGCATGGGTGTTTACCTGGCTGTTGCAGGCGGATCAGTGGAGCCGTCAAAGTTCATCGTAATGGACTATAAGGGAGGCAGGGGCGCTCCGCTCGTTCTTGTCGGAAAGGGCATAACCTTTGACAGCGGCGGCCTGTCTCTGAAGCAGTCCGAAGGCATGGAAAAGATGAAATACGATATGGCCGGGGCGGCTGCAGTTTTGGGTGTCATGAAGGCGGTTGCCGAACTGGCGCTTCCGATTAATCTTGTCGGAATAATGCCTGCCACTGAAAACCTTCCTGGAGGTGGCGCGGTAAAGCCGGGTGATGTTGTTACATCCATAACCGGCAAGACTGTGGAGATTATCAATACCGATGCTGAGGGACGTCTTATCCTGGCCGATGCGCTGGGCTACGGCATCAAACACTTCAGACCGAAGGCAGTTATAGACATTGCGACGCTTACCGGCGCCTGTTCCATAACGTTCGGCAGCGAGGCCATTGCCATGATGGGAAACAACGACGAACTCATGGAAAGACTCAGGAGGGCCTCTGAAGAAACCTATGAAAGGGTCTGGCAAATGCCGCTTTATGAGGAATATAAGGATTACCTCAAGAGCGACATAGCGGACATTAAGAACATGGGAGGCAGGAACGGTGCCATGCTCACTGCCGCATATTTTTTAAAGGAATTCGTAGGTGACACGCCGTGGGTGCATCTTGATATTGCCGCGACGGCATTTAACGAAAAAGACAGGCCCTATCTTCCCAAGGGCGCGTCGGGCGCTGGAGTGAGGCTTCTATTAAATTTTCTCAAGGAGTCCTGATATGTTTTATATAATATTCATGCTTGTTTTCCTGCTTGTGCCTTCATTTGCCTTTGCCTGGGGGCCCCTTACGCACATTTATCTCGCAAACGAGATTTTCTCATACGTTCCGCTTATCCCTGTGGGAATACTGGGCCTTATCAAGCGTTATCGCCAGGATTTTCTGTACGGCAACCTCATGGCCGACATGATTATCGGCAAGAAGTATCTTCCCGACGACAGGTGTTCCCACAGTTGGGAGGTCGGCATGAAGCTGCTCGGGCAGGCTGACAAAGGGTCGGAAAAGGCCTTTGCCTATGGTTTTCTCAGCCATCTGGCAGCGGATACGGTGGCCCACGGCACACTTACGGATGATACCCTGAATTTAGAGCATGCGTGGCTTGAGATGAAGGCCGACAGCATGATAAACAAGATGTGTTGGTTACAGTCCGTTACCATCAGCAGGCGTGTGCAGAGGAGAAACGATCGTCTGATGGAAGGCTCTTTAGACAGGTATGTTTTTTCATTCAAGACCAATAAGAGGATATTCAAGGGAATGGTATTTCTTTCGCTTCTGAACAAAAAAAGGAAGCGTTTTTCAGACAGGGCTTATATCGGCGGTCTCCATGACGAATCCATAGCCCGTATGCTTGATGTCCTTCAAAACGGCAAGGACGCCGAGGTGATGAATATCAGTCCGCTGTAAGGTGAATTTGAGGTTAAAGGAGAATCACGGGGAGCGTGAAACTCGATCTCTCCATGAGGTTGTTATGTCAATTCTTTTATAATATGCCTTGCAAGGGTTTCATTAATTAATCTGATTAATTATATCCATCGCCTGACTCTGTTTTTGTATTGGATATATTCTTCCCCGAAACAGTTTTCTATATATTTCTCTTCCCGCGCAACAACACCGTAGTTTAAAAATAAGAATAAAATAATAATAACAATTAAATGCCATGCCGAATTTGAGGTCGGATGTCAATAGCGGACAGTTTACTTGCTCTCTACAGTTTGCCTCACTCCTGGTTGACAATAAGCTGAGTGATACTTAAACTTAACACCTATGGAAAAAACACTCAGGGATATACTCTCAAAGGCGGTTGCTTCGCTTAATGCCGATAGCGCCGCCGTGGACATCGAGATACCCAAAGACGAGGGTCTCGGCGACCTTTCGACTCCGATTGCCATGGGACTGGCAAAGACGCTTAAAAAGGCGCCCCGAAAGATAGCGGAAGACATCATAAACGCCGTTGAGAGCCGTAAGATTTTCGAAAAGATAGAAATAGCCGGCCCCGGTTTTATCAACTTTACCTTCTCCAGGGCCTTCCTGTGCCGGGAACTGAAACGCCTGATCTCGGAAAAAGAATTCTCATTCAAAGACGACATCGGCAAAGGAAAGCGTGTACAGATAGAATTTGTCAGCGCTAATCCCACCGGGCCCATGCACCTTGGACACGGAAGGGGCGCGGCCCTTGGGGCGGCCCTGGCCAACCTGCTGACTGAGGTCGGTTATGAGGTGCAAAAAGAGTTCTACATCAACGACGCAGGCAGGCAGGTAAAACTGCTGGGCCTCTCAGTCTTTGTTAAGTACAAACAACTTCTCGGCCTTGATGTCCCTTTGCCGGATGACGGATACAAGGGCGATTATATAGAGGACATTGCCGTTGAGTTGCGGGAAAAGTACACGGACACCTTTATCAACAACGACTTCGACGATGTTTCCGCAATAGTTATTAATTTTGCTTACCTGAGGATGCTTGCCCTGATCAGGAAAGACCTGGAAGACTTCGGGGTCATATTCGACACCTGGCAGAGCGAAAGAGCACTCTACGAAAAAAATGAAGTGGTCTCGGCAATCGAGGACCTGAAAGAACGCGGCTGCGTGTTTGAAGAAGGCGGGGCGGTGTGGTTCAGGTCTACGAAATTCGGGGACGACAAGGACAGGGTGCTCATAAAAAATGACGGCGACTACACCTATTTCACCCCGGACATAGCCTATCACAGGGACAAGATACGGCGGGGGTTTGATGAGATAATAGACATCTGGGGCGCGGACCACCACGGTTATATACCAAGGATGCAGGCCGTCATCCAGGCCCTCGGTTACGCAAAGGACCACCTTCGCGTCCTTTTGGTCCAGATGGTGTCCCTTCTTAAGGGCGGCCTGCCTGTGCAGATGTCAAAAAGGGCCGGCGAGTTCATAACCCTGCGTGAGGTTATGGATGACATAGGCGCGGACACTACCAAATTTCTTTTTCTTACCAGGAGGTCCGACAGCCAGCTTGAAGTTGATATAGAGGTTGCAAAGGCACAGTCCTCTGAAAACCCGGTCTATTATGTCCAGTACGCCCATGCCCGGATAAACAGCATATTTGAAAAGGCAAAAGAAGAGGCATGGGTCACAGGTCATGGGTCATGGGAAAAATTAAACTGTGATCTGTTCAATGATGAGGAGATGAGGATAATCAAAAAACTCCTGCTCTATCCCATGATGCTCAAAAGCGCGGCCACGGCCCACGAGCCGCACAGGATAACCTTTTATCTGCAGGAACTGGCAGGCATGTTTCATCCCTATTACCACAGAAACAAAGTAATCTCCGAAGACATGGAACTGTCAGGGGCGAGGCTTGCACTCTGCGAGGGCATCCGGCTCGTACTTAAACATGGATTAAAGATATTGGGGGTCAAGGCCCCTGAAAGGATGTAAATATCGGGGTAAGGCGTGAGTCACCGCCCTACCCCGGTTTATTGCTTAATTCAGCCGCCCTTACCGTCCGGCAGGCCTGAATCTCATCGTGGCTTTCTTATACGGCGACGACTTTGAGCCAAAGGTATTGCCGCCCTGTCCGGTCCCCTTATTTGCGGCAGCCGGCCGGCGCGACGGCATATGCGCCCGCGGAGGACGGGCAAACTCCGCGTCCCTTCTGGGCGCGTCAACTGTATAATCAAAACCCTCTATCGTCCTGCGCTCAATAGGACTTCCCATGACCCTCTCTATGTCCCTCACCGTGTCCCTGTCCTCGGAGGTGACCAGTGTGAAGGCATCCCCGCTTTTGGCGGCACGGCCGGTCCTGCCGATACGGTGGACATAATCCTCGGAGCTGTTTGGAATGTCGTAATTTATGACGTGCGATATCCGGGTAACATCAATTCCACGGGCGGCTATATCAGTAGCGACCATTATACGGAATTCTCCGGAACGGAACCCGCTCATCGCGGACTGTCGTCTTGCCTGTGAGAGGTTGCCCTGAAGGGACGTCGCCTTATGCCCGATTTTTGCCAGTTGCTCAGCTACGCGTTTGGCCCTGTGTTTGGTGCGTGTGAATATCAGCACTGAATCCGTGTCCGTATGGCGCAGCAACTCCACGAGCAGCGGCGTCTTCAGATGCTGTGCCACCGGGTAAAGGGCATGGCTTACCGTGACCGCCGGTTCACCAACATCATCCATCCGTACCACAACCGGCCTGTTCAGGACATCGTTTGCCAGGCTCCGTATTTCCGCGGGCATTGTGGCAGAGAACAGCAGTGTCTGCCGCCCCTTCGGTATTTGCTGCAGTATCTTTCTGATGTCAGGCAAAAAGCCCATGTCAAACATCCGGTCCGCCTCGTCAAGGACCAGGACTTCGATCTTTGAGAGGTCTATAGTCCGTTGGCCGATATGATCAAGAAGCCTGCCCGGGCAAGCCACAACTATCTCGGCGCCGCGCCTCAACTTTTCCACCTGCGGGTTATATCCTACTCCGCCGTAAACCGTTACGCTTTTGAGCCTTGTCTGCTTTCCAAGGCCTCCGATTGCCTCATGAATCTGCTCCGCAAGTTCACGGGTCGGCGCAACAATCAACGCCCGGACATGACGCCTGCCGCCCTGCATCAGGCGGTGAAGAATGGGCAGCACAAAGGCCGCCGTCTTTCCTGTCCCTGTCTGGGCCAGACCCATTACATCGCGGCCGGCCATGACATGAGGAATCGCCTGGGACTGTATCGGCGTGGGCGTAATGTAACCCGCATCCGTTACCCCGGCGGCGACATCCGGGTGAAGATCAAACTTTTTAAATTCCATAAACTTCTCAAGCTCCTTTTTTTCCCGCGTTCGGAGCCGCAAAAAAAGCCCCGGTTGTATTCCGGGGCTTACTTGACTCAGTTATTGGTCCGGGTACAGCAGGTTTTAATGGTGTAGATTAACAGCTTTAGGGGTGGAGAGTCAAGGAAAAGAGGAAACTTTTTTTCATGCTACGCATCTTCCGTATATAGACTGATTAATGGAGAGACTGTCAGGATAGATCAATTTGCAGAGATTATTGCCTGTGTTGTTTCTCTTTTGTTCTTTATAGGAATTATATATCCACATATGCTTCAGAAGATTATCATTCAAATTGAACATGCAGCAGAATGGCAGGATATCAGGAGAGCAGGCCTTCTCTATGAGAAGTTAAAGCATGAATTTGAAAGATTGATGACATTCCTCAAGTCGTCAAGAGCGTGAAATCGCATTTCTCGATCTTTTATAGTGATGTGTTGGAATAAACCGTAAGGTCAATGTATGATGGCTGCATCCTAATCGAAGAGCTTTATTATGCAATCGGCCTTATCCTCGATATTCCTGATGCTCTGGGAGACCGAGTTGTAATCTTTCTTTGACTTGTGCAGCTCGTCGGCAATATTCAGGGCTGCAAGTATCGAAGCCCTGAGCGGGGTTATACTTGGGGCGTTTTCGTAAACATCCCTCAGCTTTGCGTCAAGAAAGTCCGCAAGCTGCTGAATGTATTCAGGGGTGGCATCACCCTTGATAATATATTTTTGTCCCAGGATATGGACTTCAATGCTTCCCATCTCGTCCTATTTCAGGTCCAATCCCTCTACCACACTCAGCAGACCCTCTATCTGACCCTTGATAGCGGTCTTTTCAGCAGTAAGTTTCCTTATCTCCTGGTCCTTTGCCGACATCTCGTCTTCGAGTTCATCAATCCTGGCCTGGAGCGCCCGTTTTTCATCCTTAAGAGATTTTACCTTTTCCACTGCAAAAGCTATCTTTTCTTCAAATGTCCTGAGTGTATCCACTAAAGCCTCCTTTTAAGCTCTGTCAGGGAAATAATACAGGATTTAAATACAAAAAATAAACCTGTCAATGCATACATAAACTTAGCGTATGTCAACATGACCTGATAACTAAATCAGATAAGGCATGGTATGTAAGCGGCATCGGCGGTCTATGCAAAGCCATGGAGGGCGGAGCAGGCCGCCGCGCCTCGGAGTCGGGCCGGATGCCCGGCGAGAATGAGCGATCATGCCATGCCTTGTCTGATTGACCATCCTCATTATGACAAATGCTCCCATGTCCGGCGCTTATCAAAGTTTCCCTATAGAAGCGCAAACCTTGTCCATATCCGCCTTTTCAGCCGAGCGCAGATATTCAAAATAGGTTGTCATGACTTTTTTGACATAATTTCTGGTCTCATCATAAGGGATATCCTCTATGAATTCATCAACAGTCCTGTAGTCCCGGGCCGCCAGCCAGCTGCCGACCGCTTCTTCCCCTGCGTTATACGCCGCTATCGCATATGGAAGCGAACCGAACCTCCTGAGCAGGAGTTTCAGGTAATAAGAACCAATGCTGATATTGGTCCTGACATTGTACAACTCTTCCGGATTTCTGTAATCTATCCTGAGTTGCCTGTGCAGTCTGGCAGCCAGCCCGGGCATGACCTGCATCAGGCCCAATGCGCCTGCTATTGAACGGGCATCCGGAGTGTAACGGGATTCCGCCCTCATTATGGAAAGCACAAACAACCGGTCTATCCCGTTTTCAGCGGCTGCCTCGTCAAGTTCGGAGCTATAGGCGGCAGGATACAACAGTTCGTGATATTCAGCCTTGTAAGGCAGCCTCGATATGAGGTGCAGGGCTGTATTGTAATTGCCGAGTTTTTCCAGGTAGGAGCTTGCATATACGAGCATGGAGGGGTCCATACCTTTCTCGGCGAGGCTCTTGAGTTCAAGTACCGCCTCGTCTCTCAGTCCGAGACCGACAAGGAGATCGACCCGTTCGGCCTCCGGGGATACGAATGAGACCCTGAGGGGAGTCTTTTGAGCAGGCTCCGGATGGTTTTTATATCTTGCCATGGAAATATATGCATAAAAGTCCCTTTGAGAGTCGCCGTTTCTTATCATGCCTTCGGATGACCCATTGTCCCCGGAGAGTTTTTCAGCCCTATTTTTCCAATAAGTGTATTTTTCGTCGCCATAGGAGGCCTGAAGCGTACCGAATATATTGGCCGCATTCTTGTAATCCTTTGATAGATGGTAAGCCCATCCCTTGGCCCACAGGATATCCTCACGGGAGGACGGGAAGTTTGTCAGCGCAGTTTCGTAAATCTTCAGCGCGCCTTCAAGGTCGCCATCCCTTCGTATTTTTGTACCGTATGCTATCAGGACTGAAGCGATCCTGCGGTCGTCGCCGGCTTTTATGGAAGATAGTTCCTGTTTGAGCGCATTAAAGTCACCTGCCCTGAATAAGGCGCGCATATTCCAAAACCGGGTGTTGAGCCCCTTGTACAGCTTCGCGGCTTCTGCATATTTTTTTTGCCTGAACAGTGAATAGGCAAGACCCTGCAATGTATCGCTCAATAAACGTTTGCCGGCGTCCTTTTTCATGACCTCTCTGAAGCACTTCTCAGATGAGGCAAACAGCCAGGCCTTGTTCAGGTTGTCGCACCTCTTCAGTAGGTCCTCCGGCCCGGTGTCATTGTCGGAAAGCTCATACCTCGCCTTGTCGGAGACCGGTGAGGCTGTCACGTAAAGTTCCTTGAAGAGTCTCACTGCTTCGGCTGTTTTTCCGGTTTTCTTAAGCAGTTGGGCATAGGCGAATTTCACATCGAGGTCAGTCGGATAATCCCCGACAAACTCCTTATAGGTCTTTGCAGATTCAGTAACACTGTTTTTTTCAATTATCTTCAACTCCCGGAGACGCGCCTTTTTTATCACGGGAGATTGACGGTATTTTGTCTTTATAGTCCGAAGATCGGCCAGGGCCTTTTCATGGTCGCCCAAACCCTCATAAGCATCCGACCTCCACATCAGTATGTAATCGGAGAGTTGAGGGACCTTATCAATCGCCACGGTCAGTTGTATGACAGCGGTCTGATAATCGGAGGCATCCAGGCTTTTCCTGCCGCTCAGCAGGACCTTGGCTGTTTCAATATCAGTAACAGCCAAGGCTTGCACTCCGAAGCAGAACAATACTATCAGCAAAAGTGAAACAGCGGTAATTGTGATTCCGGGCCGGTCAGAAATTATTGATGTATTCCTCATAAGCCTTAAAGTTCCTTATTGCCTCTTCCATGCAATCCCCTCCGAATTTTCCTAAAAAAGCATCCGCCAGGACAAGCGCGGTCATCGCCTCTGCCACAACAGCCGCAGCAGGGACCGCGCAGGTGTCGGAGCGCTCATAGGCCGCCTCAAACGGCTCTTTGCTGAACAGGTCTACGGACCTAAGGGCCTTTCTGAGCGTGGGTATAGGTTTCATGGCCGCCCTGATGACAACAGGCATCCCGTTGGTCATGCCGCCTTCTATGCCGCCCGCACGGTTTGTCTTGCGGTAAAAACCCTTATTGACGGCGCCGCCATAATATATCTCATCCATGACCTCTGAGCCGAGTTTTTCAGCCATTCCGAACCCCATGCCGATCTCAACGCCCTTAATCGCCTGAATGCTCATGACTGCAATACTCAGACGGCCTTCAATACGCTTGTCCCATTGTATATGGCTTCCAAGCCCGATAGGCAACCCCGTAACAAACACCTCAAATATCCCGCCGAGCGTATCTCCGTTTTTTAAAGCATCATCTATACGCTCAATCATTCTGTCTGATATGTCTTCCTCAGGACATCTGACAAGTGATGATTCGGCCCTGGCAAAGACCCCGGCAAACTCATCCGTCCGGAGGTTGATTCCGCTTACACTGCATGAGACGCCTCCTATAGCAGTAACATAACTGCCGATACTGGTCCCGAAGGCGGACAAAAACTTCTTTGCAACCGCGCCCAGTGCAACACGCATGGCAGTCTCTCGGGCGCTGGAACGTTCGAGGATATTTCTGATGTCTTCATGATTGTATTTCAGGGCGCCGGCAAGGTCCGCATGGCCGGGTCTCGGTCTGGTTACAGAAGAGATGGAGTCCTTGTCGGCACGGTCCGGCGACATGCCCTTGTCCCAGTTTTGCCAGTCCCTGTTTACAATAAACAGGGTTATTGGCGAACCTATGGTCTTTCCCCACCGCACGCCGGACATTATCTCGGCCCTGTCCTGCTCTATCTTCATCCTGCCGCCGCGGCCATGTCCGGACTGTCTCCTCCCGAGGTCCGGGGCTATATCTTCCGCTGAAAGCCCAAGCCCCGATGGTATGCCTTCCATTATGCCGGTCAGGCCCTTTCCGTGGGACTCTCCGGCAGTGAGAAATCTGAGCGAATTAGTCATGTATTTAAGATAACCTTATAAGCCTGCTGCCGTCAATCATAAGCGTCTGAATATTTTGAATGATATCTGGTAAAATTATTCAGGCGACTTATTATCAATAGTGCTTTTCTTGCCAAAGGAGACTTATCGGACACCTATGAGCACAATACTGATAGTTGACGATGAAGAGACGGTCAGATCGATTCTTGGAGACTTTTTGCTGAGCGCCGGTTACAAAACAATAGCAGTCCCTGACGGTGAGACAGCCTTAAGACTTTGCGCTCAGGACCATATTGAAACCGTTTTGCTTGATTATATGCTGCCTGGAATGAACGGGATTGAAACTCTTGGGGCTATAAAGAAGGCAGTCCCTGAAGTGCCTGTTATTATCATGACCGGATACGGCAGCATTGACCTTGCAGTGCAGTCAATGAGACTCGGGGCATACGACTTTATTTCAAAACCTTTTGAATTCAATTATCTGGAAGAAGTCATTAAACGATCTGTAGCTCATTACAAACTACAGACTGATCGCAAAATGGCAGTTGAGGCCTTAAACGAAAGCCAGAAGCGGTATAAAAAGCTGGTTGAAGCGGTAACCGACTATATCTATACGGTGAGCGTTGACAATGGTCGTCCGGTAAAGACAACACACGGCGCGGGCTGTATTGGTGTTACCGGATATGCCACCGAGGAATACGAGGCAGACCCTTTCCTCTGGCATCGTATGATTTATGAGCCGGACGTTAGAATTGTAATGGAAAATGCCGAAAAGGCGCTCTCAGGCGAAGGCCCTCTGTCTTTTGTCCATCGGCTCATCCATAAAAACGGCAGTATCCGATGGGTGTCAAACACCATTGTCCCGAGGTTTGAAGGAGCACATCGCATTGTTGCTTATGACGGCCTTATCAAGGACATCACCGACCGCAAAAAGGCCGAAGATGATAAAAAGGAGTACGGTGAGAACCTGTTTGCACTTAATATGGCATCGAATGCCATTGTAGGCATTACTGGAACTGAGCAGCTTTTCAGGTCCATCTGCGATCATGCAGTGGCCTTATTTAATCTCAGGATGTGCTGGCTCGGCCTTGTCGAAGAGGGAAGCTTTGAAGTGCGACCAGTTGCATATGCCGGTGCTGAAGAAGGATATATTTCCGAAATCAAGATTACGTGGGACGATTCCATCACAGGCATGGGTCCCGTGGGCATGACTATAAAGACCAAAAAACCGTTTATGATGAATGTGGATGATCCTTCCTTTGCGCTATGGAAGAATGAGGCGGAAAAAAGACAATACAAATCAATACTTGGAGTTCCACTGATGTATGCAAAGGGTAAATGTGGCGGCTCACTCGTGTTTTACAGTGACAAGCCTGATTATTTCAGCGTCCAGCGTATTGAACTATGCCAGATATTTTCCAATCAGGCGGCCATTGCCATTGAAAATGCAAAGCTTATCCAGGGACTTGAAGAAAAGGTGGTTGAAAGGACAAAACTGCTTGAAGAAGCAAAACATCAGGCTGAGTCGGCGAATCAGGCCAAGAGTGAATTCCTGGCAAACATGAGTCACGAGATCAGGACCCCTATGAACAGCATAATCGGCATGACCGAACTTGCCCTTTCAATGGCATCATCTCATGTGCAACTGGAGTATCTTGAGATAGCAAGACAATCAGGCAGGTCGCTTATGACCATCCTGAATGACATCCTGGACTTTTCTAAGATAGAAGCAGGCAAACTTGAAATTGAATCAACAGATTTCAACCTCGATGCTGTAATGAAAAATACAGTTGAAATGTTTCAGGTCAATGCACGGAGCAAGGGAATAACCGTCAGCCATGTCATTGCACCGGAGGTTGCATTGATATTAAAAGGAGACCCGACGCGTCTAAGACAGATACTGGTCAATCTGATTGGAAACTCCATGAAGTTCACTGAAAAAGGCGAGGTGTCCATTTCAGTCAACTCTAAAGATAAATCAGCGGACGGCCATACCATAACACTCCTTTTTACCGTGAAAGACACAGGCATAGGTATTCCATATGCCAAGCAGGAAAAGATATTTGATGGATTCTCACAGGCTGACAGTTCGACCACCCGCAGGTATGGCGGGACCGGGTTGGGGCTGACCATCTGCATGAGGCTCGTTGAACTCATGAATGGCCGGATCTGGGTTGAGAGCACTCCGGGCAAGGGAAGCATCTTTTCCTTTACCGCAGACTTTGCGCCGGGTAATGAGGCAACAATTGACAAAACAGCCTCCACTCAAGCCCTAGCCGAGCCCCGCGCTGTAAATACTCTTAAAATCCTTCTGGTTGAAGACAATGCCCTGAACCAGATACTGGCTGTCCGTCTTCTGGAAAAAAGCAAACATACGGTTGTGGTTGCCAATAACGGCAGGGAGGCCATAGAGCTGCTGGGCAGGGACCATTTTGACCTTGTGCTTATGGATATACAGATGCCTGAAATGGATGGTCTTGAGGCCACAAGAGTGATCAGGCGCTCCGACTCAGGGGTCCTGAACCAAAAAATACCCATTATCGCAATGACTGCCAACGCAATGCAAAAAGATCGTGAAGAATGTATCGCTGCCGGAATGGACGACTATGTTTCAAAACCTTTAAGCGTAAAGGAATTCATAGAGACGATTGGCCGGTGCATGGAGGGGAAAGCACTTGCCGGAGAGAAACCGACCGATATCCGTGCAACTTCAGACGGCATAATTTCCAGGCCCAGAGCGCTTGAACTTCTGGGCGGAGACGAAGACCTCCTGATAAAGGTATACGGCCTTTTTATTGATGCAGCGCCCCAAAACCTGGAAAAACTTCGGGATGCCCTGGAAAAAGGCGATATCGAGGTGATGGAACGTCAGGCGCATTCCCTGAAATCAATGGCAGGTTCAGTGGGCGCTGATTCACTTCAAAATGCGGCCCTTCAGGTCGAGACAGCGGCAAGAGAAAAAGACGTCAACAGGGTTATAACACTTATAGGAAGACTCGAACATGAACTCGGCAATACAGTTGAAAAGATAAAAGAGGGCCTATAAAGACCCATGAACTTCAGTCTTCCCCTGAAAATAAAAGACTGTGAGACATTAAAACATACCCTTAGCGGCGGTTTAAATTTACAGACTCTTTGCGTGTCGGGATGTCCGGCCTTTTAACCATGACCGAAAGCGGAGTCGCATATAAAAACAGTTTTTTGTATTTTGTTTTTGAACCGCAGACCGACCTTGAAGGTTCATCCTTCATCTACTGCTCCGGCGTAAACATAGACAAGATAATGCCCATAACAAGAGGCCGCCACAGGAGAGGCATGAACCCTGCTGTCAAGGGGTTGCAATCCGTCAACCACGGGGTTATTTCCCTTGCGATTGACTGCGGGGCAACTGTAAAGCCATACAATGGCAATGCCTGCATGGGTGTAAATCTTCTCCCTGAAGACCTGTGGTATACCGAGGCCCTCTCCATCCAAGACCCTTCTGCCGGGCTTTTTCAAAAAGCGATAAGCTATGCCGCGACAGGGCTTTTAAAGGTCATCTTCACGGCCTGCATGCTTGAAGAGGACCTTCCTGATTCGCTGTACGGACCGGATGAACTTGAACGGTTTATTAACGGGCTATGCAATAAATACGGCGGACATGGAGAAAGGACGAATGGGTGACCCTATTTGTCCAGTTCTTTCATTATCTTCGCTTTAAATAGCTCTTCAGTTCGCGATAATAATTTTCATGCGGGCCAATCATGATTAATTCCAGGTCGTCTTTAATCAACCTATACGATAGAAGATACTGGATTGATTTAATTTTGAATTTATGGACGTATATCTCACTGAGGTCCCCTTTCTTTTCTTCTCCAATCAGAGGATTTTCAATTATTTTTCCAATTTCTTCATCCAATACAGCCTTCTGTTGTTTTGAAAACTTTTTGATTTTATTTTCAAACGTTCTTGATTGATAGACTTTCATTACGTGTTTATCCAAACTTATATTCCGCCTTCTCGCCTTGTTCAAGTTCCATCAGACCGATAAGTATTTCCTTGATAAGGCTGTACGTCAAGTCCGGATTTTCTTCCGCACACTTGCCGATTTGCGCCCAGTGCTCTATTTGACCGGTAACTGATCTATGGTCAATACGGCTGCATCTTTTAGCGTCATCGACCAATTTCTCCGATATTCTTACGGCAGTCGCCATTTCAATTCCTCCTGAATTTGTTTTAGTTTAATTTTAACCATTAGCATAGCAAAATGCAATGCTATGCAACGGTTATATTTATGGGGAACGCCTGAGGTCACGGGGAGGCGGGGCAGTTTCCCGCCGATTGACTCTTCCCTCTCCTGCAAAAGAACCGTCAGGGGGAATTGCCGTTGCCCCTCATGAAGTCCATTATCTCCTTCCACCAGGACATGTTTGTATAAAAGGGCCAATCATTATGTCCGGCCTCTTTAATCATCCACATCCGCTTTGTTGCGACGGGCAAGGCATTGTATAGTTTGGCGGCATGTCTTACAGGAACGATCTCGTCCCGCGCAGCCCCGACCACGGCAATTCTCCCATTGAACGATCTAAGGTTTCCGATGTTGTCATACTTGTCCGTAAGAAACAGTCCGACCGGAAGAAAGGGGAACTTTGCCTGTGCCACGGATGCAAGCGTGTCCCAGGGGGTTATCAGGATTATCCCATCGAGTTTGACTGATGTGCCGGCGGCTACCGCGCCTGCAACCCCGCAGCCCAGGGACTCACCCAGGAGGAATAGGGGTCCTCCAAATTGCTCGTACGCCATATGTACCATTTCGCCTGCATCCTTTACAAAGGCCTTTTCCCCCAGGTCTCCCTTGCGTCCTCCGTACCTGGGGTATTCGGCGAGTATGACCCGATAACCGAGGACGGAAAGCTCATGCACATAAAATGCCCTGTCCGCAGCAGTGCCTCCATTGCCGTGGAAAACAATTATCGTTCCGTTTGGGCTTCTATCTTCATTTGAGGCGACAAAGCCTCGGTAATCGGTTGTTGTAGACTGCCAGGGCTTGATTTTATCCGCCTTGAGTGATACTTCGGAAGGCGCGGAGGAACTCGGATAATAAAGCAGACTGTCCTGGATGTTACAGCCTGAAAAGATCATTGCCGCCATGACAATAGTGATTAACCTGAGTATCATTTCTCAAGTCAATGCCTGAGAGCGGTGGTTTCCGTGACTCATCCATGCAAACCCGAGAAACAGCACGAACCAAACGACGGTTTGGATGATTCTCAAATGTCGCGGTAGATTCAAATTAGTCCCCAATAAGAAAACTTGAAAGAACTCAAAATGGACGCCTTTTGTATTCATGATTTATAATATCAAGGCCGCGTGGTCCTGTCAAATAGCTCTATGCGTATGAAACACCGAGCTTTTCTGCCAACTCGCTCTGCGTTATTTTCAGAGGTTTGAGGAACTCCTCCAACAGCATTTCAGCTAATACCCTTCCAGTATGAACGGTGTGGTCGCCATCCTGTATGTCACCATCACCGTAAAAATCAGCAGGCAAACAAGCGAAAACACCACCAGCCTTTTCTGTATGGCCGGTATCGTTTCCATCAGGCTTGCCGTCTTCCGAAACGGCATCAATACCCCCGTGCCCATGCCTGCCAAGGTCCCCCCGAAAAGACAGAGATAAAGCGGATAGCCGATGTAATGATATTCCCCGTGCAGTATGTCGAACGGGCAATGGTGCGAAGGCAGTTCGTAATAGTAAAGCGAAAAGAACGATATTACGGAGATTATGGACACAATGAATGTGAGGCCGCAGAAAGCTGAAAATATGTACCCCCCTTTGCCTTTGAGATATAAATATATCCCCGACAAAACGGTCAGCGCCATTATCGCATAGAACGCAATCTTGCCCGGCACGCTCGGGACCGAGGCCAGATCAGAGGCGATAGTGGAAGATTCGCTCGTAAAAAGGGTGCTGCAGCATGAGGTTATGATGTCGGCCTTCAGGCCGCGAAAATATTTTGTCTGCAAATAGGTCTCGACGATGATCAGCGGGGTCAATAATATCAAGGCCCTGTATTTGGTCCTGATCAGCGGATAATCGTATGCCCTGTTGTCCGTATAATTCAGCACAAGCCAGAGCCCGGCAGCCATGAAATTGAATATCTTCAGCAGCAGGGTCGGATACCCGTAGGAGTTGACGCTCAAGGCGCCTGAAGCGCACATGGCGCCCGCAAAGAGTGGGTGAAGGATATCCGCCGTGAACATATATAAAAAGAGCGAGATCAACTGAAAACCGCACACATAGGTCAGTATGGTGGAGATAAGATAGGTCCTCCTTTCAAGTTCCAGTTGCTGCTCGCTCCCGCTCTTTATGTCCCACTTCCTGAGTATCACAAAACCGTAATATGCGGAATACATGAGCAGCAGGCATATGAGAAAGGACGACATGAATAGCGCCATGATGGAGGGATGCAGGATCATGACCGAATATGTTCCCCGCTTATCCTGCCGTCCCTCATCTCCACTACCCGGTCTATTATGGGGGAGTCAAAGACAATGGGGTCATGGCTTGCGATTATGACGGTCTTGCCCTCCCCTTTCAGCCTTTTTACTATATCCATAAACTCCGCTGACAGTTTGGTATCAAGATGGGCCGTCGGCTCGTCCGCTATGATCACGGCGGGATCGTTTATAAGGGCCCTTGATATGGCCACCCGCTGCGCCTCTCCTCCGGAAAGCCATTCGATCCTCGAAGACAGTTTGCCTGAGAGATTGAAGTCTTTCAGTATCCTTGTTGCACGCTCCCTGAGCGACTTGAAGTCATCACCCATCGGATAGGCCGGAAGCATGACGTTTTCAAGCACGGTTATACCCCTGATGAGGTTGAACTGCTGAAATATGAAGCCGAAGGCCCTCCTCCGTATCTCGGTAAGGAACCTCTCGGGCAGGCTCGTCACCTCAGCGGGCGCCCCCTTTGGGGCAAAGGCCATCCCCTGCATCAGCGGGCCGGTAAGATGTATCCTGCCAGAGGTCGGCCTTGCCATGCACCCGATTATGCCCAGCAAAGTCGTCTTGCCTGAACCGCTCGGCCCCTTCAATACCGTCACTTTACCGGAATCCAGGGAAAGGCTTACCTCCTCAACAGCGGTGAATTCATTGGGTCTCCCTGCGTTAAAGACCTTTTTTATGTCGGTAAGTTCAATCATAGGATCATCTCATCACAGAATCCGGGTCAACTGTCGCGGCGCGCCATGAAGGCACAATGGTCGCAACCGTGTAGGGAAGGACTGTCAGGAAAAATAACGTCGTAACCTGCGCCCCGTCTATGAAGGGCGTCAGCCTGAAGTCCGGATAAAGCACAGACCAACCTTTGAGCACCGGCTCAAAAAGGCTTGAAGAGGCAAAAAACACATGGTAATAAGCGAGTATTATTCCAGCCATAAAGGACGACAGCGATATAACGGCGCCCTCCCAGAACTTCATGAAAATAATATCGGAGGTCTCCCACCCGATGGCCTTGAGTATTCCTATCTCTTTTTTCTCTTCAGCGCTGAGGCCGGAGGCCTTGTCCCAGGCAAATATAATAAAGGCCAGTAGGGCGGCCGACATTATTACAAGCAAAATACCGCTGCGCCAGTTGAAGATCGAATCGTAGGTCCTCAGTATCTCGTCCCTGATTATCGGCCGCGTATCCGGATAGATGTCCTTTATCTTTTGGGCGATGACGGCCCGCTCCCTTGAGTTCCGCACGTCCAGGACAAGGTCAGTGTAATGCCCTTTCGGCATATCGAACACCTTCCTGAAGTCATTTTCGGAGATCATGATCAGGTCCGAAGAAACCAGTTCGGATTCGGACGAAAGAGAACCGTCGATCCTGAACACGATCCATTCTCCCACATAGTTTTTCAAGGGAAGGATATCGCCTTCGGATGCCCGTATGCTCCTGAGCACACCCTTGCCAACCCTGATTTTACCGATTGCCGGACCGTTGTCCGTCACCATGAGGGTGAAGTTCGCGCCCGCAACAGGATCAAAGTAATATCCCCAATACCTGCCCGCGACCGACTGCACACCCCTTATCTTTCCAATGCCCTCAATATAATCCTCCGGAACCAGCGCCTGCCGGCCGGCGACCAGACGCTGAACGATTATTTCCGGTGAGTCTTTCAGTATTATGGAGGCCTCTTTTTTTATGGCCTGGGCAAAGAACATGACCGAGGCAAGGACAAAGACAACCAGCGTATAGACGAGCATCAGCGCGATATTCCTGGCCTTTCTCCTCATGAGCGAAGAGAGCGTGAAGTCTATAATGTTTCGCTGTTTATCAAGCCGGCCCATCTCTTATCTCACCGCCTTCCTTTTCAAATGATCAGGCGGCCCCACCATTGAGCCGGACGGGAAATGCTCAAGGGACATCGGATGGTCCTGAAACGGGGTATTGAAATCGGACAGCGAAAGGTGCCTCGCGTACCTCGCCTCGCTAAACAGACAAAGGTCCGCAAGTCCGAGCCTCTTGACCAGGTCGGACTTTACAGATAGTCCCGCGCCCGAGTCCTTAACAGCAATCAGCGCATGAATGCTCAACAACAACAACAGCGCAAGGTTTACTGCGAGATATATAAAAAACACACTCGACTTTCTCATTCAACTATTCCAGTCCCTTAATAACCGCTTTCGTTATTTCACCAAATCGCAATATCTCGCCCCCGTGGTCCTTTCTGAAAGCTGACGCATCATCCGTTTTCAGAAAGGGTATCAGTTCCCTGCCCATGGGCCCGAGCACATCACCGCCCACTACGTAATACGCCTTGCGGCCGTCAATGAAGGTAAGGTTATAGTATTCAGTCACGTAGATGGAATCAATATCCCTGACGGTCTTTGAAGGGTTGTAATTCTTCATGTCGAAGTAGTACCTGAACATGTCCTTGCAGCCGTCAAAGACCGCATAGGAGCCGTCCCTGAAGATCACCTCGGCGATCATGTCGGGATACTTTGCTACGAACATGCCGCAGACAGGACATTTGTCTTTTTCGCCGGGCTTGATCGGCTTTCTTTCCGCGGATGCCGGGGCTACAGCCAGGACAAAAAGTATCACTACGAGAAGAACAATATACTTTCTCATTTCGTCGCTTCTCCTTACTTTTTCATTTCTTAAGTTGTTCAATCACAATCTCCTCAAATGCCACCTCACCGGTCTCACCGAGTATCTTCTGCCTGATGTTACCACTGCGGTCAACGATAACGGTCATCGGCACACCGCTAACTCCATAGCGCTTCGTTACGACAGCGCCTGGGTCTATGAGACCGGGATACGATATCCTAATATCGTTTACGAACTTCTCCACAGCGGCCTTTTCCTGCCCGATGTTAACAGCAAGGACGACCAGACCCTTATCCTTGTGCTTTAGATAAACTTTTTCTATCTCCGGCATCTCCCTTGCGCAGGACTTGCACCAGTCCGCCCAGAAACGCACAGCCACGACCTTACCCTTCATATCTTCCGGGAATTTTATCGTCTTGCCGTTGGTATCAGTCAGTACAAAGGCCGGGGCGGCCTGACCGGTCTTCAGAATCACCTTTTTGTCGGAACAACCGTAAAGCAGGCCGAATGAAAATACCAGGGAACAGGCTATAACAAACATTATCGGAAAGCCTCTGCCGCCTCCGGTCAAAGTCCGGACTATTCGTTTATCCATACTGTCTCCTCCAGCTCTATAAATTGTCACACTATATACACCTATATAATATTATGCCACAAGGTTCACATAAACGCCTTCCGCCTGTGAAGCCCCGCCAGTGCCGACACGCCGTAACAAGCCACGGAAAAAAGCACGATGGTCGCCCCGGATGCAGTGCCAAGGTAGTACGACGCGAACAGACCGCATATGCCGGAAAATACGCTTATACATATTGACAGGACGGTGTACGAACTGATGCTTCGTGCGGCGTTACGGGCAGCAGCAGCCGGTAAGACCAAAAGAGAGTTTATTATCAGTATCCCAACCAGGCGGATGGAGACCATCACGACAACGGCAAGCAGTATGGTAAAGCTTGTCTCCACAAAAAAAGTCCTTATCATGCGACTCCTTGCCAGCGACCCGCTTACGCTTGTCAGGATCAGGGCATTGCCCGCAAAGTACCAATAGACAAAGACTATGATAAACAGGACGGCCAACCATGCAATCTGTGCCGGAGTGACCGCCAGAATATCCCCTATGAGATAGGTCGTGAATTTGACAACCCCCCCCTGCCTGCTAAGAATGGTGATCCCAAGCGCCACCATGAAGGCAAGAAATACACCCATGACCGTATCCATGGATGAGTGGGTCATATCTTTAAGCAGGTTTACCAAAAAGGCCAGCGCCACGGCAATGGCGATCATAGGCAGGGTCGGATCGCTGATCCCTAAAAGGACTCCGATGCCTATGCCTGTAAGCGCGGAATGACCGAGGACCTCGGTGAAAAAGGCCATGCGATTGCTTACCACCATTGTGCCCAGGACCCCGAAGACCGGAGTCACAAGCAATACTGCCAGAAGGGCGTTCTTCATAAATACATACCGGGCGAGGTCATGCGGCAGCAAATAATCGGCCAGGCCGTACCATATATCAATCAACACTTTTTACCTCTTCATGCACTGTGGGCAAACGGGATATATTCCAAAGACTGGGACCGAACGTCCGGAGCATCTTGTCGTCCGAAAGCACCTGATCCGGCTCACCCTCGGCAATAACGGAATGGTTCAAAAGAATTATGCGGTCAACATAGGGAGATATGCCTGCCAGGTCGTGCGTGACAATTATCACTGCAATGTCGTGCTGTTCCCTCAGACTCCTGACAAGCTGATAAAACAGCGACAGGCCCTGAATATCAACACCGGTGCCGGGCTCATCCAGAAGGAGCAGTTCAGGCTCGGCAGTCATTGCGATAGCCAGAAGCACACGCTGCAATTCCCCGCCGGACAACTCTCCGATCCTCTTCTTCGCCAGGTGTCCGGCCGAAAATACGGAAAGCGCATGCTCCGCTTCCTCCAGCACTTTCTTCGGAATACCGAGCCAGACAGGGTGTTTGCCGCCTGCAAGGACAGCCAGGTCTGTTACGCTGACAGGAGAATCAGGATCAAGATGAAGCTTCTGCGGGACATAACCGATCCGAGGCATCCTTTTTTCGACACCGCCCATGAGTGATTCCATGCTGCCGCTGTGAGGCACTTCTCCGAGAATGGTCCTCAACAACGTTGTTTTTCCTGCCCCGTTAGGTCCGACAATTGCCATAACCTCTCCGCAGTGAATATGGATGCTGACCTTATCGAGCACAGCCTTATCGCCGAATCGGACCGTCAGGTCGTTTATCCTGATGCAACAATGGCGGCAGACCTTATTTTCCCAAGGAATAATAATGCCTTTGTTATCTTGAGAGAGCAGTTTTAAGTACCTCCAGGTTGTTCTCCATAATCCTGATATACGCATCAGGGTCATCCGGCCCGGTAACAGCCGGATCAAGCACATAAACCCTGTCACCGGTTTCCCTTGAAATCGTATCGGCTGAGGCCGCCGGATACTGGGGCTCGCTGAACAACACCTTAATGCCCTCTTTCCTAACACTATCAACAGTCCTTGCAAGTTCCCGGGCGCTCGGCTCGCTGCCGGGCTCCCTTTGCACAACAGCCCCGATCACCAAAGCGAATTCCTTTGCAAAATATGGGAAGGCCTCATGAAATACAATTATCTTTCTGCCCATATAGGGGGCCAATTCAGTTTTCATCCTTTGCCTCAACATCTCAAGCTTTGAGACATAAGCTGCCGTATTTTTACGATACAGGTCAGCATGGGAAGGATCAATACTTTCCATTTCCCTGCCCAAATTACCGACCTCTGTAATTGCAAGGGAAATGCTTACCCATACATGAGGATTGTCCTCTCCGGAGCCTTCACCCCTTATGAGCGGAATACCGTCGGCAAGCCTTACAGTCCTGATTTGCGGGTATTGGGCTACAACCTGGTCCAGAAACGACTCCATGCCGGCCCCATTGGCTATAAAGACCCGGGCATCGGCAAGCTTTTTCATATCGTCCGCGGTCAGGCTATAATCATGCAGACAGCCGGTCAGGGGCGGGGTAAGATTTGTAACAGCGACGCCCGGCACGTCCTTTGCCACATTGAGCGCCATAATATACATGGGGTAAAAGGAAGCGACTATGCCGAGTTTTTTTGTCTCACCGGAGGGACCTCGTTTGCAACCTGAGGCAGGAGCAAACAATAAGGCGGCAATAAGCAAATAAATAAACTTCGATTTGCTCCGGTCCATCAACATACCCCCCAGTTTTTTGACTGCAAGTCAAAGCTATTCAACCAACATCAGTTATTTCCGTTTTTTAAGCAGAAGCCTTGAAAGCAGGTACAGGAGCATACCCGCCAGTAATATGCCGATCAATCCTGATACGACATAAGATATAATCCGGTAAGACATGGGGGAGCCCTCTCCCCCGAAGTTGTAGCCGGCGACAGGGGCATGCCATATATCGGCAAGCCTCTTCATACCCTCGGGCACATATCCAAGGAGTTTCCCGATCCTGTCGGCCCCCCATTCTCCCCATGCCTCTCCTGCATTGAATTTTCGGGGAACAATGAGGCCAAGGGGCGACAGGAGCGCCATGACAAGCAGCCCTATCCAGGTCTTTTTCTGAAATGATGTCATGTCAGACCTCCCTGGAAAACACATATACCAGCTCAGGTTCATTCCTGTTGAAATACTGAAATATCAGCATGGTGAGGATCCCCTCGATAATGCTGAACAATAACAGGTGTTCCAGTGCCATCGCAGGGACCGCTATGGACAGCGGATAGGGGGCGTACAAGGGTTTTCCGTCAGCCGTATGCGCTATGATCGGCTGAATGCCAAACTCAATCGCCGTCAATACCGAGGCAACCGTCAACCCGATATAGCCCGAAAAAAAAGCGGCCGGCCTAAGCCGTGACCTGCCCGCAGCCGGGCCGCTTATCAGCTTGAATACCCAATAGGACACAAAAGGCATGACTATCGCCATATTAAAACAGTTGGCCCCGATCGCCGTTATGCCGCCGTCACCAAATACCAGGGCCTGGATTATCAGGACCGTGGAGACCGATATTACGGCAGTCCACGGCCCGAATAGAAGTGCGATAATGCCCGCTCCTACTGCGTGGCCCGTAGTGCCTCCGGGGACGGGGATATTGAACATCATTACCAAAAAAGAAAAGGCCGCACCCATCGCAAGGTACGGCACGTATTTTGAGGAGAGTTCCTGCTTTATTTTTTTAAGGCCTATACCCCAAAAAACAAGCGAAACCCCGAACAGGGGAACATAAGTCTGAGGACTTAAATAACCATCAGGGATATGCATACCTAAGGCTTCGCTCCCTTTTGTCTGATGGAATCCACATAAGACAGGACTTTCCATATGCGGTCTTTTCCAAGTTGCTGCTCAAAAGACGGCATCCCGCCCGGCCTGCCTTTGCTTACTGTCTCGAATTTCACATCATCCGTTTCACCGTATTTCAGGGCAGCGGTCAGGTTCGGCCCCACCCCTCCCTTCAGGTCCTCGCCGTGGCAGACCGCGCAGTTGTCCTTGAAAATAACCGCCCCTTCAGCCGCAACCTTGGGGTCTCCGGCATACGGGTTCCCCTTTGACAATTCTTTAGGAGCCTCGGCAGCCTTTGCCGCCTGCAACTGTATTTCCTTAGTCTGCGTCCAGCCGCTGATCCCAGGCGTAAAAGACAATATGTAATATACCCCCCAGATGATAACCCCTATGAAAAACAGAAACCATCCCTTGGGTGGTTTACTGTCCAGTTCCTTTATATCGTCATATGTTTCAGTCATGGTAACCCTCCTGTTGTTTCCCGGAAGCAGTGGCCGTCTTCTTCGATAATTCCTTGAAGTCACGACCCAGTTTTTGCAGATAGGCCACTAAGGCATCCATCTCATTTTTGCCCTGAAGGGACTTTAGATCGTCCGGTGAATAAGGAAAACCGAGGGTCTTCATCTTCCGCTCGGTATACGTCGTATCCAGCGGCCGGTCGGCAAGCCACGCATAGGACGGCATATTGGATTTGGCAAACATGGCCTGGGGGTCCTTCATATGCCTGTAGTGCCAGGAATCCGGATATTTTCCGCCAACCCTCGCCAGGTCGGGACCGGTACGCTTTGAACCCCAGAGAAAGGGCCTGTCATAAGTAAACTCCGATATCCTTGAATAGTCGCCGTACCTTGCCATCTCAGCCTTGAGCGGTCTTACTGTCTGGGTGTGGCAGTTATTACAGCCCTCCCTGACGTAAATGTCCCTGCCTTCAAGCTGAAGCGGGTTATAAGGTTTTATGCCCTCCATGACAGGCGTCATTGAAGGCATAAAAACAGGGATAAAAGTGGTGACCAGCGTGCCGACCGAGATAACAGCCGCTGCTGCCAGTGCAAATATAACGGGTTTCCTATAGATATTCATGCCGTCCTCCCTTGTGCCGTAATCACAGGCTGCTTGGCCGTCATGATTATATTATAAGCAAACAGGACTATCCCTATAAAATAAAGAATTCCCCCAAGAGCCCTCATCATGTAATAAGGATAGATCGAAGCCAGCACTTCCATAAAGCTGTAGGCCAGAGAACCGTCGGGATTTAGGGCGCTCCACAGCGAGCCTTCCTGAATGCCTGCTATCCACATTGTTATTGAGAATATCAGTTGGCCTATAAGTACAAGCCAGAAATGGGCATTTGCGATACTGATGCTGTGAAGCTCGGTTTTGTAGACCTTTGGGATCATATAGTAAAAAGAGGCGGATATGGTCATTGTTACCCAGCCCATGGTCCCCATGTGCACGTGGCCGGGCAGCCAATCCGTGTAATGAAACAGGGCTGAAAGGGACCTCAATGCCTGGGCCGGTCCCTGCACTGTCTGAAGGCCATAAAATGTAATGCCTAAGATAAAGAACTTCACCAGATAATTGGACTTGATCTGTCCCCAGTCATCCTTCATTGTATAGTAGCCGTTGACAACCGAGCCCCAGGAGGGCGCGATCATGAAAATGCTGAAGGCAATGGCAGTGGTCTGTATCCATTCCGGTAACGGAGAGTAAACGAGATGATGCGCTCCGGTCCAGAGATAGGCAAAAAGAAGGGACCAGAAGGCCACTATGGAAAGCCTGTGGCTGTATATTGGAAGGTTCGTGGACTTGGGCAGGAAGTAATAAAACATGGCCAGTATCGGAAAGGTGAATACCGAGCCCACTATATTATGGCCGTACCACCATTCCACATTGGCGTCGTTGGCCCCGGCATATGCCGAATATGACTTGAACCAGCTTACCGGCATTTCGAGGTTGTTCAGTATGTAAAGGACGGCCACCCCCACTGTCATGGCTATGATAAACCATAGGGAGATGTACATCTGCTCTTCCTTTCGTTTAATGAGCGAGGCAAAGACATTTACGGCAAAGACAACCCACATGATAACCACAAGTATGTCTATGGGCCATTCAAGCTCGGCGTATTCCCTGGACGTATTCATACCGGCAAACAGGCTCAACGCAGCCAGGGCAATTACGACATTGAAAAAATAGAGATGAAAAGTCGCCAGCTTGGGAAAGACCAGCGGTATCCTGGTGAGCCTTTGAAGTATGTAGTAGGTGCATGAGAAGATCGCAGCGAGGGTAAAACCGAAACCCAGCCCGTTGGTGTGTACGACCCTGAGTCGTCCATAGGTCAGCCACGGAGTGAGGTTGAGCTTGGGTATGAACATCTGAAAGGCAATCAGCAAACCCACCACAAGCCCGATCAACAACCAGAATATGGCTGAGAAGGCAAACCCTTTTACAACAGAATACTCGTAAGTATCGTCTTTCATTGCTCTTCCCTCCTGGAGTCTAAAGAACTAAAAGGCAAATCGGTTATTATTAACTTAGCCAATTAACAGGTAAAGCCTTTATTAGTCTGTCATTCCCGAGGTTTTAATCGGGAATCTATGTTCCCCAAGTAGCTATAGATCCCCGGGTCAAGCCCGAGGATGACAACTTTATTGTGCTATTTAATTGCCGAAGTAATAATGAAACAATTATAGCAAAATTATTTCTTTTCGTCATCATCATCCAGCATCCTGTATTTCGGCCCCTCCACGTCGTCGTACTGGCCTTTTTTGACCGTCCACATAAAGAACAGCCATGCCACGACGCCGAGGATGATGGAAAGGCTAATGAGTAGGTAAATGGTCCACATGGGATGATTATCTTATTTAGGCAGATTCATTGTTTCCTGCTGCATCACTTATGTCTGAGACATCTGAAAACAAATTCCTGCTTTATATAGTCCAGCACAGCTATGAAATCCATTTCATCAGAACTGGAAACTCCCTTTGACAGATGTCTATGGTACGGAAAGTTTTCGGGGTTTTTATGATGCGGCGCCGTGTCCCAGCGGACAATCAGTTTATTCGAAGCGTCCATCCAATGGAATCTGTAGTCGTGTTCGTTTGTTGATAATAGCTCTCTAAAATCCAGCATGGAACCGTCTATGAAGGCTATCCTGCCTCTCAGCATGCCCATGTCAGCGGAAACCATTTCAAAGGTTGAAGTGTCGGCTTGTATAAGGGGAGAGATTTCTTTGAGCTTGTTACGGACCCTGTTGAAGTAAGACTGTATCATCAGACTATTGCAGCTATTCTATGCAACCTGTCCTTTACATGTTCACAAGCTTTAGAGGCGAAGAGCCAGTCAAACCACTCGCCGTCATCACCCAATGCGCCTGAGTTGAATTTATGCAAGAACGCCTTGGTGGTCATCTTGTGCTTCTTTTCAAGGTCCTTCAGTGTCTTCCTGTATTCCAGAAGGCTGAGCTTCATGATATTCCTGTCAAGCTCAAGACTCTCCTTCACTATCAAAACGTCGTCTATATCCATCTTTAATATTGTCGCCATAGTAGAACCTCCTGCAATATTTTAGCATTTAACGCTGCTGATGAAAAATCCTCCGCCCCGCGCTTTCGTATGGACAAGAAGGACAGAACCGGAAAACGGTCGCTGTCCCTCGTTTCTCCCGGTCGGGTCTTTATATTCCCCCTTGGAAAAGGGGGCTGAGGGGGTTGTCGCAATTGTCGTAGATTGTTCAGGAACGCTTTCACCGAGCAGCTTTTTTACAAGACGTTTGCTCGAATCAAGGAGTTCGTCAACCTCGCACTTGCATTTATCCTCCGATACATTCTCTATCTTTCCGCTCTCCACACTGATAAGCGAAAGCGTCAGATAATAGGTCTTTCCAACCAGACTCAAAGAACCTGCGATTATCTTGCCCGCCCCCAGAAGCTGACCGGCCTCTACCACACATTGCCCGGAAACACAGCCGGACATCTGGAACTTCTGCTCGCTCAATATCTTATTCATGTTGCCGCGGTCTATGATCTCATATTTGCCGGACATCACCAGCTCGCGCCTTATGCTCTCGGTGAGTGGCCGGGACAATTTCTTGTCAACATCCACTGTTTCAACGTCAAAGACGGCGATGTAGTTGTCCATCAGTTTTTGTTTGGGCTTCTGCTTTTCAGCGGCAATGGAAATGAAAGCGAATATGAGGACGAACAGGCCGGCCAAAACTATACGCAGCATATATGACTGTTTCATTTCTTAAGTTCTCACCTTTTCATCCAGCCATTCATTTATAAGAACATCTTCAGTTTTATGCAATTTCCTGGCCCTGGTTTTAATCCTTGAAAATAACTTTTCATCAATACCTATATACTTTTTCTTTCTCAGTTCAAATTTAATATCTTTAGTCTCTTTGACATCCTCAGCCGTTGCAAGGTCATGTTCATCCCAAAAATCGGATGCCTCATAAATAGTCATGTCTATTGTCTTCTTACTTTGTGTCATAGCGTCTCCATGCCAACTTTTCTACTATCGCATCCAGCCATATTATATCATCTATAAGAAACACGCAAACCTACCTTTATTATTTCAACAGCTTCTTTGTCTTTTCCCTCAAGACCTTCCCTATTTCCGGCAACTCACCCTTGATGATATCTTTCACCTTGCCGTCAACCAACGCAGTTAATAACCAAAGCGGTCTCATGCCTTAGAAGATACTATAATAATGCCGATAAATCAAGGTATTTTTCACACCAGATTCTGCCCAATAGGGACAGCGCTCTGAATTTTCCGCACTGCCTCTCGCCACCCCATAACTTTCACATCCTGTCTCATATAATTTCCCTCGCCACCGAAGATCAACCAGGGCGCTCCGACGGGCGAGCGGGCGAGGCCGCGCCATTTCAGCAGACCATTAAGCATATCGCCTGCAACCGTCTGCCCTGATTTGATCTCCACCGAGTGCAGTGTCCCTGCCTCATCTCTCAACAGATCCACCTCATTGCCTGTGCTGTCCCTCCAGAAATAGAGGTTGACTGACTTCCCCCGGTTCAGGCAGTCGCGCAGGAACTCCCCGACAATCATGGTCTCAAACAGAGCAGGCCTAGCGCTATGGGTCGAAAGCTGCTCCGCGCTATGGATGCCAAGTAAAAAAGCGGCCAGCCCGGCGTCGTGAAAATAAAGTTTCGGAGCCTTGATGAGTCGTTTGCCAAAGTTGGCAAAATGCGGAGCAAGGCGAAAGACTATGTAACTTGTTTCAAGAATGCTGAGCCATGCGGTTGCAGTGCTCTGAGATATGCCGCAATCAACCGCCAGAGACGAGAGATTAAGAAGTTGGCCGGTCCGTGCTGCGCAGAGTCTCAAAAAACGCTGGAAGGTCACAAGGTCGCGGACAGCGGTAAGATCACGCACGTCCCTCTCGATGTACGTGGTTACATAACTTGCAAACCAGTCTCCGACAGTAACTTCAGAAGTCCTCAAGGCCGGGTATCCCCCCTGAAACAGCAGGTCATTAATGTTTTCATTGAGAATCCCTGCCACATCCAGCTCCGCCGCCGACAGCGGGAGCAACTGGGCTATGCCGGCCCGTCCTGCCAGACTTTGGCTGATAGAGTGACCCAGGGTAAAGTTTTGCGAGCCGGTCAAAATGAATTTTCCAGGTGCGCGGTCCTCGTCAACTACACCTTGCAGATAGGAAAGAAGCTCGGGAACCCGCTGCACCTCGTCAAATATGCCGCCATCGGGATAATTGGCAAGAAACCGGCGTCCGTCCTCCGAGGCAAACTGGCGAATATCGGGGTTTTCCAACGATACATACGGCTTGTCAGGAAATGCGGCCCGTACCAATGTGGTCTTGCCTGATTGCCGGGGGCCGGTGACGACAATAACTGGAAATCCCCGGCAGAGACGGTGCAGTGTGACGGCTAATGTCCGTGGAATCATGAAAATACCCCTCTTAACTTACTGAGATCATAGGTCAATTACATATTACTTATTTTATCGTGAATTTGCAACCTTGTCATCCGTTTTTCTTATCCTCAGCGAATTTATAACCACAAACAACGAACTCGCGGCCATTGCGCCGGCTGCAATTATGGGGTGAAGTATGCCCATAACAGCCAGAGGCACTGCGACTATATTATAAAAAAAGGCCCAAAAAACATTTTGTTTAATGATCAAAAAAGTCCTTCCGGCAACCCTTATGAAGTAAGGAATCAGCCTAAGGTCGCTCCTCACAAGCACTACATCGGCGCTTTCAACCGCAATGTCCGTGCCCCTTCCCACTGATACCCCCACGGTTGCCGCCGTAAGGGCCGGTGCGTCGTTTATGCCGTCACCCACCATCATCACCTTTTGTCCGCTACCCAGCATTTCAGCGATAATGTCCTTCTTCGCGACCGGGGACGTCTCCGGCAGTGCATGCTCTATACCTGCCATTGAAGATATCGCTTCAGTCGTCATCCTATTGTCCCCGCTTATCATAGACACGCTCATACCGTAAGACTGAAGCCCTTTTATAACCTCCCGGGCCTCGGTCCTGATTACATCGGATACAACAAAAAAACCGCTCAGGATCCCATCAGAGGCCATGAATACTACCGTATCTCCGCCCTTCTCAAAAACAGATGCAGCTGCTTCAAGTGAAAGCAATTCCTTTTCGGATATGTCCATGTCCCTCATCAAAGCCCTGTTGCCTAACACTATTGCCTTGTTCCCAACATTACCCAGCACTCCCCTGCCGGGGATTGCCCTGAAGTCTGAAGCCTCCCGTAGGCCCAGGCCGCGCGCGGCCCCGGTTATCGCAAGACCGAGACTGTGCTCAGACAAGGCCTCCACCGAGGCTGCACTGACAAGCATTTCATCTCCTGAAATGGAACTGTCTGCTGTCACGATATCCTTCAGCACCGGCCTGCCGCCGGTTATTGTGCCTGTCTTGTCAAAGACCACAGTGTTCAGTTTTGCCGTGTTTTCTATGACCTCCCCTCCCCTTATAAGTATGCCTCTGGATGATACCATTGAGGTAAAAACCAGGACGGCAAGAGGGGTTGCAAGGCCGAGGCTGCACGGGCAGGCTATTACAAGGACGGATATGCCGGTCATAAACGCATGATTGACCGTGGCGCCTGCCGATAAATAATAAAGAACTGTCAGCAAAGAGATACTGAGGATGAGGGGGACAAAAATACCGACAAGTCTGTCCGCTAAAGTCTGTATCCTCAGTTTGCCTGTCTGGGCGTCCTCCACAGCCTGAATAATGCCGGCCAGCACGGTATCCCTGCCGGTTTTTGACGTCTCAATCACAAGCGCCCCGAACAGGTTCATGCTCCCGCCTATCACCCCGGTCCCGGCTGTCTTTGACACGGGCCTCGATTCGCCGGTTATGATCGATTCATCCGCCTCAGACTCACCTTCAACCACTACGCCGTCAACAGGAATCCTTTCACCCGGTTTCACCAGCACACTGTCACCCTTTTTGATAGAGGAAAGCGACAGCATCTCGATGTTATACGATATTTCTGATTGAGGCGGGCCGTCTGCCTTGCGCCTGATGACCCTTGCCTCCCTGGGAGTCAACTCTGCAAGCCTTTCCATGGTTTCAGAGGCCTTGCCCTTTGCGGTCGCCTCAATATATCTGCCCAGGAGTATAAGGGTAATGATCATCGCGGAGGTGTCGAAGTATACCTCCCCTCCAGTGAACATCTGATAGACACTATAGAAAAAGGCGGAACATGCCCCGATGCATATGAGGGAATCCATATTGAAGTTCAGATGTCTCAACCCCCTCAGGGTACCGGTGATGAAGGGCATCCCTGAGTAGAAGATAACCGGGAAGGTCAGCAGCATTGAAATGACTTCAAAAAGGAGTTTGATCCCAGGGTCTATCCCCTGAAAATAACCCGCATAGAGGGCGAAGCTGTAAATCATGAGCTGAGAGGACAGGAAAGCGGCGGTGCCGAAGCGGACAAGAAGGTCTCTGGTTTCGGACCTCTGAAGTTTGAACTGCCCGGATTCCGAATACGGCTTTGGAATATATCCGATGGAAATGATCCTCTTGAGTATCCGGTCCAGGCCTGTTTCTTCAGGGTCCCAGCGAATCCGCGCCTTGTGCGTAGCGTAATTGACCCTTGCGTATTTTATGCCGCCGGTCCTTTCAAGTATCTTTTCATTGAGCCAGACACATGAGGCACAGCGTATGCCGTCTATGAAAACATCTATCTCCTTCAGCCTGCCCTGAACGCCCTTTTCTTCCATCTGCCCACCTGCCTCCACATCCCTGACATGACCTGCAAAAGGTCTGATGTCGAACTCCCTGCTGAAAAAATCCTGCGCAATTCCCGCCTCATCCCATTTCCGCCTGTCGTAGAAATTATCCAGACCCTCCTCGTGGATAAGGCGGTATATGCCGCTGCATCCATGACAGCAAAAGACATGCCTCTTGCCGTCAATTTCGTCATATATGGCTTCTCTGTCCGGAAATTCCAGCAGGCAATGATCGCATTTAATAGAAGTCATACCCTAATCCACCACCAAGCAGGCGCAAGGATAGTATGTGAGCGGCATCAGCGGCACATAAGCCTCACCACGACGGTGAGGCGTGCCGGTGGCCTCGGAGACGGGCCGGACGCCCGGCGAGAATGAGCGAACATGCTGTCCTTGCGCCTGCGACAAAAGATGACGGTGGACCCTGGGCATAATGGGTATTTTGATCTGTGTTGTGATAAAATTCAAGGCATGATGATATCACAATTCGCCGAACAGCTCGGCAGGGAATCTCTCAAGGCGCTGAAAAACCTGATTGCGGTATTGGATTTAATATCATACAGCGCCCGGAATATGAAGGTGCTGAGAATTGTCCCTGTCCGTACCGTCCTGAACAAACAACTGTTCTTTACCGGCATTGAGGCCATGAACAAGATAGCGCTGATAGGCGCCGTAATCGGCATTGTTATAATCACCCAGATCAGCAATCTGGCAGGACAAAATGCAGAGTTGACCGGCAAGATATTGGTATGGACGGTCGTACGGGAACTCGGCCCGCTGCTTGCAGCCATCATCATTATCGCAAGAAGCGGCACAGCCATCTCATCGGAGTTGGGCTCCATGGGGGTCAACAGGGAGATGGACAACCTGACAATGATGGGGATAAACTTCATGGATTACCTTATCGTGCCCAGGATTGCCGGCATAACCGTATCTGTGTTTATACTTACGATCTATTTCCAGATAATAGCCATCGGCGGCGGAATGGCCCTGTCCTCGCTTTTGATACAACTGCCTTTCCTTCAGCACATGGAAGGCATTTTTTCGTCCCTGCGCATATACGACATCCTGGTCTCCCTGTTCAAAAGCCTTGTTTTCGGTATAATTATCTCAGCAGTCGCCTGCACCCACGGCCTGATGGTCAGGGACTCCATAACCGAGATCCCGCAGGCGGCGACGAGAGCGGTTATGCAATCCCTTTTTCTGGTAATCATTTCCGACGGCATAATTACCGTCCTGGCGTACATTTAGCATATGCTGACTTTCGACAAAGTAACATGCAAATATTTCAATTCCGTATCCTTCGAGATAATGAAGGACAAAGTATACAGGCTTGTTACGAACTCGGATTTTGAAAGCAATCTGTTCATAGACTTTACCTTCGGACTGAAGAAACCGGACGAGGGCAAGGTGCTGATATTCGGCAAGGACCCGTCCGTAGTCTCCGAAAAAGAGACGGTCGGGCTGTTACGCAGGATTGGCCTGGTTCGGCAAGATGGCGGGCTTATAAGCAATCTTAAGGTGTGGGAAAATATCGTGCTGCCTTTGGAGTACCATATCGGGAGGGTCCCTGAAGGGTCTGAGGAACGCATCGTGAACATATTTACGAGACTCGGCAAGTCTTCCCGGGAAACCGGGGCGCTCATGGGCAGGCTGAGCGGCTCGCTTCCGCCGTATGAAAAGCGACTTATCGGTGCGGTGAGGGCAATGCTTATGGAGCCGGAACTTATTATTTATGATTCTCCCTTTGAGGGCCTGGACGCCCAGACAGCGCAAAGACTTGCCGGAGCGGCAGAGGACTTCCAGGCCGGCAAGGCAGGCAGGTCTTCACTTTACATAAGTTCGGACCCGCAGTCGCTAAAGGACGTGAAATCGGATATAATCTTAGTACTTTACGGGAAGGGGACCGCCTAATGAGCATACTGAAAGAAAGTGATCGGAGATTCGTCAATATGGAGCGAAAGATAGGGTTCTTTATACTCACGGCCCTGGCAGGCATAGCCCTGGTGATTATTTTTGCCGGCTTGAGACAGGATATCTTCACCGCCAAAGACAGGATCTACTTTACATCTGAAAACGGCCAGGGCATAAACGAGGGCATGGCGGTGAAACTGAGTGGTTTCAAGATAGGCAAGATAACCTCACTTGAACTTGACGACAAGGCGCATGTGAAGGTTGTGATGGCGATAAGCAGGAAGTACATGAAATGGATAAAGACCGACTCCACGGCCAGACTGGTCAAGGAAGGCATAATCGGGGACAGTATCATCGAGATAATACCGGGTTCCGCCCCGGCAGCCCTTTTGAAGGACGACGGCACAGTGCCCTTTGAAAGGGAAAAAGGCATAAGCGCCATGGTAGAAGAACTCAAGGATGAGATCAAGCCGGTTATCCGTGACATAAGGGAAATAGTAGCCTATATAAATGACCCCAAAGGAAATATAAAGGCCACCCTGGCAAACGTAGAAACCCTTTCCGATGACCTCTCCGAGACAGGAAATAAACTGAATCTTCTGCTTAAGGATGCCGACAAGGCGGTAGCTCTTAATTCCGTCAAGGTGAGCGGTCTGCTGGACAACATAACCTCCACCGTCGGAAACGCAAACAAGGCTATAACCGTGACGGGCAAAGAGATACCACCGATAATGGAGAAGGTCAATGCCGGTCTTGAAAACCTTCGCAAGACAACAGAAGAGATAAGAAAGGCGGTTGAAAAAGCAGCCCACTCCATCCCCCCCCTCGTTCAAAAAGGTGGAGAGACGGCCTCGGGCGTGAAGGAAATCGTGGACTCCCTGAAAAAGACCTGGCCCATAAGCTCTTTTATAACGCCTCCGGTACAAAAAACCCTGGACGTGGACAGCTATGAATAAAGCCGGACTTATCACCAAAACCGGTAAGGATTGGACCTTAAGCCTTGGCCGCTTTTTTATGACGGCATGCCTCCTGCTCGCCCTGTCTTCCTGCGGCGGAAAGCAGACCTTTGTTTCACCAGGGCATATGAATGCGGCGGAATTGAACCACCGGGCGGAGACCGCCTTCATGACAGGAGACTACGACAAGTCCCTGGACCTTTACAGGGAGGCCTTGCGCGTAAACAGGTCCATGGAAGATACCGACGGTATAGCGGTAAGCCTTATTAACATAGCCGCCGCATACAGAAAGTCGGGCGACACGGACAATGCATCCTTGACCCTGGACTCGCTGCTGGAAGACAGGACACTGTCATATCCCCCAAACAGGCTTTCCTTTGCCGCCTTTTTAAAGGCAATGCTCTTCATGGACGCAAACTCTTATGGGAAGGCCTCTGAGTGGGCGGACAAGGCCCGTTCCTTTTGCGGCCAGGGGGCTTGTCCCCTGAACGGCAAACTTTATAACCTGAGGGCCAGGATAGCGCTTGCGTCGAAAGACTTCGCATCAGCCGTCACCCTTGGGACTGAAGGTCTGCGCTTTAACAGGGACCTCGACGATCGCATGGAAACCGCGAACTCCCTCCGGATAATATCAGAGGCAAAGGCGGCCGTCGGAAATTATAAAGAAGCGGGTGATATGCTCGCAGAAGCGCTGGCCCTGGACAAGACTATGGGAAAAGGCACCGGTGTGCATGCAGACTTGATGGGTCTGGGCCGTCTTGCCTTGATGAAGGGTGACAGGACTTCCGCACTGGTTCTTTTCAGGAGGGCGCTCGCCGTAAGTGAGGCCTCCCGCGATGCGGAAGGCGCAGCCGAAGCGCTGAAGATGATCGGGCAATGCTCAACGGATTCAGAGAAAAGATAGCTTACGGCGTCCTCATATTGAGGGGCTCACTTCTTTCCTTTCAGAAGAACAATAACTTTCAGTCATCGGCCGCACTGGCCTATTACGGCTTTTTTGCCCTTATCCCCCTGCTCCTTTTGGTTGTTTATCTGCTCGGCCATTATATAATGGCATCAGCAGCAGCCTTTCACATTGTCGAAGACCTGACTTCCCGAGTCTTCCCGGATATGGGTAAGGTTATCCTAAAGGAAATATACGCCCTTTCCACACACAAGAAGGTATGGGGCGTACTGAGCATTATCACCCTTTTTTGGTCGATCACTCCGCTGACGACCGCACTCCGGAACGCCTTTTTCACAATATTCAAGTCACGCCTCGAAATCCCGTTTTTAAAGGCAAAGCTCAGGGACGCTCTGGCGGTTATGGTCATACTGGTGCTGTTTATCTTCATGGTGCTCAGCGAGGTCATGTATTCCATGGTTGTAAAAACCTTCCTGAACGAACTGCCGCTGTTTGTCAAGATAGGCAATACCCTGCTGCCGTTTCTTCTGACCGTGATCTTCATCTCGTTTTTATATATTATCTTTCCACCCGTAAAATTGCGTCCTGCCCACATACTGACAGGTGCGGTGCTCACAGCCGTTATGTGGTCCATGATGAGGCCCGTATTCACCCTGTTTCTCCGGTACAATCCGAATTACGGTTTCGCCTTCGGCTCCCTGAAGGCCATCTTTATCATGATAATCTGGGTCTACTACGCCGTCTCAGTCATACTCTTTGCAACCGAGGTCGTGTCGAACTTGCGAAAAAAAGAAGCCCTGCTGCTAAGGGGACTCTTCCTTGATGCCCCGATATCCGTCAGGACCCATTCCATTATTCTTAACAGGTTCACAAAGCAATACGTAGAGGGAGAAGCGGTTTTCAGGGAGGGAGACGGAGGCAATGAGATGTTTCACATCATCTCCGGAGAGGTGGCCATAATCAAGGCCGGGCAGGTGCTCAGGGTGATGCGGCCGGATGAATATTTCGGCGAGATGTCCATGCTGCTTGGGGTCCCGCGCACAGCCGAGGCGCGGGTGGAGCACGGCGGCGCACAACTGGTTGTCATAAGCAGGGACAATTTTGAGACCATTCTTTCGGAGGACCCTTCAATAGTCCTTTCCCTGCTTCGTGAAATGGCCGGGCGGCTCAAGGCCACTGATGAAAGCATATGAGGGCCCTATTGTCGCCAGGGCGAACGCACTATGTGCCATAAGCATCCATTTTCCGTCATGCCCGAAGGTTTTTATCGGGCATCCAGGAGCAAAAGAGCTGGATTCCCGC
>Ga0315281_10000091_pt1 | contig 106080 bp, 99 predicted proteins | sample YL17G07_0_MG_FD_204540 | JGI IMG/M metagenome (GOLD analysis project Ga0315281, IMG submission 204540) | Sediment microbial communities from Yellowstone Lake, YNP, Wyoming, USA - YL17G07_0 | ecosystem: Environmental > Aquatic > Freshwater > Lake > Sediment | place: USA: Wyoming | collected...
TGAAAGCATGACGAGAGAATCAACGGTCATCCTGGGGTCGATCATGTTCATCGGCTTGTTCATGTTCCTCCTGTTCGACAATATGGTCATCACGAGACTGGGTTCGCTGCGCACGGTCATCCGTCGTTTCAAGGAAGGAGAGGCCGAGGCCCGCGTGCCGGTCCTAAGGAACGACGAGATCACCGACCTCAGCGTCTCCTTCAACGAGATGGCGACATCCATCGGCGCTACTCAGGGCGAGCTGAAGCAATATGCAGCCGAGCTGCTGTCCCTGGTCGCTTCAACCAATGTCATGACCGCGGTGCCCCGCACGCAAAACATCTGCGAAGCCGTATGCCACATGGCCGTGAAGGAGTTAAAACTGAACATGGCATGGATAGGGCTCCTCAAAGAAGGGAGCTGCGACGTTGAACCCGTGGCCCAGTGCGGCTTCGAAGAGGGGTATCTTTCGAGCGTCAAAATAACATGGGACGACTCTCCTTCGGGGCGGGGACCTACCGGCAACGCGGTCAAGACCAAGGTCCCGCAGGTAATGCAAGAGATGCACAGGGACCCCGCATACGCTCTCTGGAAAGACGAGGCGTTGAAGCGCGGCTATCGATCATCCATGGCGCTTCCGCTCCTTAACTCCGATGGGAACGTGACCGGCGTTCTGAATCTTTACAGCGGGGAGCCCGATTATTTCACGCATAAGCGGGTCCGGTTGTTTTCGATCTTCGCCAACCAGGCGGCAACGGCGATCGAGAACCGCGTACTGATCGAGGGCCTCGAGCGCTCACAGAAGGAGTGGCTGCTTACGTTCGACAGCATTACGGACCGCATCACTATCCACGACCGGGAATCCCGGATCATCAAGGCGAACAAGGCCGCCACGGAGTATCTCGGCATGAAGAGCGAGGATGTCGCCGGCCGGAAGCGCCATGAACTGTTTCACGGGACGTGCCCCCATGCGACGTCCCTCGCCGAGAAGCGGGTGACCACCGAGGAGGTGCCCGATCCGAAAACTAAAAAGCTGTTCTCCGTCTCGACCTTTCCATACCACACCCCGGAGGGAGAATGCATCGGAACGATCCACGTCGCGAAGGACGTCACGGAGCTACGGGAAAAGGAGAAACGGCTCATCATGAGCGAACGCCTGGCGGCGCTCGGGCAGATGGCGGCGGGCATCGCGCACGAGATCAATAACCCACTTGCCTCGATCTCCGGCTGCGCCGAGGGGCTCCTGATGAAGGCGCGGCAGGGACGGTCTGATCCCGCGCTGTTCGAGGAATACCTCCAGATCATCCAGGAGGAGGTCCTCCGGTGCAAGAACATCACGACGGGGACGCTGTCGTTCGTCAGAAAATCCGCCTACGAAAAAAATGAAATTAAGCTCAACGAAATGCTCGACAAGACCATCGAGCTCATCGGATTCCAGGGAAGACTGCGGGAGGTGAACATAGTGCGAAACTATAAAGCCGGCATGCCCGCGCTGTACGGGAGGGAAGGGGAGCTGAGGCAGGTCTTTCTTGCCGTCATCACGAACTCGCTCGACGCCATGGACGATACCGGAACGCTCACGGTCGAGGCAGAAGTCGAGGGGGACAGGGCGGTCGTAAGCATAGCCGATACGGGCCCCGGCATATCACCAGAAACCATCAACTGCATTTTTGATCCTTTTTTCACGACGAAATCGGAAAAAGGCGGAACGGGACTCGGCCTCCCCATTGCGCATAAGATCATTGCCAACCACGGCGGCGCCATCGAAGTGAGCTCGGAAGAAGGAAAAGGCGCGACGTTCGTGATAATGCTCCCGCTTTCCTCATGCATTACGCCCATCTGAAGGAAGGAAAAAAACGGAAGAAGGGGGAAATCTAGTTGGAAGAATGTCCGTAGCGCCGCTTCAGCCTCCAACGCTTGGAGCTTTGCCGTGAGGCAGTGCCGAAAATTGCATGGATAGCCTGAGACGTTTAAGTTCTAAAACATTCACCGCTTTTTTATGTTCTATTTTTAAGACCTCCTTTCTTACCCATAATGCCGGCGGACCATCAACAGGCTGATTAAAAGAGATATTTTACTCTGGCATTTAGATTGCTATAGTATTAACAATTCTGCGTTCCTCGATATGCTATAATAATAGTATTAACAAATTTTCGTTCCTCTATATGAGAGAGGCTGGCAATGGAAAAAAAATATAAATTATTAGTTGTCATCTTCATTATACTGATCTTGTTGTTTTGTTTTTCGTTTTTCAAGGCGCTCGCAACGGCGAAAACGGCGGAGAACAAGGGAGATGATCTCCCGAAGCTCCTTGCCCCGAGAGACCAAACCTCGGAAAACTTCCCTTGTTCGAGGTGCCATAAATACCGGCCCACTGACAAAAAGGAAAGAAAACTTGAACTCCATCATACAACAATCGTTCTCAAACATGCCGGCGAACAACAGTGGTGTTATGACTGCCATGACTTCGACAAGGACAAACTGCGGCTTCAGAACGGGCAGTTGATAGGTTACGAAAAGTCCTATTCGCTGTGCGGTCAATGCCACGGCACGATTTTCAGGGACTGGAAGGCCGGGATCCACGGCAAGAGAACGGGGATGTGGAACGGAGAGAAGCTCTATCGTCTTTGTGTAAGTTGCCACGAGCCCCATCAGCCGCGGTTCAAGCCTCTTGAGCCTGAGGCCCGCCCTGTGAGACCGCAAAATATCAAATCGGCAAATTAGATAGAGGGAAGCCAGCCATGTCGAAGAAAATACGCAGCAACTTGTCAGGAAGGGAACTCGATAGAAGGACGTTCTTGAAGGGCGCCGCAGTCGGCCTCGCCGCGACAGTCATCAAGCCCGCGTCCGCGGACGCATTCAGCTGGGACGCCTTTCTTCAGAAGCGCTTCAGGGAGATGAGTGACGATGAGGTCCGGACGGTCGTCGCACGGCTGGAAAAAGAGGCGGCCGGCGAATGGAAAAAGGACATTCACATCGGAGCGGCCAAGGCAATGCCGGGCGTAAAATTCGGTTACGGCCTCGATCTCTCGCGCTGCATCGGGTGCAGGAGATGCGTAAAGGCCTGCGTGAACGAGAACAACCAGTCGCGGACCCCGCAGGTCCAGTGGATTTCGGTGCTTCGTTTCAAGAAAGGCGAGAAGTGGATCGACCTCGAGAATTCGGAAAAATACTACGAGCCGAAAGAGGTCCCCGAGAAAGACTTCTTCTACCTGCCCGTGCAGTGCCAGCAGTGCGAGAACCCTCCCTGCGTCAAAGCCTGCCCCACGCAAGCGACCTGGAAAGAGCCGGACGGCATCGTGGTTGTCGACTACAATTGGTGCATAGGCTGCAGGTATTGCATGGCGGCCTGCCCCTACGGCGCGCGGCGGTTCAACTGGGCGAAGCCGGATGTCCCCTTGAATGAGATCAACCCCGAGACCCACTATCTCGGGAACCGTCCCCGGAATAAGGGCGTGGTGGAGAAGTGCACCTTCTGCATCCAGAGGACGAGGGCCGGAAAGTACCCCGCCTGCGTAGAGATATGCCCGGTAGGGGCGCGGAAGTTCGGAAACCTCCTCGACCCTAAGAGCGAGATCAGATACCTGATCGAGAACAAGCGGGTCTTCAGGCTGAAAGAGGACATCAATACTGAGCCGAAGTTTTATTACTTCTTCGCGACCTAGGCGGACTACGGGAGGACCAAGAAAACCATGACGAACGTCATTACAAACGCACTCCAATTTGCCGCTAGAGGGGGGAAAAAATATTATGCATGGACCGGTCTCCTCTTCTTCTTCATCGTCTTGGGCGTTTTCGCGTACGCGCGGCAGATCGACCAAGGCCTTATCACGACGGCTATGCGGGACCAGGTTTCCTGGGGCTTTTATATCGCCAACTTCACCTTCCTCGTGGGGGTGGCCGCAGCGGCCGTACTGCTGGTGATCCCCGCGTACGTGTACCATTTCAAACCCATCAAAGAGATCGTCCTTTTCGGCGAGATGCTCGCCGTAACCGCCATCGTCATGTGCATCCTCTTCATCATGGTCGATCTCGGACAGCCGTCGAGGGTGTGGCACCTCCTGCCCGTTGTCGGTCTGATGAATTTCCCGTCCTCGCTTCTGGCTTGGGACGTGATCGTGCTGAACGGATATCTTGTCATAAACCTCCTGATGGTGATTTACGCGCTCCGCAGGCTTGCCACGGGGAGGGAGTACAGGCTGACCCTTATTCTTCCGCTCATCCTGCTTTCGATCCCCTGGGCAATCAGCATCCACACCGTTACCGCGTTTCTATACAACGGCTTCCCCGCCCGGCCTTTCTGGAACGCGTCCATCCTGGCGCCAAGGTTTCTTGCTTCCGCGTTTTGCTCGGGGCCGGCCCTGATGCTGATCATCTTGCAGGTCATCCGGAAGGTTTCCCGGGTGGAGGTCGACGACAAGGCCATTTTCAAGATCTCCGAATTGATCGCGTACACGATGGGATTAAACCTCTTCCTGTTGGGCGCCGAGGTATTTAAGGAGTTTTATTCCGGGAGCGTCCATATGGCTCCTCTCCAATATCTTTTCTTCGGCCTGCACGGCAAGACGGGACTCGTCCCGTGGACCTGGATCGCCCTGGCGTTCAATGTCACCGCTTTTGTCATTTTCCTGGTTCCAAGGGCACGTGAGAACTTTACCGCCCTGAACGCCGGCGCGGTATTGATAATCGTGGGGGTGTACATAGAAAAGGGGTTGGGACTGGTCATCCCCGGTTTTATCCCTGATACGCTCGGAGAGATCTATGAGTATTGGCCGACGAGGACGGAGATCCTAATCACGATCGGGATATGGGCGTTCGGGGCATTGCTGTATACCATCTTAACGAAATTTGCAATTTCGCTCTATCCGGGCGAACCTGCATTAAAAGAGAAATGACGAAAAAACGACTAAGTTCAAACAACTGATCACCAAAAAATACCAAGTTCCGAATACCAATATTCACGACGATCGGTCTCGAGTTATTGGTGCTTGGAATTTATCTCTAAAAGTGGGAGGTAAAAAGTGAAGAGCGAGATGAAAAGAAGGACGTTCCTGAAAATTTCAGCTGTGGCCGCCGGCGCCGTTGCCGTCGCGTCGAACTTCAGGTACGCCGAGGCGTCAGAGTGGAAAAAACAGATCGGCAAGTCGGGTTCTCAGCCCGACCCGGTAGACGAAGGAGCGAAGATCGTCAGAAGCGTATGCCTCATGTGCCACGGCGGGTGCGGGATCCAGGCCAAGGTGGTGAAGGGCGAGCTGGTGAGGCTGACCGGCAATCCCTATCACCCGAATACCTACGATTACTCGGCGAAAGGAGACCTCGTCGTGGAATCCGATCTTGACGCCGGCCCGGCGGGAAAGGACGTGGGTTCGCTGTGTCCCAAGGGGCAGGCGGGAGTCTACGCCCTGTACAGCCCCTTCAGGCTACAGCATCCGCTCAAGCGGGTGGGGCCGAGGGGCTCGGAAAAATGGAAGACCATATCGTGGGAACAGGCGATCAAAGAGATTTGCCACGGCGGAAATCTTTTCAAGAACGTTCCCGGCGAAGAGAACCGCCACGTCGAGGGGCTGAAAGCCATCGTGAACAACAACGACCCGATCGGAAAGGAAGAATCCGATTATCTGGACGAGGCGCCCCCCGGAGGTTACGGGCCGAAGAGAAACCAGTTCGTATGGGCGCACGGCCGCAACGAGCAATCGCCGCTCACCCCGAGGTTCGTGACCGAGTCCATAGGCGTGCCGAACATGCTCAACCATTGCAGCCGGTGCGCGGGGACCTTCTACAACGTCATCGAGGACGTGCTGAACCTGCCTCCCTACGAGATCGGCGCCTATGCCGACTATGAATACTGCGATTACCTGATCAGCCTCGGATCGAACATCACCCAGGCCGACTATCCCATGCAGACCAGGGCGCGCTATCTCCAGAAGTTCGGCAAGAGGGTGGGGCCCTACGCAAAGGAGTTCAGGCACGTCGTGGTCGATCCCCGTTTCTCGAACGCGGCCGCCAAGGCAACTCATAACGGCACGGGAGAATGGGTCCCCCTAAAACCGGCGTCGGACGCCTATTTCCTCCTCGGAATGATCCGGTGGCTTATCGAAAACGACGGCTGCAAGACGGAATACCTCGCTTTGCCCAATGAGCGCGCCGCGAAGGCGAAGGGGCACCGCAACTGGACCGACATGACCTATCTGGTGAGCACACAGGAGCCGAAGACCTATCTCACGGGCAAAGACGCGGGGCTCGGGCAGAGCGACTTCGTTGTCCTGGTAAAGGGGCAGCCGAAGATGTTCCAGGAGGTTGACGGCCCCGCCGACCTCGAGGCCGGCGTCACGATAAAAGGCGTCGAATATAAGACCGTATTCAAACTGCTCAAGGAAAGGGCGCAGGAGAAGTCGTTTGAGGAGAGCGACGCGGTCTGCGACATTCCGCCGGGGACCATCGCCAGGATCGCGAAAGAATTCTCTTCCGCAAAGCATCCCGTGATCGAGATGTTCCGCGGCCCGATCCAGCAGTCCAACGGGTACTGGAACGGTCAGGCCCTCTGCATCGTCAATATCCTGGTAGACAACGTGGACAGGAAAGGCGGGTTCATCCCGGGGCATGCGGCATACAAGGGCGACGTGAAGGGCGTTAATCTGCGCAAAGCCGGCGGCGTCTCCGTCTGCCGTCACAAGGCAAAATACCAGGGGAAGAAACCGGCGGCAACGCGGCCGTGGTATCCCCTTGCAAGAAGGACGGTGACCCCGGAGTTCTTCGCATCGGTCAGGATGGGATATCCCTACAAGACAAAAGCATACCTCAACTACTACAACAATCCTGTCTATACCATGCCGTACAACGCTTCGGTCATCGACGCGCTGCTGGACGTGAAGGCCATGCCCCTCACCATTTCCATAGACGCTTACATGGGAGAGACGAGCGCCATGTGCGATTACGTCCTTCCCGACACGGAATATCTCGAGCGCCTGGGCGGGTTCAAGACTTATCCGCCGGTCAAAACGCGGGTTTGGGCGCTGCGGCAGCCCGTTGTCGGGTCCTTCGATCCGAAAAACCATAATTACAAAGCCATCCGGCCGGACACGAAAATGGCGGACGATGTCCTGATCGAGCTCGCAAAAGAGTGCGGGCTTCCGGGCTTCGGCAAGGACGCGGGCGGTCCCGGTGTGGATATCAACAATTCCTGGGATTACTGGAACGAGTATTACAAACACTACGATTTCAAGGAGGGACTCGACCCCGAGAGCAGCTTCGTGAAGCTCGGAGGCAAGTTCGAGAACCCCGCGCCGCAGAGGCAATATGCCGGCGGGTATGCGTCGGGAGAGTATGTGACGTTCCCGGGCGGGAGGCCGGTGCGCGCTCTCTACACCTACCAGCAGAACACCGCGGTGAACAAGAACAGCATGACGGGGAAGTATTTCGACGGACTTCCCCAGTATCGGACCATCATCGACTGCAAGGAGCAGCCGCTCGACCCCGCGATCTGGAAAGAGCATCCTTTTCAGCTCCACACCTGGAAGGACGCGTTCCACACGCAATCGAGGACGATGAACAACCTCTGGCTCGCTTCCATCAAGCCGCAGAACTACGCGGAGATCAACCCCGCGGACGCCGAGAAACTGGGGGTGAAGACCGGGGACTGGGTGAAGGTGAAGTCTCCGTCGAGCAGGCACATTGCCCTGTACGCCAATTCCCTCGGGGACGGATGGTACAAATTCCAGATAAGGGCCACGAGCAGAATAAGGCCCGGCCTGTTCTCGGTATGCCAGTCCTACGGCAGATTCGGCGCCGGCGCGCGGAAATGGGACGCAAATGGCGCAGAGCAGCCCCATGACGAGCAGGTGGGCGCGGGCTTCCACATCAATCCGCTTTACATGGCGGACCCGGTGCTGAAAAACGTCATCATGACCGACCCGGTGGGCGGAGGGACCCAGAGCTTCGGGACCCCCCTCAGGGTCGAACGGTTGTAGAGACTGAACGGAGAGGAGCGACACCATGCCTGAAAGAAACGCATTTATATCGGATGAAATGTTGCAGGCGAGTTTTGCGAAAAAAGGACCGAAGCAGTATACCTTGTGGGTAGATCTCGAATACTGCGTCGGGTGCAACGCCTGCACCATGGCGTGCAAGGCGGAAAATAATACGCCGGTGGGCGTCGATTATAACCGCGTGATCGAAGTCGAGGTGGGAGAGTTCAAGGACCCGAAACAGAAACCTGAAGTGAAGGCTTATTTCGTGCCCATGCCCTGTATGCATTGCGGGAAACCGGCCTGCAAGGCGGCCTGCCCGGTCGGGGCGATCGAGAAGAGAAAAGAGGACGGCATTGTCCTCATCAATACGGACAAGTGCATCGGCTGCAGGTATTGCGCGTGGGCCTGCCCTTACGGTCATCCCCAGTTCAACGCGGAGGCCCAAGTGATGCAGAAATGCACCCTCTGCGTGCACCGGGTGGAAAAGGGGCTCCGCCCCGCCTGTGTCGATACCTGCATCGCGCGAACGCGGTTTTTCGGCGAGGTGAACGATCTGACGGGCCTCATCAGGCAAAAGAGGGCCGAAAGGGTCTCGGTGGGGTCTGTCAACGGAAAGCCCTCAACCGACCCGTCGGTGATTTACACGAAATAAGGGGTTTGCGGCAACCAGTCAGTTTTTCACACGGAGGCACAGAGGCCACGGAGAAAAGATTTTGGAAATGCTTTTTTCTTTGTGATCTTGGCGGCTTCGTGTGAGACACGATTTATTGAGACTTCACTAAAATGAGCATTGCGGAAAAAATTGCAGATACAATAATCGCCAATCATAATGTGCGTGTCGAGGGGTCATTGTGCACGCGTTTTCGTTCGCCGAAATCCGGCTGCACGAGCTGCGCCGATATATGCCCCGTTGACGCGATCAGCCTGTCCGGGAAAGGCGCCGAGCTCACCGGCGCCTGCAACGAGTGCGGAGTCTGCCTTTCCGTCTGCCCGAACGGCGTATTCTCGATGAAAAAGCGGGGAGACGAGGAGCTTATCGGAGAAATCGATGAGACTGCGGAAAGACGGGGCAGGGGGCAGACGAAAGAGTTTTGCATTTCCTGCGAGCGAGGAGACGGGAAGGCCGACCTTCTGGCGCCTTGTCTTGGCCGTCTTACCGAGGCGCTGCTGATAAAACCGATCTCGGCGGGCTTTTCGAGCATACACATCGCGCGGCCGGAGTGCCCGGAGTGCCCGAATGCGAAAGCCTCGCCCCATATCGACAGGATGCTCGATCGCGCGCGTGCGCTCTTCGAAATGGTGAACGTCAAAAGCGAGAAGCTCGTCGTCCGGAGGATGCCGCTCCAGCCCCCGGCGCAGCGGCCCGAGAAGCCGGTAACGAGGCGGGAGCTTTTTTCCGCCTTGAGGTCAAAAGCGGCGGAAATGGCGGCAGCCGCGCTCCCCGAGGGAGGAGAAAAGACGGAAGGGAAGGAAATGACCTTCCTTCAGGCCATCGGCAGGAATTCCGGAAACGTGAAGAGAACTCTTCTTGTGCAGGCGCTGAAAGCGTTTAGTCAGGTGAAAGAGGCGTACCTGCCTTCGGAGCAGGCCATGCTTGCCGACATTACGGTGTCGCCGCGATGCACCGCCTGCGGCGTCTGCGCGTCGCTCTGCCCGACGAAAGCGCTGACCAACGATTGGACCGGGGACAAGTTTTCGGTGACGTTCAAACCTTCCTTGTGCACGAACTGCCGCGTCTGCGTCGACACCTGCGGGCCTCGGGCGATTACGATCGGGGAATCGGCCAGGTTGAACTGCCTTATAGAAGATAAAACGGTCAAAGTTTTTGAAGCTGGAAGAAAGATCTGCCCTGTTTGCCGCATGGATTTTATTCTTCCTTCAGGGGACCTGAGTACCGCCGGAGGCGAGGCCCCGGGGCTGCCGGATATCTGTCCTCTCTGCCTGGACAGACATAAGAAGCAGCAGGCATTCTTGCAACAAGGGTTCTTGAAATAAGGAGGGAGAGCTATGAGCAACGGGGAAATGATGGAAGCGGAAAGACGGGAGAGGTCATACAGGTTTTTTGCCGGTCTCTGCCTTGCGCCGCCGTCGGACTCGATTATCGACATGATACGGGACGGCGGTATCCTGGCGGCATTTAAAGGGGGCGACGAGGCAGGCCTCGCTGAAATGTCCGGATTTGTTATAGGCGCGAAGGGAATCCCCAACCTTAAAGACGAGCTGGCCGCCGAGCATACTGCGTTGTTTGTCCTTCCTTCCGGCGTTCTCCCCCATGAGGCGTTATATCTCGATATACATAAACGGCTGGGCGGAAGAGTAACAGCCGAAGTCCAGCGCTTTTACGAGAAGGCCGGCGCGAATATTCTCGACCGCTGCGGGGAGGTCCCCGACCATATGGGAATGGAGCTTGACTTCATGGGTTTTCTGTGCGCTATGGAGAAACAATTACGGGCGAGAGACGACGTCCCGACGCTGAATAAATGCATCACGCTGCAGAAGGCCTTTTTGGAAGAACACCTGCTGAAGTGGGCCCACCGCTGCTGCGATGAGCTCATCAAACACTCGACTTACGGGTTCTATAAGGCCGTTGCGCGGTTTGCGAGTGAATTCCTGCGAAGCGAGGAGGAATACATTAAAGAATCGCATGCACGGACGATCCGGGAGGGAGAAAACATATGCGAAACAGCCGTCTGACGCGCCTCGGCGGGGTCGCGTCCGCCTTGATTTTTACGCTGTGCCTGTGCAATGCCGGATGGGCCGGCGACAATGGGCCGAAACGGAAGCAATACCCGAACCCGCATGCGCTGCACCTGTCGGTCATGAGCCAGAATACGGCGGAACTCTCTGTGAGCGAGATCAAGGACTGGCCGTCGTTCATCCGTTCCCTTCAGGCCGGGCTTTCGTCTCCGGCGTCTCAACGCCTGTTCGACGCCGAGGCGCGCTTGCTGATAGAAGGGATACGGCCGGGCATGGTGACCGATGACGGGATGATGTCTGTTGTCAACGAGTTAAACGGGCTCCTTACCGATAAAGCGGTCATGTCCCGGGTAAGAAACAGCGCGAGATTGAGCGGTGATACGATGGCGCAGGCGGCGAATTACGAAAAGACACGGAGCGGGGACGACCTGAAATGGCTTAACAGGAGCATATTGAGCGACGTATTCCCTCCGGTCCCGAGAAAACAGAAGAAAGGCGCGGGGCTGAAAAAACTTTCCTGCACCACCTGCCATGAGATGTACCAGGAGACCGATGAACAGGCAAAGGCGCCCGGCCAGGCCGCGCTCTGCGAACGTGACGTAATGGACTGCTTCTCTGAGGTCATCGACGGGAAAAAGACGGCGCAGGAGTGCGCTGAGATGGCGGCCGCGTTGAAAAAGTACAAAATCGCTCCCTACGGGCCTTTGAAAAATTTTGTTCAGAGGAGCAATCCCGCGGAGCTGAGCGAGTATCTTATTGCCGTGAGCCCTGAAAACCCCTATACCTTCAAGCCGCTCTTGAAACGGCTCGTCTGCGTAGAGTGTCACGACAGCGATAGGAAGGTTGACAAGGTCAATGCCGGCAAAGGGAAAATGCGGAAGATACCGATCTTTTACGGCGTCGGGAACGGAAAGTACACCCAAGAGTGGGCCTCTGAGGTATTAAAGCGGTGAGACGTAAGTACGGTTGCTTTGCCTTTCTGCTATTGAGCGTTCTTGTTCTTATCCCTTTTCACGGGGCGGCGGCGGTTGAGAGTGGAGGAGAGGAATGGGGCGAGCCCGCCGCTGGAGCGGGTCCCTCGCCGGGCAGAGACGAGGAAGCGAGACGCCGTCTGACCGAACTCGAAACCTGGAAGCGGAAGCTGGATGCAAAAGCGGCAAAGGAAGCTGAAGAGGACGCTGACAAAGTAAAATACAATTTCTCCGGCAAATACAAGCTCCGCTTCAACTCTACGGACAATCTCAATCTGAACAACCCTTCGCAGTTCTGGGAGTTCGACGATGCCGCATTTTTCGACCAAAGGTTTCAGCTGAGGCTCGAGGCGGAGTACGATCGTTTGAACTCCGTGCTCGTACTTGACAAAGGGAACCTGGCCTTCGACTGGAAGGAGGACGGCCAGGGGACCCTTGAAAGGTGGGGCCAGTTCGCTTCGGTCTCCTCCCTGCTGGTGAGGGAACTTTATACTCAGTATACGGGCGGTTTAATCATCAAGGGTGGACGACAAAATCTGGAGCTCGGCAACGGCGGGATCGTCCTGTCGGGCCCGGAGGACGCCCTGAAAGTCTCTTATCCCTTCGGGAAGACGCCCATCGGCAGCCTCTCGACCTCGCTTGCCTATATCGCCGTTGCCGGCGGATATAAAAACTACGACGGCATCACTAATCCGCCCGGCGTCGGAAACAGGAGCAACGCGCTGTTCGGTTTCTCAAATAAGCTGGATGCCTACCTCCTGAGCTTTGCAGTAAAGCCAAACAGGGAAATCACGATCGAGCCTTACGCACTGAAGGTTTTTGATAAAGGAAAATTCGGAGACGCTGATCTCAACCTCGACAAGGATTACAATGCCGGCACAATGCCCCGAGACGGCGGATTTGAGCCCCTCTGGACGGGCCTCGCGGCGTCAGGAAACAGCGGCCGATTTTCATATACCGGCGACTTAATCTACCTCACGGGCTTCTCTGCGAAAGAACGGGACTACCGCGCCTACGCCGCGATCTTCAGGGGGGACTATGCGCTGGCAAAGGGCGGTGCGCAGAGGAACATTTCTCTCGGGCTTGAGGCGGGCCGCGGCTCGGGGAATACCGCGGAAGAAAAAGCATCCGGCGCCGGAGCTGTAAAAGATTTCACCGGGCTGTTCCTCTGCAAGGACCGCAGGAAGTTCGGCAATATCTTCAGCCAGGATTTACGGGCGGGATATTTCTTTGCCGACAGCAACTTGGCGAACGTCACTTTTCTCAGGGCGCTTGCAAGCGTCGAGTCTCTTAACGAGCTGAAGACGACGGTGTCCCTGTCCAAACTGTGGACGACGGAAAGCGTCTACAAGGGCAGAGGCCCTGTACGGGACTGGAGCTTTGGCGCGTCCACGACGACCGAAAAAACGAGGGACATCGGGTGGGAGGCGGATCTGAATTTCGATTTTCCGATCCAGAAACGCCTGAGGGGCTTTGCTGAGCTTGGATATTTCATCCCCGGCGACGTATATCAGCAGGCCGATGGACACAAGGCCGACCCGGCGTCGGAGCTCGTCGTGGGGGCGGAATTTGAATTCTGATCACCGCCTTTCCCGCGCTGCCGCGCTGATCTCACTCGTGTCGGCCTTGTTTCTTATATGTATCGCGACGGCGAAGGCCGGTGGCGTCGAAATTATCGCGCATCCGAAATCCGGGAAAGGTCCAATGTGGGTTCGTGTAGAACCCAGGGTTAACAACCTGAGGGAGCCGCTGAAGTTCTGCTGGTACTTTGGGGACGGCCAAGAGAGTAAGGACGCCGTCCCGAAGCCCCATTTTTATGATTTTGGGAAATACAATTTACTGCTGGAGGTCACCGATAAGAACGGGAAGACGTACACCGCCAGTATCGTAATCGACGCGGCCTTGCCGGGCTGATCCGGATCATGCAGCCTTCGGTCCGAAGGCTCCCCGGAAAAATAACAGATTAGAACAACGTGCTGTAAGGTTTTAAGGAGGCTTGAAAAAGTGAATTATACGATAGCAAAAGTTTTATCGCTCAGCGCGGTTGTCTGCCTGCTCTCGCTCATGCTGCCCGCCGGGAGCGGCCGCGTTCATGCGGAAGACGCGTCGATCGTGCGGGCGACGCGCGTGGACGGCGCCGTGATGAAGAACAGCGCCCCGCTGAAAGAAGGCGACGTAATTCAGAGAGACGATAAGCTCGAGACGAAGGCGAATTCCGGGGCCGTGCTTACCTGGTCCAACGGGAGCATGCTCGAGGTGTACCCGGATACGGCCATAACGCTCAAGGGAGTCATCTTTGAAAGCGACCGGAAGCTGGAAAAATCGCTGCTTGCCCTGGATAAGGGGCGTGTTTTTGTGAAGGCCCAGGTCCCGGAGAATATTTTCTGCCAGTTCGAGATAAGCGCGGGCGGGGCCACGGCCAGGACCCAGGGCGCCGAGTTCGCGATGAAATACGACGACGCGGCAAAGACGTCCATCTTCTGGTCCCTTCTCGGAGCGGTCATCATCGAAACGGACACCCGGAAGGCGCGTGTCGAGGGCGGTCAGCAGGCAACAGTGAAGGCCGGCGCAAACCCGGAAACACCTGCTCCGATGTCCGACAAAATGAAAGATTCTTTGCTCAAGACCTCGAAGCGGCTTGGAGGAAGCCTGCTGGTTGAGGAGGAAAGCGCGTCTCCTGGAGGGCCGTTGAGCCTAAAGATCGGCGGGGTGATGAACAGAAGGGGGAACGCCCCCTATACCGTCAAGTTCAAGGCGCTGACGAAAGGCGGCAGCGGCAAGATCAAATCGATCGACTGGAGCTTCGGAGACGGCGAGAGCGCTTCGGGTAAAGAGGCGCAGCACACGTTCACTCAGGGGGTCTATGTGGTCGTCGTACAGATCCAGGACGAAAACGGGCAGAAGGCGACCGCGCAGATCAATATTTCCGTTGAGGAAAACTGCGGGTGCTGATCTTACATAATGACGGATGAACGTTTTCGATGTTTTGAAGTCTATACCAGCTGATGTACAGGCAATGGACATCCCCTTGAGCTGACAGTAGGAGATATTATTCGGCTTGAGGGCATCTCTCAATGGGGAACGGTTTTTTTTAAGCGTACTGTGAAATAATATGTAATAGGATACCGGCCACGTCTCTCTTTATTCCCTCAACAGGCCTGTTATTCCCCTGTAAATTTCTGGATGGAGACAGGGTCAGGATCTACGAAAACAGGACATTCTCTGCCGCCTCTTCCCGGAGGCGGTTGCAGCGAATAATGATGATCACCTGTATCGTGACGATGGTTACCAATGCATCGACAAAGACATTGCGCCAGACATGTTCAGAAAGTCTTATCTCCAAGGAATGAAAAAAAAGGACAGTCGGGAACTGGAGCTCATGGCATCCTTTAGGGAGGAGGACCTATGGAAAAATTTATCGATTTTAAGAGGCGTTCCAATGTGATACTAGTGGCCATATTCTTGACCGCATTCTCCATCGGAACAGCTCAGAGTGTTGCTTATGCGGCGGAGAAACTGCCCTCCGAGGAATCGAAAAATCTGCTTAGCAAACTGAGCAAGGCGCTGGATGACGTGGCCGATGTCGCGCGGCCGGCGGTCGTGAACATCTCAACGACCACGATGGTCACCAGGGAAGAAAATCCCTTTGGAGATATGTTCAACGATCCCTTGTTCCGCCGCTTTTTCGGCGACCAGTTTGACCATCAGGGCCAGAAACGCAAATTTAAGTCCTCTGCCCTCGGTTCGGGGGTGATTGTTTCTGAGCACGGTTACATCCTGACGAACAACCACGTGATAAAAGGCGCCGACGAGATCAAAATAGTCCTTTATGACAAGCGGGAATTTAACGGCAAGGTCGTCGGCAGTGACCCGAGAACGGACTTGGCGGTCATCAAGATAAACGCCAAGGATCTTCCGGTCATCAAATTCGGCAGTTCCGGCAAGCTGAAGACCGGAGACATTGTGCTGGCCATCGGCAACCCCTTCGGCCTGAACCAGACCATCACCATGGGGATCGTAAGCGCTGTAGGTCGGTCTAACATCGGGCTTGCCGATTTCGAGGATTTCATTCAGACCGATGCGGCAATCAATCCAGGAAACTCCGGTGGGGCACTGGTAAATACTAGCGGCGAACTCATTGGGATCAACACGGCAATCTTCTCGACCAGTGGAGGCTATATGGGCATCGGTTTTGCCATCCCCTCGGACATGGCGAAAACCGTGATGGACAGCATCATCAAACACGGTAAAGTGATTCGAGGCTGGCTTGGTGTGGGCATTCAAAATATTACTCCCGAGCTTGCAAAGTCTTTGGGGATCAGGAAGACCGAAGGAGCACTGATCTCGAGCGTCGAAAGTCACGGTCCCGCTGACAAAGCAGGCCTCAGGCGGGGCGACCTCATCGTCGAGTTGGCCGGCAAGAAGGTGGTCGACTCAACAGGCCTCAGGAATAAAGTCGCGGAAACGGCACCGGGGACCGCGGTAGAGGTCAAGATCATCAGGGACGATAAGGAACGAGCCCTTTCGGTGACGCTCGGTGAATACAAAGAAAAAAAGATTGTAAAGAAGACGGAGTACAAAAACGTACTGAAGGGCGTTACGGTGCAGGAACTTGCCCCGTCCCTGCGGGACAAGTTGAACCTGCCGGATGGCCTGAACGGAGTTGTTGTTACCGATATCGGCCCGGACAGCCCTGTCCAAGGGCTGCTGCAACCGAACGACGTGATCCAGGAAGTGAACCGTCAGACAATCCAAACTGCGCAGGATTATGACCAGATGGTGTCGAAGATCGGAGAGCAAGATACGGTGCTTTTGCTCATCTATCGGGAGGGGGAATCGGCGTATCTCACGATCAAACAATAACGTACGCCGTGATACGGGCCAGCTTCTCCTGAGATAAAGAGGAGAGGAGCGGATTTCTTTCGTCCCATTGAGGCTGGCAGGAATCGGTACAGGCGTTGGTAAGCCCATAACTGGATTTTGAAAATCAATTCCGACGAAAGAGAAATGACCGAGGTGGAGTAAATCGTGAGAATCTAAACCTTATGAAAAATTGCTGATAGGCTGTTTGCTACTTTTGCTGTCCACCGAGAGAGATGGGCAGCAAAATTTTTATTGACAGATATATGGAAATATAATAATATTTGCATGTTTGCATTAAAATTTTAAGAAATTGCCCATGCGGTCTCGGCACTGCATTAGAAACTGACTTCTTGAATTTCAAATATACGCAATTATCATTAAGCTTTAATCAAATTTGAGGAGGTGTGTATGCGAAAATTTTCATTGGTAGAGTTCTCAGTTGACCACCCCAAGCTTATTGTTGCTCTGTCCATCATTCTCACACTGCTTTTCCTGACCCAGTTTCCGAAAGTGAGGACTGACACCAATCCCAAGAACATGCTGCCGCCCACGTCCGCTGTTCGGGTCGGAAATGATGAGGTTGAAAAGACCTTCGGCCTGTATGAAGACATGATCGTTCTCGGAATCCAGAACGATAAGGGCATCCTGAATCCCGACACACTCGGTAAGATACAGCGGATCACCGACGAGATCCTGAAGATCAAAGGCGTGGCGGCCCGTGACGTATCAAGCTTCACGACCATCGACAACGTGACCGTCGAGGGGGAGACACTGAACGTGCGCCCTCTCATGACCACGGTGCCGAAGACGGACAAAGAGATGGCCGCAATGCGCAAGGCGCTCTTTGAAAACCCGCTCTTTATCGACCGCATCATCTCAAAAGACGGCAAGACCACTGCGATCTATGTTCCGCTTGAAAAAGGCGGGAACGGAAAAGAGATAGCGGACAAGATCAGGGAGATCATAAAATCTGAGAAGGGCGACGAGAAATATTACGTTGCCGGTGATCCCGTAGCGCGGGACACCTTCGGCGCTGATATGTTTAAACTCATGGCGGTATTCGCGCCGATTGCCGGGATGGTCATGCTGCTCGTCAGATTCCTCATGTTCAAAGACCTGTTCCTTTCCATGACGCTCATGATGGACGCCATGATCAGCATTGTCTGGAGCATGGGACTTCTGATCGGGCTCGGCTTTCCCATCCATATCATGAGTTCCATGGCCCCGGTGTTCATGATGGCCATTGCAACGGACAGCATGCACATCTTCAATGAGTTCTATTTCCGCTACCGTGAAAAGAAGGACAAACGGGCGGCGATCATCGCGACCATGAACGCCGTAAGCAGGCCCGTGCGCAACACGGCATTAGCTACGGCGGCGGGCTTCGGCGTACTGCTGTTTATGAACATCATCCCGGTCAAGGTCTTCGGAGGTCTTGTTGCGTTCGGGACCATAGCTTTGCGTGTCCTGAGCTTCAGCTTCATCCCGGCGATGTTCATGTTTGTAAATGAAGAAAAGATCGATAAAATATCCCGGTCGGAAGACAGCGAAGCGGGCGGCTCATCGTTCCTTAAAAAGCTTGCGGGCGTCGGTATCCATAAACCCCTGACGACCGTTCTCGTCGGCGTTGTACTCGTTATCGCCGCCATTATCGGCATATCGAAAACAGTGGTAAACAACAATCTCGTGGAATGGTTCAAGAAGGGCAGCGATGTACGTGTGGCCGACACGGTCATGAACAAGGCCCTGGGCGGAACGTCCCTCGGCTACATCGTGGCGATCTCAGATAAAGACGATTACATAAAAACGCCGGAGGCCATGCGTTACATCGAAGGACTTCAGCGACGCCTGGAAAAGCTGCCTGTTGTGGGTAAGACAACCTCGGTCGTGGATTACGTGAAGAGAATCAACCGCGTGCTGCATAACGACAATCCGAAGTTCGACGCGGTCCCCGAGAACAAGGAGATGATAGGCCAATATCTGTTCCTCTTCGCCATGTCGGCAAAGCCTTCCGACCTCGACAATGTGGCGGACTATCCTTTCCGCAAAGCTAATATCTGGGTGCAGCTCAAGACCTGGGACGCAAAGGCAATGGAATCGGTCATTGCAACGGTAAATGAATACCGGAAAGAGAATCCGACCCCCATGGAGTTCAAGCCCGCCGGTATCGCGTATTTCAACCTGATTTGGAACCATGAAGTTCTTTGGGACATGGTAAAAGGGCTGATACTGGCCCTGATCGCGGTCTTCGCGATCCTGGCATACGACTTCCGCTCAATCAAATGGGCAATGATCGGCTATATCCCTCTTCTGTTTACGATCATCCTCATTTACGGGGTTGTCGGTTTCGCTGGGAAAGATTTCGATATGCCGATCTCGGTCATGAGCTGTCTCTCACTCGGTATGGCCGTGGACTTCGCCATCCATTTCGTGAGCAGGCTGCGGCAGCGGATGAAGGAGACGCCAGGCGAATCATTGACCGACGCTCTCCTCTGGACAGCCGCGCGGCCGGGCAAGGGCATTATGCGGAACGCGATCCTGTTTGCCGCCGCTTTCGCGGTCATGCTGTTCGCGCCACTCACACCGTACATCACGGTGGGTGCGTTCATCGTGAGCATGATGCTGCTGAGTGCAATAATGACGATACTATATCTGCCCGCTCTCATCACGTTGACCCAGGGCTGGTTATTCAAGGAAGGAGTAAAGTAATGGAAGGAAGAAGGATGCTGTATGGGATGCTGGCTTTTGTGTTGCTTGTTCCCTTGACGGGTTTTGCCGCGCGGCTGTCTGAACCAGAGGAACTGGACCGGCTGGTCCAGAAGATCAGTGAACGTCAGTCAAAGGACATGAAGACTTTCGAGAAGAAGACCAGGGCCTATTTCTTTGAGGAGCAGAAACCGGAAGCGATTGCGGCGGTGATCAGTCAGGTCGCTCCAGGCGAGGCTATTACGGTGATCGTGCTGTCCAACCTGTCAAAGAAGCCGGTGCAGAACATTATCGCCATGAAAAAAGCGGGCAAGACATGGCAGGAAATCGCGGACAAGACAGGCGTGAAGCTCAAAGCCGTGGTAAAGGACGTGAAGGATTTCAGGCTCGGCATCGGTTGAGAATAACATCCATCAGGGTCGTGACCCTGAATGAGCTAAATATAAATCCCTAAAAAAGGAGCAATGAAATGAAAAAGATCATCGTGAGTGTTATTCTGTCAATGGCTGTTCTGTTTATGGTCGCACCGGTGTTCGCGCAGGACGACATGGCAAAGAAGATGAACGACGTATTGAGCAAGGGACCGGAAGAAGGCCACTGGTGGGTGAGCGCTGAAGAGCTTAGCATGTGGATCAAGACCAACAAAACCGATTTCCTTGTCGTGGACGTGCGGCCGAGCGCGGCGGCGTTCGGCTTAGGGCATATTCCCGGCGCAATTCATATTCCCTACAATGTGATTCTTGCTCCGGAAAACCTCGCAAAGCTGCCGAAAGACAAAAAGCTCGTACTGGTTTGCAATACGGGCCAACTCCAGAACCTGCCGGTTGTGCCGCTGCGGGTGCTGGGCTATGACGCGGCCACGCTGACGCTCGGTTATGCCGCGTGGATAAAGGATTCACAAGGCGCGCAGCAGATGAAGTCGGTCATTGACAAAGCCGCGACCAAGAACTACCCCGTTAAGGCTGACACGGTAACTCCGGCGGAGAAATAAGCGATGCGAAATATATTGACGCGACCCTGGTCATTCGTCTGGGGCGGTTTTCTCGTGGGTCTCGCCGAGGTGCTGTACTTCCTCAAGTACGAGACGCCCATCCCGATCACCACGGGACTGGCTAAGATGTTCGGCACCCTTGAGGCGAACATCACCCATACCGATTTCATCACGCGGACATACAGCGCCGACATCCATTGGGTACTGATCGGCATGATCGCAGGCGGCTTCCTGGTTACGATTATCGAGCGGGAGCGCAAAACCTGGGTGAAATACCCACCCCGGGTGGCGGTCCTCGCCTTTGTCGGCGCAATGATCTTCGGCTTCGGCACGAGACTCGCCCAGGGTTGCACGGCGTGGCACTACCTCGGAGGCATTCCGGCGATGAGCCTCACCTCCCTTGTTGTGGCGATCGTGAGCATCCCTTTCGCGTATCTTGCTTTTCTGCTCATGGCGAAGCTGAATGCCGGCGGGTTCATGAAGCACCACGAGGTGAAGGCAACGGTCCAAAAATGCGTCGAGCTTGAATACCAGACCGAGACCTTATGCTACGACCCCGGATACAAACCGCATAGAGACCCGGTCAGGCTTGTTCTTACCGCGTTTTTTTTACTGGTCATTATCTCCGCTGGCTGGACCGCGCTCCAGGGGACATCGCCTAACAGCATAGGCGGACTGGCGTGGGCCGAGATCCTGCTGAAAGGCATTGCTGGCTTTCTTGTGGGCTTCGGGATTGCCAAATCCGGCTTCGGGACTGAGTGCGCCGTCATGTCGCCTAAGTCCCTGCTCATGAAACCAAAGCATTTTGATGCAATGAAAGTCGCCAAAATTACCCAGACCATGTTCACGGGCATGATGCCCTTCGCCGGGCTGCTCGTGGCGATCCTGATGTTTAATTTTACGATCCTGTTCACCTGGATCGTCCTGGGTTGGGACGTGCCGGTTGTGGTGGAGGCGGGAAGGTACAAGTACGGGTTCCATCTGGGGCACCTGATCGGAGGTCCGATGCTCGGCATCGGGAGCGTCATGATGCTGGGTTGCGAGATACGGACATACTCAAGGCTCGGCATGGGGTACCTTACGGGCCTTGCCGCTCTCCCCGGTTTCATGCTGGGATATCTTCCCTACTCGCTCTACAAGGAGCAGATCGACGAGATCTTCTTTTCCCGGGGTTTCATGAAGGAGAAAAACATGCTGGAGCTTCTGCCGGACAATCCCTATGTCCAGTATGCTTTCGCTTTTGCTTACACGGGGGTACTTATCGGTCTTCTTGTCTGGACGATCAGAAAGGGCTCGACAATCGCTAAAGTAAATGCCAAAGAATACGTGACGCTCTCAACGGACGAGATATTTCTCAAAGGCATTCACAAAATGAATACAGGAGGTGTGTGATGATGGAAAGATGGCTGAGAGGCATCGCGGGAGTTGTCGTTCTAACAAGCCTGATCCTGGCGAAGGTGCTTTCGCCGGCGTGGCTTATCCTGACCGCGGTTATGGGGTTGAATCTATTCCAGTCCGCTTTCACGAACTGGTGCCCGATGATGTGGGTCCTCAGATCAATGGGTTTGGACAAAGGACAGCCGAGTCAAAATTCAAATTGAAACTGCCATGAGCCTTTTTCTCGCAATAGGAAATGCAGGCCGTCCGTTAAAGCGCTTATTGGGAAGTCTTCTGGAAGAATAACCGTTTGATGAATAAAGCTCATATCAAGGAGGAACTGAAGATGATGCGTTACCTGGTTCTATTACTCGTGCTGTTTATGCCGTTAAAGATGTATGCCGCGGACATCGGAGCTGAGCTCATGAAAAAATCTCAGGCCGCATTTCTGTATGCGGGCAAGGACTTTAAAGCCCGGGTCATGATGAAGCTCGTTAGCAGCGGAGGCCAGGAGCGCATACGTGAAATGACCATGATTCGGAAAAATTACGGCGAGACCGGAGGCGAGCAAAAGTACTTTATGTATTTCTATCAGCCCGCCGACGTAAAGGACATGACCTTCATGGTCCAGAAGCATCCCGGAAGGGACGCGGACCGCTGGCTCTTCATTCCGGCCATCAACATGGTGAGACGGATCGCGGCCAGGGACAAGAGTTCGAGCTTCGTGGGCTCGGATTTCTCCTATGAGGACGTGTCCGGGCGATACTTAGAGGACGACACGCATGCCATCGTGAAGGAGGAGAAGTTCGGCGCGAAGGACTGCATCGTGGTCAAGAGCACGCCCAAGGCGGAAGACGTGGACTACGGCTATAAACTTTCCTGGATCGACAAGGCGAGCTTCCTGCCGCTCAAGGAGGAATACTACGACAAAAAAGGAGACCTTTACAAGGTGTTCACCGCCGACGAGATCAAAGATGTGAAAGGGTTCCCGACAGCCACCAAGCGTACGATGAAGAACGTCCAGAGCGGCCACACCACGGAAGTCACGTTCACGAAAGTCGATTACAACATCGGCGTCGAAGACAGCCTTTTCTCGGAGCGTTATCTCAAACAGCCGCCGAAGAGGTGGATTGAGTGAGCGAGGCGTCTAAGGCCTTCGACGCTCATATAGAAGAGTACGACAAATGGTTTGATTCAGCCGAAGGGAGAGCGTTCGTTGCGTCGGAGGTTGGGGTAGTACGACTGCTTATGACGAATCTCGAACATCCCTTCCTGGAAATCGGGGTCGGAACGGGAAGGTTTGCAAAGGAGTTGGGGATTGATGCAGGTATAGATCCATCTGAACAGGCATTGACTCTCGCAAAAAAACGCGGAATCAAAGCGCAGCGAGCAACAGGCGAGGACATCCCGTTTGCTGATGCGTCATTTGGCGCGGTATTTGTCCTCTTTACGCTCTGCTTTGTCGAAACACCAGGGAAGGTCCTATCAGAGGCGGCCAGGGTGTTGAAACCGGGAGGGTGCCTGGTGGTCGGGATCATCAACCGGGAGAGCGCCTGGGGCGGGCTGTATACGCGCAAAAAATCCGAGGGCCATCCGATATATCGACATGCGCTGTTTTACAGCGCAGCCGAATTTTCAGCCATGCTGAAGACCGCCGGGCTGCAAGTGGAGTCCGCTGCTTCCTCTCTGTTTCAGCCGCCGTCAAATAATCCGTACAGGGAGGAAGCACATCCGGGGCCCGCGAAAGATGCGGGGTTTATTTGTATCCGTGCAAGGAAAGGATTCAGAGGAACGAATGATTGAGAATAAGCTGACATATTCCGTTTCCCTCATGGCCGTGCTATTGATGCTTAATGCTTCCGCTTTCGCGTCCGACGTCTCTCTTCACGGTTTCGTGCAGGGAAATTATTCAATGGATACGGCGGAAAATAATCCTGACGGAAAGGATTTCAAGTGGTCGGAAGAGCGCGCGCAGTTAAAGCTTGAAGCCTCTGCTGATCCGTTTCGATTGTTTATCAAAGGCGACGCCTTTCACGACAACATCGACAAACATTCGATTCTGGAATTACGGGAGGGTTACGCCGACTTCACATCGGAGAAATGGGATGCGCGGATCGGCAGGCAGGTCATCACCTGGGGCGTCGGTGACTTGTTGTTCATCAATGACGTGTTCCCCAAGGATTACGAGGCCTTTTTCTCCGGCAGGCCCATGGAATATCTGAAAAAGGGCGTTGACGGCGCAAAGATCGGCATGTACCCGGGATTTGTGTCAATCGAACTTATTGCCATCCCGTATTTCGAGCCGAACAATTATCCTGACCCGAAAAGATTCTGGATGTTCGATCCTATGGCGGGCATCACGAACAGGGAAACACAAGACCCGTACAGAGACTTCCACGAGGCGGAGACGGCTTTGCGCATTTACCGCGACGTGGCCGGGTTCGATACGTCATTATATTACTATCGCGGATACTCACGACAACCGTCGATAATGCCGGATAATCCTCTTGCCCCGACAAAGCTTACTCTGTTTTATCCGGAGTTATCGGTGTACGGCGCGAGTGCTCAAGGGAGGGCGCTGGACGGAGTCCTGAGTTTAGAAACAGGCTACTACGATTCGCGCCAGGACCGGCATGGTGCTGATCCGATGATTCCCAATTCGCAGATGCGGTACCTGATCGGATACCAGAGACAACTCTGGGAGGATTTTACCGTCGGGGTGCAGTATTACGGCGAATACATGGAGGATTACTCCGAGTATGTTCAAAATCTGCCGCCGGGATTACCGAATGAGAAACGTCTTCACCAGCTTGCCTCCCTGCGGCTTACGCAATTCATGATTCATCAGACACTGAGACTCTCCTTCTTCGCATTCTATGGTTTGTCGGATGGAGATTATATGTTGAATCCAGAGGCGAAGTACAACCTGACGGACTCGATCTGGATCGCGTTGGGAGGAAATATATTCGGAGGTGGTAAGCCGTGGACACAATTCGGACAGTTTGCGAAGGACGACAATGTATATACTCAGGTACGGTATGAGTTCTGATACGCCCGTACCTCATAAGGATAGGTTGCTCTTGCCATATTTTGTCCTATCCCTCCAATAGTTTTTCCTCTAACCTTTCACAGGTCTGCCTACAGCAAAGAATTCGTTGACATCCGCGCGAAAAACGCTAATATTCATAAGCGTCCAGAGTACATGGCTGTTTATTTGACAGCGGAACAGGTTGACCTGTGGTCCCCATCGAGAAACGCATCGAAATCCTGAAAACCATCGCACACCCTGTCAGGATAAAAATCCTTGAAGATCTCGTGCTGGGCGTGAAATGCGTGAGTGATTTCGAGGAGTCTCTTGACATCAGTCAGCCGAACGTGTCCCAGCATCTGTCGCTCCTCCGGACGCACGGTATCGTCGGTTTTTTTGTTGACGGCAGGCTCAAATGTTATTTCCTAAAAGAACCCCTCATCCCTGATCTGCTTGAACTTCTGAAAAAGGAATATGACGAGGACATACCCGCGCCTGCCTGCTGCCCGGTAACGAAGAAAGGCAGCTATCCAGGCGAAAGAAGAAGATAGTCTTTGTTGCTGCTATTTGTATATTTGAAGAGGGGAGGGCAAAAAGAATGGACATAAAACTTACACAACTTTCCAGCTGCGCAGGTTGAGCGGCAAAGTTCAGCGCCGCTGAACTGTCCCAGGTCCTGGGACAATTGCCTAAAATTATTGACCCGAACGTGCTCGTGGGATATTCGAATGCAGACGATGCGGGTGTTTACCGCGTTACCGACGAGCTTGCGATGGTCTTTACAGCCGATTTTTTCACGCCCATCGTAGACGATCCCTACTGGTTTGGCGCGATCGCGGCCGCCAACTCCCTTTCCGATGTGTATGCCATGGGAGGCAAGCCGCTCGTGGCCCTGAACCTCGCCGCGCTCCCCCCGGGGCCGGAATTCGCCGAGATCAACAAGCGGATCATGCAGGGCGGCATCGACAAGATGACCGAAGCCGGGGTGGCCATCATCGGCGGCCACACGATCAAGGACAAGGAGCCGAAGTTCGGTTACGCCGTGCTGGGAACGATCCATCCGGGGCGGATCCTCGACAACGCGAAGGCCCGGCCCGGCGACGCGCTGGTCCTGACCAAACGCATCGGGACCGGCGTGATCTCAACGGGGATCAAGGCCGGTAAATGTAGCGTGGAAACCGCCGAGGACTTCACGAAGTCCATGGCATTGCTGAACAAACGGGCGGGCGAGATCATGCTTGAGATCGGCGTAAGCACGGCAACGGACATTACGGGATTCGGCCTGATCGGCCATCTCAATGAAGTGCTTTCGGCGAGCAGGCAGCGCGCGCGGCTTCACGCGTCACAGGTCCCCTTTTTTGACGAGGCAGTGTCCCTGGCGAAGATGGGCGTTGCGCCGGGCGGCACCCTGGGGAATAAGAAAAACTATGATCCCTTCGTGGAGTGGAGCGAGGACGTGACCGCCACGGAGCGCATTTTGCTGAATGACGCGCAGACGTCCGGCGGGCTCCTTATTTTCGTGCCGGGGAACAGCAGGGAGCGTCTCATCGTCGCGCTCCGGAAAGAGAACATCCTGGCCGAGCACATCGGGGACGTGCTCGCGGAAACGGAACAGGGGGGCGGACGGATCAAGGTGGAGCGGTAATGGACGCGGCCTTGTTCCTCTTCCTTGCCCTGGTCGGCGCGTTTGTCGGATTCCTTTCCGGGCTGCTCGGGATCGGCGGAGGCATCGTCATGTTTCCGCTGCTGCTCTATGTTCCGCCGCTCCTTGGCTTCAACGGCATCGACGTCAAGAGCATCACCGGCCTCACGATGGTCCAGGGTTTTTTCTCGGCCCTCACGGCGATGCTGTACTATAACAAAAATGCGCTCGTGAACAAGCCGCTCGTCCTGACGCTCGGCCTGTCCGTTTTCCTGTCGTCGCTTGCCGGTTCGCTGGCGTCGAAGCTGGCGTCCGACGGTGCCCTGCTGATGGTTTTTGGAATGCTGGCGCTGATCGCGTCGATCATGATGCTCATCCCCCGGAATTATAGCGACGACGATCTGACGGAAGAGAGCGTTACGTTTCACAAAACAACAGCCGTCGTCATCGGCATCGTTCTCGGCCTGTCCATCGGTTTTGTGGGGCAGGGCGGCGCGTTCATCCTCATCCCGACGCTGCTTTATATTCTGAAGATACCCCTCAGGGTGGCGCTGGGAAGCACGCTTGCGATCGGGCTGTTCTCCTCTTCCGCGGGATTGATCGGAAAGTCCGTGACCGGCCAGGTGCCGCTGCTCATGTCCCTTCCTCTCCTCGCGGGCGCCATCCCCGCTGCGCGGCTCGGCAGTATCGCGGGGAAGAAAACCAACACGCGTTTTCTTAAATGGCTGCTGGCAATCATCATCTTTATAACGGCGATAAAAGTCTGGATGGATATTCTCCATAGCGCTGCCTGAAAACCGCACCAGAGACAGGAGCAATAACATCTATGCGAACGACTGTCTCGCGCGGAGGCGCGGAGGCGCGGAGAAGTCAACTGCAAGAACAGGACATTTTTTTTGGCTTTACTGACGGCTCCTTGTCATTTTTCTTGCGTGCCCAAGAAAGGTGCCCAAAGAAGGGCACCCGGCGGAAATTCTTTACGCCATGCTCGGTCGTCCTCGGTACATTTCGGAAACTCACCCCTACTACGGGCTCAGACAGTCCGAAATGCTTCACCCTCGGACTCGGTCGCCTGGCTAAATTTTCGCATGGGGACCATACAAGCAACGTCGATATAAATCTTTACCCAAACCCCGCACTTAACAACGTATCTCAGTGATCCCATCCGCGTCTCCGCGAGGAACGATTATTTCCTATGTGTCCGCTGTCCTTCGGTCATGCAAGGCATTGCGGTACTTTCAACTATCATACGAAAGAACCTTAAAGAATCAGGAATCCCTCAAATTTCGCCAATAACACTAAAAATCCGCTTAAAACAGTCTAAAACAGTCAAAAACAGGGTTTGCTTTTTCAAGGCCTAAGTCATATATTAGCACTCGCCATAAACGAGTGCTAATACCAGTGCAAATGTTTCTGCTATAATAAAATTTTACAATTCACGAAAGGAGTAGAGCAGATGAGTGTTAAATTCAAGCCATTGAAGGACAGAGTATTCGTAAGCTACACCGCGGAACTGGAGAAGACGGCAGGAGGTTTGTATATTCCCGACTCCGCCAAAGAGAAGCCCCAGAGCGGCAAAGTTGAGGCTTGCGGCGACGACGTGAAGTCCCTGAAGGTGGGCGACAAGATCCTTTTCGACCGGTATTCCGGTTCCAAGATCAACCTCGACAACGTCGAGTACCTGATCGTAAAAGAAGAAGACGTGCTCGGTGTCCTGAGCTAGATAATTCGTGAAAAGTGAAACGTGAGAAGTAAAAAGGCAGAAATAAGATATTCACCTTTCACGTTTTTCCGGAATTTAATAACAAGTTTCTATAGGAGGAAAAAGATATGGCAAAGCAACTTATGTTTGACCAGGACGCTCGTGCGGCGATCCTGAAGGGCGTCAATGTTCTGACCGACGCTGTGAAGGCGACGCTGGGACCCAAGGGCCGCAACGTCATGATCGACAAGAAATTCGGCGCGCCGACCATCACCAAGGACGGCGTTTCCGTGGCAAAAGAGATCGAGCTGAAGGACCCCTATGAGAACATGGGCGCCCAGCTTGTGCGCGAAGTCGCCTCCAAGACCTCCGACGTGGCCGGCGACGGCACCACGACGGCGACGGTGCTGGCCCAGGCCATTTACCGCGAAGGCATGAAGAACGTCACCGCAGGCGCGAACCCCATGGACCTGAAGCGCGGCATCGAGAAGGCAGTCGCGGCGGTTATCGAGAGCCTGAAGAAGAGCTCCAAGCTTGTTGTTGACAAGAAAGAGATCGCCCAGGTCGGCAGCATCTCCGCAAACAGCGACAAAACCATCGGCGATCTGATCGCCGAGGCGGTGGACAAGGTCGGCAAGGACGGCGTCATCACCGTTGAAGAAGCCAAGAGCATGACCACCAGCCTCGACGTGGTCGAGGGTATGCAGTTCGACCGCGGCTACATCTCCCCCTACTTCGTAACCAACGCGGAGAAGATGGAAGCTGTTCTCGAGAACGCCTACATCCTTCTTTCCGAGAAGAAAATCACGAGCATGAAGGACCTGCTCCCGATCCTGGAACAGACCGCCAAGATGGGCGCGCCCATGGTGATCATCGCCGAGGACGTCGAGGGCGAGGCCCTTGCGACCCTGGTGGTGAACAAGCTGCGCGGCACGCTTCAGATCTGCGCCATTAAGGCCCCGGGCTTCGGCGACCGCCGCAAGGCAATGCTCGAAGACCTCGCGATCCTGACAGGCGGCTCGGTGATTTCCGAAGACCTCGGCATCAAGCTCGAGAACGTGAAGATCACGGACCTCGGACGCGCAAAGAAAATCACCGTGGACAAGGACAACACCACGATCGTTGAAGGCGCAGGCAAGACCGACGCCATTCAGGGCCGGGTGAAGATGATCAAGGCGCAGATCGCCGAGACCACGTCCGACTACGACAAGGAAAAGCTCCAGGAGCGGCTCGCCAAGATCGTCGGCGGCGTTGCGGTCATCAACGTGGGCGCTTCCACGGAGACAGAAATGAAAGAGAAGAAGGCACGTGTCGAGGACGCGCTCCACGCGACTCGCGCGGCCATGGAAGAAGGCATTGTAGCAGGCGGCGGCGTTGCGCTGCTCCGCTGCATCCCGATGCTTGAGAAGATGAAGCTTGAAGGCGACGAGCAGATCGGCGTGAACATCGTTAAGAAAGCGCTTGAAGAGCCGATCCGCCAGATCGTGAACAATGCTGGACTCGAGCCTTCGGTGATCGTGGACAAGGTCAAGTCCTCGGACAAGCCGAACTACGGCTTTGACGCACAGAAGGAAGAGTACGTGGACATGCTGGCGGCTGGCATCATCGATCCGACCAAGGTGACACGCTCCGCGCTCCAGAACGCAGCTTCAGTTGCTTCCCTCATGCTCACGACGGAAGTCATGATCACCGATCTGCCCGAAGAAAAGGGCGCGGGCGGCGGTATGCCCGGCGGCATGGGCGGCATGGGTGGAATGGGCGGCATGGGCGGCGGAATGTACTAAAAATAAAAAGTTTCCTTTCACGAGGGAATGCACAGAGGCCGGAGAGCGAAAGCTTTCCGGCCTTTTTTTATCGATTCTATTGACAATTTTGACATGTATCTGTACAATTAAACGTACAGGAGGAACCATCATGCAGAAAGAGATAAAAAACTTTTCCATGAGCGAGGCGCGGGGCGAATTGACCTCCATGCCCGAACTGCTGGAGAAGAAGCAGGTTACCGTGGCCATCACGCGGAGGGGCAAGCCGGTCCTTGCGGTCATGCCTTGGGACCTCTATGAGTCGATCATGGAGACGCTGGAAATACTCGGCGATGTGGCCATGACCGCCGATTTGCAGAAGGGGATCGAAGAGCTCGCGGCGGGCAAAGGCGTTTCCTGGGAAAAGGCCAAGCGGGAACTAGCGGTATGACGTACAAGATCGTCATTGCGCCTGCGGCCTTGAAAATGTTGAGGGCCGTTTCCGACCGCCGGGTGCGGGACCTGATCGTCAAACGCATCGATGAGCTTGCAGAAGAACCGGAAAAACAGGGCAAGCCGCTGGCGGGTGAGCTTTCCGGGTACCGGAGCCTGAGGGCCGCAGGGCAGCGGTACAGAATTGTGTACGGTGTTGTGAACGACAGGATTGAGGTCGTTGTCGTAGCGGTTGGGATCAGAAAGGAAGGAAGCAGCGGGGAGATTTATAATCTGGCAAAAAAACTAATCCGACTCAGGTTGTTCAATCCCGCGGAATAGACCCCTGATTTCCCGTTGAAAGTTTTGCTCGTAAGAGAATTTCGCCGCGCGCGCCGATGCCATAACAAAGGAACTGATCCCCATTGGTCTGCGGGATAGGCAATCAGTGTTCCACCGTCTCATCTTCACCGTTGTCATAATAGAAACGATGATACAGGTAACTTACAAAAGTTTTGCGAATATATAGTATTCCAAAAGTTTGTTCAACAGCGTTTCTCCATTTCAGTCACTACGTCCCCGAGTTTCATGTGCCTGTCTCGGAAATTTGAATCCCCCTATCCAGAAAATGCTCCATCGATATGCCCGTTTATCTTTATTGACAAAGTCATTAATCAAGAATATATTTCAATCAGATAATTTCGCTTTTATACACATAATAAACAGTAGTGAATGTTCGCATCGCTTTTTTCAATCAATCTCGAGAGAAACATGAATAAATCGCGGACATTATTTCATGGTAGTGCAGGGATATATCAAGTAACAGGCCTTATTATAACTTCTCTTTTATCTACTACTTTGATGAAACCCTTGGGTATATATGGCTAAAGCAAAAATTACAATAATAATATCAGATAAATTCAAGCACGATTTGTGTTGGGATTTACTTTTAAGAGATACTGCGCACTTACAGAAGGACGAAACACTTATTCTTGAGATATCTGATTTATCATGGGCAAATGATTTACAACTGAGTGCGCTACCTTTTATTATTTCACAGCTAAAAATAAACAGATTAATCAATGTAGAAATTGATTATACCTTTAGAAATTGGTTTGTTGAGGACAAATATTTTGACTACTTGACCGTATCCGGTTTTTTTAATTTCATGAATGACATCGGTGTGCCGATAAATTTAGGAAAACCACCTCTTAAGGGAATCAACATAACAGATGAGCTCTTCGCTTTTCAAAGTTTCAAAAATATTGCCAATAATGATAGGACTAGTTTGGATAGAGGTCGTAGTTTTTTGCATGATTTTTCTGGGACTCTAATATCCATTTTTAAAAAAGATATTTTTGAGAATCAATCTACAGCTGAATCGCTGACTAGGATAATCGCAAAAGAATTAGTTGAAAATATCAACTTACATAGCAACTCAAATGTAGCGTTAGTGCGGTCTCGCTATTATGAAAGTCCTGCTGATTTGCAGTTATTTCAACATAACTATTCAGGTGATTTGGTTGGAGAATTCTCCAAGAATAATATCAGCACCCCGTTATTTTCAATTACGGTATCTGACAACGGTGTTGGGATCATAAAATCTTTAAAGGATAAATATAATTCGGGTGAGTTCATCGCAGATAAAGATGAAACAAAAGAAAGCATGTTGGAAGAACCTGATTCATGGTGGTTAAAAAGAGCTTTTTTCCGACACAAAATATCCTTAGATCATGCGCGAAGTCGCATAGGATTGAATTCTTTAGAAAACGTTCGTAATCGTCTTGGATTATACGACGTTCTTGATTGTATCGTAGAAAATAATGGGTTTATTTTCCTTAGAAGCGGTCAGGCATCGGCTGTTTACAATAAATACGATGGTGATCCGAAGGATCTAACGTGCGCATATAAGCTCCCCGATATTGCTGGAACACACTATTTAATTATTTTCCCTGCAAAATTACGGAAAAAGGCAATTATCAATGATATTAGCTTCCAAATAAATGACAGGCTCATGTCTTTTAGCAATGCTAGTAATTTGGCATATGAGGAATTCGATATGTCGTTTAAATATAAAGATTCTGCAATTGCTAGTGACGTAAGCGTCAGCTATAAATATCCAGACGATATGATTAAAGCGATATTGACGAAACTAGAGAAAGATATATTCAATTCAAATAAAATATTAGCACTTGATTTTTCAAACGCAATAAACGAGAAATCGAAAAATTATATCTATATAATTGAAAAATTAATCGATAAATATCAAGGGAAAATTGGACAACATGTTTTAATACGAAATGCATCTGATCATTTAATACAACAGATGCAAAATTCATCGTTAAATAGTAAGCTTAAAGATAAAAAAATAGTTATAGCTGTTTTTAATATATTTGATAGATTTTCATTATTAGGCACAGAAGGTAAAGTCCATGATGAATTGATATCTATTTACAGAAACCAGTTTATTAGTATTACTTCTTTATCTGAACAAACAATTTCAGTAATAGCCAATAACGGCAATATTATTAATTACGCACATGATGGAAACGATAAGATTGCGTTCTTTGCAGATTTTTCCACAATCTTCAGAAAAGATGTCACTGATAGAATCGATAATGAATTAATTAAATCTGGCGCATTGGCAAGAGGACATTTTTCTTTAAATCAACGTCATTTTGATGAGTATTTCATCGCTCCATTAATGTTTCAAAATCCAGCTATTTGTAGATTGTATGCAAAAGAAATTATGAAAGAGTGCCGCGGGGTAATTCCTGATATTCTACTGACGTATTCGACAACCGGAATCATAATCTATTATTACCTTAAGAATTATTATGCAAATGATTTGAAGCTTATGCTTGTGAGTGGCGTTAGCGATTTACATGTTAAGTATGGAGCGGAAATTGAAAAAGGCGACAAAGTTTTAATACTTGTTGACGCTAAATTTACAGGTAATTATTTAAACAGCCTCTACAAGCATGCAGCTAAATTATCAGGAGATGATAAGTTGGTAATATTAACTTCTTGTATTTTTGATTTGGATAAAGAAAATCAACGTTCTGACATGCAGGTCAAATCCATATACAATAATTATCAAATTAAATGGCGCAGTGATGATATGTGCGATTGTGCTAAAAGTAACAGGCCTGTTATCGATATTGACTATTCTTCTGGAACACCCAAGGTTTTTCAAAAAGAATTCGCAGTTCTATCTGTACATGATCATAAAAGATTTCTATTAAACACATCGTCTATAACATCTAACTTTAAACCCGAATCGGCAATGAGAGGTTTTTATTCAAGATTAGATGAAGAGCCAGCATCAGAACATGCGTTGTACCGCTATTGGAAATCACTTGATGAATCATTTCAAATAGGACATGTACATAGAAATGACACTCATTATGAGCACTATGATATTCCTGAAAACATGTTGTTCTCTAAAAGCACACTTATAAAGCTTGAACACTACATTAAACAGTATGTTTGGTCTTTTGACAAGGTAATCCATTATATAATTCACCCACATGATTTAACTGCGGCATATTTAGCCCACATTACTGCCTCTCGATTTCTAAAAAAACCTATTGTAGCGGAAGCAAGAAAATTTGCTGATGGTACTTTTGGTGTAGCAACCAACATTTACAATGAATTAGAAGGAAAGAATGTGCTCCTTGTTGATGACTCAGTAAATACAGGGTCAACAATCCTAGAGCTTATAGGTCTAGTAAATATTTATGGTGGTCATGTAGAAGGTCTGTATACAATTACAAACCGAATGACCACAGAAATTGAAATGCTCTTAAGATCATTGGTCGCAAAAATCGGTTGTGCATACAGACTTCATCTAGATGTATTTAAAGCCTCCAACTGCAACCTGTGCAATTATAGTAAAAAATTGGTATTTTTGCAGAACGCAGCAGCGACGAAGGAATACAATGCATATATTGAACAGCAGATTGAGTTGAATAAGGTTCAACCCCATCGTATTAAATAGGTAAAACATGGAAAGAAAAGTATCGACATTGTTGTATTCAAAAAGCTTATCGTTAACAACGAGACGAGCAATTTTGGCAAATTACTTTAACATTTTATGTAAAAGTTCTTTTTTGCAGGAGATCATTGAATCGCCAGAAATTGAAAATGATTTAAAGATTGACTTGTTGCATTATTATAAAAAACCAGTTTATAAATGGGACGAAAGTGTTATTAAAGTTGTTAAGCCATTACTATCTTACATAATGACTAATACAAATAGGTTCCATCAAGATATACTTGGTGCTACTTTACAAACTCTGGCTGCATATCAAGATTCTAGCATTGTTAATGATCTTGAAATTCGATTGTCACAGGTTAATTCCGGTCAATTACACTATGGGTCTTTGGTTGACAATTTAATTAATATTATTCTTGATAAACCAGCTCTCTTCAATAAAATACTTCCTTCTTTGGTTCACATGATGCGTGAAGGGCAGGACTCGAATATTGCTGCCAAACTACTTTTAGATGTTATTTACAGAACTTATAAATTGCACCCTCTATACCAAGCTAGTTCACCGTTTAGAGATGTATTAACAGCGATTAATGATATTCGCAGTATAAATGACATCACTGATAAATTGCAGATTATGTCAGACATTGTATCTTGCAAAGACATTATGTTATTTGATGTCAATCAAAACTTTAAGGCATTATATTTTTGTGCGTCGGCCCGTAGTATGTTTAAATCAAGCATTATCCCCCTTGAAGGGAACCAACTTCTTGAACGATCAATTGATAATACTGTGCCATTATTTGATGATAATATTAATCAAGAAGAAAACCTCTTTATTAGTTTATTTAAAGAAAAGCCTACCAATGTACTATGCATTCCCTGCTTATATTTTGGTAAAGTTAATTCAATAATTATCGTTAATGATATTAACAAAGATTTGCATTCATCATACGTTTACACAATCCCACTTGCAAAACATCTTGCTGGGGCAATTGCACGAATGAGGCAAGACTTAGAAGTCTTAAGAATATTTGAAAAGGTAAACTACGATTATCTTGATATTTTTAGTGGCTTAAAACATGATACTAATCACCTCACATGGAACCTATCTGGCTATTTGAGAACAATGCTGGGAGAAGCGCAGCTTGATAAAGCATCACTGGATAGTTGCCTAGAAGGATGTAATTTAATTGATGATACCGTAAATTCTGTTGCATCATTTTCTATTTCCGAAAGAGAAACAGATATAAACAACGCCATTAAGGTGGTTTGCCAAGTTTTACGCTATTCTATGAACCGAGATAATATTGTCGTTACGATGAGTCTAGATGAAAGCCTTCCGCATATTAATAATGACAAGGGAATAAAAAGAGTTATACAAAATCTCATACAGAATGCGATAAAGCATGGTTTAAATAAAAGGACAGAAGAAAGAAAACTAAATATAGTGACGCAATATATTGGAAGCATGAATCGTTCCGTTATTAAAATATACGATAATGGCCCAGGGATGAAGAGAATATACAAGAGAGAAATCATTAAAAAGAAAACAAATAAAGTTAGCAGTGGCTATGGCTTGACTATTATTGCGGGTATTCTCGCAGAAATGGGCGGACATATTTACTGTTCATCTGATAAAAACGGGACACTTTTTGAAATTAATTTATAATATGAATGACAAACCAAAAATATTGATACTCGATGATCAACTAAAGACGTTGGGCGGAATAATTAAGTACATTAGCTCAAAACAAAAATATACTATTTTCCCGACTACATCGTACGAAGAAGCATTAAGAGTCATAAAAAATGAGGAAGTTGATGTCTTTATTGTTGACTACCTCTTAAATAATGCTCCAATAAATGGTGATCAGATAATTGAAGATATCAGGAAAGAAGAAGCAAGGGGGAAATACCAAACTTTCTTACCATGTATATTAATAACCGCATCTAAGAATTTAGAATATTTTAAACAAAAAATTCATCACTTTGACTTCGAATATGTAACTAAATCCTCGAGAAATTTACCTGATTTAATAGATAAAATTGATAAATGCGTCGATGCAAAGAAATTAAGACATAAAGGAACAGATCAACTAATAGTACAAGGTAATAATTTTCATAGTGTCTTAGATACTGCAGGATTAATTGATAATAAAAAGGAAAATATAATTGAGCGAAAAGACACGCTGTGTGTTCTAAAAGCCGATATTAAAGGTTTTTCACATTTAATGGAGTTGGATAGAAGCGGCGATGTTTCGAAAAAACTATCAGAAATCGTAAATCATGAAGCTCTTAAATGCCGTTATTTCAAAGCGGGAGATGGTGATTCAATTCAAATTGTGCATCACGATCCACATCACTTGGTGAAGGTAGCTCACAGGATTTCAGAAGACCTTCTCGAACTTCCGGAAAAACCTTTATTGCGTATTGCCATTGATTGCAGTGAGGTAAGATATGAAGAAAATAATGGAGTATTCATAAGACTCGTAAGCGGAACCTCATTAAGAACATCGGCCAGACTCGAACCCTGCGTTATACCTGGACAAACTTGGATTACCGAACCAGTTAAGGTCCTGCTTGAGCAAAATAGCGGCAAATATCAAGCGATGATTATTATACCCGAAAATGCGCCTCATTTAGAGCATAAAGATGGGAAATTTAATATCAAGAAATCAGGTAGTTCTGAAGATGACTTTTTTCTAACTCTATATCAAGTTGTCAAGCGGGATTGATTTGGATTGCAGTCCCAGAACCTATAGGGTCACATCTTGTATTTTGACATTCGAACAGGGCGGAGGCATGGACGCGAACGATGCCATCTTCTTGCCAAATAGAAAAGGCGGTGATTTCTCACCGCCTTGTTTTCCGATGTTCGTTTTTTTAGTTCCGCGGTTCTATGCTTTTGACTCATCCTGCCGCATTGCTGCCGGAGCTGATACAACATATCCCATCGCCATGCCGGCAAGGCTCCCGATAACCAGGCTCACTACCGCTGCAGAGGCGATCCCGATCAGGCTCCCGCAGACCACCGCGGCCCTTACGAAGAGCGTCGGTTCCACCGTGCCCATCATCTTTTGGAGAAGGATCAACGTTCCGTATGACCCGAAGTAGAAGCCCGGCACGATCCCGAATACTGCAAACACCAGCCCGCCAACCCATGCCCCGATCTTCATTCCTGTTTTTGCATTCGTGTTTTTCATTTTCGTGTCCTCCTTTTCGTTCAGTCTTGCCCTGGTAATTGCATCAGTCGTGCCAAAGTATAACCTGCTGATTTCGCTGGGATCAGAGGGTGCAGATGTTTTGCAAAAGTGAGAAGAGGGGAGCGATTTTATTAGCGATGCGAAATTCGGGCCGCGAGGTGGACGTTGTTGCACTCTTAGCGTAGCGTTGGAGCGGGCACGGGCGGGGTGAAATTCTGTCCGGTCTTTTTTCGCCGAGAAGGACTTGACATGTGACGTATGTAATTATATAATATGTACGTCACACAAGGAGGACGGGTTTATGACCACGAAGCTCACCCTGCGGCTGGATGATACCGTGATCCGGAGGGCAAAAAAGACTGCGAGCAGGAAGGGGGTCAGCCTCTCGCGCATGGTGGAGGACTATTTCAAGGCCGTTGGGGAGCAGGGTGCGCACGAGGTGCGGGAATCTCCGGTCCTGTACGAGGTATCGGGCGTGCTTTCGGGCAAACAGGACGCGACAGAGCTGCGGTCGGGGTACCGGAAGCATCTTGCGGAGAAGTACCGGTGAAGAGCATTCTCTGCGACATCAACGTCATTCTCGATATATTCCTGAAGCGCGATCCCTATTACGTTCCCGCCGCCCGGCTGTTCACCCTGATCGAAGAAAAGAAACTCCAGGGGTATCTGTCCGCGCAGAGCTTCCCGACGATGTTTTATATACTGTCGAAGGAATTGAAACGGGATAAGGCGATGCGGGTCCTCGAAAAGCTCAGGATCGTCTTTCGGGTCGCGGCGGTCGATGAAAAGGTGATAGACCTCTCGCTCACCTCAACCTTCAAAGACTTTGAGGATGCGGTGCAGTATTATTCAGCGCTCCACGTCCGGGCCGATTATCTAATCACCCGGAATAAAGCGGATTACCGGGTGGACCGGCTCCCGGTGATGACGCCGGAGGAATTTCTGGCTCTTGAATGAAGTACTAAGAGCGATTTTGTCTAAGGTATCGAGCGCGGATAGGCCGGATGACGTTAGTGCACCCATTGCACGGCAAATTTGCAAGGAAATTGTCATGAATATCAAGACTAGCTGCAGCACGTCACGAATGAAATAAAGAAGGCCCGGAAATTTTCCGGGCCTTCGTGTTTTAGCCGTCTTTGTTTTTTGCTAAATACCGCCTACAGCCTACCATCTCCCGTCAACTGTTTCTCCGTTCGGTTTCGAGATCGGCGATGGGGCCACTTCCTGGTAATTCGGGCTGCCCATTGATTCGAGGAATCGCTGCATTGCTTCGGGATCCAATCCCACGGGGACCTTGACATCGGATTGGCAGGCAGTCAGCACCGTCTGGACAAGGTCTCGCGCGCTGAACTCGAGGAGGTCCTGGACAACCTCGGGAGATGCGTTCTCGATCAGAAGATCATCCTCCTGATACCACCCATCCCCGTGATCGCCTGTCGAGCCGGAGGAGGTAACGGCCTTACTTGTCACAATGCCCCTCTGAAGTCCAAAGTAAGACACGTCGGCCCGAAGCTGCTGCAGACCCTTGAATGCCGCGTTGGAGCAGATGCCGGTCCTTCCCCAGATGATGGGATTGAACTTGGGAAGGCTGAGGCCGCTCGTAAAGATGTAGCTCCCGGGGCGGTGTTCGGATTCACGAATGACGATGGAGAAGAAATCGTTCTTGTACTCCCATGATGCGACGGCTGTGGTCTGCATGTTGTGCTCCCTCCTTTAATTGAACTTAAATAATACCGTTTCAATCCTGTTTAGACATAGTATAGCCGACGGCATTGCCGGATGCAAGTAAAAAGGATAATTTTTATCTTCAATTGTAATTTGACATCTCCTGATAATGATCGAACAGAGGGGAGCGAAGAACGACCGGGAGCGACAGGTAGCGGCGAGATCTCTATATCCGCAGGTTGCAGCCTTTTTCCGTACGTCATTCCTCATACTTCCCAATTGCCTTTCGCACAGAAACACGGTACGATATTGCATGACCAGGTTCAAGACCCCCCTCGAAATCTATGCGCTCCTTCCCAGGACAAACTGCGGAGAATGCGGCGCCGCTACCTGTCTTGCCTTTGCGGCGGCGGTCCTCAAAGAGGAAAAGCAGCCAGCCGACTGCACGCGCCTGGACCAGGCAACGCTTGCCCGACTGGTCGGCGGGATCAGCAGACAGGTCAATATCGAGAGCATCAGGGATGAACAGCTGAAGGAACTGAGAGGGAAGATCGCGAAATCCGACATCGTTTCCCGGGCAGGGCTGCTCGGCGCTGCAAGCAGCGGCAAGGGCATTACGATCATCTGTCTGGGCAAGGACTTCGAAGTTGACGCTCAGGGCGCGGTAGCGTCGCAGTGTCACACCCACGCGTGGTTCACCCTGCCGCTGCTGGACTATATCATTAACAGCGAGGGAGTGGAGCCCTCAGGAAAATGGGTGCCTTTCCGGGAACTCCCGCGAGGGAAGACCTGGAACCCGCTCTTCGAGCAGCGGTGCGAGAAGCCTCTGAAGCGGATCGCCGACAGCCACAGCGATCTGTTCGAGGCCCTTGTAAGCATGTTCAGCGGGACCTCCACGGCCCGCGCCTTCAACTCGGACATCAGCGTGGTCCTCTTTCCCCTGCCGCGGGTGCCGATGCTGGTCTGCTACTGGAGACCGGAAGAGGGCATGGAGTCGCAGCTCCACCTTTTTTTCGACGATACCGCGGAGCGGAACCTTTCCGTGGAATCGCTTTTCACCATGGCGACGGGGATCGCGCGCATGCTCGAACGGATCATGTACCGGCACACGGACGGCGCCAGCGAACTGTCTTGACGCGAACTGACGATTAGGGCTGGAGACTACCTGTGAAATTCACCAAATACCATGCTCTGGGCAACGACTACCTGGTCCTCGATCCAGGAGGCCAGGCCCGGCTTGCCACGCTTACGCCCGAGCAGATCAAGGCCATCTGCGACCGGCATTTCGGCATCGGGTCCGATGGGATTCTCTTCGGTCCGCAGCCGTCTTCACAAGCTTCTTTCTCTCTTCGCATATTCAATCCTGATGGGAGCGAGGCGGAAAAAAGCGGGAACGGTCTCCGGATTTTTTGCCGCTATCTCTGGGACCGTAAACTGGTTGGTGATGAGCTTTTTTCCGTTGAAACGAAAGGCGGTATTGTTCAGGCGAACGTACTGAACTCCGGCGCGCTTGTACGGGTGGAAATGGGAAAGGTGAGTTTCAAAAGCGAGGACATTCCCGTTGCGGGCAAATCACGCGAAGTTTTGCGGGAAGAGATCCTGGCAGGGGACAGGACCTTTCATTTCTGCGGCGCGACGATCGGCAATCCCCACTGCGTCATTCCGATGGACGACATATCTCCGGCATTGGCCAGGCAGTACGGGCCATTGCTTGAAAACCATGTTTTGTTCCCCCATCGAACGAATGTGCAGTTTCTAAAGCTCCTGGACCGAAAGAACATCCAGATCGAGATATGGGAGCGCGGAGCGGGATATACGCTGGCCTCGGGCAGCAGCAGCTGCGCGTCAGCAGCCGTAGCGCGGAAACTGGGGCTCTGCGATGCAAATATCACGGTCCATATGCCCGGCGGCAACATCGCGATATCCCTGGATGATGAGTTTTGCGTCACGATGACCGGGCCTGTTACGCGGGTAGCAGATATTGATTCGTCGCAAGGGATGTTTAAGAAGCAATAACTGCCGGCAAGAACGTCAATTGCGAACGGCTGTCTCGCGCGGTAGCCTACAAAAGAAAAGCGGCCACTTAGAGAACCCGCGGAGGGCGCGGAGAAGTCAACTGCAAGAAGAGCCTTTATATTCATATGAACAACCCCATGCTGTCTGCCTGTTTCTTTTGAACTTAATAACGTATCGTAGGTATACCCTCTGCGTCTCCGCGACTCCGCGCGAGGAACGGTTCTTCCTTTGCTTTCTCTTCCAGCAGGACATAACCCGTACGAAGGTACAAAATTGTCGAATATATAAGCATTATAAAATCAATTAGTTATATCAAGATAGCCCTCCGGTCATTCGACAATATTTACCGCTTGTGTCTTCGCAGTATATCCCCAAATATAAAAATACATATTAAATCAACGTATTACACAATTGGCATGCTTGCTGCAATAGATAGAAGCAAAGCACGAACAGTGGGCACTGCCTTTCCCCCCTTCCTCCCTACCCCGGAGGTTACCCCCGGCAGTGTCCATTGTTCTCGCTTCTTACCATAGAAGTTAGGAGGCAATCATGTTTTTCAATAATAACGGATGCAAAAATATCGACGCAAATGAATTGAACGAAAAAATGAAAGCAGGAGACGATTTCTTTCTGCTCGACGTGCGCACACCGCAGGAATACGCTTCGCAGGCGATCGAAGGTTCCCATCTCATCCCGCTGCAGGAACTCGGGTCCCGGATGGAGGAGCTTCCCAAAAAGAAGGAGATCGTCGTGTACTGCAGGGTCGGCAACAGAAGCGCCTTTGCCTGCTCCACTCTTTCGCGGATGGGATACTCGGTCAAGAATCTTGAAGGCGGGATCATGGCGTGGAGCAGACTTGAAACCGGGTCAATGTCCAGGGCGTCATAATGAAAAACAGAAAAGATAAAATAATTGCGTTCCTCGTCTCATTCGGCCTGCTCGTGGTTCTGACGCTTTCCGTTGCATTCACCGGTTTCGCCGCGGAAACTCTGACGTTAGAGCAGGCCATAGACAAGGCACTCAAGAATAACCCGGGTCTCAAGGCAGCGGACGCTCAGATCGAGGCGGCTGATGCAGGCGTGCTCAGGACAACTTCAGGATTTTTACCCAGGGTGACGGCGTCCGAGATATTCAGCAGGACCGACAGCCCGATGATGGCCCTCGGCACAAAGCTGAACCAGGAGATCGTGTCACCGGTGGACTTTAATCCCACGGTCATGAACAATCCCGGCGCGATCTCCAATTACAACACGAGGCTCGCAATCGTGCAGCCGATCTTCAACGGCGGCAAGGAATACGTCGGAAGAAAGCAGGCGACTCTGGCAAAGGACGCATCGCTCCAGGACCGCGAACGGGCGAGGCAGGAGACCATCTATAACGTAGTGAAAGCTTACTACGGCGTGCTTCTCGCAAAAGAATATCATAAGGTCGCGTCCCAGTCCCTCGAAACAAGCGAGGCGAATGTCAAACTTGCGCAGGCGCGGTACAAGGCCGGGGCCGTGCTGCAATCGGACCTGCTGCGCGCCAAGGTGCAGCTGGCCGAGGTGAAAGAGATGGTAACGCGTTCCCGGAACGGAGTTAACCTGGCAACAGCGGCGCTGAACTTCGCCATGGGAGCGCCGCAGGGCACGGAAAGTGATGTTTCCGGCGGCCTTTCAACCCAGCAGGTGACGGGCGAGATGACCTCCCTGCTCGGCGAAGCAATGACGAAACGGCCCGATCTCCTGTCCATGGGACTGAACCGCAAAAACGCCGAGGCGTCGGTGACCATGGCCCGGACCGAGTATTTGCCGAGCCTGAACCTCATGGGCCAGCTGGACTGGAACAGCGACCGGGTCGCTGGTGATGAAGCAAAGAGCTGGGCTGTCATGGCCGTGCTCCAGTGGAACCTCTTCGACGGGCTCGTGACCAGATCGAAGGTAAAGGAAGCGCTTGCTGCGAGCAGCAGGATGAAGTCGCTCGAAGAACAGACCCGATCGGCAGTCCAGCTCCAGGTCCGCCAGGCCTATTACAACCTGACGGCCTCGCTCGATCGCATCGCGGCATCAGCCTCATCGGTCCAGGAGGCGGAAGAGGGATTGAGGATCGTGCAGAAAAGATATGAAACAGGCATGACCACTTTCGTGGATGTGCTCGGGGCGGAAAGTTCGCTCATCAGGACCAGGACAAACGCGCTGCAGGCAGTGTACGACAACAACATCGCGCAGGCGGAATTGAAACTGGCGGTGGGAACGCTGTAAACAGTGTGAAGTGTGAATAGTGAAGGGTGAAGTCGGAAGCTTGAGGCGGATCGGAATTTAAAGGAGAACATGATGAATATCGAAAGCGTAAAAAATACAATCAAAAATTTAGACAAAAAAACAATATTCAGCGCATCAGTCGGCGCAGCCATAGTACTTTTCGGCATCGTCGCCCTGTTCTTCGGAAAAGCGGACACCTTCGCTGCCGTGCCGACGGTTATGGCGCCGGTCAGCGTGACGACGGTGATCGTTGAGCCTAGAACCATCGATGCTGTCGTGTCCGCGGCCGGAACTCTCAGTTCCAAGAATACCTCCGTGTTGTCGAGCAAGGTCATGGGCAAGGTGGTTTCGTTAATGGCCCATGAAGGAGACTACGTTTCCCAGGGCAAACTGCTCATGAAGATCGAGAGCGGAGAGATCGCCGCACAGGCCTACCAGGCACAGGCCGCATACAACAATGCAAAGCTTCAGCACGACCGGATCAAGAGCCTGTTCGACGAAAAAGCGGCAACCCGGATGGAGATGGACCAGGCGACCCTCGGGATCGAGTCTGCCCAGGCAGGCTTGAATGCAGCCAAAGCAATGGAAAGTTATACGATCATCACCGCTCCGATTACGGGACAGATCGTTGAAAAAAAGATCAATGTCGGCGAAATGGCGCTTCCCGGCCAGCCGATGCTGAAAATAGAGGACAACACGAATTTGCGCCTTGAAGTAACGGTGAACGAACAGGACCTCAAATTCGTACAGGTCGGCAACAACGTGAAGGTGCAGATCGACGCTGTCCCCGATAACGATATCAAAGGCCGCGTAGCGCAGGTTGTTCCGGCATCGGACATCAGGACCCACTCCTTTGTGGTGAAGATCGATGTCCCTGCAGATAAAAGCCTGATCACGGGTATGTACGGAAAGGCCTTCTTCAGCATCGGCAGCCGGGAAGCCATCCTGGTGCCGAAGACCGCGAAGGTTGAAATGTCGGGACTCACCGGCGTCTATCTCGTATCTTCCGAGGGAAACGCCCTGTTCCAGATGGTGCAGTTCGGTGAAACCCATGGCGACAGCATTGAAGCAGTCACGGGTTTGAAGGCAGGCGATAAGATCGTTGCGAACGAGCAGGCTGCAGGCATCGACGGCAGAAGGGTTGTTGTTGCCAAAAATTAATAAAACGTGAAATGTAAAACGTGAAACGTGAGTAGTGATTCGAAGAGAAAGTATTGCTGCTGTCCTTTCCTATTTCACGGTTCACCTTTCACCATTCACGTCAATAATAGGGATTACTTATGAAACTCAATATCAGCGGCAAAATAACTCAATACTTTATCAACTCCCAGCTTACGGTGCTCTTGATGGCGGCAACGGCGATCCTCGGCCTTTTTGCCCTCTGGTTCACGCCCCGGGAAGAGAACCCCCAGATCGTGGTGCCTGCCGCGAACGTCATGGTCATGATGCCGGGCGCCTCGGCAAAAGAGGTGGAGGAACTGGTATCCAGGAAGCTCGAAGCCAAGCTCTGGGAGATCCCGGGAGTTGAGGACGTGTATTCCGTTTCTATGAACTCCCTGTCCGTGGTCACCGTGAAGTTCTTCGTGGGCCAGGACAAGGAACGCTCGCTCGTAAAGCTCTATGACAAGCTCATGTCCAATATGGACGTATCACCCCCTGGCGCGTCACAGCCCCTGGTGAAGCCCATTGACGTGGACGATGTGCCGATCGTGGCAGTTACGTTCTCAGGCGCGACCGGATCGAACTATGACGACGGGCAGCTGAGGCTTGTGGCCGACCATGTGCTCGACGAACTCAGGAAGGTGCCGGGCGTTGGCAACACGGCAGTGATCGGAGGGCGGAGCCGCCAGGTGCGCGTCACCCTCGATCCGATGCGGATCTCGGGCTACGGGCTGTCTTCGCTCCAGATCGTCCAGGCCCTGAACAGCTCGAATGCCAACCTGATCTCGGGAGACCTGGAACAGGGAAATAAAAAGCTTGCCATCGAGACCGGCGGGTTCTTTGCCAACGCTAACGAGGTGAAGAACGCTATCGTAGGCGTATCCAGCGGTAAGCCGGTGTATCTCAGCAACGTTGCCGACGTGACCGATGGGTTCGAAGAAACAGTGAAACTTACACGCATAGCTTTTGGAAAGGGGCATGAGGCAGCGGGAGTGCATCAGACCGGGGCTTTGCAGGAGCAGTCTGCCGTGACCGTGGCCCTGGCCAAGCGGCAGAAATTGAATGCTGTTCAGATCTCCGGCGAGATCCTCGCGAAACTGGCAGATTTGAAGAAAACGCAGATCCCCTCGGGTGTTCTCGTTACGGTGACGCGGAACGACGGCAAGACGGCAAACGATGCGGTGAACGAGCTGGTCTTTCATCTCGTGGTCTCGATCATCGTGGTTATCGTTCTCTTGTTCTTCACCCTGGGCTGGCGCGAGGCGGCCATTGTGGCTTTGGCCATACCGCTCACGCTGTTCATCACGCTCGCCATCGGCATGGTGGCGGGCCAGACCATCAACAGGATCACGCTCTTTGCTCTTATTCTCTCCCTCGGGCTGCTCGTGGACGACGCGATCGTGGTGGTCGAGAACATACACCGTCATTATAAGCTGCAGCAGCATTCGAGGCTCCAGGGCGCGATCATGGCGGTGAACGAGATCGGCATGCCCACGATCCTGGCGACCTTGACCGTGGTGCTCGCTTTCATCCCCATGGCCTTTGTGACGGGGATGATGGGGCCTTACATGATGCCCATACCTTTTAACGTCCCGGTCGCGATGATCGTATCGCTTCTCGTCGCCTTTGTGGTGACGCCCTGGGCAAGCTACCGGCTGATGAAGATGGACCCTCATGGCACTTCACCGACGCCTCTTGAAGAAACGAAGCTTTACCAAGGCTACGAAAAAATCGTCAAACCGCTCCTGGAGAGCTCGCGGACACGCAAGGTGTTTTTGACCATCATCATGGCCGTGTTCCTCGTCACCATGAGCTTTCCGCTCTTCCAGTGGGTAAAGTTCCGCATGCTGCCCAAGGCGAACAAGAACACCTTTCTCGTATCCATCGACATGCCCGCTGGCACGATGATCGAGAACACGGACCGCGTGGCCCGTGCGGTCGGTGAACATATCCGGCGCATCCCCGAGGTGAAGGATTACGAGACCTTTGTGGGAACCGGGTCGGTCATGGATTTCAACGGCCTTCTGCGCGGCGGTGCGTTCCGGGAAGCGAGCCACTTTGCCGATATTCGGGTGAACCTGATCGATAAGGAAGAACGCAAGCTCTCCAGCGAGAAGCTGGTGCTCCAACTCAGGCCGGAGATGGACAAACTCGGGCAAGAGTTCGGCGCGAACATCAAGCTCGTTGAAGATCCGCCAGGCCCGCCGGTTCGCGCCACCGTGGTGGCGGAGATCTACGGCCCTGATTACGCCAAACAGCGGGAGATCGCCGGGAAGGTGAAAGCGCTCTTCGCAACCGTGGACCAGGTCGTGGACATCGACGACAGCGTCAAGGAAAAACAGGACAAGTACAGCCTGATCGTGGACAAGGAAAAGGCCGCGCTCATGGGCATCTCGACGGAACAGATCGTCCAGACCCTGAGGTTGTCCGTTTCCGGCATGGCGATTTCCACCCTCCACCGGCCCGAGGCCAAAAACCCCGTGGCGATCATGCTCAGACTGTCGAAGAGCGACCGCACCGGTCTTAGCGACATGGACAAGGTCTTCCTGACCAGCCCGCAGGGCAGCCAGGTGCCGCTCTCGTCGCTGGTGAAGGTTGTGCCATCGGAAATGGACAAGGCCATCTATCACAAGAACCTTGAGCCGGTGACCTATGTGTACGGCGAGATGGGCGCGCGGAGCCAGGTTTACGCGGTGATCGACATGATGAAGCATTTGCACAAAGAACCGCTGCCCGCGGGATATAAAATCAAGTGGGACGGCGAGATGAAGCTTACCCTTGATGTATTTCGCGACCTCGGCGCCGCCATGGGAGTTGCCTTGATCGCCATTTACCTGCTGCTCGTCGGCAGGTTCCGGTCCTTTACCATACCGGTGGTGATCATGGCGTCGATCCCGCTCTCGATGATCGGCATCATGCCGGGCTTTGCAATGACGGGCGTGTATTTCAGCGCCACGTCGATGATCGGCGTGATCGCGTTGGCCGGCATCGTGGTCAGAAACTCGATCGTGCTGCTGGAATTCATCCTGGACAAAAAACAGGAAGGCGTGCCGCTTATTCAGGCGCTCATTGAGGCCGGGGCCATCAGGACCCGCCCGATCGTGCTGACCGCGGCTGCCGCGATCCTGGGTTCCGCCGTGATCGTGACCGACCCGGTCTGGTCGGGCCTGGCCCTGGCGCTCATCTTCGGGATGCTGGCGTCTACGGCCCTCACCCTGGTGGTGATCCCGGTGTTTTATTACATGGTGGAAAAGAAGAACTGGGAGCAGGCGTAAGGCGGGAAAGTAGGAGGGTAGGAAGGTGGGAAGGTGGGAAGGTGGGAAGGTGGGAAGGTGGGAAGGTGGGAAGGTAGGAGGGTAAGAGCCGATGCTTAACTTCCCGCCTTCTCAATTTCTTACCTTCCGATTAAAAGGAGGTACCATGTCACACACGGGCGTCAACATTATATGCAAAGACTGGATCAGCACGGTAACGATCGACAACGGGCCGGATAATTTCCTGGATAAGGACATATTGTCAAAACTCAACAGGACAATAAGTGATATGCTTGAGTCCAAGGAAGAACTCAGGGTTGTCGTGCTTACGTCAAGGGGCGAGAACTTCTCGGCTGGGATCGATTATCCCGGATTTGTGAAAATGACCAAGGAAGAGGCGGGACATTTTGCCGAGGTGGGATATAATCTATTAAAGCACATCGAAAATCTGCAGGTGCCGGTGATCGCCGCGGTCAAAGGCCAGACCAGGGGCGCGGGCCTCGGTTTGGCGCTTGCGGCGGACATCCGGATCGCGTCCCTGGATGCGCTCTTTTCGTTCCCTGAGGCGCAATTCGGCGTGCCTCCGATCTTCGGGCTGTCTCAACGTCTTTTAAAGACCGTGGGCATGGGCCGGGCGAAAGAGCTGCTCTTTACGGGCAGGACCGTGGACGCCGAAGAGGCGCTCAGGATCGGGCTCGTGAACAAGATCGTTCCTGTTGACGTGCTCGATGAAGAAGCGAACAGGCTCGCAAACAGGATCGCCGGCAACAGCCTGAGCTCGCTGCGCTCGATCAAGATGCTCGTGAACTTCGGATTGAACGAAGGGTACGAGGCGGGGTTGAAGGAAGAAGTTACTGCTTTCAGCGAGGCTTTTAATCCCGACACAAAACAGTGGGAACGGATGTAGTTGGGAAAAATCAGACACGGATATTACGCAGAAATGATTCTCAGGGTACTCAAAGCTCAGAGAGCTATCGAAAGTAAAACACTATAAGGAGGGAAGAAGGAATGGGGATTAATGCATGGCATATCATGAAGGAGAAGCTCAGTGTGGGGCCTGACACAACGGCGCGGGAAACGGCGATGAAGATCATCTCATCGGGACTGTCCGCAATGCCGGTCGTGGGCAGCAACCAGGAACTTCTGGGTGTGGTGTCGGAGAATGCGATTCTGGACGCGATACGGGAAGAGCAGGACCTGGAGGACATAGCGGCGTCGAAGATCATGGTGCCCGCGCCGACCGTCGCCGATGCCAACACCTCGGCCGGCGAGCTTATCAATCTTCTGCTCAAGAACTGCTGTTCCATCGTTGCGGTCATGAAGGACAAAAAATATGTGGGTGTGGTGAGCCGTCACATGCTGATGGATATCTTCACCTCGCCCCATTATTCGCGGTTTGCGGCAAAGGAACGGAAGTCGCCTTTTGCCTGCAAGTAGGAGATTGGTCAGTTTAAACGGTACAACAATTAAATTCAGGAGGTTCTCCATGTACATTGCAGACACAAAAACGTGGTATCTCGAAAGGATCATCAGGTTTTTTGCGGGGACCGTGGTGCTCGGGAGTTCCGTGCTCGGATATTTTTTGGACCCGGACTGGTTCCTTCTCTCCGGTTTCGTGGGCGCCATGCTCACCATTTTCGCCTTGACAGGTTTCTGCCCCATGAGTATTATATTACATCTGGCTGGCGCGCGTGAGCGCTGCAAGTGTTAGTTTTGTTATAGCGGAACCTGTTTTGAAAGGAGTAGACATCATGCCGTTTTACGAATACAAATGTGCAGGTTGCAACAAGGAGTTCGTGCTTTTGCAGTCAATGACCGCAAAAGCTGAAGATACGGTTTGTCCGTACTGCAGTGAGAAAAAGGCGCAGAAGCTTGTTTCCAAGTTTTCTTCAACAGGCAGCGGTTCGGTCTGCAGCGTCGGCGGCGGTGGCCATTCCTGGGGCGGCGGCTGAGGATCGTGAGCGATCCGCCGTGAGCGGATCAAAAAAGTTCGAGCCTGAGAGTCAGAGGATTCTCAGGCTTTTTTGTGCGTTTGAAAAGCGAATGCTGAGTCCACATTGCCTATGAGCCCCGTTTCTCTCAAGACCTTCCTCCGTCCGAGGTACTGGTATGCATGGCCGGTTCTGGCGCTTATGCTCGTCATGAGCAGGATGCCGAACCGCGTGCTCTGGATCCTGGGCAACGGACTGGGCGGGTTCTTTACCTGGTTTCCTTCACCCTCCCGCCGTTTTGCCGAACGGAACATAGCATTGTGCTTTCCCGGGATGAGCGCTCTTGAGCAGAAGAAGCTGGTGAAGCGGCATTTCCGCCTGAGCGGCTACACGGTGTTGAGCCTCAGCGTGATCTGGTTCGCGCCGATCCGGCGCATCAAACAATTCGTATCGCTAAAAGGCCAGGAAAACTTCGATGCCGCGCGCGCGGCGGGAAAAAATGTCATCATGCTCGCCCCACATTTCATTTCCCTCGACATCGGCGGAATGCGCGCCGGTTTTGACAAGGGCTTCGTGTGCATGTACCGCAAGGCCAGGGACCCTCTTCTCGAATACCTTTTTCAGCGCCGGACGCGCACCGGGGCCGTGCTGGTCGACCGCCTGGCCAGTCTGAAATCGCTCATCCGCTACATCCGCGAGGGACGGCCGTTCTACTATCTGCCTGACCAGGACATGGGCGAGCGTTCAAGCGTGTTCATTCCGTTCTTCGGCATTCCCACGGCCACGGTCACCGCGCTCAGCCGCATTGCGGAAACCACGAATGCGGCGGTTGTTCCCTGTATCAGCCGGATCCTTCCGCATGGCAGGGGATTCGAGGTCCGGCTTCTTCCCGCATTCGAGAACTTTCCCACCGACGATCCGATTGCGGATGCCCGTTACATGAACGACCGGATAGAACAATGGGTACGCGAGATGCCGGACCAGTATATGTGGTCCTACCGAAGGTTCAAAACCAGGCCGAATAATGAACCCTCCCTCTATGCATAGCTGGCGCTTCCTCGATTCCGGACCCAATGTCGGGATCTACAACATGGCTGTTGACCAGGAGCTTCTCGCAAAAGCCCAATTAGGCGAGAAAATGCCAATACTCCGGTTCTATGACTGGTCTCCGCCCGCCGTATCCATTGGCCGCTTCCAGAAAATAAAAACCGCTGTGGATGCCGAGGCCTGCAAACGGCTTGGATTCGACATCGTGCGGCGCATCACCGGTGGAAGGGCGGTGCTGCACCACAACGAACTCACCTACGGCGTCATAGCGCGTAGTGACGATCCGCTTTTTCCCCCGAACGTCCTCGGCGCCTATAAAGTCATCGCTGCCGGCCTGGTAGCGGGCCTCAAGAACCTCGGCGTCGACGCGGAGATGGTTTCGCGGACCGGACGGCATGCTTCACTCGTGAACAAAAATGACAAAGACCCCTCCTGTTTTTCCTCCCCGTCGTGGTACGAGATCGTGGTCAACGGAAAGAAGATCATCGGCAGCGCCCAGCGCAGACTGTCCGGAGCGTTCCTGCAGCACGGCTCCATTCTCATAGACTATGATCCGGCGCTTGAGGCCGAGGTTATCCCCGGAGGAGGCCGCAGCCGCGGCGTAACAAGCATCAGCGGGGAACTGGGGAAGTCCGTCCCCCTTGAGGAGATCAAGAACGCTTTCAGGAACGGCTTTTCTCAGGCGCTCGGCATAGAATTCCATGAACAGCATTCAGAGTAGTGGCGGTACTCTCTACCGGGAAAATTCCCTTCACGGCGTTGAAAAAGCGGCGTGTATCTGTTATGGTTAAACTATTAAATACACGCTGTTACCTGCACAATATCATTCATCAGCGATTTATCTGTGGTGAATATTGACCTTGACTTTCAATCTGAAAAAGTAGATTCTTGGAGGCGTATGATCGTTCAAAAGCTGAAAAAACTCATCACTCCTTCGGGGTTCAAGATCGGGCTTTCGCTCACGCTCTTGTCCCTCATCATCTATTTCATAGGGGTCCCCTTCCTGAGCGTCATGGAGCAGAAGGCCTACGATCTCCACTTCAAATCGCGGGGGCCGGTGAAACCCGGCAACGAAGTCGTGATCGTGGGCATCGACGAAAAGAGCGTGGACCTCATCGGCCGGTGGCCCTGGCCGCGGACGCGCATCGCCGAACTCGTCGACCGCCTGAACGCGTACGGGGCCAAGGTGGTCGCCTTTGATATCATTTTCGCCGAGCCCGATGAAAGCTCGGGGTCCGTCACCCTTCGGGATTTGCAGACGAAGGTCCGCGACCGTGACGCGCTCGCGGCGATCGAGACGGCGGCGCTCGCGGCGGACAACGACTCGCGGTTTGCGGCGGCCCTCGGCAAATACCGGAACGCGGTGCTCGGTTATTTTTTCTTTACCTCGCGGGAGGAAATAAAACACCGGAAGGAAAAAAAAGGCGGAGCGCAGGACTATCACATCCCCTCGCGTTATAATTCAGTCCGCTCCCTCGATCAGAACACGCCCCCGCCCCCGGTTCCCCGTGCTGTTGCGGTTGAGCAGAATATTCCGCAACTCGCGGCGTCGTCGACGAGCTTCGGCTATTTCAACATCGTCCCTGACTCCGACGGGACCGTGCGCTGGGTGCCGCTCGCCATCCAGCTCGGCGATGACCTGTATCCGCACCTGTCCGTCGAAGCGGTCCGCCGCTATCTCGATTCGCCTCCGCTTACCATCAATGCAGCGGAATACGGCGTCGATTCCATCCAGGTCGGTCAACTGAATATTCCGACAGACGAACAGGGGCGGATGCTGATCAACTTCCGCGGTCCTGCAAAGACCTTCCCGCATTATTCCTTCGTGGACGTCCTGAACGGGACGGCCCCCGCCTCGGCGTTCAAGGACAAGATTGTGCTCGTGGGCGCAACGGCCATCGGGATCTACGACATGCGTGTGACGCCCTATTCAGGCGTCTATCCCGGCATCGAGATCAACGCGACCATCATCGACAATATCCTGAGGGGCGACGCTCTGACCAGGCCCGACTGGATCGCCGTCTTCGATATCGCGGCGATCCTGCTGCTCGGTGTCTCGCTCTCGTTCATCATGGCCAGGGTGCGGCCCCTCGCAGCCACGCTGATCACCATTGCCATGCTGGCCCTTTACGCGGTCGTGAACGAGTACATTTTCGTCGCCTGGAAGATCTGGCTCACGGCGATCTATCCGGGCATGACCATGGTGCTGGTCTTCGCCGGAGTCATCACGTTCCGCATCATGACCGAGGAGAGGAAGAAGAAGGAAATCAAGAACGCCTTCAGCCGATACGTTTCTCCATCGCTCGTGAACGACATTCTGAAGGACCCCTCAAAGCTGGTGCTCGGCGGCGAAGAACGCAGACTCACCGTCTTCTTTTCCGATATCCGTGGTTTCACTACGATATCGGAAGGACTGGCTCCGCAGGACCTCGTCAAACTCATCAACGACTATCTGACGCCCATGACGGACATTGTCCTCCAGAGCGGCGGGACCGTCGACAAGTACATGGGCGACGCGATCATGGCGTTCTGGGGAGCGCCGGTCTGGCAGGAAGACCATGCAATCCGGGCCGCCCGGGCAGCTTTGCAGATGATGGAAAAGCTCCGTACCATGCAGGTTGAGTGGGAACAGAGAGGTCTTCCGAAGATCGATATCGGCATCGGCCTTTCAACGGGAAAGCTGACCTGCGGAAACATGGGGTCCCACCTGCGCTTTGATTATACGGTCATGGGGGACTCGGTGAATCTTGGTTCCCGCCTGGAAGGGATGAACAAGGAATACGGCACGCACATCATCGTGCCCAAGTACACCTATGAGGAAGTGAAAAATGAGTTTGTTCTGCGTCAGCTCGATTTCATCAAGGTGAAGGGCAAGAACGTTCCGATCACGATCTACGAACTCATGGGGAACAAGGGCGACACCAGGCTGCTTGAGGTCGCCGGACTGTTCGAAACCGGGCTCCACGCGTACCGGTTGCAGGACTGGGACACGGCAGAGGCCTATTTCCGGAAGACACAGGCTGTCGTCCCGAACGACGGCCCCTCACGGGTTTTTCTTGCACGGATACAGCACTTCCGGGAGAACCCGTTGCCGCCTGACTGGGATGGCGTGAACGTGATGAAAACGAAGTAAATCACGCTTTCTCTGAGGGGACGGGGCAGCGTCGCTCCGTCGATTGGTCTAAGGTTTCACCCCTCATGACATATGAGCTCCTTGTCACCTTTCTTGCGTGCCCAAGAAAGGTGACCAAAGAAGGGCACCCGGCGAAAATTCTTTACGCCATGCTCGGTCGTCCTCGGTACATTTCGGAAACTCGCCCCTACTACGGGCTCAGACAGTCCGAAATGCTTCACCCTCGGACTCGGTCGCCTGGCTAAATTTTCGCATGGGTATGATTCTAAGCTTTACCCAAACCCCGCACGTCCCCGGAGCGGACCTACGAAATTCTGGGGCACCCGTCTTGGCCTAAGGCGGCGTCCCGAAGGGCGATGCGCACTGTCTGAGGCCGCAGGCCGAGTTTGCGCGATCGAGCGGACGTGGCCTTAGACGGGTCCATAATTCCGTTCAGGCCGGGAAGGGGATGTGCAAAAAAACCGTATCATTCCTGATTAACCGAGTTAAAACCAGGTGTAAATCACCCACACCAAACCCGGCAGACTCTTATGTGGAGACGATGTATAACCGCCCTTTCTCCGTTCATCTGTTCTTCCTTTACATTCATGCTTCGATATGCTAAAAATTCCTCATGAAATCGCTCCGTTCTATGGCAGGAGTGCTGCTCGTCCTGCTGCTTATTTCTCCCGCCTATCCATCCCCAGCGTCCTTTTCCGGATTGACAATAACCCGTATCGAGATCAAGGATGACCGGGGAGCCCTCTGGCCAAAACCCGAGCAGGTGCTTTCTCTTATCGTGGTAAAACCGGGAGACCGTTTTTCAGGCGCTGCGATCAGGGAGGGGATCGCGACGCTTTATCTGAAAGGAAGTTTTACCAACATCAGGGTCGAGGCCTTTCCCGATAATGGCGGCGTTCGTCTCGAATTTGTTTTGTTTCAAAAAACGATCGTGGATGCGATCGCTGTTCACGGCAACAACGCCCTGTCCACGAGCACGATCCGCGATATCCTTGCCGGCATCGAGGGAAAGGAGCCGCGCGAAGAGAAGCTCGCCCTGCTTAAGGCCGATCTCCTCACCCTCTATCAGACAGAGGGTTTTTACAACGCTGACGTGACCCTGCGCACGGAGCTCCTTAAAGAACCTCACCGCGTTGCCCTTCATGCCGATATACGGGAGGCGGAACAGACGCTCCTGGAAGAGGTCACCTTTTCCGGCAACAGCGCGTTCACGGACAGGGACCTTCTCAAGGCCATGAAAAGTGAACCAGGGTCGCCGCTCAAGCGCGATCTTCTTCTGGACGCCGACAGGGAGGCCATTCTAAAAAAATACGGAGACGCAGGTTACCCGACGGCGCAATCCGGACCGGTGAACATCAGGTTCAAGGACAACAAGGCTTTTGTCCATATCCAGGTGACCGAGGGACCGCACGTCATGGTCAGGTTCGGCGGAAACCGCGTGTTCAGCGACAAAAAACTTTCGCAAACCCTTTTGATCTGGTCAGAGCACGACATCTCTGACTCCGTTGTCGACAGCAGCGCGGATAAGATCCGGTCCCTGTACCGGGAAAAGGGGTATGCCGATGCGGTTGTGGAGGCAAAAAAGACGGTCACGCCGGCCGGGGTCAACCTGGAGTTCTCCGTGCAGGAGGGGCCGCGCGTGACGGTGAAGGAAATTTCGATCAAGGGGAATACGCTCTTTGCGACAAAGGAGATCAAGGACCGGATGGCTTTGCGTGAATCCGGCTGGTTCCTGTCACGGCCTTTTCGGGAAGACCTCCTGAGCCAGGACATTGACTACCTTCGCGACCGGTATCTTGATAGCGGCTATCTGTCCGCAAGCGTGCGAAAGAATATTGTCAGGAACAGCGACACGAAGACGGTCCTCATTGTGATCGAGATCGCCGAGGGAACGCAGACCAGGACTGGCGGCATATCATTCGAAGGGAACACAACGCTTCCATCAGCGGAGCTGCTGTCCCTGATGAGCCTGAAACAGGACGCGCCTTTCAATGAACGGCTTGTTGATGAAGACCGGTACCGGATCCTTTCGGCATACACCAACAAAGGATATTTGTATGCCAGGGTGGATGCCGAAAAAACCAGCCATGATAATACGGTGGACATCCGCTACCGGATCACCGAGGACCTGCCGGTCTCGATCGGCAGGATCATTCTCCGGGGGAACGAACGGACGAAGGACGAGGTGATCATGCGCGAACTTCTCGTGAAGCCGGGCGATTTTTATAATTACGGCGACATTCTTGCAAGCCAGCAGCGGATCTACCGGCTCGGGTATTTCCGCGTGGCCAAGTTCGACCCGGTGCATCCCGGTGAGAAGGAATACATCAAGGATATGCTTTTCACCGTGGAAGAGCGGCCTGCGGGGGCAGTGGAGTTCGGGACGGGATACGGCGAACTGGACAGGCTCCGCGGCTTCGTGGGGGTCTCGTATCGGAACCTTTGGGGTTCGGCGATGTACTCGAGCCTTCGGTACGAGGAAAGCTCGATCCTGAAGAGGGCGATTTTCAGCTTCCAGGAACCCTGGTTCCTGGGACACAAACTCGAGAATACCTTCAGCCTCGTGTGGTCGGATTCCGAGAGGCTGAATTCCGACACCCGGGAAATTTATTATCAAACGCGCCAAACCGTGGCCTCCTTCGGCGTGCAAAAGTCCTATGAAAAACTGAAGCCCTCATTGACGTACCAGTTTGAGAATGTCGTAAACTACAACGTACAAGACGCCGCCCAATTGACCCCTGATGACAGCGGGAGGGTGCTCGTAAGCAGTATCATCCCCGCGCTGGTTTGGGACCTTCGCGACGATGCGTTCAACCCGAGAAACGGCGCTTTGTACGGCATTATCCTGAAAGAGGCGCTGCGGGAGCTGTGGTCGGAGGCGGATTTTACCAAGCTTACCATCCAGGGCAGCTGGTTCCTGCCTCTGGATACGTCTGTCCTGGCCCTGTCCGCGCGGGCGGGAATGGCCTGGCCGTTTCGCAACACACCCGTGGTGCCGCTCCACGAGCGGTTCTACGTGGGCGGCAGCACAACGGTGCGGGGTTTCCGGCAGGACGCAATCGGACCGAGTGCCGTGGGAGCGGATGGAGACCCGATCCCGACAGGAGGAGCGAGCATGGCGGTGCTGAACGCGGAACTCCGGGTGAATCCCGGGGAGGGGCTCGGTTTCGTGCTTTTTTGCGATGCCGGCAATGTGTGGCCGCGTCAGGAAATAGATCTGCATGACCTGCGAGCCTCCTACGGGGCGGGCATCCGGTACGGCACTCCCATCGGCCCTCTCCGGATCGACTATGGACAAAAAATGCACCGGCTTTCCGGAGAAAGCCCCGGTGAACTCCATTTCAATATCGGCAATACGTTTTAAATCAGTTCGGAGGAAAAGCACTTGAAGATGAGTGCTGCTTGCGGTACTATGGACGCTGAACGGTGTACGTTGAAAGGATACGGGACGGCTCATCCATGAAAACACACAGAAAAATCACGATCCTGGTAGGCTTCAGCCTGCTGGCGATTCTCCTCATCGTCACCGTTTCTCTGCGGAATCTGATGACCGCTTTTTCGTCCGTAACCGCAGAAACGGAACTTGCGTCTTTGCAGATACAGCAGGCCGAGTTCCTTGAAAAAAAACTTGCGGTCATGTCCACATACATTCACAGCTATATTCTGACGCATGATAAAAAAAACCGGAAGTTATCCGACATGGCGCGCGCTGCAGTTCACGAAAGGCTTGATGCGTTCGATGCGCACGACCTGACCGCCGACGCACGGGGTTTTTCCAGGGTTTTCCATGTTTCGCTCGGTTCTCTCGAGAAAAATGCGGACAGGATTTTTTCGTTGAAGGACCCCGCAGGCCGGGACCTCGCAGAGATCCGTGCCCTGACGATCGAGGTCGACAGGCTTGTCGCATTGCTTCATAAAGTGATCGAGGTTTTCCATCAGGACAAAAGCGACAGGCAGATAAGCAAGCTTTCCGACTATTTCCGGTTCCTGAAAGCACGCGTCGTTATTCTGTTTTTCTCGATTCTTCTCACCTCAATGGGTTTTTTGCTTGGGTTTGCGATTTATATTCACCGCAGCCTGGCCGTTCCCCTGAGCAAACTCCGGGAAGGCGCCGGTGAGATCAGCCGGGGAAACCTGGATTACCGGATCCAGGCCCAGGGAGCGAGCGACGTTGCACTGCTCGCGGAACAATTCAATGAAATGGCGCGCAAGCTCAACCAATCCTATGCGGAACTGGAGCGGAAACTCCTCGAACGCACAAATGAACTGGCTGCCATTGATGCCGTAGCGCTCACGCTGAGCCAGGCCGGTACGCTCAAGGACGTGCTCACGAAGTCGCTGCACAGGATCATGGGGAGCCTTTCGGGACTGACCCCCCAAGGAGGGGTGTTCCTGTGCGATCCCGACGGAGAGGTCCTGCACCTGACAACCCAGATGGGTCTCTCGCCCGAGTTTGCGCGGCAGGAAGAAACGATCAGGATGGGGGAATGCCTCTGCGGCATGGTGGCCCAGACCGGGGAAATCCTGTTTTCTCAAGAGGGATGCGGTGACCCGCGCCATACGCGCAACCGGGACGCGGCATCCCACGGGCACATCATTATTCCCATGAAATCGAGAGGCATTGTGCTGGGCGTCATTTTTCTCTATACCACCAGGGAGTTTTCGATCAAATCGTCCGATGTCCAGATGCTGGAAGCGATCGGCGCGCAGCTCGGCCTTGCAATCGAAAATTTCCAGTTTTACGCCGAAGTGAAACAATCCAGCGAAAAGTACTGGGACCTCTTCGAGAATGCCCGGGATATCCTTTTTACCCTGGACACCGGTGGCAGGCTGACCGCGGTCAACTCCGCGGCGGAGAAATTCTCAGGCTATTCCAAGCTCGAGCTTGTCGGGAAAAACGTATTGGACTTCCTCGCCGTACCACAGGACATCGAGACGGCCCGGCGAATACTTGCCGGCGAAAACCTTGCCGAGCATCAGGTGGTCGAGTTTGAAGTAGTCAAACAGGACAACAGCCGCGCATTCCTCGAGGTGAGCCTCAGGAAATTATTCAGGAACCGGGTACCGACCGGGTTCCAAGTCTCGGCGCGCGATATAACGGAACAGAAAAATATGCGGGAAGTCTTTGTCAAGGCGGAACGTCTGGGCGCCATAGAACAGTTGGGAGTCGCCGTGAGGCACGAGATCAACAACCCCCTCACGACCGTTATCGGCAATGTTGAACTGCTCATCGAGCGCTATGAAAAGAAGGATACGGAACTCACGGCGCGGCTGGAGGTTGTCCTGAACAACGCGCTCAGGATCGCCGAGATCACCAAACGGCTCCAGGAGATAAAAAAGGAAAAAAGTGTAGACTATCTCAACGGCGTTAAGATGACGGATCTGAAATGAGTATGCTGAGACGCTCCAAGAGCGTTCCGGGGCAAAGGGAACTCTTCCGGGAAGCGCGGCTCCGGGCAGCCGCACTCGTGCTCACACTGTCCTGCATGGCTTCGCCCGCAGTCCAGGGGGAAACCGTGGACCGCGTTGTTGCCACGGTCAACGCCGAGGTTATTACGGCAAGCGAACTGAACTGCGCGATCGCATTCAACCAGCGGCTCGGGTCCGCGGAAAGAGACAGAAACGCGCAGGAGGCGGAAACCCTTGACGGTCTGATCACCCGGCGTTTGCTCGTACAGGAAGCGCACCGGCTCAGGTTCGTCGAAGTGTCGTACCAGGAACTTGCCGCCGGGATAAGGAAGCTCAGAGAACGGTTCGCATCCGAAAAGGAATACAACGATTTTCTAACGGGAATTGACCTGACCTCGCAGGAACTCAGCCGCATGGTGGAGGAGCGGCTTCTCGTTGAACGGTTTGTGGGAAAAAAGGTCGGGTTGTTCGTACGGGTGAGCAGGGAAGAGGCGGAGACGTATTTCAACGAGCATCCGGCGGAGTTTAACAATAAGCATTTCCAGGATGTCCAGAAAAAAATACTCACCTTTCTGACAGAGCGCAAGATCGGGCAACTGCTTGACCAATATCTGGCGGAACTTCGCGGAAAGGCCGACGTACGGATCAACCTGCGCTGAAACGGATGCTGCTGATCCCGCAGCGGACCGCGGCGCTGTTTTTTCACGGCCTGACCTGTTGACAGGTTGACAATCACTATGCTATGGTATGAGCATTGAAAGAGGAGGCGGCAATGGCAAGTAACCGATTACTGGTTTTTTCGCTGATAACCATGCTGAGCTTGGTCGCTGCACCAGCATTCTCGGCGGATGAGCTCTTCAACACCACGGCTGCGGCAAAGCATATGGAACAGGGATTTTCCTATTTGAAAGCGAAGAACTATGACGCGGCCATCAGAGAATTTGAGGAATCCGCAGGGATCTCTCCTGAAGCCGAACCCTACTATTATCTCGGGTATGCCTACTATTTGAAGAGCAGGAAAGACAATGGACAGAGCAGGCAAAAGTCCCTGGAAAATTTCGAAAAAGCTTACGAGATAGATCCGAACTTCTCTCCGAAACGGGACAAACTATCCGAGACGCCGGAAGCCACGATGCAGAAAAACCCCAAACAGCCGGTATCTTCGGAACCTGTTGTATCCGAGCAGGCTGAATCGAAACCCACGACAACAGATCAGCCGAAACCATAGCGCAGGTTCAGATCGCGATTAAATGGGGGAAAGGGTAATCAGCAAATTGTAAGACGTAAAGGGTAAAGGGTAAAGGGGAGAACATTCGCCCGACCTGGGTTTGCAGCTTCCCAGGGTGAATCCGATACAGGCAAAGCCGCTGGCGCAAGCAGGCGGCTTTTTTCAATAAAACCTTGTTGATAAAATGCATTAAGGGCAACCGCTGGTCATCGACTCCAGCTCTTCGAACAGCCGCAAGGCGTCCTCCCTGTTCGTTCCGCATGATTCCGAGACCTGATAGGACAGGCACACTGCGGGTCGATCGGCCATGCCGTACACTTCGCACTGGTTCTCCCGAGACAGTCGTATGCACCGGACCCCTGCGGGTTTTCCATCCGGCATGCCGGGGATGGGAGAGGAAATAGAAGGTGCAATACAGCAGGCGCCGCACCCGCTGCGGCAGGAGCCTTGTTCACGCGAAGGAATGAATTCATACGAGTCTTCAGTGTTTGCAAGAATGGATGTTTGACCGGGGATCATGGCATCATGGGGAGGCATGATCAGACGTCCGAAAGTTTCTGTTTCTTGAACGCGGAGAGTTTCGCGACCTGTGCTAACAGTTTTTTGTATTCTTTGAAATGAAGCGACTGGGGTCCGTCAGAAAGGGCATGCGCCGGATCGGGATGAATCTCGACCATGGCGCCATGGGCGCCGGCAATGATCGATGCCAGCGTCATGGGAGCGACAAGTTCTCTCCTGCCGGTGGCGTGGCTCGGGTCGAAGATGACCGGCAAATGGGTCAGTGCTTTTACCAGCGGAATTATGGCGAGGTCGGCCGTGTTCCTCGTCGCGGTTTCAAACGTCCGTATCCCGCGCTCGCAGAGGACGACCCCGGGGTTGCCGCCCAGCAGGAGGTATTCCGCCGAGGCGAGCCACTCCTCAACCGTTGCCGAGAGCCCGCGTTTCAGGATGACCGGTTTTCTGATCTTGCCGACCTCGGTCAGCAGATCGAAGTTCTGCATATTTCTCGCTCCGATCTGGAGGATATCAACCTTTTCGGCAACACGCTCCACATGCTCGGGGCTCACGATCTCGGTGACGACCAGAAGTCCGGTTTCTCTTCTTACCTCATCGAGCAGATCGAGGCCGTCTTCGCGAAGACCCTGAAAGCTGTGCGGGCTCGTCCTTGGCTTATATGCCCCGCCGCGCAGCACCCGAACCCCTGTTTTTTTGAGAAACTTCGCGGTCGTCAGAAGCTGCTCCCTGCTCTCGACCGCGCAGGGTCCCGCGATCATGAGGAAGGGCGACGTTCCGCCGACCGAGACCTTGTTGCCGAGAGACACCACTGAATCCCTGGGATGGAAGTCGCGGCTCACGAGCTTGTAGGGTTTAGTTACGTGGATGATTTCCTGGATCGCCTTGCTGTTCCGCAGGGGTGAATCGTCCACCCATCCCTGGTTGCCGATCACGCCGATGGCTGTGCGCTCGGCCCCGGGAATGGCGACCGGTTTAAGCCCCATCTTCGTGATGGTTCTTTTTATCTGTTCGACATCGCCGGCATTTGCCGAGTGATGGAGTACGATGAGCATTCAGGTCTCCTTACAAGATCGTCCCGTCGAGCTGTCCCACGGCCAGGTTCCTCGTTGTCTCTTCCGTTAAATGGGCAGTCTGATTTTATACACTATCGCCAGTATTCGCAAGACAAAAGTCATGGCGATGCAGGCGACGACCGCGGTAAGTTCGCCTCCCGCGCCGTGGACGACCACAAGATAGCACCACGCGCCGAGGAACGAGCAGGTGGCATAGAGTTCCGTTCTCTGGAATACCGTTGGGACCTCGTTGCAGATGATATCGCGCATGACGCCGCCGAAGACGCCTGTCGTGACGCCAAGCAGTGCTGAGACAAAGGGAACGCACCCGAGCTTGTCGGCAACGGACGCTCCCGAGGCGCTGAATGAGCCGAGCCCCAGCGCGTCAAGCACCAGCACACCCATGACCATATTCTTTTGATCGAAAGGATTTTTTTTCATGAGGCTGGCAGCGATTGACAGCGCCAGCACGAGGACGGCATATTCGTAGTGTTCTATCCAGAACAACGGGTGACGGTCCAGAATGATGTCCCGCAGCGACCCGCCGCCGAAGGCCGTGATCATGGCAACGGCATAAACGCCGATAAGGTCCATCCCCTTTTTCCGGGCTTCGTAGATGCCGGTGAGGGCGAAGGCGATAAGGCCGAGGATCTCGATCGTTTTTACGAGGGTATTCATGGGCCCAGTGAATGATGGTTCCGGCTGTGTGTGTCGTCGGCAAGAAAGCCGATTTAAGAAAGCACACCAATCCGGGCAAACCGGATGAAAGCATGTGTGTTCCAGGGTGCTGAACCGATCACGGTACCCTGCGTGCCCGCAGGCCGTCCTTGCTTTTTACTCCCGCTCCTCGTCGATGTCGTCACCGTTAAAATGTCCCTTGATCCCGAGGTCCTTGATCTTTTTCCGGAGGGTATTACGATTGATCCCGAGAAGGCTCGCGGCGCGCACCTGGTTGCCTTCCGTCTTTTTGAGCACCAGGGTGATGAGCGGTTTTTCCACGCGCTGAAGCACCATGGAATAGATCTCGCCGGTTTCAAGCCCGCCCATCCGGTCGACGAGGTCAGCGAGCTTCTCTTCGAGGAAGTTCTCAAAGGAGAGGTGAGCGCCATGGCCGGGTTTGAAAATCTGCGGCGGCAACGCGTCGGGGAAAATCTTGTCGCCCTGGGAAAGAGTAATGGCCCGCTGCATGGCGTTCTCAAGCTCGCGCACATTGCCCGGCCAGTCGTAGGCGCGGAGGACCTTCAGCGTTTCCGGCGTCAGAATTTTCTTTTTCGTTTCACCGGCCTGGTATTTCTGCATGAAGAATTCGGCGAGCGGGACGATGTCGTCCTTGCGTTTCCGGAGCGGTGGAAGATTGATCTGGATCACGTTCAGCCGGTAAAAAAGGTCCTCGCGAAAACGCTTTTCCCGCACGGCTTTTTCGAGGTTCTGGTGGGTCGCGGCAAGTACGCGCACGTCCGCTTTGACCGGCTCTGTCCCTCCGAGACGCTCGAACTCACGCTCCTGAAGCACGCGGAGAAGCTTGCCCTGAAGCGGCAGGCTCATATCGCCGATCTCGTCGAGGAATACGGTCCCGCCGGCCGCAGCCTCGAACTTGCCTATCTTGCGGCCGACTGCGCCGGTAAACGCGCCCTTCTCGTGTCCGAACAGTTCGCTTTCAAGGAGCTCCGACGGGATCGCGGCGGAATTCACGGCCACGAACGGTCGTCCCGCGCGTTTGCTGTGATAGTGGACCGCGCGGGCCACCAGCTCCTTGCCGGTGCCGCTTTCTCCGTGGATCAGAACGGTGGCATCGCTTTCCGCGACGCGGCCGATGGTTTTGTAGATCTCCTGCATGGCGGGCGTATTGCCCACCAGACCGCCTTCGTATTTTTCCCGCACTTCAGCGCGGAGCGCGGTGACTTCCTGCGAAAGCCGCCTGACCTCTATGGCTTTTTTCACGAGGAGGTTCACTTCGTCGAGGTCAAAGGGTTTGGTGATATAATCAAAAGCCCCGCGACGCATGGCCTCAATGGCGTTTTGCATCGTGGCCTGGGCGGTCATGATGATGACCGAAACTCCACGCCCGTCGGCGTGAATCGTATCGAGCGCTTCCAGACCGTTCATTCCGGGCATCCGGATGTCCATGAGCACGATGGCGATATCGCCTTCTTTCAGCCGCTCGAGCCCTTCGGCCGCGTTCTTGGCGAGCACCGTTTCGAGGCCCTCTTTTTCAAGCGACTTCTTGAGCACCCAGCGAACGCTTTCATCGTCGTCGACTATTAATATACGTTCATTGTTCATGTTGCCTTTCCAGACAGTTACTCTTTCTTCTGTTCACTCCGCATTCCGCACTTCGCAATTGAATCATCCCGCCAGCGGCAGATACACGCTGAAGGTCGTGCCTTCGCGCTCAGGGCTCTCTACCCGGATCGTTCCCAGATGTTCCTGCACGATCTGATAGGAGAGCGCCAGGCCCAGCCCCACGCCCCGGTCCTTGGTCGTAAAGAAGGGGGTGAAGATATCCTGCAAATGCTCCGGACTGATGCCGGGACCGCTGTCGCTCACCTTCACGACCATAAGCTGGTACTTTTTCCCATCGGCCTGCACGGTCGTGAACAGATCGGACATCCTCGTCATGACGGTGAGTTTTCCGCCTGTCGGCATGGCCTCTATGGCGTTCTTGATAATATTTAAAAATACCTGGATCAACTGGTCCTGGTTCCCCATGATGTCCGGCAGGCTCGGGTCATAGAGCCGGGTGAGGACCACGCCGCACAGCCTCGCCTGTTCCTCGTTCAGAAGCAACACCCTGTCGAGGATGCTGTGGACATTATGTTCCTTCATCTCGCGGGGTTTGAGCCGCGTGAAATCGAGAATCCCTTCCAGCACGTTGTTCAGACGGTCCGCTTCCTTCAGGATCACGTCAAGGTACTCGGTCAGGCTCGCCCCGGCACCGGAGCTGAGTTCGGACTTCATAAGCTGCGCAGCTCCCCGGATGCCCACAAGCGGATTTTTCACTTCGTGGGCAATGCCGGCCGCGATCATCCCGAGCGTCGCCAGCCGGTCCGATCTCCGCATGCGTTCCTTGAGGTCGCGGACCCCGGTCTGATCGCGGATTGTCAGGATGACGCCGAGGGGCGAACCTTCGTCGTCCATGAGCACACTGGTCACGAGCGCCACGGGAAGTTGAGGGCCGTGCTTTGTGCTGAACTCCGCCTCATAATCCGAATACGATCTTCCGGAGGAGAGCGTTTTATCGATCAGACTCACCACCGCGCCATTCTCGGCGAGAACGTCGGTTACGTTTTTTCCGATCGCATCATCCGCCGTAATTCCGGTGATCTCTTCGGCGGCACGGTTCCAGATAAGAACCGTCTTTCCTGCGTCGGCAACAACCACTCCATCAACGATGCCGGTCAGAATATCTGCGGTCAGTTCCTGCAGGCGTGGCGAAAACGATTCCATACCTATTGATAGCACAATATATTTGAGTATTCAAGCGAATTCATGGTACACTACCTTCGAGTTCGGAGTGCGGAGTTGTTAACTATATTCCACGGCATGAAACGTAAACAATATCATTCACTCCGCACTCCACACTCCGCATTCCGCACTGAACCTATGCTCAACCCCAGGCTCATCCTTGTATCCATCATCTGGGGAGTGAACTTCGCCTTCGTTAAGTTCGCTCTCCACGATTTTGCCCCCTTGAGCTTCACGATCGTGCGATTCGCTCTCGCCGCGCTGTTTCTTGTCACCCTCATGCTCGCAAACCATGAGCCGTTCAGCATGGAACGCCGCGATATTGGTCCGGTCATCGGGCTCGGTTTGATCGGGATCACGCTCTATAATCTGCTGTTCATGTATGGGCTCAGCTTTACGACCGCTTCGAACTCCGCCCTGTTCATCTCGTCGTCGCCGCTGTTTGCGGTGCTCATCAAAGCAGTTGTGGAAAAAGCCCCTCTCCGTGCGCGCGGCGTGACGGGCCTGATTCTTTCGACATCCGGAGTGTTCCTCATTATCCGGAGCAAACCCGGCGGCATCACGTTCTCCCGCCAGGCCATTGCCGGCGATATCCTCACCCTTTGCGCCGCTCTGTTCTGGGCCTTGTACACCATGAAGGCGAAACCGCTGCTGGAAAAATATTCCGCGGTCAAGGTCACGGCTTACAGCATGGCCTCCGGCACGGTCATGCTTCTGCCGTTAGGCGCCTTCGAACTTGTGCATCAGTCCTGGGGTGCAATCACGTTATCCTCCTGGGCAGCCCTCGCGTTCTCTGCATTTATTTCAGGAGGCATTGCCTTTACCCTCTGGTACGATGGCGTGAAAAGGATCGGGGTTACCCGGACAATCGTATACCATTATCTGGTCCCCTTCGTGGCGGTGCTCTTTGCAGCGCTCTTTCTCGGAGAGCGGATCACCCTTCCTCAAATCATGGGCGGCGCGGCCATTATGACCGGCGTTGCACTGGTTCAGCAAATCAGGAGCAAGTGATCTTGCTTTTCATAATTTCAGGATTTGAGGTTATTCCTTGATCTTTTTTCTTGTTTCATTATATATAAGCAAGGTGCGTGCCATACCGGCATACGATCCAAAGATTGTAAACCGGTTGATTTCATTGATTGCAGCAGCATGCGGCGGAGGTGGGGTGCAGTTTTAAATTCATCACATGATGCTATTTTAGGCATCTGCGCATATGTTGGACATAAACGGCAGGCAGAAAGGTACGCAGACAGGCGGAACAAGATCCGCCTGTCTGCGGATGGTTTTACCAGGTTCTCTTCATCACACTAGCTCGTATATCCTGCCTCTCCATGCTGGCTGATGTCTAGGCCTTCCGTTTCCTGTTCCGCGTCAACTCTCAGGCCCATCGCCAGGTCAATGATCTTGAACAGAGCGATGCTGACCACAAATGAGTAGATCGCCACGACTGCAACAGCACCTACCTGCACCGCCAGTTGCTTTGGATTGCCAAAGAGCAGGCCGTTTGCACCTGCCGCATTAATCGCGGTCGACGCAAAAACACCGGCCATGATCGTCCCGAGCGTTCCTCCGACGCCATGAACGCCGAAAGCATCAAGCGAATCGTCATACTTGAACTTTGTTTTAGCATTGAGTGCCGTATAACATAAAAGCCCGGCTGCCATTCCGATGAAAAGAGCGGGCATTGGACCCACGAAACCGGCGGCAGGCGTGATCGTTGCAAGCCCGGCAATGGCGCCGGTAGCCGCGCCGAACATGGTGGGTTTTCCACGGTGGAGCCATTCGGCGAAGACCCAGGTGAGCGTCGCGGAAACGGCCGCTATGTGGGTGGTGACAAAGGCCATCGTCGCAAGCGAGCCCGAGGACAGGGCGCTGCCGGCATTGAACCCGAACCATCCGAACCAGAGAAGGCCTGCCCCGAGCACGGTCAGCGGCAGGTCATGAGGCGGCATATGCTCCTGGAGAAATCCTTTTCTCTTTCCGATATACAGTGCCGCTGCAAGGGCGGAAAATCCTGAGGTCGCATGCACCACGACGCCGCCGGCAAAGTCCAGCACGCCGAGATTCTTCAACCATCCGCCCGCCCCCCAAACCCAGTGGGCCACGGGATCGTACACAATCGTGGTCCAGGCCAGGGTAAATATAAGAAAGGAGGAGAATTTAATGCGCTCCGCAAAGGCACCGCTGATAAGGGCCGGGGTGATGACCGCGAACATCATCTGGTAGATCATGAACAGGAGATGGGGGATCGTAGGCGCGTAATCCGGGTTTGGAGTGATACTTACGTTGCTCAATCCCGCCCAGCTCAGGTTGCCGATGAGGCCGTTAACGTCGGGCCCGAAGGAGAGTGAGTAGCCGAAGAGAATCCACTGGACACTTACGAGCGCGATAGCGATAAAGCTGTGCATGATCGTCCCGAGCACATTTTTTCTTCGCACCATACCACCGTAGAACAGTGCAAGCCCGGGGGTCATGAGCATCACCAGCGCTGTTGACATGAGTATCCATGCAGTGTCTCCCGAATCTATCTTTGAAACTACAGAGCCGGTGACCGCAGCCTGCGAAGCATCCTGTGCGAATACGCCGCAGGGTGCGAACACAAGAAGACAGAGAAGCACGACCAAGATCATCCGGAAAAGACTTTTTGTAGCCATTTGAAATCCTCCTTCTATTCTTGAAAATAAAAATTTAGGTAAGTTTTATGATCACAGTGAATCAGAAGCCGATGATTGCAACGCGCAGGACGATGCAGCGCAAAACGCTGAGCATATCATAAGCGATTTTTCAGATATCCATGCTCAACCTCTATGCATATGCTTTATTTATAAGCAAAGCCTGTGCCACTATGGATATCTGAAAAATAATGATGGTAACTATATGAATTAATATCGTAAATAATTTGCTTCGCGCGGAATAATCTTCGTGGACGAAGAACAAAGAGGCTATATTTTAGGCAAGTGATTAATTTATAAGCATATCGTACTGAACAGTATTGAGAATAGTCATGCTTAACGCTCTTTTCGCGTCAATCAATGCGGCATGTTTTCCCAAGGACGACCCTTGCTGTCATTGACATCGACAACCATATGGGGTTTGCATCTATGTTAGAATACTCGCTGTCCCATCATCCCGGACTCTCGCTGACGTAAGACAATAATAATTATTGACTAGTAATTATTATTAGATTATAATTATAATAATTTTGATATGCACAAGCACCGCGACATAGGACTCAAATTGACGCCTCAGCGTATTGCAATCCTCGATTGTCTTAAGGGGAACAGGCGCCACCCCTCGGCCGAGGACATTTACCGGGTCGTACGGAACAAGTTTCCGACCATGTCCTTTGCCACGGTATATACCACGCTTGCGGCTTTGAAAGAAAAACAGAGAGTGATTGAACTCACCATTGACCCGGACAAGAAGCGGTATGATCCAGAGACGGGAAGCCATAACCATCTGATCTGCGTTGTGTGCAAACAGATCGTCGATGTGGCCGGTGCGGGTGATCCCGAACTGCCCGGCAGGGAGGAACAAGGTTTCAAAATCATCGCTTCCCATACGGAATTTTACGGGTTTTGCCCGGATTGCAGGAAAATAGATTTTTGCCAGGAGGAAAATCATGTGCGTAGACCATAGTATGAATTGTAAATGCGGAAAGAATGCTGCAAGTTTCAATTTCCGCGATGAAGTGCTTCCCTTTGAGGTCATTTCCGGGCTGTGCTGCCCTGATTGCTCCGGGAACACCCGGTATAATGCGTCAACCATGGTCCTGGACAATGACTGGATCATCGAATACAACATGGAAGTTGCCCGCTTTATGCTGCAAAAAATCTCGCCGATATCACCGGTTACGCCTGAGCTGGTATTCGACGAAGGCTACTGTACGTGGAGAGGAGTGACGCCGACGGACCCTGTGGATTCGGCCCGGGAGCGTGAAGAAATTCTGAAGCTAGCCAAGACAGACCCGAAACGATACTTCGAGGAGCTCAAGACCTGGGGAATCACCCGGATGGAGCGCCTTGCCCGGGCGGGATGGAGGAAAGCAAATGAAAGAGAAACCGTTAAAGCATAAATCCAAAAAGACCGCTCTCATTAAATCCAGTGTCATGACGGACGTCATTACAACCTGCCCCCAATGCGGCGGCGAGGTGGCAATTTGGTCGGTAGGACCCGAGACGACATGCATCTTTTGCAGGTACCGGGTATTTGAAAGGGAAACAACAACTCACTAGCAGCTGGGGGGATATCATGGATATCCCACTACAATAAAACCGCATAGACTCACTCGCGCCGCACGTGAACATATATATTTGCTATACTATATCCCATAGGCCATGAATGCACAAATCAACGGAGGATACGACCATGCCATACGCGCCAAAGGATTATGCGAAACTTGTAGGAATGGAAGGTTTCAGTGAGGTACTTTTAAAGAACCACTTCACGCTGTATCAGGGGTATGTTACCAATACGAACAAGGTCCTTGACACCCTTGACCAGTTGACAAAGGACGGCAAGACCGCCACTCCGGAATTCGCCGAACTCAAGAGAAGGCTGGGCTGGGAATTCAATGGCATGCGGCTTCATGAATATTATTTCGCGAACCTCGGAGGCAAGGGCGGCATCGACAAGGGCGGCAAACTTGCTAAAAAGCTGGTGGAGAGTTTTGGAAGCTACGAGGCATGGGAAAAAGACTTCAGGGCCACCGGGGCCATGCGCGGAATCGGTTGGGTTGTCCTGTACCAGGACCTGGAATCGGGAAGGCTCATCAATTTCTGGGTGAATGAGCATGATGTCTCCCATCCCGCGGGATGCGCGCCGCTCCTGATCATGGACGTGTTCGAGCATGCCTTCATGCTCGATTACGGCCTCAAGCGCGCAGACTACATCGAAGCTTTTTTCAAGAACATCAACGGCGCAGTCGTTGAATCACGAATAAAATAAACTTTTGTTTCCCCCTAGGCGGGGGTGAAGATGCAGTGGTCGCCCCCGCTCACCCTTTACGACGACGGAACGCACAACGAATCTGAAAAATATATTTTTACAAGGAGAAGAATGACATGTCAAGAACAGAGACGGATTTGCAGGATGCGTTTGCCGGGGAATCCCAGGCAAACAGAAAATACCTGGCTTTTGCCAAGAAAGCCGAGGCCGAGGGGTACAAACAGGCGGCGAAACTTTTCAGGGCCGCTGCAGCTGCGGAGACCATCCATGCCCACAACCATTTAAGGGAACTCGGCGTGGTCAAGTCAACGCGCGAGAACCTGCTGGCCGCCATCAGCGGAGAAACCTTTGAGTTCCAGAACATGTATCCCCGGATGATCGCCGACGCGCAAGCAGAAGGCAATGCAAAAGCGCTGCAGAGCTTTAACTTTGCCAATGAGGTGGAGAAAGTCCACGCGGCGCTATATAAAAAGGCCCTTGACACTCTGGGCAGGAATGTCGATACCGATTATTACGTCTGTTCGGTCTGCGGTTATACCGCAGAGGGAGAAGCGCCTGATGAATGTCCGGTCTGCAAGTCGAAGAAGCCGGCGTTTCATAAGGCGGAATAATAGTTGAGGATCATCGCGTTCAACGGCAGTCCGCGTCCCGGCGGAAACACCGAGGTCTTGATGGACGAGGCGTTGAAACCGCTGAGGGAGACGGGCCACGATCTTACGGTTTACAACCTCAACACCATGACCATCAAGCCCTGCCAGGACTGCGGCGGCTGCGTCGCGACCGGCGTCTGCATCCAGAAGGACGAGATGACCGGGATCTTTGACGCGATCCGGCAGGCGGACAGGATCATCCTGGCGTCCCCGATATTTTTTTATGGTATCAGCGCGCAGGCCAAGGCCATGGTTGACCGGTGTCAGGCCTTCTGGTGTGAGAAATATTTATTGAAGAAAATCATCCCCGCCGGCGCTCATGGCAGAAAGGGCCTGCTCCTGCTGGTGAGCGGTATGAAAAAAGAGGATGGCATTCACTGCGCCGAGGCCACGGCAAAAGGGTTCTTCAGGACCGTGAGCGTACCGGAGCATGAGATTCTTGCCTACGGAGGCGTCGATGCCAAGGGCGATATTCTGAAGCATCCGACCGCGCTGAAAGACGCCTATGAAGCGGGGAAAAGACTGGGAGCATAAAAGAGGCCGGCATGATAATATCCATGCCGGCCGGTGTATTACAAGGGTCCGCTAAATAGCCGTCTCGCCGCGTTCGCCGGTCCTGATTCTGACGATCTCTTCCAGATTTGAGATGAAGATCTTGCCGTCGCCGATCTTTCCGGTCTTTGCCTTCTCCAGAATGGTTGAAACTACCTTCTCCGCTATCGCATTTCCCACCACGATCTCCAGTTTCACTTTCGGGATGAACGCCACGTCGTACTCCGCACCGCGGTACAATTCCACGTGGCCTTTTTGCCTTCCGAACCCTTTCACTTCCGTTACGGTCATGCCCTGGATCCCGAGTGCGTTCAGCGCGTCCTTTACTTCGTCAAGCTTGAATGGCTTAATGATCGCTACGATCTGTTTCATATGACCTCCTCGTGCACTGCCGAAGTTAAGAAGGTCAGAAGTTGGGAGGGTGAGCAGAGACCTCTTACCTTCCTGCCTTCTTAACCTCCAGTGTTGTGATTAGTTGTTATATGCCCGCTCGCCATGTTCACTCTCGTCGAGACCGATGGTTTCCTCTTCCGCTCCTACTCTGAGCCCGACGACCGCCTTGATGATCATGAAGATGATGAAGGTCATGACCCCGCTGTATACCAGCGTGACGGCCACGGCAATGATCTGGGTCCAGAGCTGGCCGGGATTGCCGTAGAGAAGTCCCTTGCCCGCCTCGTTGATCGCCGGGTCCGCGAACACGCCGGTCAGGATCGCGCCGAGTGCTCCGCCAATACCATGAATGCCGAATGCATCGAGCGTGTCATCATACCCGAACATGGGCTTGAGCTTTGCCACTGCGAAGAAGGGGATCACGCCTGCTGCAATGCCGATGCAGATCGCTCCGCCGATGTTCACGAACCCCGCTGCAGGGGTAATCGCCACGAGGCCGCCTACCGCGCCTGAGGCAAGGCCGAGCACCGTCGGCTTGCCGGAATGCATCCATTCAGCGAACATCCAGGCGAGCGCAGCCACAGCCGCTGCCGTATTCGTATTGAGGAAGGCCGCGCCTGCCAGGCCATTTGCCGCAAGAGCAGAGCCGGCATTAAACCCGAACCACCCGAACCAGAGGAGCCCCGCACCGATCACTACCAGGGGAAGGTTCCCCGGGATGATCGCCTTTGCTTTCCTCTTGCCGAGCACCAAAGCACCCACCAAGGCCGCAATACCCGCGTTCACGTGCACCACGGTCCCGCCGGCGAAATCCAGCGCTCCGAGCTTCGCAAGGAACCCGTTGCCCCACACCCAATGAGCAATCGGGAGATAGACCACGGTTACCCAGAGCACGGAAAAGATGATCCAGGCCGAAAACTTCATGCGCTCGATATACGCGCCCGAGGCCAGGGCAACGGTGATCGCGGCGAACGTGAGCTGGTACGCGATGAAGACATATTCGGGGATCGTCTTGGCCAGGTCCGAAATACTGTTCGGCCCCACGCCCCTCAAAAACAATTTTGACGCGCTGCCGATGATGCCCCTGATATCATCGCCAAATGAAAAGGTATATCCGTAAATGACCCACAGCAGGCTTACGATGCAGAAGGTCACGAAGGTCATGGCCATGGTATTCAGGGTGTCCTTGGTCTTGGATAGTCCTCCGTAAAAGAGCGCCAGACCCGGTATGGACATGAGCATGACCAGCGCCGTGGCCACGAGCATCCAGGCGGTGTCACCGGTGTCGATCTTCGGCGCGGGGGCCGGCGCCGCGACCGCCGCAGGCGCAGTTGCCTCATCCGCCATGACCAGTGCCGGTGCGAACATTGCCGCGAACACCAGGAACACTGCTACAACAACAACCGACTTCAACAAAACAGATTTCATGATACATTCCTCCTTATTTGGAAATATGTTGTTTAACTATTCACCACAGATTAATAGCAAGGCACATGCCAAAAAAGGAATCAGAGCAACATTAGACAAATCATGCTGATTTTACAGGATTATTTTACTGGCGCTTGTTTAATAAGCTATTGTTCGCAACTGAATCATAGCATGATTGCAGATGCAATTTTAGGCAGATGGATAAAAGTTATACACGTAAGGGCAGAAAAAGAGACAGGGCAATATTTTGTCACGTCTCGGTGTTTCTGGTATACTTGACGTTATCCAGCGTTACATAATCCTCGCCGCACAGGGAGCGGACCATGAAACGTGCCGGCATACGATTCAGCGGTCACTTGTCTCAAAACATTTGTACGCTGCTCGCACTGTTGCTCCTTTGTCCCGCCACCCTTTGGGCAGAAGCGCCAGTCGATCCCATGCAGATATCTTCGCTACTCCAGAAGGGGCTTGCGGAGTTGGTTGATCTCGACGTCTCACTATCCACCGGCACACCGAAGCCGCTGAATCGCGCACCGTCAGTTGCCACGGTGATCACGGCTGCAGACATCGAGGCCATGGGCGCCCTTACCCTGGACGACGTGCTTGAATCAGTTCCGGGGTTTCACGTGATGCCGTCAGGACTGAATCTCTTCACGTCAAACTGGGCGATTCGCGGTATAACCTCGAAGGTGGACCCCCAGGTGCTGCTTCTGGTCAATGGCCAACCTGTAAAAACAGATAGCAACGGCAACAAACCGAAAACCTTCAGGATGCCGGTCTCTATGATCTCACGTATTGAAATCATCCGCGGACCGGGGTCTGCTGTGCTCGGGGCCGATGCCTTTGCGGGGGCCGTGAATGTCATCACCAAAGAGACCGAAGAGATCGACGGCACGAAGGCAGGCATTCGCGCGGGTTCTTTCGATGCGCAAGACTACTGGGCGCAGCATGGCGGTGTATATAATGGATGGGAAGTGTCGTTTGGGACGGAATATCAGAAAGGGGCCGGTGATAAGGACCGCATTATTTCGTCTTTGGTGAGCGCGCCGGGCCATTCCGCGCAGTCGCCCGGCCCCCTGGACACGCATTATGATGTCCTGGACACGAACCTGCTGGTCAGGAAGGGTAATTGGGCATTTCGGACATACTACAACGAGGCATTCGACAACGGCGAAGGACCGGGGATCAACCAGACCTATACTCCGGAGAGTTATACCAAGTATCGGTGGATCAATAGTTATCTCACGTGGCAGCGAAAGAATGTCTTACCTGATCTCGATGTCTCCGCTATGGTGAGCGGTTCCTATTATCAGGAGGATAACTATTATCAGTTCTTTCCGAGCAGTGAACTCAATATGATCGGCAGTCCCGCATCGCGGGAACAAAATGGCGGGCTGGAGCTGACCGGGCTGTATCATGGCTGGGCGGATAATCGCGTAAGAGCAGTCGCAGGCGCGACAAATTATGATACGGATACCTTCCAACAAAAGAACTACGGTCCCGGAATCACGACCCAGTATGGACCGCTCGTGGACATATCGAACACGCCCTATGTGTATATGACGGACCACAGCAGATGCTTGTTGTATGCAGCGCTCCAGGATGAATGGTCATTCGCGAAAGCATGGGAGCTGACCGCCGGGGCCCGCTACGACAAGTATTCGGATTTTGGAACATCGGTCAATCCGAGGCTTGCCCTTGTCTGGAGCGCGACGCCGGAATTAACTTCGAAACTGCTTTACGGCAAGGCATTCCGCGCACCGGCCTTTCAAGAACAGTATTTGCAGAACAACCCTACCGCACTCGGCAATATCAACGTGAAGCCGGAAAAGATAGATACGGTCGAACTGGCGTTTGATTACAAACCGATCAAGGCCCTTCGGCTTGGTTTTAATGTGTTTCAGTATAAAATTAATGGCCTGATTGACTATGTCCAGGACCCGGCCCCTGCCACCACGAAGACGGCGCAGAACGTCAATGATCAGGACGGCAACGGTTTTGAACTTGAGGCGGATTGGCTGGCAACGGACAGTGTTCGCATTCGGGGGAATTATTCATATCAGCATGTGCTGGATACGAAGACCCACTATGTTGTCCCCGATGTCCCGGGACAGAAGTTTTGGGCTGATGGGGACTGGGGTTTTCTGCCGCAGTGGTCGGCGAATGCGCAGTATGTCTGGGTTGCCGACCGGCGCCGGGCCGCAACGGATACCAGGCCGGAGATCAAGGACTATGATCTCGTGAACCTTACCCTGCGGCGCAGGCATATCATGAAGCATATGAACCTTGCTCTTGCCGTCCGCAATGTCTTTAACAAGGATGCACGCGAACCAGGACCGGTAGCGGTCCCCGATGATTATCCGCTTGAGGGTCGCAGCTATTGGGCGGAGCTGAAGTACACCTTCTGAAGTGGTTTATGGCATATTATCCCGATCAAGAAATGCGATAATTGATTTAATGAAGTATTTTCAGCAAACTTCTTTGACGGTCAACGGTGCCGTCCATGCGTCGGCTCTCTGTAATCGTGTTCGCCTCGCTGTACTCGCCTTGTTCACGTTTCTCTGCTTTCTCTCCCTTGTATGGGCAGTGCAACCCGTCCGGATCAGCTATGCCGAACAGCCGACAGTCAAGGAATACGAGCTCAAGGCGGTCTACCTTTACAACTTTCTCCAGTTCGTTCAATGGCCGGACGATAAACGCGGCAGCTCAAAAGACGAGGACATGATTATCGGCATTATCGGGGAGTCCCCGTTCGGGAATTCCCTGGAGGACCTGCGGAGGGAGATACGCCAGCAGCATATGACGACCGTCAAGTTTGTTTATTATGGGCCCTACGAGGATGTCATACGGGAGAGCCGCGACATCAGCAGTTGCCATCTACTATTCCTTTGTTCATCGGAAAAGGGCCGGTTTGCCAAGATCATTGCTGATCTGAACGATGCGCCGGTACTCACGGTGGCGGACACCGATAACTTCCTCTCCTCCGGCGGCATGATCGCGCTGGTGCAGAGCAAGGGAAAGATTCGCTGGATGATCAACCGGACAGCCGTGGATAAGGCGGGGCTGCGCTTCAGCGCACAGCTGCTGAGCATGGCGGTAAAGGTTGAGGGCGGGAATTGACGGAGCAGATTGGTGATTAGCACTCAGGGATGATATGCGCATGATTTTCCGAGATATGACAATAAGGAAAAAGCTGACGGTGCTGATGATGGGCGTGAGCGCAACGGCAGTGCTGCTTGCTTGTCTCGTCTTCTATGTCATGACGACGATGAATATGCAGCTGACGTATCAGAGAGGCCTTGTCGGCATCGCCCAGGTGCTCGGCCGGAATTGCGAGGCCTCGGTCGCCTTTCAACTTCCTGATGACGCGAGCCGCGTGCTCTCTTCGCTTGAGGAAAGGACGTCTGTTGTCTATGCTCTCATTCGAGATACGAATGGTGCGATCTTTGTTGAATATGGAAAGAAGCCTGATGGAGCGTCGATAAATGGGGACCAGCTCCCCGGCTATCTGACCGTCAGTCAGAATGTCATGATGGGCAACAGGGTCATCGGAACGCTCACCCTGTACGACAATCAGCAGGGGATTGTGCATGCCAGAACCGTGGCTTTTTCCACGCTGTTTTTTGCATTAATCATCTCCCTGTTGGCGGCGGTCGCACTGGTTGCTCCGCTGCAAAGGCTGATCTCCGGGCCGATCCTGGCGCTTGGTGCGACGGTAGAACTCATTACCCGGGAAAAGAACTTTGCGCTGCGCGCGGGCAAGAAGGGCGACGATGAGGTCGGCATGCTCGTGGATGCCTTTAATACGATGATCGGACAGATAGAAAAAGGGAACGCCGAGCTTCTGGAAAGCGAGAACCGTTTTCGCACGGTCGTAGATCAGGCCGTGGACGCTTTTTACCTGTTCGATCCCGATGGAAAAGTTGTCGACGTCAACCAGAGAGCTTGCGACAGCCTGGGATATACGCGCGATGAATTGCTCGCCCTGACCGTCAGCGATATTGAGTGCGTCGATACGAACGACAGTTCCGCCGAGCCGATCTTGGTGAAGCTTCAGCCCCATGACGCCGTTACGAACGAGACTGCTCATTGCCGAAAGAATGGTTCTGTTTTTCCGGTGGAAATGCGGCTTGGCGTGCTTGAAATCGGTGGGCGCAGGCGGATCATGGGGCTGGCGAGGGACATTTCCGAGCGGCGCGAGGCTGAAGCGGAGCGGGGAAAGCTAGAGGCCCAGCTGCGCCAGGCGCAGAAAATGGAGGCCATCGGCGCGCTGGCCGGTGGCGTGGCGCACGACTTCAACAATATCCTGACAGCTATCATCGGGTATGCATCGATCATGCAGCGAAAAGCGAAAGCCGGCGATGCCCAGCACTATAATATCGAACAGATCCTCGCATCGGCGGAGCGGGCAGCGGGCCTGACGAAAAGCCTGCTGGCGTTCAGCAGAAAGCAGATCGTTGAGTTGAAGCCGATCGACGTGAACGAGATGATTCACCAGGTGCAGACGATGCTGTCGCGTCTCATCGGCGAGGACATCGATTTCATGGTGACCTGTCAACCCGGTACGCTCACCACCGAGGCGGATCAGGGGCAGCTTGAGCAGGTCCTGATGAACCTGGTTACCAACGCACGTGACTCCATGCCCCACGGAGGTGTGCTCCGGATAACCACGAGTGCGCTGGAAATAAACGAATTGAACCGATCGATCCACAATATTCCGGTCCCGGGCAGGTATGCGTATATAACAGTTTCCGACACAGGCAAGGGGATGGATAAGGACACCCAGGAACACATTTTCGAGCCGTTTTACACCACAAAGGAAGTCGGCAAGGGAACAGGTTTGGGACTGTCCATAGTGTACGGAATTATCAAAAAGCATAACAGCTTTATCAATGTTTACAGTGAGCCTGGGAAAGGCACCACGTTTAAAATATATCTTCCCTTGAAATCTCCGTTCGTGGAGGAGACCCGTGTGGAATCTTCCGCGCCGTTGCCGAGGGGCACCGAGACGCTGCTTCTGGCTGAGGACGACGCAGTTGTCCGGCAGATGATGAAATCCATCCTTGAGGAGTTCGGGTATACAGTGCTGGTGGCCGGCGATGGCGCAAAGGCCGTTGAGGTCTTTCATGAGAACCGCGACAGGATACAACTGGTCCTGAGCGATTTGATCATGCCCAACAAGAACGGCTGGGAGGCCTATGCAGAGATGCGGAAAATCCGGCCGGACATCAAAGTGATTTTTTCGAGCGGATACACCTCGGACATAATCGCCCAGAAAGCGACGCTGGAAGAAGGAGTGGTCTTCATTTCAAAACCGATGAATCCCTCTGAACTGCTCGGGAAAATCCGCGCTGTGCTCGATGCATGACATGCCTCCCGACCTTGTCAAGCGGGCCTACTCTATGAACAGCCATCGAAGTTTCTGCCGAGCTGAACCAGCCATCCTCCGCTCCACGCCTAGGGTGAATTACCAGGTTATATTGCCGCTATGCCGCTTTCGTTGGTCCTTATCCGTATAGCACCGGCCATATCATGGACGAATATCTTGCCGTCTCCCACCTCGCCCGTCAATGTGGCATCACGTATGGTCTTGATGATCTTATCCGCATCATCGTCTTTAACGACGACCTCCACCCGTGTTTTGCTCTGTAAGCTCACTTTATGTGATATGCCGCGGACATGATTTACCCACCCTTTCTGGTCTCCATGCCCCTCAACTTGAGAGAGCGTCACACCAGGATGCCCCACTTTGTCCAAAGCGGCGCATACCTCTGAAGCCTTCTCCGGTCGTATAATTGCTTCGATTCTTTTCATAACGGGTCTCCTTTTAAACTGCGACGTTATCGAGCTGTTCGTAATTGGTTCTTCGTTGCTACAGCATCTCCCCGAACTGAATGATCATTCCGCCGCACATAATTATGCACAATCCTATCCACGTGGCAGCCGGGATGGTTTCCTTGAACACGAATCGTCCGAACAATATGCTGATTAACGCAAAAATCGCGACATACACTCCGAGTAATTTCGAAAAATCCCATTTCACCATGTTGACCACAACGCCATAGCAGCCCAGCATGGCGAAGCCGATCATAACGAAGATGAGACCGCTTCCGCGTAGCCCCTTGCGGACCACCGCGTCGCCGCCGACTTCCAGTACCGCCGCGGCGATGAAAACAAACCAGGCTGTAGATGTCATCGTTAGACCTCCCTGCCGACTTTCTACCAATACAAAATTCCAAAATAAACAGCCATCACCACAAGGCCGAAGGGCATGCCGACTTTTGCCCATTCTCTGCTGGATATACGCAGCTTATTCGCGGCGATGATGTTCGGAATATTCCCGGGGATCAGCATTCCGCCGGAGATGATGATGCCCATGATAATGCCCTTTACCTGCGCGGCGGTCATGTGCGGCCCCAACTCGGCCGCGGCGAGGGTCGCATTGTCGAGGATCGCCGACGTGATATTGACCCAATAGAGCAGCGTGGCCGGCAGGTGGGAGATGTGGCTGTCGATCAGCGGTTTAAAGCCCGCTCCCAGCAGAATCAGGGCCATGACGAAGATATACACTTTGAACGCTCTGACCGCTATCTGACCGAAGGATTCCTCAAAGTCCTCGGTGATACTCTCGGATTGCGCGACCAGAGAACCGCGAAAGAACGCCGCGGTGGTTGATATCAAAACAAGACTGGGGATAATATAAATTCCGAAGACCCGCATCAACATGAGAAAATCGCCGTCCAAAGCTCCTCCCCGCAATTTGGCCACGGCAATGGTGGAAAGAGGTTCTCCGATAGGGGTGAGCGCCGCGCCCATGCCGATCGAAAAGCAGGCGAAGATGACGAGACGGGTCTCGTATTTTTTGTCCAGGTTGATGGCGCTCACGACCTCGCACAGGACCAGCGCCGCGATGATCGCTGTGATCACGCTCGAAAGCAGACCAAGGAAGAATACAATCAGAAAAGCAAAGAGCCGTGGCCCAAGCCGGAGCTCGGCGGAAATAATCCACTTTTTGAGGGGTTCGCGGATGGACCGGAAAACCAGCCCGAAGGCCAGGGTCGCTATCGTAAGCTTGACAGGCTCCATGAATGCCGACTCGATAAGCCGCAGGTTCAGGAGCGGCTCGGGCCCCAGCAGATGCGAGCACAGGAGCGTAATGCCGCCGATGACAAGCAGGAACAGTTCGAGATTGTGCTCCACCTTTTTTACGAGGAGGGGAAGGAGCAGAATTACTAGAAATATCAAAATGAGGACAGGGGTAATCATAATGGGTTGACCCTTTGTACAGCGAATAAGAATAACTACACAGGTCAGCCACTCCGCGTAGCCGCAAGCGCGCCTGTTATTGCTCGCTGGATCAATGTACGTATGCCTGTTCCACAGCGCTTTCACTTCGCAAGCGCTGTTTTGGTTCTTTCCTGTTTCGTTTATTGTTGATGCGCGCTTGTTGCGCCTTCGCTCCGCGACAGACCTGAGTAGTTCCGGATAAAATAAATTTTAAAAAAGTGGGCCGGCATGAAGACTCATACCGGCCCTGTGTTTCCCCTACAATCTGGGAGGATAATGGGGGTAAACGCTTAGATCGCTATTTCACCCTTTTCTCCGGTACGGATTCTGACAACGTCCTCGACTTTCGAGATGAAGATCTTGCCGTCGCCGATCTTGCCGGTCTTTGCCTTTTCCATGATCGTCGTGACGACCTTTTCCGCGATAGCATCGGCAACGATTGTCTCGATCTTTACCTTCGGAATAAAGGATACCTCGTACTCCGCCCCGCGGTAGAGCTCGACATGGCCTTTTTGTCTTCCAAAGCCCTTCACCTCGGTTACGGTCAGGCCCTGGATGCCGATTTCGTTCAGCGCGTCTTTTACTTCATCGAGCTTGAAGGGTTTTATGATTGCTTCAATTTTTTTCATGATTTTTCTCCAATTTAACGATGAGTCTTGTTAAGGTGAAATTCAGGATAAGCAGAGACTGCCACTTCGGCTTGATCAAGCCCTTCGATTTCTACCTCTTCCGAGACCCTAAGGCCCACGACCTTGTCAAGGATCTTAAAAAAGACGTAGGACACGACGAACACATAAATAATGTTGGTCGCAGTGCCGATCAACTGCGCAACGAACTGGGAGCCACCGCCGTAGAACAGGCCTTTGACCGTGCCGGCAATGCCATTCAGTCCTTCTCCATATGTGCCGTCGGCAAAAAGGCCAAGGGAGATGACGCCCCATGCGCCGTTCACGCCGTGGACCGAGATGGCGCCGACCGGATCGTCGATTTTAAGAGTACGGTCTATGAAGAATACAGCGAGACAAACCAGGATGCCCGCAATTGCGCCGATCAATACCGCTATCGGTGCGGTGACGAAGGCGCATGGCGCCGTGATGGCAACCAACCCCGCGAGCATGCCGTTCGCTATCATGCTGATATCCGGTTTCCCGTACTTAATCCACATATACAGCATGGCGGAAAAGGCCCCGCCAGCGGAAGCCAGCATTGTATTTGTCGCGATAACACCGATGCGGAGGTCCGTACCTGCCAGGGAAGAACCGGCATTGAACCCGAACCATCCGAAAGCAAGAATAAACGTACCCACGATTGCCATGGGAATGTGATGCCCGGGAATCGCGTTTATCTTCCCGTCCTTATATTTCCCAAGTCTCGGCCCGATTACCATCGCCCCTGCCAGAGCGCAAACACCGCCCACCATATGAACGACTGATGAACCCGCGAAGTCCACGTGACCGTGTCCGAGTCCGAAATTCTTGCCGAGCATAGCCAGCCAACCGCCGCCCCATACCCAGTTTGCATAAAGCGGATAGAGAATGCCGCCTACGAAGAAGGCATAGACAACGAAGGACTTGAAGTTCCAGCGTTCAGCCATGGAGCCCGTGGGGATCGTCGCAGTCGTGTCCATGAACACCATCTGGAACAGGAAGAGCGCGAAGATGGAAGCATCATAGGTCACGCCTGAAAGGAAAAAGCCGGATGTGCCCCAGAGACCGAAGTCCTTGCCGAACAGGTTTATCGTGAATTCGTTCGTCAACAGAGCGGTCCCGCCGCTTAAGGGTCCGGCGCCGACGCCGCCCATCTGGAGCGCAAAGCCGCAGATCCAGTAGCCGAGCATGCCGAGCGGGTAGACCATGAAATTCATGGCCATAGTGTGTCCGGCATTCTTTGCCTGAGTGAAGCCCGTCTCAACCATGGCGAACCCGGCCTGCATGAACATGACCAGGAAGCCGCAGAAGAGGGTCCAGACGATATTGATCGCAATGCGGTTGTGACCCACGACATCCGCCACTTTCGCGGCAAGCGGCTCAGCTTTGGAAAGGTTCTTCAAATCATCCGCCGTAGGGGCCCCTGCTGAAGCGCCTACAATATCCGATGCTCCGCCGGTGTTCGCGCCGGAAGGATCAGGTTGAAGCACGGGCGCTGCCGGCGTCGCTGTTGCAGCTGCAGGAACTGGAGCCTCAGGGGCTGCCGGCGAGTCTGCAAATACGCGTCCACCGATAATCGCCACTATCATAGCCAAAAGCATAGCTACTAAAAAACGTTTATTGCTCTCTATAAATTTCATGTTAACCCTCCTTTTTCCCTTTTAATGATTTCCACCACCGGTGCATTACGCCGAGCGTGACCATTCTGGGAATACGTTGTTCCGTTTCCGAGCGAATGACCGTCCGCCGCTTCCGGGCACTTTTTAAAGACCTGCTGCATGAACGGCCATGCAACAGGCCGCTTTCCATAATCTCAGAAATTAATATCGAGCTGCGTTGTCATCTTCGTGGCGCCGTTTATGGCTTTTTCGTTGAACCATACCGGACCGGTCAAGAGACTGATGTCCTTGGTGAAGAAGTAGTAGACGCCTACACCGCCGCCGCCGATGGCGTTTTTGCCCGAGGCATAGTCAGCGGCAAAAACCCACTTGCTGTACTCGTTGCCGGCTGCGTCCTTCACCGGCATGAACCCGTGGTCCCAGGCCACCATATATCCCGTATTCGACTTTTCGCCGCTAGCGTTAACCAATACCTTGCTGTTGCCAACATACGGCCCCGCGGACAGTCTTCCCAGCACGGGAATGGTCTTGCCGATCACGCCGTAGACAATGTCCTGATCGGTCACGTCCTTCTTGGTTCCCACATTGAATATGCCGACCTGAAGGGCGGGTGCGCCGGAAAAGAGCGCGCCTTCCGGTGCCCCGATCTTCGCATTAAAATAATACGGATTGTCCGAGGGATACATCGCGTCGATACCGATTTCCATCTGGATTTTCTCAAAGGGCAGCACACCAATCTCCACGCCTACGTCCGTGGGGAAAGCGCCCTGATCGCCGGAAGCCGACTTCTTGTCTACAGTGTAATAATTGTCAATCCCCAGGTGTACTACTTTGTAAGCTTGAATGTCCATCACCATCGGCGTCCAATACGTTGTTGACGGCGTGGCAAATGCGTTGCCCGCAATCAGCACCAAACTTAACATCACAATAATCTTCTTCATCGCATTCTCCTCCTTAAGTCGTTCTTCGATTTATTCCCGGCCCCCTTGGGGGCAGGGTCCTGCTGAATTGATAATCTGAAAGCCTCCGGAGCTTTCTCATATTGCTCTGCAACAACTGCTTTGATCTACTGAATTGCAAGGCACGTGCCACTTACGTATACAATGCATCACGATTTGGATTGTATTGATTTCGCTGTGCATTCTTCTCTGTCTTTGCATTAACGCCATCAGCGTTGAAAATACATGGAGTATTTTTTTTACGCATGTGCTGAAAATATATACAGTTGCGGAATGGGGCCTACAGCGCCGACTTCCCGAGATACAGTCCGAAGATGAGTGAGCTCCAGGCAATGAGCGTTATGTAGGCTGCAACCTTTCCCTTGTCACGATCGTCGGATTTCCCGACCAGGAAGGACATTGCAAAGGTTGCCACGGAAAATATAAGCACACCGGATACAAGCATCGGAATCACATCCTTTCATCAAAAAACGGCGAATGCTTTATTGCCGCTAAGGAACGCAAAGAAAGTCAGGACCTTAAAACACCTTTTTGGTGATGAGGTTTAACTGCTCACTTTTTGATTTTCTTTGTGATCTTTGCGTTCTTTGCGGCCAATTGTTCTTAATATTCTTTACCGGTCGATCCGGCACACTTCGCACTTTTCATTCCGGTGGATCTTCACTTTTCTGAAGTCCATATCCACGGTGTTGAACACCAGCATCTCCGAGAGCAGCGGCTTGCCGAAGCCCGTGAGCAGCTTGATCGCTTCCAGCGCCATCATGCAGCCGAGCATGCCTGACACCGCCCCGAGAACGGGAAAGCCCATTTCCTCCCACGCCGGATCGTCCTCGGGATAGACGCAATGGATGCAGGACGACACAATCGGCACCACGTTGAAGAGATATCCCTCCATGCCGTTCATTGCGGCCTCGACCATGGGTATGCCTTTCTCGATGCAGGCCCGGTTCAAGGCCCTTCTCTCCGAAAAGTTGGGTCGCGCGGACAGCGCAATTTTTGATGTTCTGACCAGCCGTCCGGCATTTTCTTCCGTGATCCGTTCGTCGAACACCTCGATTTCCACCTCGGGATTGATCTCCTGGATCGTCTTCTTTGCCTGCGCCACTCTGCTTTTGCCGATTCCCTTGTGTTTCATCAGGATCTGGCGATTCATGTTCGATAGAGTCAGGTCCCCGGCATGGACCAGGATGATCCTGCCGATCCCCGCCGCCGCGAGATAGAGTGCCGCTGTCCCGCCCAGACCGCCGACACCGGCAACGAGGGCCGTGGAATTGCCGAGCCAGCGCTGGTGATCTTTGGTGAAGCCCAAGAGCATTAATTGACGGCGGTACCGTTCCTGGTCCATATGGTTCAGATGTCCATCCATCCGCTATACCGCCTCTGTGTATTCTTCGCCGATGCGCGCCATGAGTACTTCGAGTTCCATGTCCTTGTCCTCACCCAGGACGCCGCAGGCGTCGGCGCGGCATTGCTTGCAGTGGGTCATCTGTTTGATGAAGGGACGGCATTGTTCGCGCAGCCTGGTGATCTCACCATGGGTGGGTCTCGTAAGATCGGCAAACTCCGCCTGGGGGATGAGCGGCAGGATGTTCATGATGTCCGCTCCAAGTTTTCCCGCTCTCTCCGCTATCAGCGGTATCTCGTGGTCGTTTATCCCGGGGATGAACACGGTATTGATCTTTACGATAAGCCCGGCGTCGATGGCATTCTCCAGTCCCTGCCACTGGTTCTTGAGGAGCAGTTCCGCCGCTTCTCTTCCCTCATAACGACGTCCGCGGTAGATGACCCAGGAGTAAATCTTCTCGGCAGTCTCGGGGGTCACGGCGTTGATCGTAACGGTCAGGCTGCGCACACCCGTTGACAGCAGTTGCTCCAGCCTGTCGGAAAGGAGAAGACCGTTTGTCGAGACACAGAGCGTAAGGTCGGGATATTCCCAGTGGACCTGCCTGAGGGTAACGTAAGTCGGGGCGTTCACGAGCGGATCTCCCGGGCCCGCGATCCCAACCACACTCAGGCGTTCGCTCCGGTCCACAAGCACTCGTACACGCTCAATCGCCTCGTCCGGGGTCAGCACACGGCTCGTGATGCCGGGACGGGACTCGTTGGCGCAGTCGAACTTGCGTATGCAGTAGCGGCACTGGATATTACAAGCAGGAGCGACGGACAAATGGGCCCTGCTGAACCGGGTATGGGCTTCTTCGGAAAAGCAAGGGTGCACCTTGATGAAATCTTTATTCGCCAGGCCTGGGTTGCTCATAAGATCCTCCGTGTACGGTCATTCGTGCTCTACTACCTCTATAGCAAAATGATTGCCACGGGCTGCTCGTTGATTCTAAAGGAGTTAAAAAAGAGGGGAGGGGAAGCGACTGTACGAAGCGAAAGCAATTGCATGTTTTTCAGGCAGGATAATTATTCAGACCAGCTTGTTCGAGTTTCACAAGTTTATCTACGGCAAGGATGACTTTGTTGACAGCCTCGCCGATCATCTCGGAAAGCATAAAGATATTCCTGAAATACCCAAGAGACGGTCATGATATTGACATCAACGCCATTTTTGATTATAGTAGCCAAGGTTGCGCAAATTTATGAGATCTACAGGAGGACCGTACCATGTCATATATCGATTGGGTTGAGGACTACAGCGTCAGTGTGAAACCGATGGATGACCAGCACAAAAAGCTGTTTAATCTGATCAATGAATACTACGAGGGCATCGCGCAGAAGAAAAACAAGGAGGCCCTGACGAAGATCATGCAAGGTCTCCTTGACTACACGAAATACCACTTCGGCGACGAGGAAAAACTGATGCTTAAGTGCGGCTACGCCGGGTACCCGGAGCAGAAAGCCCAGCACGAATTTTTCATCAGCACGATCCAGGACTATCAAAAACGCATAGCCGAGGAAAAACTGCTGCTGACTATCGAGATCACGCACTTCCTGAAGGACTGGCTCGTCAAACACATCAAGACGAAGGACAAAGAGTACGGACCCTCCCTGAACGCCAAGGGCATCCGCTGAACGTCACACCGGCGATGCCGGGGCAGACGCGCTCCCGCCCTCCGTTTTGCCGCCTGTTAATGGTCTTTTAAAATGTGCCACCCTGGGGCGTTCCTCTGTTAGTGTTTTAAGAAATTATAGCCTTCATGGCTGGCCTTTCCCTTTCATAATTGCCTATACATCTAGAGCAGCTTTCTGAGGCAGGTGAGGCGAGTGCTGGTTAATCCCCGTGAAGAATAAAAATCCAGCGCAGGTTGATTATCTCGGTCCGCAAGGAGTTGCAGCCTCTTAAGCCCGGTTTTCTTGCCCCAGGCGACGATCTCTTCAAGTAGACGCGTGCCGACGCCTCGACCGCGAAACTTTTGGTCCACAATCACATCCTCTACAAGGCCGACCTGGCCGCCCTCGGCCGTGGAAATGAGGGTCTGGACCGTTGCCATCCCGATGACTGTCTTATCATGAACCGCTACGAGCAGCAGCACATTGCCCGGAGGCATGGCAATCAGCGCACTGAGGCCGTGAACCTGCTTCTCCCTGTCCGGGACAAAGTCGGACTCGATGGAGAAGAGTTCTGCCAGGAGGTCGCACATTCGCGGGAGGTCCTCTGGTTGGGCGTGGCGGATGGTGAAGTCCATTTTTTGAGAAATCTCCAAATTACAAATACCAAATAAGCACCAAACTACAACTGTCAATTAGCGAAACTTTTAGAATTTGATGCTTGAAATTTGGAATTTATTTGTAATTTGGCGCTTGTTATTTAGTATTTCCCTCTCAGAGGGCCACATGGACATGACACTTCTTGGTGCAGGTCCGCGCGCAGGCCTCGCAGCCGATGCAGTTCTCGGGACGGGCTACGGACATGACCTTGTTGCCCATGTCGTCGCCGTACTCGTCCTCGCCTTCAAAAGGCTTCCCGATGAGTTCCAGCACGTCAAAGCCGCAGACCTTGTAGCATCTGCCGCAGCCGATGCACTTGTCTATCTCAATTGCATCGATGAACTTCGGGATCCAGGGCTTGCCCCCCCGGGTGTTTCCTGTGATGGGTGACATCTCTGCTCCTTTATAGCCTGTGCCTGCAGTCATTCCGCAATCCGAAATCCGCATTCCGCATTATGGTCACGCTATCGCTTCGCCGTTCTTTTCTCCGGTCCTTACGCGGACCGCGCCCTCAATAGGAGACACGAAGATTTTCCCGTCGCCTGCCTTGCCGGTCTGGTTAATTTTGATAATGGACTTGACCACGGTCGTAACAACATCGTCCGGCACCACGATCGTGAGCAGCCGCTTTGGGACGAAAAGCGCAACCTTCGGCAGCGTGTGGTCGAGCGCATACGTGGATGGCGTTGGTTTCAGCTTTGCCGAGGTGCAGTAGCTGTCCGGCATGTCCGAATCCATTTCGCCGCACATGGCGCCCCGCTGCTTGCCCCTGCCTTCGACGCTCTGGATTGTGAGCGACGGATAGCCGAGGTCGTCGAGGACCTTTTTCGTTTCCTGAATCTTGTCCCGGCGTATTATTGCTGTAATTTCCTTCATTGTTCAACCTCCCTATAATTCAGCCACAGAGGCACGGAGACGCGGAGAAATACAAAGAACTTTTATTCATCCGCATTCCACACTCCGCAATCCGCATTTGTTACAGCCCCGCTTCCCCGGTCCTCACCGTATACGCCGCTTCCACCGGGCTGATGAAGATCTTGCCGTCGCCGATGAAGCCCGTTCTTGCCTTGTCCTGGATCACTTTCATGACCTTGTCCAGGTCCTTGTCGTCGACCACCGTCATGATAAGCACCTTCGGCAGCTCGTCGTAATGCACAGATCCGACAGTCAACCCCTTCTGTTTGCCGCGCCCGAACACCGGCACCTTGGTGAGCGACGGGAAACCCGCGCCCTCAAGCGCCAGCACCACTTCCTGCTCTTTCTCGGGTCTGATGAAGGCTCTGATCATCTTCATAATTTGCTTCCTCCTCATTCTATTAGTTTGGAACTGTCCTCTATTCCGCATTCCGCAATCCGCATTGCCGTTTAAGGCTTTCCTAAGCCATGGCGGAGGCGATTGTTTGATCGTATCCTTGAGCTGGTTAAGAGCGCTCTCGATCGAGACGACCTCCTTCACTTTCATGGGCATGATGCCTTTTTTCACCAGTCGGGCAGCGGATGGCCCACCGATTTGGGTAAGGTATATGAGTTTGCAGTCGGCAAGACGTTCAACCTTGGCCTGAACAGCGCTGTCATGGAGCGGCCCCAGATCTTTTGTGTCCGTAACGGATTTGTCCATGCCATCGCTGAATTTCCTCAGCTCTACAAAGGCGGAACCCCTGTCCGTGAGCTCATAAACAGCGAACATACCTGCTCTACCGAAATGCTCGTCCACCTGTTTCCCGTCGGTTGTCGCGAATGCTACTTTCATATATCCTCCAAATGACGTGAAAGGTAAAGTGTAAAACGGTGTGGCCGACTTTCCGTTTCACTTCTTACAGCCTAATGGTGCTTCATCAGCAGATTCGCCATCTCGCTGATCATGACGAGCGTTCCTTGATAGCCGATTGTGACCTTCGAAGTGTACCCGAAGGTTTTGTATACCGGGAACCCCATTTCATACAGCGGGATACCGAGCCTTTTTGCCGTACTCTCTCCATGAGAATTCGCAACAAGCGCATCATACTCACCGGTGATGGAATACAGATCGCCTATCCGCACTTCAGTTGCCTGGATGCGGTCAGTCGTGTCAGAAAGCGTGGGGATCATTGCCAGCTCAACCGCGGCCCCCATTTCATCCAGCCACGTTGAGGTTTGGATAGCAAGATCCGGTTCAAGGGCGAGGCAGATCTTTCTGCCGCCGAAATAAAAGTGCGCGTCCCGCATGGCGTCAACCAGGACCTTTCGCTGCCGGTCATATCGGGAATGCAGGGGTTTTCCGCTGACCTCAACCAGTGTTTCCATTAACTGGTCCGAACCGGCAAGACCGGTTATGCTGTCAAGCACTCGGTACTTGATCCCGAACTTTTGCCGCAGCAGCTTTGCCGCCGGTTCCATGCTCATGCCCAGGCCGATAGTGAACGCTGAATCGGCCATGCCCATTAATTCTTCCACCGTTGTTCCGCCTGCTGCCAGGGGAGAAAACGACTGTCTGCTTCCGTCGAGTGCAGAGAGATCGGGGAGCAGTATCGCCTTTAAACCGAAGGATTCAACGATTTGTCGAAGCTCACAAAAATCCGCCGGTGTAAGGTGCGATCCCGCAAGAACGTTGACTTGCATTAATTCGGCATTCCGCACTCCGCATTCCGCAATTCCTACGAGCGCTTCCACCGTCCTTGCATACCCGGTCTCCAGCCCGCCGTCAAAGTCAGGGGTTGCTATATATATAATTCTGTTATTTGAAGAATTACTTCTGACTCCTGTCTCCTGACTCCTGACTACTGCCTTTACATCGTCCCCTTTGACCTCCGACAGCCCTGATGTAAGAACAGCGATAAGAGCGGGATCGTTCTTCTTGATGAAACCGTCCAGCGTCTCCGTTAATTTGTCTTCGCTTCCCATGACCACATCTTCCACGAAGAGCTTGCTTGATGCCAACGCAATAGGCTCATGAAAATGTTTGGTCAGAAGCACCTTGCCGAGAAACGTGCAACCCTGGGCGCCGTGAATGATCGGCAGCGAACGGTCGATCCCCTGGAGCGCCATCGCGGCTCCGATTGATGAAGAGTGCTTTAATGGACCTATCAGAAGCGCGGATTTTGGGTTGATGATTTCGGATTGCCGACACTGTTTTCCCGGTTTTAAATCCGCAATCCGCAATCCGCATTCCGCAATCACTTCGCTTCTCTTGTAGAAGCGAAGACCGTTGCTGATTTGCTCCGCCAGGTTCACGAGTCCCAGATATCCCGCGTAAGGAGTATGACGTTCCTGGTTGACATCCACAAAGGGGTAGCCTTCCTTGATCGCCAGGTACTGGTTTCGTCCGCCGGCAACAAGGATATCCGCGTTCCGTTCCTTTAAGAGCCGGAGCAGGTTCTTCGGCGTCACATCCTCGACCAGCGGCGCAGCGGGACCGAGGATCTCCTTCATCTTTTCTTCATCTTCGATCGTGCTCTTTTTCGTGCCCACGGCAACAATTTCAATGCCCAGGTCCTTGAGCGCGGAGATGAAGGACCAGCTTTTGACCCCGCCCGTGTACAGCACGGCTTTCTTGCCCCGCAGATGCTCGTACGGAGCAAGCTGCTGCTTGAGCCGTCTTTCCTCGGTTTTAATGAGCTCTTCAACCAAAGACATAAGGCTTGGATCATCATGGCCGACTTTACTCTGCAGGCTGGAGGCGATTGTTCGCAACGCCTTTGCTATCTCCGTACTTCCAAAAAAAGAGACTTCAACGTAGCGAATGCCGTATTTCCGCTCCATCTCCCGCGCCACGTTGATCAGTGCGCGGCTGCAGACAACCACATTCAGTTTGGCCTGGTGCGCCCAGGTGATTTCCTCGAACGCCGCATCTCCGGTGATCCTGGACAGCAGCCGGATTCCGGCCCTGGCGAGAAGCGGCTCCACAAGCCAGAGGTCGCCGGCGATATTATATTCTCCGATCAGGTTGATGTCGGTGTGCGTCATGACCGGCGTTTCGCCGGTCCCTATCACGTGTTCGAGCAGCACTTCCCCGGCGATCCTGTTTCCAAGGTTCTTCGGTCCCACGAAGCCCGGCGCGTTTACGGGAATGACGCGGATGCCGAGTTCCTTCTCGGCCTGTTTGCAGATTGCGTCGATATCCTCGCCCGTAAGCCCGCTCACGCAGGTGGAGTACACAAAAATCGCTTTTGGCTTGACCGTCTCGAATGTTCGCTTGATGGCGTTCAGCAGCTTTTCCTCCGAACCATAGACAATGTCGATCTCACTCATGTCCGTGGTGAAGCCCATGGTGTGGAGCTTGCCTTTTGACGACTGCGTTCCCCTGCCTTCCCAGGTGTTGCCGCAGCAGGCGATGGGACCATGGACGAGGTGCGCCGCGTCAGCGATGGGCTGGAGTACGATCATGGCGCCGTCAAAGGCGCAAGACTCACCGCCCCGGGCACGACAAACTTTTGTGTTGTCGTCCGTGGAGCAACCGTTCTGCGTTAATCTGTCGATTGTGCTGACCATAAGACTCTCCGTTGCACTTTTGCGCTCTTAACTCAGATTACGGCCAGTTTTACCCCAGCCATGACGAGCATGACACCAAGTAATATCCTCAAGACCGGACTGTTGAACCGCGTTGCTCCCAGTGTCGAGCCGATGTATCCGCCGGAGACTACGGCAACGGACCAGAAGGCGAGGTGATCCGGGAACGCGCCGCCTTTCTGAAGATAGCCCGCCAAACCGGACATGGAATTCAGCAGAATGAATGCCGCGGACACGGCAGCCGTTCTCCGGAGTCCCGCCCAGTGGAGGATGATCAGGACCGGGCTGATAAAGATGCCGCCGCCGACCCCCGTGAGACCGGAAAGGAGCCCGATGCCCCCTCCCACGGTGATGGATGCGCCGAAGCTCGGGTATTTGGCGTTTTCCGCGTCATCGAATGCGATGCCGCTCCGAAGGATGAGATGTATCGCGGCGAACACTAACGCAATGCCAACGAGTATTTTGTATATCGTCGTGTCTACCTGCATTCCGCCGCCGATATACGCCATGGGGACTGATGCCAGCGCAAAAGGCCAGAACAGGCGCCAGGAAAAATATCCGGCCATGGCAAACCTGATGGTCGTGACGAAGGCCACAATGATATTGAGCGCGAGGGCGGTCGGCTTCATCACAGCGGGCGTGAATGAAAGCATTGCCATCGCCGCCAGATACCCAGACGCTCCCGCGTGCCCCACCGTAGAGTACAGGAGTGCGATGACGAAGAAATATATGCCTGTCAGTGCTATGTCGTGCATACGATCACCTGTACATAAAGCACTAAGCCCTAATTTCTAAATTCGAAACAATATTAAAATTCCAAACGGCAAATTCAAATATTGCTTCCTTCGTGCTTTGAGCTTATTTAGGATTTAGGACTTCGTAATTTGTGCTTGCCTCACCTTATCACATCAAAGCTCGCCGAACCCTCGGTCTTCCGGTCCAGCTCGTCCAGCGCCGTGTTCACCAGCAGGGTCACGAGGTTTAATGCGCCCTGGTACCCGATGATCGGCTGGCGGTGCAGATGGTGGCGGTCGAAGAGCGGGAAGCCGATGCGTACCAGCGGCGTTCCCGTGTCCTGGGTCAGAAACTTCGCGTACGAGTTTCCGATCAGGATGTCCACGGGACAGGTGAACAACAGCGACCGAAGATGCCACATGTCCTTGCCGATGTAAACCTTGCCGTTCGCTCCAAAGGGTGAGGAGGCGAGCAGCTCGTTCGCTTCCGCCTCGAAATGTTTGTCGCCGTTGGTGCAAATGACATGCACCGGCTCGCCGCCCATCTCCATGATGAGGCTGATCATTCCGAGCAGGAGGTCCGGGTCGCCGACAAGGGCGAACCGTTTGCCGTGAACGTAGGGATGGGAGTCCACCATGGCGTCCACGACCCTGCCGCGCTCGGCTTCGATAGCGGCCGGAATCGGCTTGCCCGTGAGCTTGGAGAGCTCGGCAAAGAATGCATCGGTGTTCCTGATGCCGATGGGCGAAAGAGTGAGCGTTTTCTGGCTCCATTCCTTCTGGATGTAATCCATGGTCTTCACGGTCGAATACTTCTGGAGCGCCACCGTGGCCAGTGCATTCACCCCATCCATAGCGTCGGGAATCGGTGTTCCACCGGGGTAGAGCTTATATTCGCCCGTGTTCGGCGAATCAAAGGTATCGCTCACATCGGCAAGCACCGTTGCCTCGATGCCCATCAAGCTCATCAGCCGCTTGAGCTCATGGTAGTTCCCCGTATAAGTATCGAAGCCCGGAATAATGTTGATTTTCCCGCTCGATTCGCCTTTTTTGCCTGCCCAGAGGGCTTTGAGGATCCCCCTCATCATGTTGTCATAGCCCACGATATGGGAACCCACAAAACTCGGGGTGTTTGCGAAGGGGATGAGCAGGCCCTGGGGGACAACGCCCTTCTCCTTCGCTGTCTTGATGTAGGAGTTGAGGTCGTCGCCGATCACTTCGGCCATGCAGGTTGTCGAGACAGCAATCATCTTGGGCTTATACAGGGCATAGGTGTTTTCCAGGCCTTCGAGCATGTTGTTCAGGCCGCCGAATACCGCAGCATCCTCGGTCATGGATGTTGAAATCGCGGCAAACGGCTCCTTGAAGTGCCGGGAGAGATGGCTTCGGAAATACGCCACGCAGCCCTGCGCGCCCTGCACGAAGGGCATGGCGCCTTCAAAACCTGAAGCGCAGAACACCGCGCCAAGGGGCTGGCAGGCTTTTGCGGGATTGATCTTGATGTTCTCCCGCTTGAAATTGAGTTCCTTGTACTCCTCGGTCTTGGTCCAGTCCGAGATTTCATTCACCTTCTCTGCAGGCCAGCAGTTTTCGAATTCCTTTTTGCGCTCAAACTGCTCTTTATAGTCTTGCTGCTTGAATAGCTCGCTATGGTCTTTGATTTTCATGATTTCCTCCTTCGTATCAAACTCCACGTCGGGCTGTTCACCGTCATATCCATGTCCCGCGCAAAAACCGGGAACCCGTCGAACCCGTGGTACGGGCCCGAGTAGTCCCAGGAGTGCATCTGCCGGAAGGGCACGCCGAGCTTGTGATAAGAGTATTTTTCTTTGATGCCTGAACCGACCATGTCCGGCTTCAGCCTGCGGGTGAATTCTTCCAGTTCGTACAAGGTCGCGTCGTCCATGATCACGGTGCCTTCCTTCAATTCCGGATAGGTGCGTTTGTAGTCGTCGCTGTGGCCGAACTCGTAGCCCGAGGCGATTACTTCCATGCCCAGGTCTTCGTAAGCGCCTATGGTGTGGCGCGGACGGAGGCCGCCTACGTAAAGCATCACCTTTTTACCTTCAAGCTTAGGCCGGAACTGTTCGATGACCGTATTCATGAGCGGTGTGTATTTGGCGATCACGGCTTCTGCGTTTTTCTGGATCTTCTCGTCGAATTTGGCGGCTATCTTCCTGATGCTGTCAAAGGTCTTCGTGGGACCGAAAAAATTGAACTCCATCCACGGAATGTTGTAAGCCTCTTCCATGTGGCGGCAGATATAGTTCATTGACCGGTAGCAGTGGATCAGGTTCAGCTTGGCCTTGGTCGCAATGCCGAGCTCATTGATCGTTGAATCTCCCGTATACTGGGCGATGACGCGGAGGCCCATCTCTTCCAGTATCTTGCGTGAGGCCCAGGCGTCGCCGCCGATGTTGTAGTCGCCGATCAGGTTCACGTCGTAGGGTGTGGTTTTGTCGAGCGTGCCTTTGCCGAGCACATAGTCCTTGATGGTATCGTTCGCGATGTGATGACCCAGGGACTGGGACACTCCGCGAAAGCCTTCGCACCGCACCGGCACGATCGGGATGTTGATCTCCTTTGCCGCGCGCTTAGAGACCGCTTCGATGTCGTCGCCGATGAGCCCCACCGGGCACTCGGACAGAATGCCGATGCCGCGGCCGAGAGGGAACAGCCCGTGCAGTTCCTTGATCGCCAGATCGAGCCCCTTGTCGCCGCCGTAGACGATGTTCTTTTCCTGAAAATCAGTGGTGATGTGCATGGTGCCGAAGGTATCGATCCCGGTCTGGCCGTTGTAGTAGTTCCTGCGCGACCACCAGGAGTACTGGCCGCAGCCCACCGGTCCGTGGCTGATCGTGATCTGGTCCTTCACCGGTCCCCAGACCACGCCCTTTGCCCCCGCGTATGCGCAGCCGCGCACGGTCATGACGCCGGGGCGGGATTTGACGTTCGACTTCACCTGGCAGGTAAGGCACTGTCCCGTCGGGTCGTTGGCCGCAAGGTGCTTGGCCCGCTCCTTCTTCGATTTCTCGGGATATGCGTCCAGGACTTCTTCGATCATTTTCTGAGTTTCTTTAATAGTTGAGCTCATATCTTTCTCCTGACTCGGATAAACCTGAAAATCTTTTTGACGGGATTACAGGATAAGACCGGATAAAACCTTTTTCACATCCTGTAAATCCTGTTATCCTGTCAAAGGTCTTAACGGTTTTCATCTCGATTATCTTCATTCCGCAATCCGCATTCCGCAATTGGATCACGCGACGGCTTCTTCCTTCTCCATAATGCCGTAATCCATCAGCAGCTTTTCGAGCTCGTCCATCGTGATCGGCGTGGGGATCACAAAGTTCTTGTTATCGGCGATCTTCCTGGCAAGGTCCCGGTACTCATCCGCCTGCACGTGATTCGGTGCATATTCGATCACGGTCTTTCTCCGGAGCTCAGCGCGCTGGACCTCATTGTCCCGGGGCACGAAATGGATCATCTGGGTGCCGAGTTTGCTGGCCAGCTCCGCGATGAGTTCCGGCTCCTTGTCCGTATTTCTGCTGTTGCAGATAAGGCCGCCGAGACGCACGCCGCCGCTCTGGGCGTATTTCAAAATGCCGCGGGAAATGTTGTTCGCCGCGTACATGGCCATCATCTCTCCCGAGGTCACGATATAAATTTCCTTGGCCTTGCCTTCACGTATCGGCATGGCGAATCCGCCGCAGACCACGTCGCCGAGCACATCGTAAAACACAAAATCCGTGTCATCGCCGTAGGCGCCGTTCTCTTCCAGGAAGTTGATGGCCGTGATCACGCCGCGGCCCGCGCAGCCTACACCCGGCTCAGGACCGCCGGACTCCGCGCACTTGATGCCCTTGAACCCCGTCAGCAGCACTTCTTCCAGATCCAGGTCCTCCACCGTGCCCTTTTCCCGCGCCATGTCCATGACCGTATTCTGCATCTTGCGGTTGAGTATGAGCCGTGTTGAATCCGCCTTGGGATCGCAGCCGATGATCATGCATTTGTGGCCCGCTTCGGCCAGCGCCGCGACCAGGTTCTGGGTAGTCGTGGATTTGCCGATGCCGCCCTTGCCGTAGATTGCTATCTGTCTCATGGTGTTCCTCCTGTGATTGGGTTTTGCTTTGTACATTGCAACGGGTGTGCCATTTCAAAAAAGGCGGTTTTGCAGGGGTTTCATGTGGTCTGCTCATGAAGCGGTGAATAAGATAAAAGCAGGTGATGGAATAATATACAGTGCTGAATCGTGAAAGGTGAAGTTGAAAGGGTGAAAGGATGGAGCCCGTTAATTCCTTGACCGTGTAAATCATCCCTGCTATCATAGGCCATCCGTGAACAGTATGCGCATACGCAGCGCACCGGCACGGCTGTGAAAGTATAACAGTGAAGCATTGCAGGGTGACTAAGCAGAGGTAAGTGCAAATGAAGGGTGAATAATCGATGCCATTATCTCTTAACGAAATCAAAGACCGCGCCCTCGCTTTCTCCCGGGAATGGGAAGGCGCAAAAGCCGAGCGGGCCGAGGCCCAGACCTTTTGGAACGAGTTCTTCAACGTCTTCGGCGTGAACCGCAGACGGCTGGCGAGTTTTGAAGAGCCGGTCAAGCGGGCGCGTAAACGTTTCGAGGAAACCCACCCCCCTCAGTCCCCCCTTATCAAGGGGGGAAGGGAAGGGGGGTTCATCGACCTCTTCTGGCGCGGCACGCTGATCGCCGAACACAAGTCCCTTGGCAAGGACCTCGACTCGGCGTACAAGCAGGCGCTGGAATATTTCGAGGGCCTGGCCGAACGGGACTTGCCCCATTACGTGGTCGTCTCTGATTTTGCCCGCATCAGGCTATATGATCTCGAAACGGGCACTCGCGAAGAATTCCCTCTCAAAGACCTCTACAAACACATCAAGCTTTTCGGTTTCATCGCCGGTTATACGACTCAGCGCATCGAGGCCCAGGACCCGGTCAACATCAAGGCGGCCGAGCGCATGGGCAAGCTTCATGACCGCTTGCGCTCCGCGGGCTACGAAGGGCATGTCCTTGAAGTGATGCTGGTGCGCCTGCTTTTCTGTCTTTTTGCCGAAGACACAACGCTTTTCGAACCGCGCGGCTCCTTCCGTGATTTCATCGAGAATAACACGGCAGAGGATGGCTCCGACCTCGGATCGAAATTGTCGCACCTGTTTCAGGTCCTGAATACATCGGAAAGCAAACGCCAAAAAGGCCTTGATGAAGTATTCACCGCTTTCCCCTATGTGAACGGCAAGCTGTTCGAGGAGCCCCTGCCGATATCCTCCTGCGACAGCTCAATGCGGGCGCTGCTTCTCGACTGCTGCGCCCTTGACTGGGGCCGCATATCCCCGGCCATCTTCGGAGCGCTCTTCCAGTGCGTCATGGACGAAGAAGGGTCCGCGAGACGGAGAAATCTCGGCGCTCACTACACCAGCGAAGAGAACATCCTCAAGCTTATCAAGGCACTGTTTCTCGACGAGCTCTGGGCGGAATTTGAATCAGCGAAGCGGAGCACGAACAAATTATATGCACTGCTCCAAAAGATCGCCCATATTCAAATTTTCGATCCCGCCTGCGGATGCGGGAACTTTCTCGTCATCGCTTATCGGGAGTTGCGAAAACTCGAACTCGAGATATTGAGGGCTGCGCTCAAATCGGAGAAGGGACAGCAGTACACGGATATCTTTAGTTTGGTTAAAGTGGATGTGAACCAGTTCTACGGAATCGAGATAGAGGACTTCCCGGCCCAGATCGCCCAGGTCGCGCTCTGGCTCACGGACCACCAGATGAATATGCTGGTATCCGAGGAGTTCGGCCAGTACTTCCGCCGTCTGCCGCTTATCCATTCGGCGTCGATTGTCTGCGGCAATGCTCTGCAGATGGATTGGAACAAGGTTATTTCCGCAGAGCAGGTTGATTATGTTCTGGGGAATCCGCCATTTGTGGGGAAGAAAGAGCAAAACGCTGATCAGAAAGCCGACATGGAGCTTGTGTCCGGAAAAATAAAAGGAGCAGGTGTCCTTGATTATGTTACTGCTTGGTATCTGAAAGCTGCACATTATATACGAGGCAATGATAATATTTCGGCGCTTCTGGGTAAAATGCCTGGCACACAAAAACCGCCACGAGATAAAGTGAAAATCGCTTTTGTATCTACTAACTCCATCACACAAGGAGAGCAGGTTGGTGTGCTGTGGCCGGAGTTGTTGCGACTCGGTGTGAAAATACATTTTGCACATCGCACATTCCAGTGGAGCAATGAAGCGCGTGGCATGGCGGCAGTGCATTGTGTCATCATTGGCTTTGCACTTCATGACACGGAGCGCAAGCATATATATGATTATGATGATATTAAAGGCGTGGCTCACGCATTGTCGGCGCGAAATATTAGCCCTTATCTGGTTGATGCTGATGATGTGGTTGTTGGTAAGCGCTTAACGCCGATTTCAAATGTCCCGGAAATGGTCTTTGGCACTAAACTTGTAGATGATGGTCATCTTGTTTTAACACCCGAGGAGCGACTATCTCTGCTAAATGAATGCCCCAAAATGAAACCCTACTTGAGGCCTTTGACCGGCGGAGATGAGTTTTTAAACGGCACTGTGCGTTGGTGTCTCTGGCTTAATGATGCGAATCCCGTTGACCTGCGCGGGTGTCCATCCGTTATGAAGCGCATCGAACTTGTAAAACGGTTCCGGCTTTCTAGTAAGAAGGCGCCTACCGTACAGTTGGCCACAACGCCGAGCCTTTTTGGAGAGATCAGGCAGCCAAAGTCAGACTATTTACTCGTTCCGAAAGTATCGTCTGAGCGGCGTCTATATGTTCCCCTTGGCTTTCTTAAAGCGAATGTCGTTGCCAATGGAAGCGCATTGATTATTCCGAATGCCGACCTTTACCACTTTGGAGTGCTATCTTCCTCAATGCACATGGCTTGGATGCGCGCCGTGTGTGGTCGCCTCGAGAGTAGATATCAATACTCAACCAGTATTGTCTATAACAACTTCCCATGGCCGGATACTACTGAAAAGCAACATCAAGTCATTGTCGCTGTTTCAAAGTCCGTACTCGATGCCCGTGCCGCGTATCCTGATGCTTCGCTCGCCGACCTCTATGATCCCGTTGCCATGCCGCCGGACCTTCGTAAAGCTCATCAGTCGCTGGATAAGGCCGTTGATGCCGCCTATGCCTGCCCTGAGCAAGGCCGAAGGGGGAAGAAGACGTTCGCCTCCGATGCTGAACGGGTGGCGTTTTTGTTTGAGCTTTATCACAAGTACACGAGTCTGCTGCCGGGGCCGGAGACACATAAAACAAAAAGAAGGAAAAAGACTGGATAGCGAGGAACTATGGCTGATAGGTCTACAATCGCAATATACATATCTGCGGGGAGCATGATCGTATCTTTATCAGGCTTTGCGTTTACCCTTTTTCAATTTAAGAGAAACACGCGCGTAGAAAAGGTCAGAGCTTACGAAACGGTTTATGAAGATGCATGCGACTTATTAATGTTTCATTACCATCGAACCGAGGAAGTCGAATATGAAAATGAAGACAAAGAGCTGGAGAAGGCCGTTAGAACTTATTCGAAATTACATTGGACTGAACAAACGTGGTCGTTCAATATGCCGATTCCAAACTTTATCACGAGTGAGGAGGAGAAGAAGTTATTCCTAAATAAAGTTGCGGATGAGTTTGATAAATTTCGCCGGGAAAAGTCAGAACGTTCTTTTAAGGAAGCTGTTCTCTATCAATCGCCAGTTTTTCATCTGGCCGATACGGCTTTTTCTGAAAAGTTTTCGCGGTTACTTGAGCGCATCGGCAACCATCTTTCCCTTTTTAGTCCGCAAATCAGGAGTCGGTGGGAGAAGATAAAGGAGAAAAGTCCTCAACTGATAAAAGATGAATACACTGCTTTAAATCGAGTGAATGAACAAACGGGAGGTTTTTTCGATGAAAGCGTTGATGATCCGTTTAAAGATATCCTAATTCTGACCAGACAAGAATATCGTCTACTTATCAAACCATTCTCAGAAAGTTTGGCCGATAAATGGTTCTCCATAAAGCTGCTTAAATATAGATTTAAGCCAAAAAAGTGGACGCTGAAAGGACGTAGAAGGTAGCCAGTATGCTGGATTGACCCGAGTGAAACCACGCAAAGACTGAACTGAATGCTAAAACATATCGACATTATGAGCGACATCCTAAACAATAGGGAAATTGCGACAATAATATGGGTATCTCTGTTTTTTCTTTTTGCACTGGTAAAAACGAAAATCAGATCATCTATATGTAGTTTATTAAAAGCACTTGTTGCAAAACAGATCGCCTTGTCAATCGGCGGCATGCTGCTGTATGTGTATATTATTGTGTTTGTGTTGCGGAAGGCCGGTTTTTGGGACGCATCAGCTATAAAGGACACGGCGGCATGGACTTTCGGTGTGGCATTTGTCATGCTGATTAACTCGAACAAAACCGGCGATGACGAAAATTACATACGCGGAACGATTGTTGATAACATAAAGCTGGTTGCAGTTCTTGAGTTTATTATAAATATAGATTCATTTAGTTTGCCGATCGAAATGATAGTTGTCCCGGTTGTCACATTTCTGGTGGTATTGAAAACCGTTGCTGAAACCAAGCCCGAGTACAAACAAGTCGGCACCTTTCTTGGTTATGTTTTAAGCGTTTTTGGTACCGTGCTCCTAGTTGCTACATTTCTGAAGGTCACCTCAAATTATCACAGTTTTGCAACCTTTCATAATCTGCGTGATTTTCTTCTGCCACCCGTATTAACCATTGCATTGTTGCCTTTTATATATGGGATGGCATTGTTTGTGAAATACGAAAGCATTTTTAATCGCATCAATTTTTCTAACGATGACCCCGACCTTGCTTCCTACGCGAAACATAAAATACTAAAATCATTTCATATTAAGCTCGTTAGATTGTCCAAGTGGTCACGAAAAGCGGGTATCCTCAGATTTAGCGATAGGAACGAGGTAGTAGCAAGAATTGAAAACCCGATGTCAGATTGATGTGTGGTAATAGCCCGTAGGTTGGGTTAAACGAAGAACAACCCAACAAACTTTGTCGGGTTTCGCGTTGCTCTACCCGACCTGCCAACTCTTCGGAATTATCGAATAGTTCAAAAAGAGGGAAACTGGGAGGTTGCCTGAAACAAGAGTCGGTAGGTTGGGAAAACATTGTTCGTGAAGCCCAACATGCGGAAATGTTGGATGTGTTGCGTAAAAGATGAGAGTTCCTCAGATAAGTGTTATAATGTTCTCGTTCCGGATTCAATGATAAGGAGGTAATAACAATGCCGAAACGGAAAGCAGAAGATCTTTTGAAGCGCATCACCGTCGATCCGAAGGTCATGGTTGGAAAACCGACGATCCGGGGGTTGCGGATAACCGTTGAACAGGTTTTGAAAGCGCTCGCCGGAGGGATTACGGCCGAGGAACTCCTGGAGGATTATCCTGAAATCGAACGGGAGGATATACAAGCGGTCCTTCTCTATGCCGCTGAACTCGCGAACGAAGAACGGATTTACGCCGTGAATGCGAGGTAGCGAGATGTCTCGTCAAACACTAAAATTTCTCGTCGATATCGGGGTCAGCAAGCAAGTGGAGATATGGCTCAAAGAACAGGGCTATGATACCAAGGCCATGCGCGACATTGATCCGAAGGCGGAAGACGGTGTGATCTTGAAAACAGCCGTATCCGAGTCCCGCATGGTAGTGACCATGGACAAGGATTTCGGCGAGCTCGTGTTCAAATCAGGGAGATTGCACGCCGGTGTGCTGATCCTCAGGCTTGAAGATGCGAAAGGAAGCGAAAAAGTCGAAGTTGTGAAAACTATTCTCGAAGAGCATGGCGATAAGCTCTACGGTAAATTCTGCGTATTCCAGTCCGGCAGATTGCGGATATCGCGGTAAGTTGTTGAAGCATGTGCGGAACTGATTCGGGGTGATGGGAGGCGCATTCATGAAAAAGACCACCGAAATGCTCGCATTGGAGATACACTCCTTGCCGGATGTCGAGAAAATGCGCTTAGTGGACGCGATCCTCACAGACCTTGACAAGCCGGACCCTGAAATAGACCGCATCTGGGCGGAAGAGGCCCGCAAACGATGGGCCGCTTACAAAGCGGGCCGCATTCCCACCGTATCGTATCAGGATGTGATGGCCAAGCACCGCCCATGAAAGTACGCTTTCTCGCTCCGGCGCAATCCGAACTCGACGATGCGGTCGCATGGTACAACGAACAAGCAGCTGGTTTGGGGCTGGAATTTCTTGATGAGTTGGACCGGGCCATCCGACGTTCCCTCGCCTATCCTCTGTCCTGCCCCGAGATAGAGGCTGGACTACGACGTTGTTTGCTCGCCCGTTTCCCCTATGGAATGGTTTATGGTTTGGATGATGATACAGTAGTTGTAGTGGCAGTCGCCCATTTGCATCGTGAACCGCGCTATTGGTCGGATCGCATCTATGCACTCCCGAGGAAGTAGTGCCCGAAGGCAAAGGAGGATAAGACGATGTGGCAAGACCCTATAGTAAAGGAAGTCCGCGACGCAGGGGAGGAGTTAGCGAAAAAAAATCACTATAATCTTCAAGACCTGCTTCACAACCTGCGCGACAACGAAAAGAAATCGAAAGGCAGGATCGCTTCAAGATCAAAGGAAAAGAAGTTGCGAAAGGCCGGGTAGCTTTTGCTGAAGCCCAGCGATACATCTTTGTCCTCGCCGGTCGCGTATATGGCGCTCACGGAACTGACGAAGAAAAAACCGCATTGCTGAAACAACTTGCCGGGACCGATTATCCCTTGGCTGTTCATCAGTTCGTTATGACCGCGCTCTACCGGGAAGATGACGGGACAGTTCGGGTGCTTGACGTGTAACAGGAAACCTTACCACCCCCAACCCCTCCTAAAACAGGAGGGGGAGATTTCATAGCACGCTGTTGTTGAAGCCCGACAAGAAGGCGTCGCTGCCTCGTAGCCGCGGGTAATGCGCATGCTAAATCATTCCGCCTGACCTCCAAACCAAAAAGAAACCTTGACAATTTATTCACTGATAGCTATATTCACACTATGGCATATATTATTGACCATACGGAAGACTTCGAGAAATGGTGGCATGAATTGAATGAGGCCGAGCAGACAGATGTTGCGGCGATCATCGAGGTCTTGGAGGAAAAAGGGCCTCTTCTCGGGTTTCCCTACAGCTCAGGGATCGAACAATCAAAATACACTCACATGAGAGAGTTACGAATACAGCATAAAGGAAAGCCGTACCGGGTGCTTTATGCTTTTGATCCGAGGCGGGTTGCGCTTTTGCTGATCGGAGGGAATAAGACCGGAGACAAGCGATGGTATGACAGATTTGTTCCTATCGCTGACAAGCTGTACCATGAACATATTGCCGGTTTAAAAGAGCGGCGGAAAGGATAATCATCATGATTACAAAGTCATTCAATACACTGCGAAGCAAAATGAGTTCCGAAGCGCGCGCAGCCGCAACACAAAAAGCGCAGAGAATATTGAGCGAGCTTCGCTTGCAAGAGTTGCGCAGCGCGCGAAAAATGAGCCAGGTGCAGCTTGCGGCAAAGCTGAAAATAAATCAGTCCAGCGTTTCTAAGCTCGAAAAACAGACTGATATGTATATATCCACGCTTCGGCATGTCATTAAGGCCATGGGCGGCGATCTGGAGATCACCGCGATATTCCCCGATGGCGAGGTGCGTATCAATCAATTTAAAGATGCCGGCAGACTTCAAAAGGCATAAGTCCCGGAGGCCATTGACAGAGCTAAATCGATTTGGTACTATGTTGCAACAGTTCGCAACTATTACCTGGGAGGAAAAACATGAAAAGAATAATCGCGTCACTGTCCCTTATCACGCTCCTTATGACAGCGGGAGCAGGTCTGGCCGTCGCCGGCAGTCAAGCGGCCCCCCGCAGCACGCCTGAACTCTCTAAAATGCTCGGTTCAGGGAAACCGGCTCTTGTGTTCTTCTTAAATCCGAACGGCGGGCCCTGCCAGGCTCAGGATGCGGTCCTGGTGAAACTCTGGAATGACAAGAAAAAATCCTTTAACATCGTCTATGTGAGCGCGATGGCCCCTGAGAGCCAAAAAGCGTTTTACGATTACGGTGTCAGAAGTTTGCCGTCCCTGGTGCTTGTGGACAAGGCGGGGAATATCAGCCGCGTGTTCCCGCCGGGGATTCAGACCTATGAAGCGCTGGCAGCGGCGATCGACGGAATAAAATAATGGAACTCGGCGTTACCAGCATAGCGCTTGCCGTGGGCGCGGGAGTGGCGAGCGTCCTCTCGCCCTGCGTTCTCCCCGTCATCCCGGTCATTGTGGCAGGAGCGGAGAGGAAAGACCGTATCCGGCCTCTGCTTATCGTGCTCGGTCTTTCCTTGACGTTCATGGCCATGGGGGCCGTCTCATCGCTCTTCGGCGCTCTCCTGGTGGGCCGCACCCGCACGATTGAGCTGGCGGGGGCATCGGTCATCATGGTCATGGGCATCCTGCTGCTGTTCGATGTAAATATATTTAAGCGCCTGTACCGTCTTTCCAATATCCGCGTGAACGGCGAAGGCCGGTTCAGCGGCCTGCTCCTGGGCATGGCGTTGGGGCTGGTCTGGGTGCCCTGCATCGGGCCGTTATTGTCGAGCATTCTTGCGATGGTCGGCACCAGCGGGGAACTTATGCGCGGCATCATCCTTCTCGGGTGTTATTCCCTCGGCCTGGCGATCCCCATGCTGGCGGTTGCTTATTCATCCCATCTTCTTCAGAGCAGGCTCAGGGCCGTTGCGCGGCATGATACTCTTATTCGCTACATAACAGGCAGCATCCTCGTCGCTTTCGGTCTCTATTCGATCCTGCATGGAAATATCGCTTTTTAGAGCTCCTATGACCGCCACCCTCCAATGCCCTGTCTGCAAAAATCGCCTGCTGAACTCCGCCGACGGATATCGATGCTCCAATAACCACTCCTTTGATGTTGCCCGGGAAGGATATGTCAATCTTCTGCTCGCTCATAAGAAACACTCCAAGGAGCCTGGAGACAGCCCGGACATGATGCTGAGCCGACGGCGGTTTCTCGACCTGGGGCATTACAATAAGGTGTCCGGCGGTATCAACGAGGCGATTGCGGAAAACCTCGCATGGCCGAATCAGGAACAGGGCGGCAGTATCCTTGATGCCGGATGCGGCGAGGGTTTTTATCTCAAGCGTCTGAAGGAATTTCTGACTTCAAGGCCTGAGAACAAAAATCCCTTCGATTACTACGGCGTC